>Ga0315287_10002818_pt1 | contig 16590 bp, 11 predicted proteins | sample YL17G11_0_MG_FD_205037 | JGI IMG/M metagenome (GOLD analysis project Ga0315287, IMG submission 205037) | Sediment microbial communities from Yellowstone Lake, YNP, Wyoming, USA - YL17G11_0 | ecosystem: Environmental > Aquatic > Freshwater > Lake > Sediment | place: USA: Wyoming | collected...
CCGCGTCGGCCAAGGTCCGGCCTTCTTCGATCGAGACGAGTCTTCCCGCCCCCAGGGACGCCCGCATAAACGCCGAGGCGTAAGGTTCGACGCCGACGATCCGAACCTTGGGACTTCGGGACTTGATCCAGGTTCCGATCCCGGCGATCAAGCCTCCCCCCCCGACCGGGACAAAGACATCTGTCGCTTCGGGGCAATCCTCCAGGATTTCGAGCCCGATCGTCCCCTGTCCGGAAATGACCTCAGGATCGTTATAGGGTGAGACATAAGTTCGTCCGGACGGAGCGGCGGCCTTCCGGGCTGCCGCTTCGGCCTGTTCACAACTCGCCCCATGAAATTCGATCGCCACCCCGGTTTTCCGCAGCTTCTCGATTTTAGCCGGAGCGGCGGTGCGGGGCAAATAAAGCGTGGCGGTCGTCCCTTCCAAAGCGGCCGCGCGGGCAACGCCCAAACCGTGGTTTCCGGTCGATGCGGCCAAGAGCCCGGCCCGCTTTTCCACGGCCGACATTCCACGGATCCTGTTCAACGCGCCCCTCCACTTGAAGGATCCCGTCTTCTGGTCGCATTCCCATTTGACGAAGACGCGGGCGCCGGTCAACCGCGAGATTGCGGGCGAATACTCCAGGGGCGTGCGGACGATATCCGACCGAATCCGATCAAAGGCGCCAGGAATATCGAGGGCGATTTTCATAACCCCTTTATTCCACAATCGCGGCCGTCGTTCAAGTCGGATTTGGCCCGAGTCTTTGCTATTTTCCTCCGTTCTCCTACAATAGACGCGACGATGACCCAAATATTCATCGGAACCGCCGGTTGGAGTTATGAAGACTGGGAGGGGATCGTCTATCCCGAGAGGCCTGGCGTCCGCCTTCATCCGTTGACATTTCTGTCCGATTATATCGACCTCGTCGAGGTCAACAGCACGTTCTACCGAACCCCCTCGCTTCCTCTGGTGCTCGGCTGGCTCCGCGCCGTAGCCGGACGCCCCGGTTTCCGATTCGCCGTGAAACTTCATCAATCATTCACTCACGAAAGGCGGAACTTTACGGCCCAAGACGTTGATCTTTTCAAAGCGGGGCTCGAACCGATCGCGGCCGCATCCCGGCTGGCCGCCCTGCTCCTCCAATTCCCCTGGTCTTACCAAAACACAGAATCGCACCGGGATTACCTAGCCGGTTTGTTTCGTTTGTTCTCCGGATATCCCCTGGCCCTCGAGGTCCGCCACGGCACTTGGGACGATCCGGCCTTTTTCTATTTTCTTCAAGAACACCGCGTGACGTTCTGCAATATCGACCAGCCGGTGATCGGCGCCTCGTTGAAACCGACCGCGATTGTAACCGACCCCCGTTTCGCCTATGTCCGACTCCATGGGAGGAACTACGCCGATTGGTTCCGTGAGGACGCCGGACGCAACGACCGATATAATTACCTTTACGTCAAAAACGAACTCGAGGAGTGGGTCGGCCGCATCAAGGAATTGGGCCGGTCGACAGACCGGATCTATGTCATCACCAACAATCACTACCGCGGTCAAGCCCTCGCCAACGCCCTTCAGATCAAAAACCTGACCAGCGGCCGGAAACTCGAGGTCCCGTTGGGTCTTCTGAAGCAATACCCGATTCTGGAGGACATCATCGAACGCATCCGCAAGGGGCAGCTGGATCTCTTCGGATCGGGCGGCGAAGATCCGAATAAGCCGCCTCAGGTATGAGGCCCCTCGTTCGTCCGGTCCCCGACGCCGGCCGTTTTCTGGAGATCCTCGCGGGCCGGAGAATCGGACCGCCGCCGCTCGTCGAATATCTCGTCGACGAGGCGGTGATGAAACCGATCGTGACCGGACTTCTCAACCGAATCTGGTCCCCGTACGGCCCGGACCGAACGTCGCAGAAATCCTGGCTCGACAATTTCATCGACTTCTGGTTTCGCCTCGGCTACGACATTGTCCGCTTCGAAGCTGCGCTCCCCTTCCCCGCAAGCCGGACGTCCGCCGCGGATATGACCTCAATAACCGGCCGGCGGGACTGGGCGGACGAACACGGCGGCCTGATCCGGACATGGGCGGATTTCGAGCGCTACCGCTGGCCCCGGGTCGAGGACATGGATTTTTTTCCGTTCGAATACATCGGCCGGAATCTCCCCGAGGGGATGGGGTTCGTTGCCTGTCACGCGGGCGGCGTGTTCGAGCATCTCTCGTGGATTATGTCCTATGAAGGCCTGTGCTTCGCTCTGACCGATGACTCTGAACTGGTCCGGGCTGTCGCCGACCGGATCGGCCGGCTTCAGGAGGAGTTCTACCGGAATCTGTTCGAATTGCCGAACCTCACGGCCCTCTTTCCCGGCGATGATATGGGCTTCCGTTCAGGGACGCTTCTCTCACCTCAGGATCTCCGATCACTGATCCTGCCCTGGCATAAGCGATATGCGGCGATGGCCCATCAACGGGAACTTCCCTATTTTATTCATTCCTGCGGGAACCTGGAGGGAATCATGGAGGACCTGATCGAAGACGTCGGGATCGACGGCAAACATTCCTTCGAGGACGCCATCGTCCCCATTGAAGAATTCCAAGGCCGATACGCGGATCGCCTGGCCGCTTTGGGCGGAGTGGACGTCAACCTTCTGGCAAAAGGGACGGAAGAAGAAGTCCGGCGCCGGGTCCGGCGATTGATTGAAATTTGCGGCGGCCGCGGCCGTTTCGCCATCGGCTCCGGGAATTCGATCCCTTCCTATATCCCCGTCGAAAATTATCTGGCGATGGTCGACGAGGCCAACGGGACGCCGTAGCGGTTATCGAAGGCGAATTCGGCAAACGGCTTCCGTTCCGGACGGACGGACTCCCGCTCGATCTGCTTGGGGGACAGAATCGGATTGATTTCCGAAGCGCGCGTGCCGATATTGATCAGGGTGATCACCTGATAGTCGTCGGGAATCCCGAGGATCTCCCGGGTTTTCTTCGGACTGAATCCGGCGATCGGGTGGGCGACCAATCCCCGTTCCACAGCCCGGAGGATCAGAAACGCGGCCGCCAATCCGTCGCCGAAGAGATGATACTCCCGGTCTTTGATGACGCAGTCGTCCTCCTTCCGGCTGAAAACAGCGACGATGAGCGAGGCGGATTTCGCCCAGTCGTTGCCCGGGCTGTTCAAGGCGGGATGAAATGCCTCGAGAGCGTCCTTGCCGTGGACGAAAACGAACCGCCAGGGTTGAAAATTGTTGCACGAAGGCGCGAGTTGGGCGCATCGGGCCAGGTCCGCGAGCAGTTCCGAGGTGATTTCGACCGGCGCAAAGGAACGATAGGCTCGGCGGACTTCGATGGCTTCAATGACGTGCATGAACCTTCTCCCTCATCCGATTTTCGCGATTCGCAGGTTTTTAATATAGATGTTTTCTCCGAGCGGTACAACCGCTCGCCGCGAGTCCATGGAATTCCGCGGAGGAGCTAAAACGCCTTCAAAAACTCGCAGGCCTGGATCTTGATCTCGCCCCGGCCGTCGGACCGCGGTTCGCCCCGCAGACAGCAGACGGGCGGATCCCCCGTCGTCAGGCAGATCCGGTCGCCTACGCCCTCGAGAATTCCGGTTTCATCCTCGAAGAGGTAAAAATATTTCAAGCCGCCGCGGACGTCCTTGCCCCGAGAGTCCACGACCCGGACAACGAGTTCGACCGTCTCCCCCACTCTTTTTTGCAAGTCGCGGATGCGGAGGTCGGGACGCCGGCCCTCGTAGAGGGCCAGGGGATCTCCGCCGGGGCTGAAGCCGAGCGACTCGAGGAGGAGCTTGGCCTTCTCCCGGGGCTCGATATCGGCCGGCGGTTCGACGCCCTCGATCCCCTGGACGTACCGGAGAACCTGCCGGGTGCGGCGGGCCTCGATCGAATCGAAGACTCCAGCCTTGACCAGGGTGAAGAGCTCCGCCCGGCTCGCCGGGATCCGGACCAGAAAATCGTCGATCGAGGTGAACGGTCCCCCCGCTGTCCGCTCCTTGACGATTTTTTCGGCCGTTCGCAGAGCCAGGTTTTTGATCGAGGTGAAGCCGACCCGGATCGCCGCCCCCTCGGTCGCGAACCCGCCCTCGCTCCGGTTCACGTCCGGCCCGTAGATGGAAAGGCCGAGGCGTTTGGCCTCTTCGATGTATTCGGCCAACTCATAGTAGCCGCCGCCGGCGTTGAGGACGGCGGTGAAATACGGAATGGGGTGATGGGCCTTGAGATAGACCGCCTGGTAGGCCATGAACGCGTACGAGGCGCTGTGGGCCTTGTTGAAGGCGTAGGAGGAGAATTTCTCCATCGTCTGCCAGAGCTTCTCGACCTCGGCCGCGGTATAGCCGCGCTCTCGGGCCTCCTTGAAAAACCTGGCTTTGAGGACGGCCTGGGGCGAACCTTTTCGGGACTTGAGACTCCGCCGGAGAAGATCGCCCTCCTCAGGCGGCATGCCCGCCACCCGCTCGGCGATCTGCATGACCTGCTCTTCATAGAGAAGGAAGCCGCCCGTTTCGGGCAGGATCTTGTCGAGGAAGGAGTCGCGGAACATTCCCCGGCCCTCCCGGACGCGAAGCAGGCTTTCCTTCATCCCGCACTCGGTCGGCCCGGGCCGGATGAGGGCCAGGGCCTGGGTCAGATCCCGGATGTCGCCGGGCTTCATCCGGCGAAGGAGATTCATCATGGCCGGGCTCTCGACCTGGAAACAACCGATTGTCCGGGCCTGCTTGAGGAGGTTGTAAGCCGTGGGATCGTCCGGCGGAAGCGTCCGGAGCCCGAGGCGGACCTTGGTCTCGGAAATGGCCGCCAGCCCGCGGATCGAGAGGAGGTCGAGTTTGATGAGCTTGAGATCCTCGACGGCATCGCGGTCGTAATGGGACATGAGGAGGCCCTTGGCCGACGTCTCGAGCGGGAGATGACGGTCCGCGGGCGCGGGGGTGAAGATGATCCCGCCGACATGGAGCGAGGTTTCATGATGAATGCCCGCGAGCTCCGAAGCGGCCTTCCAGATATCCAAATAACCGGCCGGCGGGGCGGTTTTTTTCAGGTAGTCCGGCGTCTCGAAATAGGGCGCCCGCTTGCTCAGCGTCCGGGCCTCCTCGGGCGGCATTCCGAAGGCCCGGGCGGTCTCGTAAAGGGCCGAGCGGGCGCCGAAGCTTTTCAAACTGCAGACGAAGGCCGCTCCGGTCCGGCCGTGCCCGTAGCGGTCCAGGACATAAGCCAGAACCCGGTCGCGATACCGCGAGTCGAAATCCAGGTCGATGTCGGGCGGATCGTCGCGGCCGCTGTTGAGGAACCGCTCGAAGTAGAGGTCGAAGGCAACCGGGTTGACATGGGAAACGCCGAGGAGCCAGGCCAGGAAGGAGGACGCCCCCGAACCTTTGAGGTTGTGCAGGATGCCGTTCCGTCGGGCAAACTCGACCACGTCGTGGACGATCAAAAAGTATGGCGCGAAGCCCGACCGTTCGACGACGGTGAGTTCGCGGAGCGCCCGCTCCCGCTCGGCCCACGTCAGATCTCCGGCCGTCCGGAGGCGGGCCATGACCTCGTCGCGGAGAGTGACGGGGAAAAGGTCGGGGGGAAGCGGAGGGACGATGTCCCGCAGTTCGAAGCGGCACTTCTCGGCGATCTCCTGAGTCCGGAGGAAGGCGTCGTCGATCTCGAGGCCGAATTTTTTGCGGGCCAGGGCCTCCTGCTCCGGCCCGAACAGGCGGACCGTCCGACGAAGCTTTTCCCAGGCGGGCGGGAACGGAATTTTTTTGTCGAGCGCGTGGAGGAGGACCAGGCGCTCGGGAGCGCGGACGTATTTCAGCGGGCCGGCCCAGACGAGCGGAAGGCCGTGGGCCAGGGCCTCGGCCCGAGCCCGCGGAGTGTTGAAGAAATCCAGCCCGACATAGAGATCGTCCGCCGCCGGACCGCTTTTCAGGGACGGCAGGAGGCGATCGATCTCCAGGGCGGCCGGGGCGGCCGCCTCGGCCTGCACCCCCGCGCTAGCCGGGGCGGGCGCATTGGCCCGCACCCACGCGCCAGCCAGGGCCCTGGGCTTTACCCGGGGGTCAACGTCCGCCGGACTCGCCCGCGGATACAAGCCACGGGCGAGTGGCGAGCCGCCGTCGTCTTCGTCACCGCCGGCTTCTTTCAGCCCGATTCCCGCGTCCCCGGCCGCCCGCCTGGTCTCCTTCGGCGCCGGAATCCAGACCGTCGTCAGACCCTCGGTTCCGTCACCCTCGCGGATCCGGCGGCGGTTGAGGATTTCCATCAGGTTTCCGTAGCCTTCCCGGCTCTTGACCAGAAACAGAAACAGCTCTCCGCCGACGGAGATCTCGCAGCCGAAGAGAGGCGCGAACCCGGCCGCGGACGCCCGCTTCCACTGGGCCCAGCCGTACAGATTTTCGATGTCGGTCAGGGCCCCGGCCGGAAGTTTGCGCTGAACGAAGCCGCGGGCCAGTTCATCGAGGGCGGCCCCGCCTCGGCCCCGGCTGAAGGCGGAGTGGACGCGAAGAGGGATGAACATGGGCTACCGGGTGAGCGAGGCCGTCTTGAGGACGAACCCCCGGTCTCGATCCGCCGGATAAACCTCGTCAAGCATCTTTTCCCGGACGGTCAGGACGGAGCCGAACCCGTATTTTTCCCGGACCCGGTCCACGGCCGCGCCCAGCCGCTCCGGCCGGTCCGAATACGGCTCGAAAAGCGAGAGGGGCTTGGTCCGGGTCAAATCCGAGGCCTTAACCCCGACGAGACGCAGGGGCAGGCGCGAGCCCGCCCAGAGTCCGAGGAAAAGCTCCTCGGCGATCCGGTAGACATCGGTCATATCCCGGCGCGGGACGACCAGAAGACGGCGGCGGACTTCGGTCCGGAAGTCGGCATAGCGGGCCTTGACCTCGATGATATGGGCGTAAAACCGGCCTTCGCGGAGGGTCAGAGTCAGGCGGTCGCAGAGATAGGCCAGATGGGCCAGGAGAAGACGGCGATCCCAAAGGTCCTGGAGAAAGGTCGTCTCCCGGGAGACGGACTTCGGGTCAGACTCCGTGACCAAGGGCCGGTTGTCGAGGCCGCGCGATTGGAGGTAAATCTCGTCCCCCCCCAGGCCGAAAATAGAATGGAGCGTCGGCCGGGGCAAACCCCAGAGGTCGCCGATTTTTTGGATGTTGAGCATCCGCATGACGACCTGGGTCTTGGGACCGATGCCGGGCAGACGGTCGATGTCGACGTCGCGGAGGAATTCCTCCTCCCGGCCGGGCTCGATTTCGAAGTAGCCCGCGGGCTTGGCCCGGTTCGTAGCCAGCTTGGCCAGGATCTTGTTGGGAGCGACCCCGACCGAGACCGAGAGCCCGGTTTCCCGCTCGACCTGGGCCTTGAGGTCGCGGGCCGCAGCCGAGAACGAGGCGTAGAGCCGGCCACAGCGGGTGAAGTCGAGGTAGGCCTCGTCAATCGAGGTCGCCTCGACGTCGGGCGTGTAGCGGCGGAGGACGTTGAAGAATTTTTCCGAAAACGCCTGGTAAACCTGATAGTTGCCGCGGACGAAGATGGCCTGGGGGCAGAGCTGATAGGCGGTCCGAAGGGCCATGCCGGAGTGGACGCCGTAACGGCGGGCTTCGTAGGAACAGGTCGAAGCCACGCCCCGTTCATGAGGGAGTCCGCCGACAATGACCGGCTTGCCCTTGAGGGTCGGGTTCAGGAGGACTTCGACGGCGGCGAAAAAAGCGTCGATGTCGACGTGGGCGATGAACCGGCGGACTCGGGGACGGAAAGCCGCACTCTCAACAAGGTTGGGGAGTACAGGCAAAGCCGCACTCTCAACAGGGTTGGGGAGTACAGGCAAAGCCGCACTCTCAACAGGGTTGGGGAGTACAGGCGCCGCGGACAAAGCGACGCAACGCGCGGCTGAAGCCCGGGCGGCGGCCGGCGTTCCGTCGAGTTCGGCCGGACCGAAAGCAGGGGGAGTAGCCTTGCTTGTCCTCCTGAAGGCCCTGTCTGGAGGGAAAAAATGCGAAGACGGATGATTCGACATGATTCCTCAAAAACGATTCAGCGAGCGACGGTTCGCCCTGAGAACGACGGGATCCATATGGGACATGGGTCAATACTTTCGTAAAATGCCGATCACCCGCCCCAACACCAGGAGATTTTCGACCTCGAAGGGCTGGTAGGCCGGATTTTCGGGGACAAGGATCGTCCGGCCGTTTTCACGCCGGAGCCTTTTCAGCGTGACCGAACCGTCCTCGAGACGGGCGACGATCATCTCTCCCGAGACGACCGAATTGGTCCGCTCGAGAAGGACATGGTCGCCGTCGTCGATGAAGGCATCGATCATACTTTTGCCCTCGACCCGGATGCAGAAGACATTGCCCCGGCGGCGGCCGATCATCCAGTCCGGAATGTCCATAGCCTCCCCCGAGGCCTCGAAAGCTTCCCGGGGAACGCCGGCGGATACGAGGCCGGCCAGCGGGACGCGGACGTGGGCTTCAACGGCGGTCGGGGCGCCCGCGATCCGGAGCTCTCCCCTTTCGCGCCGGAGATAGCCCTTGCGCTCCAGGCTGGCCACGTGCTTGAAGACGGCCGAGGGACTTGGGATCTGGAGGAGGCTCCCAAGACGGCGGATGGTCGGGCCGTAGCCATGCTCCAGAATGAAGGCCTCGACCGCCTTGAGGATGGACTCTTGGCGGGGCGTAAGTTCCCGTCGCAATGTGTTCACCATTTTGTTCACCATCGATAAGATAATCCTGAACAGAGTGTTTGTCAAGAGGAAAAATTCATTCCGGTGGGCTCTGGACCCGAGCTAATCCCGTATCAGCTCCCGGACCGACCGAATAAAGCCTGAACTTGACTGGTTACAGGGGTCAATGTTATTGTCCTCCCTCATGGAATCGCCCCGACCGTCATCCTCCAAGTAGAGATCCAAAATGAAACGTCGTTCGCCGCTTTCAATCTTTGTCCTCGCGGCCGTCCTTTTCATCCAGATCGCCTGTGCTCGAAACGAAAAGGCCCCGGCCGCGGAATCCAAGAGCAGCGCCAAAAATATCATTCTTCTCATTGGGGACGGGATGGGGAATTCGACGATCTCGGCGGCCCGGATCCGGAAAGGCGGCATCGCGGGATCTCTCCATATGGACCGGATGCCCGTCGCCGGATTCGTCCGCACCTCGGCCGCCAATGCCCTTATCACCGATTCCGCCGCGGCCGCAACGGCCATGGCGACTGGTTTCAAGACGAAGAACGGGATGATCGGTGTCCTCCCGGACGGGAAAAAAGCCCTGTCCATTCTCGAGGCGGCAATGTCGAAAGGCCTGGCCGCGGGACTGGTGGCCACGTCCTCCCTCACCCACGCCACCCCGGCATCCTTCGGCAGTCACGTCGCCTCAAGAAGAGGGGAATTCGCAATCGCGGAAGGCTTTCTCGTCAACAAGATCGATATTCTTCTCGGTGGGGGACGCGGTTATTTCCTTCCCAAATCCCAGGAAGGCGGACGTCGCGCCGACGAGCGGAATCTTTTGGGGGAGGCCCAAGCCGCCGGCTACACCCTTTGCCGGACCAAAGAGGATTTGGCCTCGGCTCCGCGAGGCAAGATTCTTGGATTGTTCGCCGATGTCCATATGACGAACAAGCCCCCCGAGCCGACCCTCGCCGACATGACCACTGCCGCCATCGAGAGATTAAACGAACGGCCGGCCGGATTCTTTCTCCTGGTCGAGGGGAGCCAAATCGATTGGGGCGCTCACGATCACGACTTGGAAATCACCCTCAAGCAGACCCTGGATTTCGACGAGGCCGTCGCGGCCGCCCTGATCTTCGCCGAGAAAGACGGTCGGACGCTGGTCGTCGTCACCTCGGATCATGAAACCGGCGGTTTGATCATCAATGACGGGACGATGGACGGGACGAAGATCACCGTCGTCTGGGCTTCCCAGGGGCACAACGGGGCGACGGTTCCCCTGTTCGCTTTCGGCCCCGGCGCCGCGTCGCTGGCCGGTTTTCGGGAAAACACGGATATCCCGAAGACCTTCGCCCGTTTGCTCGGAATCCCGGATTTCCCCCGGGTTTTCGACTGAAGCTCGAAAAATTTCAGGCTCTTCGTCCACGGACAATCGTCCTTGGAATTCCGCGGGATTAAATCGAGGGACCGCTCTTCGAGCCGCCGGCATCCCTTCGCACCGGATGGCAATGGACGAACACCTTGCGGAGCATTTCCACGTCGGAGAGGAGTTTCTTTTCCGTCGCGGTCGCGATCGCGTCGGCCTCGGTGACGCAGAGGGCGCCATCGATGCTGATGGTGATATTGGCCACCAGATAAGGCCCGAAGCGGTGGGCATGGATCTCCTCGATGCCTTGAACGAACCGGACGTCCGCCAGTGCGTCCGTGAATTGCCTTTTCAGATTGTCGCCCGGAATACTATCCATTAACTCATCGGCCGACTCCAAGAGGATGGAAAAACCGGTTTTGGCGACGATCACAGCGACGGCGGCGCCGGCGATCGGATCCGCCCAGCCGAACCCGATAACGGAAAGCAGGATACCGATCCCGACGCCGAAGGAGGCGAAGATATCGTTCCGGTGGTCTCGGGCGAGGGCGTTGACGGCGAGATTGTTCGTCGCCCGGCCGATGGTCCGGGCTTGGAGCATCAGCAAAAACTTGATCGCGATCGTCCCGCCCGCGATCCAAAGGGTGAACGACTTGACGGCCACGGCCGGCGTCTCCCCGCTGGCCAGATCAAAGACGGCGTTGATTGAATCCCAGAAAATCGCCAAGCCGGTCGTGATAACGAACGCGCCGACGACGAGCGCGGCGATGGTTTCGTATTGATAATGGCCGTAGGGATGTTCGGGGTCGGCCGGCTTGTCCGATAGCTTGACGAAAAACTTGACCACGAGAAAGTAGACGACGTCGGAGATGGAATTGATGCCGTCGGCCAGAAGAGCCTTGCTGTGTCCGACGACGCCGAGGCTGAGTTTAGCCGCGGCCAGGACGGCGTTGCAGGCCAAGCCGAGATTGACGACAAAGCGGGTCTTTTTCTGCCGCTCCGCGAAGCCGTCCGCCAAAAGCGCCGCTGGTTGTGTTTTCATGATCTTCGACGTGATCCCCGGTTACTCATCGCCGAAACTCGTCCCGACTGACCGGGCGGCGGCGATGATGGGATGATCGGGCGGAACGAGCCTGGGGCCGCGGGCCGGAATATCCAACGGGATCGAAACGATCCTCCCTCCCTGAACCGCGACCATTCGTCCGAACTCGCCGCGGGCGATCATTTTGATGGCTTCGGCGCCGAGTTGGGTGGCTAAAACCCTGTCCCCCGCCGTGGGCGAACCGCCTCTCTGGAGATGCCCCAGAACGACGCAGCGGGCTTCCATTCCGGTCAATCGTTCGACCTCGTCCCCGAGGACGAAGCCCACGCCGCCCAGCCGAACGGGATCAGCGCTGGCGGCCACAAGCTTTCGGACGACGACCTCGCCGCCCTTGGGCTTGGCCCCTTCCGCGATCACGACGATGCTGAATTTTTTACCCAGTTTTCGGCGTGCGATGACCTTGGCCGCGACCGCCGCGGCGGTGTAGGGAATTTCGGGAATGAGGATGATATCCCCTCCGCCGGCGACCCCCGCATAGAGGGCGATCCAACCCGCCCTCCGGCCCATGACCTCGACGATCATGATCCGGTGATGGGATTGGGCCGTCGAATGGAGGCGGTCGATGGCCTCGGTGGCCACCATCACGGCGGTGTCGAACCCGAAACTCACGTCCGTCCCGCCCAAGTCGTTGTCGATTGTTTTGGGGACGCCGATAATGGGCAATCCGCTCTTGAACAACCGGTCGGCCGAAGCCAGTGTTCCATCGCCGCCGATCAGGACCAACGCGTCGAGGTTCATCGCCCGGGCATGGCGGAGGACGCGGCGAGAGACGTCCCGACAGACTGTCCCCCCCCCGCTCCGCACGATGTATCCGTAGGGATTGGCGGTGTTGGACGTCCCCAATATCGTCCCCCCGATCGTCAGGATTCCCGAGACGTCGGACGGTTCGAGTTTTCGAAATCGATTTTGAATCAAACCCTCATATCCGTCCTCGATCCCGTAGACCTCCCAATGATGTTCGAAAAAGGCCCCCTTGGCCACCGCCCGGATAACGGCGTTGAGGCCCGGGCAATCGCCTCCGCCGGTCATGATCCCGATTCGTCTGACTTTGGACATGAACATATTCCTCGCTCCGGCCATTATAGCGGCTTTTCTCGCCCGATGAAAACTGATAAACTCGGTCCGTTGAAAGCGCCGCGGATTTATATCCGAGGAATCCCCGAAGGAGATCGAACGACAAGGAGTCCGCCATGAAGACCCTCCGCCGTATTGTCATGATTGCCGGAGTGATCTGTTTCGCCCTTTCGGCCGGGAACGCGACCGCGGCCGCCCTGTTCGATAAATCCGAATATGCCGGCCGCCGTCTCAAGTTGATGGAAAAAATTCCCGACGGGCAGGCCGTCATCTTCGGCGCCCAGCCGATCGGCAGCTATTATCCCTATTCCCAGAACAACGATTTTCTCTATCTGACCGGGGTCGAATTTCCCAACGCGATTTTGATCGTCGACGGGCTCACTAAAACGAGTTCGTTGTTCCTGACCGCAACCGAGGACCAGATCCGCGCCGAAGGACTCCCCGTCGAGTTGGCCCTAAATCCCAAAGAATTCACCGGGATCGAACGAATTTTCCCGGTCGAAAACTTCTCCGCCCAACTTTCCGGAATCGCCGGCCGGGGAAAAGTCCTCTACACCTGCTTCCGTCCGGAGGAACTTTACCGGGAAGCGAGCAACGAAAAGTTTTCGACTTTCCAACGCAACGTCACCCTCAACCTCTGGGACGGCCGGTTGACCCGGGAACTCCAATTCGTCAAGAACCTCCGGGACAAATTTTTCTCGCTCGAAGTTCGGGACTGCTCCTCTTTGATATGGGAACTCCGGACGATCAAATCCCCGGCCGAAATCGCCCTGCTCCGAAAGGCCGCGGCCATCGGCGTCCAGGCCCATAAGGACATCATTCGGGCCACGCGTCCGGGGATGTTCGAATACGAGCTCTCGGCCGTCTTCAATTACGCCTGCGAGCGGGCGGGGGCGCAGGAAACCGCCTACGGCGTGATCATCTCCTCGGGCGAAAACCACCCCTATGTCCACTACGCCAAGCACGACCGGCAATTGAAAGACGGCGACATCCTCGTGGTCGACGCCGGACCGGACCTGGATTACTACGACATCGACATCACCACGACGTTCCCGGCCAACGGGCAATTCACCCCCCGACAGAAAGAAGTCTACGAAGCCTCCCTGGCCGTTCATGAAGTCTGCCTTCAAGTTTATCGGCCGGGCCTGACGGCCGCCCAATGCCGCCAGGAAGTGGATGAGATTCTGAAAAAGCGGGGCTTCGACTTGAGCAAGGATTACTTCCGGAGAATGCGGGGCGGCTTCGGCCACTATGTCGGCCTGGCCGTGCATGATGTCGGCGGCGGTCCTCAGATCCTCCAACCGGGCATGGTCTTCGCCAATGAACCGTATACGTATTATCCCGGTGAAAACCTCGGCGTTCGAGTCGAGGACACCGTCCTGATCACCGAAACGGGATGCGAAAACCTGACCGCCGGCATCCCCCGGACAGTCCAGGAGATCGAAACCTGGATGAAGGGCGACGGCCTTCCCCAGATTTTGAAAAAATCGACAAAGGATCGTTAATCCGTCCGGACGGGGCCCCGGTCATTATTCATACCGAAGGCAGACCGCCGGATTCTTGCGGGCGGCGTTGAGGGCGTGATAGCCGATGGTCGCCAGGGCAATTGCGGACGTGACAAGAACGGTCAATCCGACCAACCACCAGGCGTACCCGACCCGATAGGCGAAAGCCTTGAGCCAGCCTCCGGCGAAGAGTACGATCATCGGCCAAGCAACGATATTCGACACGACCACGACGGGAACGACGTCTTTGGACATCAAGGTCAGGATCTGAAGTTTCGTTGCGCCCAGAATCTTGCGGATGCCGATTTCCCGGGTTTTCCTTTCGGCCCCGAAGGCCACCAGTCCGAATAAACCCAAGCCGGCGACGAGCAGAGCCAGGCCCGCGAACCCGGCCATCATCCGGCCGAAGATTTCGTCGTTGAGATAGAATTCCGAACGGAGAATGTCGTCCAGGAAATGGTATTGGAACGGCTTCCCCGGACAATATTTCCTCCAGACCGAGACGATGTGCTGAAGGGCGCCCGGGACATCCCCGGGGCTGATCCGGACCGTCAAGGCGGGGAATTCATCAAAATTTTTTACCCGGCCGAGGTAAAAGACCGTCGGGTCGATGGCCGTTCGGAGGCTGGTCGCGTTAAAATCCCCCACGACGCCGATGATCGTATATGGCTTTTTGGAAATGGTCAGCCGTTTTCCGGCCGGATCGGCCAGGCCCATGATCCGGACGGCCGTCTCGTTGATTAAAACGTTATTCGGGTCGCTGACCGCGTCTTTGGCAAAAAAACGCCCGGATTTGAGCGGAACGCCGAACGTTTCGAGGAAATCGGAATCCACATCATAGTTGTAGAACCGGACGTCGACCGAGTCGGCTTTCCCTTCCCAAGTCCCAACGGATTTTTTATAGGAAGCTCCGGACTGATACGGCGATAGGCTTTTCGTCGCGCCCAGAACGCCGGGATAAGTCAACAGGTCATTTTTCCAAGCCTCCGCCCGTCCTTGGAGTTCGGGGGCGTAATCAATTTCGATCAGGTGAGTCCGGTCATAGCCCAAGTCTTTCGTTTTCAGAAAATGAAGCTGGTAAAATACGATTCCCGTGATCCCGATTAGGACGGCTGCGGCGATGAATTGAACCGACAACAGCGTCCGGCGAAGGCCGAGGAGAGTCCAGCGGCCTGCGGGGCGGTGATTTTTCAACGTGTCCGCCGGTTTGAAAGAGGCCAGAAAGAGGGCCGGCAGGATTCCGGCGGCCAGGGCCGAAACCACGGTGATCGCGACGACGGAGACGAGGGTTTGGGGCACGCTCAGGACACCCATGTCCATCCATCGCCCGGTCAGGCTCCGCAGAAGCGGGAGCAACAACTGAAGGAGGAACAATCCCAGGATCATGGCCAGTCCGAAAAGGCCCAGCGTCTCGGACAGGAACAGTTTCACCAAGTCCCTCTTGGACGCACCATTCACCTTCCGAATGCCGACTTCCTTGGCCCGGGCGAAGGCCCGGGCTGTGGTGAGGTTCATGAAATTGATGCAGGCGATGATCAGGACGACGAAGGCGATCAGGGAAAACAGGGCGATGGTCCGGGAATCGATCGCCCCGGCGTTTTCCGAGTCCGAAAAGATCCGCGAATCCAGATGGATCTTGGTCAAGGGCTGGAGCCACAAGGGATGATTCTTGTTGGCGCTGTCCTGGGCCTGAACGAAGGCGGACAGCTTGCCGGCCAAGGCCGCGACGGAGGCGTTTTTTTCCAGCCGGACATAGGTGGTCATAAAATAGACTTTCCAATCGTTGATGAACGGGTTGGATTGTCCGGACCGGTAGGCGGCCAAGGGGATGGCGACGTCGAACTGGAGGTGGGAGATCTCCGGGAGATCCTTGATGACGCCGGAGACTTTCAGGTACAGCTTTTCGTCCGCCGCGACGATGACCGTTTTTCCCAAGGGATCCGCCTCGCCGAACAGCGCCCGGGCGGTCTTTTCGTTGAGGACGATAGAATAAGGATCGGACAAGGCCGTCCGGGGTTCGCCTTGGGCGAACGGGAAATCGAAAAGAGTAAAAAACTGCGGATCGGTTTCGATCAGCCGGGTGTTGACCTGGACCGCGTTTTCACCGGTCGTTTGACAGACCGGGCTATATCCGAACATCCGAGCGTACTCCCGGATTTCGGGGAAATTTTCCTTCAAGGTCGGCCCCAAGGGATAGGGCGCCCCGCTCATATCCCTCTCGATGCCGTTCCGTTGTTGATGATTGATGATTCGATAGATTTCATTTTTTTGGGCATGGAATCCGTCATAGCTCCGTTCGTATTGCACCCAGAGCAGGATGAGGAGCGCGCAGCCCAGGCCGACGGCCAACCCGGCGATGTTGATCGCGGCAAAAACTTTTTGCTGTTTGAACGTGCGAAGCAAGCGCGAGACATAACGAAAAAAAGACGGGAGCGTCATGGCCTTTCTCCTGGGCGATCCGCCGAATATCCGAGACAAGACAAAATATTCAACGGGGAATCCGGACGACAGGACCGCACGGCTTTGAAAAACATCGCTTCATCACCGACGCAATTATCATGCCAATTGCGATCAGGGCGGATCTGTCTTCAACACCGGAATCGGCGGCCTGAGGTGTTCGCTTTTGGACAATTTAGAACCCGATATCGGACACCTTCCTTACTTCACTTTTTTGGCTTGCAGTTCGAAATCCTGCTGCCAGAGGACCAACCCGTCGACCGGCCCCTTGTCGCGCAGGAATTGGATCCGGATGTAGGGATCGGTCGAATAGAACAGAGTCTGCCCCTCGGCGTAAAACCGCGTCGCGGCCTGCCCGGACGGCTGGATGACGAGATAATAATCCTCCCAGGTCACGTCTAAAAAATAATCGGGTCCGACTTCGTACCGGCCGACGAATTGTTGATATGTTTCCGCG
>Ga0315287_10002820_pt1 | contig 16589 bp, 12 predicted proteins | sample YL17G11_0_MG_FD_205037 | JGI IMG/M metagenome (GOLD analysis project Ga0315287, IMG submission 205037) | Sediment microbial communities from Yellowstone Lake, YNP, Wyoming, USA - YL17G11_0 | ecosystem: Environmental > Aquatic > Freshwater > Lake > Sediment | place: USA: Wyoming | collected...
CTTCAGGCGAGAAATTGAAGGCTGACTTGGCTTTCAACCCGCCGTCGATGAAAAGATAGTTGTCCGCGCCGGGCACCAGCACCGCGGGCAGAAAAGGCGTGAGGTCGTAGCCGCGGCGCTTCTGGAACTCCGCCAGGAAATCTTTGGTGAAGAAGCGCTCGGTCTTGAGCTCAAAGCTGTCGTTGAAGAATGCCCGGAAGGGAGCGCCGTAAAATTTCTGCAGTCCGGTGCGCGCGCCCGCCAGATGTTCCATGTTGAAAGTGAACGCGTCCGCGTCAAAATAATCCGCGACAAAGCCAGGCGCCGAACTCAGGCTTATGAACTGGCCGTCGGGAGCAACATAGAAAGCGATTATTTTCCACTTTCCCGGCGGCACATCCCAGGCAAGATCGCCGTTGCCATCAATCTGTTTACCCAGGACCTGGACTGTTTCCGGGTCGAGCCTGATGCTGTCGGTCAGGTTAATGGGATTTTTGGACCGGCTGCCGCTGATCTCCTTCGCCGCGATCACTGCCATGAGTTTTGCCCGCTCGGGCATGAACCGGGTGTTCATCTCGAACGCAAAATATTTCAGGACCGGTGAGAACTTGTAGATCAACGGTCTTTCCGGTTTGGGGATGGGGATGATTTTATTTTTCGCAGGGCCGGTTACCTCGGCCTCTCCCCAGAGCATGGTCTTCATGCTTAGCTCGGGCGTGATGTGCGGCCCTCCCGAGGGCCAGCCCGAGCCCAGGGTGAGGTCGATGGTGATTCCTTTTTCTTTTGCCTCCTGCATCACAGCCTGCAGGTTCCGGTAAAAGCTGTCAGTGTCAAACGAATGCCTGCGATCTAGTTCTTCCTTGCCCGCCTTGGGGTTCAAGGCCGCTTCAAAGGGCTGGATTTCCGCGCCGCCGAAGAAGTTATCCGAAAGCAAGTCAACCTCGCGCAAAAGTTCTTTTTGCTCAACATCGTTCCCCGGCCACCACCAGCGGACAAAGGGGCGATATTCCTTGGCCGGCTCGCTGAATTCAAGCCAGACCAGTTTCTGCTCCTCGGCCTTTGCCGAAATTACTATGCCGCTCCATAACAGCATGATTCCCGCAACCACCAGGCACGAGACAATAGAAAAGCCCTGATATAGACCACGAATAAGTTTGCTGTTTCCCAACATTTTTTACTTCCTGAATCGAAATTTTCCCAAGTCTAACATTGCAAGACAAAGAGTGCAATTTTTTTATGTGCCTGTGTTTTTGATTTTGAAGTCAAAGGATGCGGGGAAAAAAGGAAAATGCATTTTTACCACGAAGACTCGAATGACACAAAGAAAAAAACCATAGTGCCTCGCAATGAATGTGCGAGCGGCCTTGGCCGCGATTCAATTGTCTATTTCTTCTTGGAACTTCCCTTTTTCATTTCCGCGATATGTTCATCGCAGAATTCAGCCAGTTGGGGGTTCAGTTCCTTTGCTTTGTTGAAATCCGCGAGCGCCTTGTCCTTGTCCCCCTTTTTCTGAAAGGCCACTCCGCGGTTGGCATAGGTCTGGGCGTCATCCGGCTTGATCTCAATGGATTTGGCGAAATCCTTTATGGCGAGATCATACTTTTTCTGCCGGGCATAAGCAATCCCCCGGGTGTTGTAGGCCCCGTAATTGTTGGGGTTGATTTTCAGCGCCTGGTCCGCGTCCTTGATCGCCAGGTCAACCTTGCCCTGCATGGAATAAACCACTGCCCGGTTGCCATAGAACGAGTCATCTTTGGGCGAGTATTTGATGGCCTTGGCATAGTCCTCAATCGCCTGGTCGAACTGCTCCAGCCGCTTGTAGGCGTTGCCCCGGTTGTTATAGGCGTCCGCGTATTTGGGGTTCAGTTCAATGGCCTTGGAATAGGAATTGAGCGCCAGGTCAAAGTCTCCGTCGTCGAATTCTTTGTTTCCCTGCTCGAAATATGCTTCCGCGCTTTTCGCAGAATATGCCATGGACGGAAAAATTGAAATCATGCCCAGGGTCAAAATCAGCAGCAACAAGGAAATCATCCGAGTTTTCATTTCAAGCCCTCCTTTGATCGTGAACCGTGGACCTTGAACCTTGTGTATATTTTAAACGTTAAAGCGGAAGTCGATGAGGTCGCCGTCCGCGACCAGATAGGTTTTTCCCTCCAGCCGTGTCTTTGCCTGCTTCTTGGCCTCCCCCAAACTGCCCGTTTCCATCAAATCCGCGTAGCTGACAACCTCTGCCCGGATGAAGCCCTTTTGGATGTCCGAATGGACTGCGCCAGCCGCCTCCACCGCCGGAGTCCCGCGACGGATGGTCCAAGCCTTGACCTCGTCCTCGCCAACCGTGAAAAACGAGATCAAACCCAAAACCTCATACGAGCGCTTGATTACCCGGTCCAGCGCAGACTCCGTGATCCCATACTCTTGCAAAAACTCCGAACGCTCTTCCTCGCTCATGGCCGCGATCTCGGCTTCAAGTTTGCCCCGCGCAACCAGCCAGTCGCAACCCAGTTCCTCAATTCCGGCCGGCGCTGAAGTGTCATCCTCGGCATTGTTGAACAGCGCCAGAAACGGCTTGGAAGAAAGCAGCGAGAAGCAGCGGAGCGCGGGCGCCCCGGCCAGTTCCGCGCTGGTCCGGATCGGCTGGTCCTGCTCCAGGACCTGCCGGCAGGCCTCGAGGAGTTCGCGCTCTTTGGTGTTCACCGCCTTGCCCCGTTTGGCGTCCGCGGCCAGGATTTCCAGGCGTTTTTCAACCACCATAAAGTCCGCGAACACCATGTCGCTGATCATTTGCCTGACTTCGGCCGCGGGCCGGGCCGGTCCGCCGTTGCTGTAATTGCGCGCGACCATCAGCAGCGCGTCCGCGGGCCGCACCTCCTGCCAGACCGAGTCCTTGGCGTTGCGGCCGGTCGAGCCCGCGGGCAGCATGAACTCCACCTGGGCGTAGGTGGTCTTTTGGGGTTTGAACATGGCCGAGAGCTTGTCCACACGCTCGTCCGGAACGCGCACCACCCCGACCTGCGCGTCGCGGCCGCTTGAGACCGCGCGCGAGGTGAGCGCCGAAAAAATGTTGGACTTCACCGAATCCTCAACACCGATAATCGCCAGTTTCATTTCATCTCCTGCTTTTAGTAAGAGCGCCCTCAAGGGCACAAATGGATTAGAAATCAGGGGCCTGACCGGGCCTTATCAACTTGTTTCGCATACATGATAGGCAATTAAGGCGGATTGTCAATCCGAGCCGGGGCATGACATGATTTCGAGCCAGAAATTAAGGAAAGGAAAAATGAACAGAGTTTAAGGAATAAGATTTATTTCAACACCAATTTATCTTTATCTAAACATTGGCTGGTCTATCGGCTAAATGAAGCCTTTAGAATAAGACCACCTATAACGCTGCATATTATTCCAATCAATAATTTCACCCATATTGGTCCGGCCCAATTAACTATTGCATTTACATCACCATGCTGGCTTATTACAGTCATAAGCCAGCCGCCGAGGCAAATTGACGCCCCGATAATAAAAGGAGGATCTCGGCGTGCGGCCCCAATTAATAAAAAAATTAATCCAATAACCGGAAAAGCAACATAAAACATTAAGGAATCCATTTTTTCCCATCCTTATTAGTTGCATGATCCCTAGCTAAGGCTTATGATTTTACTGCTAATATTCAACTATGGAATACTTTATAGCAGGTTTGCGAAAGCCTGTCAAGTAAAAGCTGGCTAATATTCGGCAAGCCTCCCACCAGAGTAAACGGGCTATCACCAACCTTGACTTTTGCTCAGATGTGAGGCTAAGATGAAAAAAGAAGGAAAATGTAAGAGCGGGCAATTCTTTTCGTCAATTAGATAAAAGACCATTTTAAAGGAGCGGGCAATGATGAAGGGGTTTTTAAAGCCGGTTTGGGTTTTGGGGGCTGTCATATTGTTGTCAATGTTTGCGGCCTGCGATGAAAGAAGCAATATCCCGCATAAAGATAGCGGAGGCGGGGGAGGGGGCGGCCCCGCGGGAGCGGACAGTTGGACCGCGCTGTCGCTGACCGGCGCTCCGGTCGCCCGGTGGGGCCACAGCGCGATCTGGACCGGAGCGGAGATGATCGTCTGGGGCGGTATTTTTTATGATGACGCCGGCAAGCGATACAAATATTTGAAGAGCGGGTCTCGGTACAATCCCACAACCGACGCATGGACCGCAACCACGGAAACCGGGGCGCCCGCCGGCAGGTACCGGCACACTGCGGTCTGGACCGGGAGCGCAATGATCGTGTGGGGCGGGTTTGACTCCAATAATGTGGCGGGCTGGGCCAATACCGGAGGCATCTATAATCCCGCGGCTAATTCCTGGAGCGCGACTTCAAACACGGACGCACCTTCGCCACGCATCAATCACAGCGCAATCTGGACCGGGACCGAGATGATCATCTGGGGCGGCAACGATTACACTCTGTTTAACCCGTATGCCAGCGGCGGCAGATATAACCCGGCCACAGACACCTGGCAGGCGGTCTCCCAGGTTTTGGGCGGTCCGCCCACGGCCCGGGAAAGCCACTGTGCATTCTGGACCGGGACGGAAATGGTTGTCTGGGGCGGCTATTTCCAAATGATGATTGACACTTTTTATCTGAACAGCGGCTCCAAGTATAATCCGGAGACTGACAGTTGGGTGGATACTTCGGTTGTTGATGCTCCGGCGCCGAGGGTTGGCTTCTCCGCGGTCTGGACCGGGACCAACATGATCGTCTGGGGAGGGTTCCAGGTTGATAACTTCATCTCCCCGAGCGTCCGCGAATATTTGAATACCGGCGGCGTTTACGACCCGGCCGCGGACACCTGGACCGGAATTTCAACAACCGACGCGCCGGCTCCCAGAGATTCGGCCAGCGCGGTCTGGACCGGCGCGGAAATGATTGTCTGGGGCGGGTTCTCGGAAGACCACACGGTCAATCCCGCCAAGGTTTATTTTTACAATAACGGCGCAAGGTATAAACCCGCGACCGACACCTGGAAGGCGATTTCAAATACCAACGCTCCTTTGTCCAGCCTGGACCGCAGCGCGGTCTGGAACGGCAAGGAAATGGTTGTCTGGGGCGGCCTGAATGTCGTGCAGGACCCGGTTACCAAGGGCGTGACCTACACTTATCTGAACAGCGGCGCCAAGTATAAGCCGTAATCCATAAAATTTTTCAGGCAAAAAAAGGGCCGCGTTCCGATAAGGAAAGCGGCCCTGAAAGTTTTCAGCTAAAGCCTGTGGTTTTTTATCTGTGGTCCAGCTAGTAAATTTTTAATGAACTGATCAGATTGTCCCAGGGCGTGTTGGCCAGGCTCACGATGCCGTTGTTTTCCGTGGTCCTGCTGAAGATTTTATTCTTGCCTTTAAAATTGATTTTTTCGTAAACCCTCACCTTGACGCCTTCCCCGATCTTTATGCAGGAAACGGCATCGTCCCAGGCCGGGCTGTCCTTGCCGGAAGTCTGATATGCGCGCAGGTCCGGGTAATCGGCCTTCTTCATGACCATGTAAGGCTCGCCCTGACACTGGGGATTTTCGAAAACAATCACCTGCTCTTTTTCAGGATCGATGGCGAAGGCCTTGACAGAAATCAGACACGCTGCCGCGGCCAGCGCCAATAATGCCGCGGACACCATCATCTTTTTCATTGTTCACCCCTCCTTTTTTATTGAGCGCGATCTTTAAAATATATTGCTTAATAAACTTTTACCGAGCTTATGCTATTGTCCCACCAGTCCTTGGCAAGGCTCCACCAGCCGTTGGGATTGGAACTGGTCCTTCCAAATTCCTTGTTCTTGCCGCCGTAATTGATCTTCTGGTAAACCTTCACCTTGGTTCCTGCCCCGACCTTTATGCAGGACACGCGGTCATTCCAATTTTCGGTCTGGCTGTTTTCCGAATTGGTAAGTGAGCGGAAGTCGGAATAGTTGCCCGTGTCAAGGATGATGTAAGCATCACCTGTGCATTGGTAATTGTCGTATAGTATTACCTGGCCGTTGCCCGGCTCAACCGCCATGGCCTTGGAGCCGATCATGCCGAGCGCGAAGACCAATCCGAAAAACGCGAGAGACACAAACACCTTTTTCATTTTTTTCTCCTTGGAAAAGTTACTTTTATTCAATTCTTAAATTGACGCTTTTTAGTATAGCACATTTTGAGAAATAAATTTTTATCGCGGGACCGAGCGCGGTCGCGCTAAACCTCCACAGGGCCGACACGACCGTTTAGTCTGCATCGGCAAAATTTTATCAGCGCCCAAACCCGCTCAATTGGAATTGGATAGGACTTTTGCGGAACTGGTCCTGGCGTTCCAGTTGGATCCGGCGAAGCTGATCTTGCCTTTGTTTTTCCCGGTCCATTGCAAAGTCTTGCCCGCGCCTTTGAAGTTGTTGTGCTCATATACCATAACTTTCGCTTTGCTCCCGAGCTGGATGCAGGATACCTTGTCGTTCCAGTCTTCCTTGGGCGCGCCCGCCTTCCCGGGGTTGGCCAGGCTGCTGAACGCCGGGTACTCGCCCTTGCCCAATTTGACATATTCACCCGCGCAAAGGCCGTCCTTGAAAAAAGCCGCCTCATAATCAGACAGCTCGACCGCGCGGGCAGCGCCCGCCTGCATCACCAGCGCGATCAGCAACAATCCAAAAGCAATTATTTTCATCTCCATTGTCTCCTGGTCCCGAAAACTATTCTATTGCAATAAACGGACGATGTCCAAACCGGAATTATTTCAAACTATGGTTGAGTCTTAATTTTTATTTGCGCGCCTGCTTGCAAAAGTATATGATGCAGGTAAGGGGGCTGCTGATGAGGAAAAATTTTCGGTTTTTGTTGCTGGCTTTAGCCTTGAATTTTATCAGCGCGGATTTTGAAGCCGGCTCCGGCATTTTCGGCAAATGGGTCCGGGACCGCTACGGACTGGTGGCTTACCAGTATGAAATGGATCAGAACAAAGATCCCGGGGCGGTCTGGCTTACGGGAAAAAAATCATTAACCCTGCACTGGCACCAGCTCGGGAACCTGCGCACAAACGCCATCGCGACCAATGACGGGTATGTCCAGCTTTTTTCCAACGAGAGCGCCCAGCGCTGGATCAATTTCCACGATCCGCAAAAACTGAAATTTTCGGGAGGCTTCGGACTGGTCATCGATGGCGGCGCAGCGTTCACGAGCTTTTATCCTTTCCGCCCGGAAGGAGCAAATGAAAAAAGAGTTTTCGGCTCCGGCTATTTTGAAAAGGAGATCGAGCACGGGCAAATAAACCTGAATGAAACCGTTTTCATGCCCGCCGGAGATTTGTCCGCAATGGTGATGCGCGTGTCGCTGAAAAACCTGTCGCAGCAAAAAAAGAAACTCACTTACATCGCTTACTTTGATGTCAACATAAAGGACCTGGCCCCGTTTTCTTTGCCTTCTTTTTCCGGAGCAACAAAGAAAGACGACTTTAGGGTTGAAGTTATTCCCGACCGATCCCTGGTCGTGGCGCGCAGCCAAAAAATCTGGGGGCCGGACGGAGGATACCCCCAAAAACCCATGACCAGCGACCCCGAGTTGCCCGACATATTCCTGGCAGCGCTCGACCTCCCGGCAAAAGGAGCTTGGGTCAGACCGGTTGATCTTTTCACAATAAACGGATGGAAGAGCGTAGAGACTTTCAAAAATATCTCATGGCCGGAAAACGCAAAGGATTATCTGCCGCCCGAGAAAATCTGCCTGGCGCTCGCGGTTGAGGTTGAGCTGGAGCCGGGCGCTCAAAAAATTTTCAACTTCGCCTACGGCTACGCCAAAGCTGAAAAGGTTGATGATTTGCTCAAGAAACTCTCCAAGCCTGACGAGCTTTTCGATCAGACCATAAATTACTTCAAGCAAAACCAGCCCAAGCTGGAGCTGAATCAGGATCAAGACCTTAGCCGAGAACTGGAATGGGATAATTATTACCTGGTCTCCAGCTTCCTTTATAACGCCTACTACCAGCGCCATTTCGCGCCCCAGGCCGGGAACTATCTTTATTACTCGGGCGGCAACGGCGCCATGCGCGATTTTGCGGCTTATATCCAGGCCCTTTCCTATTACCACCCGGAACTGGCAAGGGAAATGCTCGAACTGTGCCTGCGCAACCAGGACATCTCGGGAAGGATGTTCTACGACTTTGAAGGATACGGAAAGCGCTTCACCGTGCCCTACAACCCCAGCGACACCTCGCTCTGGCTGCTCTGGGCCGCCTGCGAATACATCTTCGCCACCCGCGATTTCGCGTTCCTCAAAACCGAGCTGCCGTTCTATCCCAAGGAAAAAGGCGAGAAAGCCGCCGTGCTCGAGCATCTGCGCCGCGCCTATGACTATCTGGAAAAAGACGTGGGCACGGGAAAGAACGGCCTGATCAAGCTCCAGCTTTCCGACTGGAACGACGAGATGACTTATATCGCAACCTCCTTTGACCCCCTTGATCTCATCCTCACTTACAACGGGGGCGAAAGCCATCTAAACACCACCATGGCCTGCCACATCCTGCCCATGTTTTCCGCATTGCTCCAAAGCGCGGGCGAGCCGGGCAAGGCGAAAGAGGTGGTAAAATTCCGCGCCGGACTCGAATCGGCGATCCAAAAGCAATGGCTGAAATCGGGCTGGTTCCCGCGCGCCTATTCCGCGCTCGGCAGAAAAGTCGGCATAAAAGACATTTACCTGGAGCCCCAGGTCTGGGCGCTATTGAGCAGCGGGGTTCTCAGCCCGGAGCAGAGAAAGCAACTGGTTGACAACATCAACACCAAGCTGCGCAAGCCTTCTGACGCGGGGATGTTGATCAGTTCGTCCACCGGCGGCTCCGCGACCACCAAGCCCGGTGAGCAGGAAAAAGGCGGTATCTGGTTCGCGATCAACGGCCCGGGAGCGCTCGCGCTCGCACAATACGACCCGGTAATGGGCTATGACGAGCTTAAACGCAACACGCTGTCCTGGCACGCGCAAAAATACCCGGAACTCTGGTACGGCATCTGGAGCGGGCCCGACGCCTTCAACTCGGTTTTTTCAAAACGGCCCGGCCAGACCTGGTTCGTGAATTTTCCGCTCGAAATCGGGCCCCAGTTCTGGCCTGTCCAGAACAACCACGCGCACGCCCAGTTCATGTGGGCGCTGGCCAGGATCGCCGGGCTGGAGCCGACCGCGGAAGGATACATGATCCGGCCCCTGCTTCCGGCCGATGCCTACAAGCTTGAGACCGCAATGGTCGGCATTGAAAAATCTCCGGACAAACTCGCGGGCTTTTTCAAATTTGACAGTTCGGAATGGATGATCCTGAAAGTAAAACTGCCGGAAGGCTTGGGCAAAAACCCGGTCTTGAAAATCGACGGCAAGGAGAGCGCATTCCAGGAGGACGACGGCTTTGTCAAATTCCCGCTCTCGTTTTCAGCCGGCAAAAAAGTAAATTGGGAATTGTCCAAGGCGGGGAAATAAAATATTTTTATGGTCGATAAAAATATCAACCGGCGATATTTTTTGCGGGCCTCAGCCGCGGTCGGCCTTGGCGCCTGCGCGGGCAGGCTCTTCGGCCAGGAAAAAAGTTTTGCGGCAAAATACCCGATCCCCGCGCTGGATCCATCGTATATATATTTGTGCCCGGAACTGGTAGAGATCACAGCTCCGGGTCCCCTGGTCCGGCCTGACGGGACGGCAATTTGTTCGTGGTCGCGCAGGCCTTGCCTGGACATCAACCTTGAGGACGCTAAATTTTATTCTCTCCCGTATTTCCAGCGCTTCCGGATGAAAAAATGGGACATGTACCATATTGAAACGCCCGAACACTACCTCAGTTTTCTCATTTCCTGGATCGGGTACGGCGCGTTCTGCTCAGCCTATGTTTACGAGCGCAAGACCAGGCAGGGGTTTGAAGGGATATCCCTCAAGCCGCCGCAGCCGGTACTCAAGATGATGCGCGATTCCAGTTCCGGGGTCTCGGAATACAAAAGCGGCAAGGTCAAGGCAAGTTTTGAGGTCCAGGGCGAGCGCCGAAAAATAAAAATTGATTTTTCCGGTTTCGCCAAGGTCGGACTGTCCGCGGACATTGACCTGTATCTTCCGGCGACTGATGAGATCATTTGCGCCACTCATCTCACCAGCCCGCAGCGCATGCATTACGATGTCAAGATCAATTGCATGCCCGCAAAGGGCGAGTTTCGCCTGGCCGGAAAAAATTACAAGCTGGACCCGGAAAACTCCTTCGGCATGCTCGATTTCGGCAGGGGGTATTTCCCGCCCAAACTTTTCTGGTACTGGGCGGTGGCTTCCGGACTCGACCAAAAAGGAAAAAGACTCGGCTTCAACCTGGGCCACGGCAACAGCCCTCGTCAGACCAACGAGAACGCAATTTTTTATGACGGCAAAGTCCATAAAATAAACGAGGTGAAAGTAAAGGTGCCCCTGGATAACCTGATGAAACAATGGAAGGTGTGGAGCGAAGACGGAAGGGTTGAACTCAGCTTTGCGCCGGAAAGCGTGCGCTACTCCAGCCTTAAAATCGGGTCCATGCATTCCCTGGGAAACCCCGCGCTCGGAATTTTCTCGGGAGCGCTCAAGCTGGACCGCGGGGAGAAGGTCGAAGTCAAAGACCTGTTCGGCCTTTGTGAATGGTTTGACCAAAAATGGTAAAATAATATCATGGCTGTTGTTTGAGGTGAGAGGAGTTTGAATGAGCCTGAGCGATGATCTAAAAAATTATGTCCTTTCCAAGGGCGCGATCGCGGTTGGCATCGTCACGGTTAAGGGGCTCAAGGGCGGGCCGCCCAGCGTGGACCTCAACTACAAGATGCCGGGAGCAATCTCCGCAATCAGCTTTGCGCTGCCCTTCAACCGCGAGCACATCCGCGCGTTCCTTTCCAAAAAAGACCGCGGCGCCCACGAGCAGGACAACCTGAAGACCAACATCCGCGCAACCGAGCTGTCCTGGGAGGTCGCGGAGTTCCTGAAAAAAGCCGGGTTTGACGCGCGCGGCACGTCCTCAAACCTCAAATACCGCAAGGAGGTCCCGGGCTGGGAGATCACCATGCCCCCGGACATCAGCCACCGCTACATCGCGGTGCGCTCCGGGGTCGGGTCCTTCGGCTGGTCCGGCAATGTGGGGATCAAGGGCTTTGGGACCGCCATCATACTCGGAACCGTGCTCACCAAGGCGGAGCTCGAGCCTACCGAGCCCATCCCGGAGGAAAAAACCTTTTGCGACCAGTGCAAGCTCTGCGTTTCCGCGTGCGCGGTGGAGATGTTTGAAAAGGAAAAAGAGATGAGCGTGACCCTGGGCGGGAAAACCTTCAGCCACGCCGCGCGAAGGAGCTACCTGCTCTGCCAGTTCTGCTGCGGAGGGTTCACCGGACTCCACAAGTCGGGGAAATGGTCGACCTGGTCGCCGGGCAGGTTCAAAGTTCCCGAGGACGAGAAGGAAATTCTGAAAGAACTGCTCCGCGCCGTGGCATTATATAACCAGCGGCCGATAATGCCCGGCGGGTATGTCCATCCCTCGTTGGGAGGAGTCCGTCAGTACATGACCTGCGGCAACTGCCAGATCGTGTGCTGGGGAGAAAAGAAAGAGACCGCCAAGAACATCAAGCTGCTCCACAAGTCCGGGTGCGTTTTCCAGAAGCCGGACGGGTCGCTCTATGCCTTGCCCCACGAAGAAGCGGCAATCTACTTTGAGGAAATGGAGACGGACCGTAAAAAGTTATTTTTTTAGAGGGACGCTCCCCAAAAAGAAAGGATCTGGCCTCATCAACCCGGCTCGGACATCTGCGAAGAGGCCTGACCCCGAAAACGAGATAGGACGGAAGGGGGAAAATGGAATACGCATTTCAAACCGAAAAAACCCTGAGCGGGCTTTTTTTCGCGCAGGCTCAAAGACACCAAGACCAGGAATTTTTATACGGCAAGTTTGAAAAAGGTGTTTCAGCCGACAAATGGGTGGCCATGACCTGGCGCGAGGCCGCGGCTGAGGTCAAAAACGCGGGCGCGGGCCTGATTGACCTGGGTATCAAGAAAGGGGACCGGATAGCCATCTTCGCGCACAACCGGCCGCGCTGGGTGATCGCGGACCAGGCCATCCAGGCCGCGGGCGGATGGGGAGTGCCCATCTACCCGACCAGCACCGACGACCAGCTTACCTACATCCTGAAGGACTGCGGCGCGCGCGGGATTTTCGCGGGCGACCGCAAGCTCGCCGAACAGGTGCTGCGGATCAAGCCCAATGTCCCGGCGCTCGAGTTCGTGTTCCCCATGAGCAGCCTGGAAGGCCCCCATGACCGGAGCCTGATCAATTTCAACGACCTGGTCTGGCGCGGGGAAAAATCCGCGGCGGGACAGGCCGAGTTCGATTCCAGGCGCAAGGCGCTCGGGAGCGACGATGTGGCGGCGATCATCTACACCTCGGGCACCACGGGTGAGCCCAAGGGCGCGGTGCTCAGCCAGAGCAATTTCATGGCGGACGTGGACATGATGCTGGACGCGCCCTTCATCGCCAAGATGATGGAGCGGAACCTGGGCCTGATCAGCCTCTGCCACCTCCCGCTCTGCCACATCTTCGGCCGCACCAGCGACTACCACGTCCAGATCGCCATGGGCGGCAAGATTTATTTCGCGGAGAGCTACGAAAAAGTCCCTCAGAACCTGCTCGAGGTAAGGCCCCAGATGCTGATCACCATCCCCAGGCTCTATGAAAAAGTCTTTGAGACCGTGCAGGCGCAGGCAATGAAATTGACGGGCCGGCAGAGGCAGCTTTTCGATTGGGCGTTCAAGGTGGGCTACAGCGTGGTTGACCATCTGGTTGAAGGCAAAAAACTTCCGTTCCTGCTTTCCCTCCAGTTCGGCCTGGCCAACAGCCTGGTGTTCGGGACCATCCGCAAAAAGGCCGGCCTGGACCGGGTGGTGTTCGCGGGAAGCGGCGGGGGCGCGCTCTCCAAGGACATCAACCGCTTCTTCCGGGCCATGAACATCCAGGTGGTGGAAGGCTACGGCCTGACCGAGACGACCTCAGCGGTCACCTGGAACGGGCCCAATTTTTCAGCGCCGCTCCCGGACAAATGGATTTACAAGAAGGCCCTGGACTTCCTGGTCGATACCATGGTGGTCATGCAGGGACAGGGCAAGATGCCCTTCAGCCATCCCATCGGCATGATCAAGCTTGCGATCGGCGCCGCCCTGGTCCTTCCCCGGCTCAAACAGAAGCCGGGCACCGTGGGCAGGCCGTGCAAGGACACCATAATCAAGATCGCTGAGGACGGCGAAATCCTGGCCAAGGGCCCGCAGATCTTCAAAAAGAACCAGGCATATTTCAACCGCGCGGACCTTAGCTCTGAGTCCTTCACCGAGGACGGTTTTTTCAAGACCGGGGACATCGGCTATTTTGACGAGGACGGCTATCTGGTGATCACGGACCGGAAGAAGGAACTGCTGGTGACCGCGGGCGGAAAAAACATCGCGCCCCATCCCATTGAGATGGCGCTGACCCAGGACACCTTCATCGAGCAGGTCTGCGTGCTGGGGGACGCCCGGAAATACATCGCCGCGCTCCTGGTGCCGCAGTTCGAACTGCTTGAGAAATGGGCCAGGGACAAGGGCATAAGCTTTGCCTCCCGCGGCGACCTGGTCAACAGCCCGGAGGTGAAAAAGCTTTTTCAGGAAAAGGTGGACCAGGTCAACCAGAAACTCGCGCGTTACGAGCAGATCAAAAGGTTCTGCCTGCTCCAGGCCGGGTTCAGCGAGGAGAGCGGGGAACTGACGCCCACGCTCAAGCTCAAGCGCCGGGTGATCTACCAGAAATTCGCCAAGGAGATCGAGTCTTGCTACCGCGATTGACCGCTAGGGGCGGAGCCCGTAAGGGCGCGTTGCGCGCGCTAAGAGCGAGGGGGTCTGGCCTTATCATCCTGGCTCGCTCATCATAGGAAAGGCCTGACCCCGAAAGCGGCAGGACCAAATGACAAACTCGGACAAAATAAAAAAGCTCATCCATGACCAGGGCATTGACCTGGTGGGGATCGCGGACGCCCGCGAACTGATCCTCGCCTATCCTCCTCGGCCCGCGCTCGCGCTCATGCCTTCCGCGAAAAGCGTGATCGTTATGGCGGTTGCGCACAGCCTGGGCGCGGCCTGCTCTGACAACATCCACCTCTGGACCCGGAACAAGATGCAGACATCGAGGCTCCTGGACCAGGTCGCGGAGAAGATCGGCAGGATGCTGGAAAAGGAAGGTTATCTCAGCCTTCCCGTTTCCGCGGACAAGCCGGTTGAGATTTTCAAGCGCGACCCCGAGACCGGTAAAAAATTTCCAGCCACCCGGGTGGTGGGCCAGCTTTCTTTAAAGCACGCAGCGGTCAGCGCGGGCATGGGCGAGATCGGCAGGTCAAACCTCCTGCTTACCGAGGAATTCGGGCCGCACCAGAGACTTGGCGCGATCATCACCGAAATGGAACTCGAGCCTGACCCGCGCAAAGATAAAAAGATCTGCGACGACTGCAAGAAATGCGAAAAGGCCTGCCCCTCGGGGGCCTTGCAGGACGGCCAATACAATGTCGACCCCTGTTTCCACTTCTGGTCGCTCGGGTTTGAGCGGCAAAAGCCGCTTAGCTTGGAGCAGTGGCCACCTTATCTGAAAATGCTGTGGGAGCACAACAAGAACCGCGACTGGTTCGTGGAACTGGGCCAGACCTACATCACTGACGTTGACTTCTGCATCGAGTGCATCAAGGCCTGCCCCAAAGGCAGCCGCTGGAAAAAAATAAGGCCGAAAAATATGAAGCGGTAACTTCGACCATTCTCGCTTATAATCTAAGGCATCGTTCGCCAATTTGACACCAACCTTACAATTATGCTAAAAAGTAATCATGGGGCAGCTTGGGTCAAGACTGATCGGTATGAAAATTCAAAATTTGTCAAGAAAATCCGCAGTCATTTTCATTCTTGCAGCCATCCTATTTCTAACTATTTTATCTTGTAAAAAATCTTCAAAGCCAGCAACAGCAAATAATCTAGCAAAAGGAGAAAATGCTCAATCACCCATTCAATCACCTCAAAATGTTCAAACACAAGACTCGCTGAGTTTGGTTCAAAAAGCTCCGAAAAATATCGCTGGCTTCAAGGGCAGTTTCAAAGATGATGTTCCAATTGAAAATCCGAAATTTCTAGTTGAGGCTTTCACCAATGCAGAAGGAAAACAATGGGTAAAATGGTTCGGCGGCAAAGATAATGATATGCCGAATTTTATGATCGAAACTTCAGACGGCGGATATCTTCTGGCTGGTTGGACCCAATCCTTTGAGGATAACAAAGATGATTGGTGGATAATGAAGATGACTCCTTTTGGAAACATCTTATGGTCAAAAATATATGGAAGACAAGGAGAAGACAAACCGGTATTCCTCGAAGAAACCTCGGACGGCAATTATGTAATAGCAGGAACACTTGAATCTGAAACCCAGAAGGGGACTTCGGATTTTAATATTTTAGAACTCAACAAAGATGGTGAGCAAATTTGGAATCATATTTATCCCGGGCATTATGATGCCCCGAGTGCAAATCTCATTCGAACAAAAGACCAGGGTTATGTCTTTGTCGCAAATAATTTTATAACCGATCGTTCGTTTCAAAAAATGAGCATCTTAAGATTGAATGCTGCGGGGGAACTGGTATGGGGAAAAGAATACGACTCAAGTTATTTTGGTTTAAATCCCGTTGCCGAAACTTCAGATGGAGGTTTCTTGATTGCAGGATGCAATTCTGTCCCTTTTGTTGAAAACGGTAATAAATTTGCATCCATTAAAATAAGGGTAGTAAAATTAAGTACGGAAGGTAAGGAAATTTGGCAAAAAATCTATGGTGACAAGTACCCCAATTATGCTACTGCAATAACACAGATGTCTGATGGTGGTCACATCATAACAGGGAAAGGAAGCAAAACTCAGCAGGATGGGGCAATAGTTTCCGGATTATGGGTTTTGATATTAGATGCAAAGGATATTCCGATTTACGAAAATATCATTGCCCTTAATGACAATGCCATAAAAAATACAGCCGATAGTCTCATAAGCATAAATGGCAAATGCTTTGCCTCAAATCCTCCAAAAAATGTATTATTTTATAATCAGAAATTGACACGATTAATCGAACTGGATCAAACGGGGAAAGAATTGTATCGCAAAGAATTTGAAAAGGAAGAAAATGCCTACATTACATCGAATTTTCAGGCGCCCGGCGACGACTGTTTATTGGCAGCCATAGTTAATGGCAATTGGTCAGATCTAACTGAAGAGCAAAAATTTAAGAAAATAAAGGAAAGAGAGAATTTAGGAAGAAGTTTAACTAGTTTGCGAATTCTGAAAATAAACAGCAAGTTGGATCAATCATGGTCAAAAGAGATGCCGGTTGATATTGAGCAGCCAATTATTATGCAAACAAAGGACGGCGGCTATTTGCTTGCGGGCACGAATATAAAAGCAGGAGGACTTGGCCATCGGGATATTATTATAATGAAGTTGGATCCTAACAGGCTGTTGAAAAACTCGCATTTATTTCGAATCCTTTCAGCGTTTTATGCATCTTAATAGAAACCCAAAAGCTGGAGGGAACCATGAGAGGCGA
>Ga0315287_10002822_pt1 | contig 16584 bp, 12 predicted proteins | sample YL17G11_0_MG_FD_205037 | JGI IMG/M metagenome (GOLD analysis project Ga0315287, IMG submission 205037) | Sediment microbial communities from Yellowstone Lake, YNP, Wyoming, USA - YL17G11_0 | ecosystem: Environmental > Aquatic > Freshwater > Lake > Sediment | place: USA: Wyoming | collected...
GCCCTTCCGGCGTTGCGAGGTCGAGGAAGACCGATGTCTTGTTGCGATTGACTCCTGCGAAGTAGGTGGACTGCCCATCCGGGCCGAAGGGCGGCCCCCAGGATCGCGTGTCGTCGCCGCGTCCGGGTCGCTCGACCTTGGTCACGTCGGCCCCGAGATCACCGAGCAGCATCGTGGCGTACGGCCCGGCCAGGATTCGGGAGAAGTCGGCGATCGCCAATCCGGAGAGGGCGCCGGTCATCACCGGTACGCGGCGATGCCGGTCAGCGCCTCACCAATCGCGAGAGTGTGGATCTCGTGGGTGCCTTCGTAGGTGAAGACCGACTCGAGGTTGGCCATGTGTCTCATGACCGGGTACTCCAGAGTCACCCCGTTTGCACCCAGAATCGAACGGCATTCGCGAGCGATCTTCAACGATGCGTTGACGTTGCTCATCTTTCCGACGCTCACTTGCTCGGGTCGGATCGTGCCACCGTCCTTGAGGCGGCCCAACTGGGTCGCGAGGAGGAAGCACTTGATCCACTCGACGCTCATGTTGGCCAGCTTCCGCTGGGTGAGTTGGAAGCCACCGATCGGTTGGTCGAACTGCACGCGCGTTCGGGCGTAGTCCAAGGCGGTCTCCAGACAGTCCCGTGCCGCCCCCAGCGCGCCGAAGAGGATGCCGAAACGGGCTTCGTTGAGGCAGGAGAGCGGGCCCTTCAGCCCGGTGACGTCGGGCAGCACCGCATCAGCTGGGAGTCGGACACCGGTCAGCACCAACTCGCTGGTCACCGAGGCACGAAGCGAGAGCTTGTTGTGGATGTCCCGGGCCTCGAAGCCAGGGGAATCGGTCGGGATGACGAACCCTCTGATGCCGTCATCGGATCGGGCCCACACGATGGCGACATCGGCGATGCTTCCGTTGGTGATCCACATCTTCGTGCCGTCGAGCACCCAGTCCGACCCGTCACGAACAGCTCGAGTTCGCATTCCGCTCGGATTGGAGCCGAAGTCGGACTCGGTCAAGCCGAAACAGCCGATGGCCTCGCCGGCAGCCATCCTCGGGAGCCAGTGCTGCTTCTGCTCCTCGCTGCCGAAGGCATAGATCGCGTACATCGCCAACGACCCTTGGACGGAGACGAGCGAGCGCAGCCCCGAGTCGCCGGCCTCGAGTTCCAGGCAGGCCAAGCCGTAGGACGTCGCATCCACGCCGGCACATCCGTAGCCGTGCAGGTGCATGCCCAGCATGCCGAGGGCGCCGAGCTCCAGCGCGAGTTCCCGGCCTGGGATCGCGCCCGACTCGAACCACCCTGCGACGTGAGGTCGGACGCGTTCGTCGACATACTGCCGAGCGACTTCGGCAATTGCCCGCTGTTCACTGTTCAGCACCGAGTCGAGGTCGAGCAACTCGGTCGGTGATTGGGGGCTCTTGGCCACGACGTCCTCCTGGGTGGGTCCCGTGCGCCTTCTGCGGGTGGTTCTCTGGTGGTCAGTGTCCGGTGAATCGGGCGAAGAACGCGGCCTGCTTGGACGCCCGACCGGTGCGCGATTCGTACGAGTCTGCCCGGGTCATCGTGGTGAGGCCGAGATTGGTGCCGATCCACCGCAGAGGTTCCGGCTCCCACCGCGGTGATCTGTGGTTGACCCACGGGAGCCGTACCAGATCAGTCTCTCGATCGAGGATCAGATCCGCCAGGGTGCGTCCACCGAGGTTCGAGGTCCCGACTCCGTCGCCGACGTAGCCCCCGGACCACGCCAGACCCGTTGCGCGGTCGAGGCCGCAGGACGCGTGCCAGTCCCGTGGGACGCCCAGTGGGCCACCCCATGTGTGGCTGACTCGTGACCCGCGGACCACGGGAAGGAGGTCGCACAACACGTCATAGAGGGCATCGAAGACAGCGGGGTCGCGGTCGAAATCCGGGCGGACTTGCGAACCGAAGTGGTAGGGCGCCCCACGCCCCCCGAATGCGAGGCGGTCGTCGGCGGTGCGTTGGCCGTAGATGATCAGGTGTCTCTTGTCGTTGAACGTCTCGCGCCTTGCCAGGCCGATCGAGGTCCAGGCCTGCTCGCTCAACGGCTCCGTCGCGATCATCATCGAGTAGACAGGGGCGAGAGCGCGTCGATAACCGGGCAACGAAGCGGTGTAGCCCTCCAGCGAACGAACGACCACATCGGCCCGGACCGTGAAGCCGTTGGCCGTCACCGTTCGCGGGGCAATCGCCGACACCGAGGTCGCCTCGTAGACGTGCACGCCGGCTGACTGGACCACGTCGGCGAGACCACGCACCAACCGTGCGGGATGGATGGCGGCGCAGTGCGGGGTGTACGTCGCACCCATGACGTCGGTCGCGCCGAACCGCTGAGCTGCCTCACTCCTGCCGAGCAGTTGGTAGTCCTGCGCTCCGAATCCCCAGTCGCGCCACTCGTCGATCTCCTCCTGCGCGCGGCTCCACTGGAGTGCGCTGCGGGCGAGCGAGACGGTGCCGCCCTTGCTCCACGCCGCGTCGATCCCCTCAGTGGCGATCACCCGTCCGACTTCGTCGACCGTATGGTGCATCTCGTGCTGGAGAGCGATGGCGGCACCGCGGTCGGACTGGCGTGCGATCTTCGGAAGCGACGCGGGAAAGAGCGCTGAGCACCATCCGCCGTTGCGCCCGCTGGCGCCGTACCCGCAGACGTTGGCCTCCAACACCGCGATCCGAAGCGACGGATCGTGACGACTCAGGTAGTAGGCGGTCCAGAGGCCGGTGTAACCGCCGCCCACGATCGCCACGTCCACGTCGATGTCGGTATCGAGGCCGGGTCTGGCGGCCATCGGTGCGACGGATGGGTCCGTCAGGAGTTGGTCCCACCACAGGGACAACCGTTCGAGCCGTGCATCAGCAGTGGGCTCCGCGGTCATCGGGTCCAACTCGAGACGTAGTCAGGAATCGGGAACCGCTCGGCGATGGCGTCGGCCGCGATGGCCTCACCGAACGACTCGATGATCGGGATCTGGCCGGCCCAGACGGGCACGATCAGGTCCTCCGCGGGGTCCTCAGGTCCACCGGACCGGATCTTCACCGAGCACTCGGCCAAGCTCAGTGCGACAACGAGCGTGGCGGCGAGCTCCTTCGTCGATGGCGGACGGATGTCGTCCCATCGTCCGGGCAGCAGGTGATCGCTGATCCGCCGGAGCGCCTCCGACTTGTCGTCGCCCTCGAGGACCCGGCAGTGACCGAGCACCATGACCGATCGGTAGTTCATCGAGGACTCGAAAGCCGAACGTGCCAACACCAGGCCATCGAGACGCGTGACGGTCAGGCACGTCGGTTGACCCGCCGCGAGCACGCGAAACAGGCGTGACGCGGTGGACCCGTGGAAGATCACGTCGTCGTCCCAGCGCGCGTAGGCGACCGGTACGATGTAGGGCTGCCCCTGGTCGTCGTCAACGCTCACGTGCGCGACGAGTCCCGAGTCGAGCACCGCTCTCAGCGAAGCGGACTCGGTGACGGCGCGCTCAGGCAGTCGTCGGATCCTCGTGCGGTCGCTGGATCCGGGTTCGGGAGTAGATGTCACAGGGAGGCACTCAGAGGATCGACCAGGCTTCGGTGAGCACGTCGCGCAAGATGCCCTCGATCTCGTCGAACTCCGGCTGACCGATGATCAGCGGTGGGGCGAGTTGGACAACCGGATCGCCGCGGTCGTCGGCGCGGCAGTAGAGGCCCGAGTCGAACAGCGCCTTGGACAGGAAGCCGCGCAGCAGGCGCTCACATTCGTCGGCGTCGAAGGTCTCCTTGGTGACCTTGTCCTTCACGAGCTCGATCCCGTAGAAGTAGCCGGCCCCTCGGACGTCGCCGACGATCGGCAGGTCCAGCAGCTTCTCCAGGGTGGAACGGAACGCGCCTTCGTTGGCTCGCACATGGGCGTTGAGACCCTCGCGTTCGAAGACATCGAGATTCGCCAGCGCTACGGCACACGACACGGGGTGACCCCCGAAGGTGTACCCGTGAGCGAAGTAGGTGTCGCCGTGGCGGAACGGCTCGAAGAGTCGATCGCTGGCGATCATCGCGCCCAGTGGCGAGTAGCCCGATGTCATGCCCTTGGCACAGGTGATGATGTCGGGGGTTACGCCGAATCGCGACATGGCGAACATGTCGCCGATCCGGCCGAATGCGCAGATCGTCTCGTCCGCGACCAGCAGCACGTCGTGCTTGTCACAGATCTCACGTACTCGGCGCAGGTACCCCGGCGGTGGCGGGAAGCAGCCACCGGAGTTCTGCACCGGTTCGAGGAAGACCGCAGCAACGCTGTCCGCGCCTTCGAACTCGATGGCCTCCTCGATCCGATTCGCGGCCCATCGGCCGAACGCCTCGATGTCATCCCCATGCTCAGCGGCTCGGTAGAAGTTGGTGTTGGGCGCCTTGTGTGCTCCGGGCACCAGCGGTTCGAAGGGGATGCGCGCATCGGGGATGCCGGTGATGGCCAGGGCGCCCTGGGGAGTGCCGTGGTAGGCGATGGCCCGACTGATCACCTTGTGCTTGGTGGGCTTGCCGGTGAGCTTGAAGTACTGCTTGGCCAGCTTCCACGCGGTCTCCACCGCCTCGCCCCCACCCGTGGTGAAGAAGACGCGATTGAGGTCACCAGGCGCATAGGACGCCAGCCGTTCGGACAGCTCCACCGCCTTCGGGTGGGCGTAGGACCACAAGGGGAAGAAGGCGAGTTCGGAGGCCTGCTTGGCGGCGGCTTCGGCCAGTTCGGTCCTCCCGTGACCGACCTGCACGGTGAAGAGACCGGCGAGACCGTCGAGGTACTTACGACCCTGGTCGTCCCAGATGTAGGCGCCGTCGCCTCGAACGATCATCGGAACCTGCCCACCTTGTTCGTAGGTGGAGTGGCGGGTGAAGTGCATCCAGAGGTGTTGGCGCGCCACCTCGCCCACGTGCCCGTGGGTTGGCTCGCTGACGTACTGCGGAGTGACGCTCATCGTGTTCCCCAGGTGTAGATCTGCTTGCGGAGTTTGAGATAGACGAATGTCTCGGTGTTGCGGACGCCCGGAAGGGCGCGGATGTGCTTGTTGACCACGTCGAGGAGGTGACCGTCGTCCTCGCAGACGATCTCGACGAGGATGTCGTAACCGCCCGCACAGATGACGAGGTAGTCGACCTCGGTCATCCTGGCGAGTTCGTCGGCTACCGCCTCCACGTCGCCCTCGACCTTGATCCCGATCATCGCGGCTCGCGGGAAGCCCACCTGTAGTGGATCTGTCACCGCCACGATCTGCATGACGCCGGAATCGATGAGTCGTTGGACCCGTTGGCGTACGGCAGCTTCGGACAGGCCGACGGCCTTTCCGATGGTTGCGTAGGGCCGACGACCATCCTGCTGCAGCTGCTCGATGATGGCCTTTGACACGTCGTCGAGGGGCGCGAGACCGTTCCGGTCGCGGGACACCTCGCGTTGAGACATGAGGGGCATCGTGCCCGCTCAAGGCCGCGCAGGCAAGCGAATCCGTGGTGGCCACCCAATATTTGTACGGAATCAGTGGCAGATATGGCTGTCTGGTGTTGATTCGGGTTGCGGTCGGACTAGGCTCGTGCGACAGCGGCGCCGGAGCGGCGCTGCACATTGCGGTCGGCCCGGTGACGGGTACGACGTTGGCGCTCGGGAGTCCGGTGTGAGTGACAAGCGTGTAGTGCGCAACGTGATCAATGGCGAATCCGTCGAGGCTGCCGACGGTGCGACCACGGACCTCATCAACCCGACCACCGGTGAGGTGTTCGCGACCGCCCCGCGCTCGGGCGCGGAGGACATCGACCGGGCCTACCGGGCCGCCGAAGCGGCCTTCGAGTCCACGTGGCGTGACTCCACCCCGTCGGAGCGGCAGAAGGCCATGTTGGGGATTGCGGATGTTCTGGAGGCTCACGCCGACGAACTGGTCGCTCTCGAGAGTGAGAACACCGGCAAGCCGATTCCGGTGACGATGGCCGAGGAAATCCCTCCCATGATCGATCAGATCCGATTCTTCGCCGGCGCGGCCAGGGTGCTCGAGGGTCGTGCCGCAGGTGAGTACATGAGCGGCTTCACCTCGTTGATCCGGCGCGAGCCGATCGGAGTGGTCGGTCAGGTGACACCGTGGAACTACCCGATGATGATGGCGGTGTGGAAGTTCGCTCCGGCCATCGCCGCCGGCAACGCGGTGGTACTCAAGCCGAGTGACACCACGCCGGTCACCGCGGTGCGGATGGCCGAACTCATCGCCGAGTCAGGCGTTCTGCCCGAGGGTGTTTTCAACGTCGTGTGCGGCGACCGGGACACGGGTAGGGCCTTGACGGCTCACAAGATCCCGCAGATGTTGGCGATCACCGGTTCGGTGAGAGCTGGCATGAGCGTGGCCGAGGCGGGGGCGAAGGACGTGAAGCGCGTCCACCTCGAACTCGGTGGCAAGGCGCCGGTGGTGATCTTCGACGACGCGGATCTGGAGGCGGCAGCCGAGTGGCTGGCCGTGGCCGGCTACTTCAATGCCGGTCAGGACTGTACGGCGGCGACCCGAATGCTCGTGGCCCCAGGTGTCTACGAGGATTTCGTGGTCGCCCTGTCCGAGCAGGCGAAGGGAACCGAGACCACCTTCGAAGCGGGCCCCACCGGGGAGGGACTGGTCCCGCCGGTCAACAACGTCGCGCAGATGGAACGCGTCCTCGGATTCCTCGACCGGACGCCCTCGCACGCTGAAGTGGTCGTGGGCGGGAAGCGCCTCGGGGAGCGCGGGTACTTCGTCGAACCCACCGTCGTGGCGCACCTGCGTCAGGACGACGAGATGATCCAGAACGAGATCTTCGGTCCGGTGATCACGATCCAGAAGTTCGCCGAGGAGGAGGAGGCGCTGCGCTGGGCCAACGGGGTCAACTACGGTCTGGCGTCCTCGGTCTGGACCAAGGACTTCGGTCGCGCCATGCGGATGGCCAAGCGGCTGGACTTCGGCTGCGTCTGGATCAACACCCACATCCCGCTGGTGGCCGAGATGCCGCACGGCGGGTTCAAGCACTCCGGTTACGGCAAGGACCTCTCGATGTACGGGTTCGAGGACTACACCCGGATCAAGCATGTGATGGCCTCACTGGACTGATCCGAGGGGGAGGGTTCAGCGGGTAGCCCGCGGACCAGGTGCCCCGCGTGGAGTCGGTCGGCTGATGGCATCGAGGCCGAGCACCGCGACGTGCAGCGACAGGCACGACTCGACCGAATCGAGGTCGACCGACAGGATCCTCTCGATCCGATGGAGCCGCTCGTAGAACGCCGGACGTGACAGGTGCGCGGCTTCGGCCGCTGCGCTCTTGTTGCGACCATGGGTCAGGTAGATCCGCAGCACGTCGAGCAGGTCGGACCCGCGTCGATCGTCATGCACCAGCAGGGGTCCCAGTTCGCGCTCCACATACGTCTGGAGTCGTTCGTCGTCTCGAAGCAGGTGCAGAAGGCCACGCAGGCGTACGTCGGGAATGCGGTAGTAGGGCAGTCGGGGCTCGTGCTCGGCCGCCGCTGCCACCTGGAGGGCCTCCAGGAACGAACGCCGAAGGTCCGACGGGTCGTTCAGGCTGGAACCGGTCGCCACCACGTAGTCGGTCCGCGCGTCGGCCGCCGGCAGGGTCGCTCGGCGCCGGAGCTTCTCGGTCACGGCAGTCAGCACCGACTCGAGGTCGACCCCGCGCGGTGTGGACAGGATGAGGCCGACCGTGACGTCGTCGAGATTGCCGACCAGCGCAAGGTGCCCGACCTCCCTGACCGCCAAGGCCATCGACTCGGCCAGATCGCGCACCCGGGTCTGCTGCGCCAAGGTCGACTCAGCCGCGTCGTCGGTCAGCCGCAGCACCGCGGCGGTGAGGGTGCGACCCTCGAGAGTGATGCCCAGGGCTTGGGCACGGACGACGATCTCCGCGGTCGTCATCGAGTGGGTCACGATGGCATCGATGAGCGCGCGGTGCGCCTGTCTGTCAAGGCTTTCGCGATCCCTCTCGACAAGGCGGTTGAGGGCCAACGCCCCAGCCGCCCGTTCCAGCAGGATCCAGTCGCGGGCACCGGGCGCCTCGGAGCAGACGAGTACGAGGCGCCCCCAGTTGTGCCCCCGCGCACCGACCGATGTCAGTAACCAGTTCTGCTCTACGTCGTGGACGGTCCGCGTGGCCCCGACTGCCACTGATCGCGATCGGCTCTCCCAGGACACGAGCACCTGGTCGGCAGCCGCGCCTGCCGTGTCGTAGGTGAGTACCTGATGGGCCAGGTTCTCCAGCACCACCGGGCGCCCGGCCATCAGGGCTGCCTGACGTACGACCTCGGCCGACGAGGCACCTTCGACGGCCAGTTCGGTGAAGGCGGTGTGCACGTCGGCGGAGGCCTGCAACTCCTCGAGTTGGGCATCCACGATGCGCGAATGAACGAGCTGGGTGATCTCCACGAAGCGCGACTCGCGACCGAGGGAGACCAACGGAACGCCCCTGGCCTCGAATTGGCGGACCAGCGCTGGTGGTAGCCGTTCGTACCGTCGACCGAGCTCGACCAGCACTCCTGATACCGGGACGTCGGCGAGCTCGTCGGCGAACCGCCGGAGTCCGGGCGCATCTTCGGGGAATCCGATGCCGGTCATGAGCAGCAGTTCCCCACCCCGGAGCAGTCGGGCGACGTCGGGGACGTCGCTGCTGTGCACCCAACGCACTCGGGTGTCCAGCCCGGCGGCGCCCGCCACCACGAGGGGAGCCGCGTTGGCGACTGGGGGGAGCGCCAACACCTCGGCCACGCTCGGATAGCGCAGGCCGCCGGTGACGAGCACTTCCGCGTCGCTGGACGTCACGAGTCCAGACCGTAACAGGATCGGGCCCGTGACTTGTCAGGTTGCTGCACGAAGGGTTCCCGTCCTCCTCCTCGTCAGGGGGGCATTCACCACGATCTCAGACAACCAGCGTCGGTATCCGTACGGTTTTCGTTGCGATCCTGGCACTTACCTGCGGAATCCCTTGTGTGACGCGGGGCCGCGTGCGAGTATCGCCGCGCATCCCGGGTGGTGGGCGTTCGACGTCCGCCCAGGGATGTGGTGCAACTGCTGGCATGAGCGGGCTGGTCCCGGAATGGAGAGCGACGGTGAGCGATCGCGGACACCAGGTGATCGACGGCGTTCGCCGACCGGGTCGCTCCGACCAGCACCACGACATCGTTGATCCCGCGACGGGGGAGACTCTGGAACGCGTGACATTGGCAGACGCCACCGACGTCAGCGACGCGGTCGACGCGGCCAGCCGTGCCTTCGAGGATTGGTCCACCCTCACCCCTGGTGAGCGCAGCACCGCGCTCCTGTCGCTGGCCGGTGTCCTTGGTGAGCGGGCCGAGGAGTACGCGCAAGCCGAGACCGCCAACGCGGGCAAACCGATCAAGCTCAGTCGCGAGTTCGATGTTCCGGGTTCGATCGACAACGTGTCCTTCTTCGCGGGCGCGGCCCGGCACCTTCAGGGGCAGGCGTCGTCCGAGTACGACGGCCTGCACACGTCCATCATCCGCCGAGAGCCGATCGGTGTGGTCGGGTCGATCGCCCCGTGGAACTACCCACTGCAGATGGCGGTGTGGAAGGCGCTTCCGGCGATTGCGGCGGGCAACACGATCGTCCTGAAGCCGGCCGAACTCACCCCGCTGACTTCGCTGATGCTGGCCGAGGACTGCATCACGGCGGGGCTTCCGCCGGGTGTCGTCAACGTGATCGTCGGCAAGGGTTCGGTCGTGGGTGAGGCGTTGGTGAGCCACCCGGGCGTGCGCATGGTGTCGTTCACCGGTTCCACAGGTGTCGGACAGCGGGTCATGTCCCTGGCGACGGAATCAGTGAAGCGGGTTCATCTGGAACTGGGGGGCAAGGCGCCCTTCGTCGTGTTCGACGACGCGGATCTCGACGCGGCGATCCAGGGCGCGGTGGCCGGTGCGCTGATCAACAGTGGCCAGGACTGCACTGCTGCCACCCGGGCCTATGTACAGCGCCCCCTCTACGACGCCTTCGTCGCCGGTGTCGCCGATGTGATGGCCACCGTGCGGCTCGGGGACCCCCGAGACCCCTCCACCGACCAGGGGCCTCTGGTGAGCCGACGCCAACAGGAGAGTGTCGCGGGCTTCGTCGATCGCGCTCGGGCGTACGGTGCCAAGGTGGTGGTGGGCGGCACGGTCCCCGGGGGGGATCTGGCACGCGGCTGCTACTACCAGCCCACCGTGATCACCGATGTCTCCCAGGATTCCGAGATCGTCCAGGACGAGATCTTCGGGCCGGTGCTCGTGGTGCTGCCGTTCGACTCGGACGACGAAGGGATCGCGCTGGCCAACGACACGCCGTACGGGCTGGCCGCGTCCGCCTGGACCCGCGACGTGTTCCGTTCGATGCGAGCCTCGCGGGAGATCCAAGCCGGGTGTGTGTGGATCAACGACCACATCCCCATTGTGTCCGAGATGCCCCATGGGGGTTACAAAGCCTCGGGCTTCGGCAAGGACATGAGTCAGTACGCCTTCGACGAGTACACGAACATCAAACACGTATCAATCGACGTGACCGCAACTGTGAGCAAGGATTGGCACCGAACGATCTTTGGAGACCGCACTCCATCGACTGATGGCACTACCAACCAACCCGGAGGATCGACCAATGGCTGACAAGTCCCGCGACCCGATGATCGAGGCGCTGATCGCCATGTCACGACCGTCGATCAGCAGACGCCGGGTGCTGCGTGCGGCCGCGGCCGGCGGTGCGGTCGCGGCGAGCGCACCGTTGCTGGCCGCCTGTGGGTCCAAGCCCGGTGGGAACACCGGTGCCAACGCCAGCAATCAGAGTGCCCCCGACAAGTCGGACACCGACAAGATCGCCAACTTCTCCAACTGGCAGTTGTACATCGACGTGGACCCCAACAACAAGAGCGTCCGCCCGACCCTTGACGCCTTCGACAAGAAGACCGGGGTCAAGGTCAACTACGTCGAGGACATCACGGACAACGACACCTTCTTCGCCAAGGTGTCGCCCGCGCTGCGGGCAGGTCAGGACACGGGGCGTGATCTGTTCGCGCTGACCGACTGGATGGCTGCCCGGATGATCCGACTGGGCTACTTGCAGAAGGTGGACAAGGCGAACACGCCCAATGTCACTGCCAACCTCTACGCCGCCCTCAAGTCGCCGTCGTGGGATCCGGACCGTTCGTACTCCGCCCCGTGGCAGACGGGCATGACGTTCATCGCCTACAACTCGAAGTTGGTACCGCCGGTCACGACCATGACGGAGTTGCTCACCCGACCCGACCTGAAGGGGCGAGTCACCTGCCTGACCGAGATGCGGGACACGACCGGCATGATCATGCTCGACCAGGGCAAGGACCCCTCGAACTACACGCGTGATGACTTCTACGCATCCTTGGACACCCTGCAGAAGGCGGTGGACAGCAAGCAGATCCGGAACTTCACCGGCAACGAGTACACCAAGTTGCTGTCGTCCGGGGACATTGCCGCGTGTGTGGCGTGGAGTGGCGACGTCGCGTCGCTGCAACTCGACTCGCCGGAGATCAAGTACACGGCACCGGAGGCCGGTCTGATGATCTGGTCGGACAACATGCTGATCCCCAACCAGGCCCAGCACAAGAAGAACGCCGAGCTGATCATGAACTACTACTACGACCCTGCGGTGGCTGCCGAACTCGCGGCGTCGGTGTTCTACGTCTCGCCCGTCGCCGGTGCCAAGGAGGCCATGGCCAAGTTCGACAAGAGTTTGGTGAACAACCAACTGATCTTCCCCGACGATGCCACACTCTCCCGCACGCACCTCGCGATGGGGCTCGATCCCAAACAGGAGGCGGAGTACCAGAAGGCGTTCGACAAGGTGACGGGAGCCTGACGCGACGATGACGGATTCATCGACAGTGCAGCCGAGGTCGGGGGCCGACCTGAACATCGTCAACGTCACGAAGAGTTTCGGCGACTTTGTCGCGGTCGACGATCTCACGCTGACGATCCCGTCCGGATCGTTCTTCGCCCTCCTCGGGCCCTCCGGCTGTGGGAAGACGACGACGCTGCGGATGGTCGCCGGGCTGGAAGAACCGACCGCGGGACAGATTCTCATCGGTTCCGAGGATGTGACCTACGCCAAGCCGTACAAGAGGCCGGTCAACACGGTCTTCCAGAGTTACGCGCTCTTCCCGCACCTGGACATCTTCGAAAACGTCGCCTTCGGCCTGCGCCGACGCCACGTCAAGGACGTCAAGGCCCAGGTCGAGGACATCCTCGAGTTGACCGAGCTCACTCCGCTGGCCCGCCGCAAGCCGAACCAACTCTCTGGAGGTCAGCAGCAGCGGGTGGCGCTGGCTCGGGCGCTGATCAACCGACCTGCCGTGCTGTTGCTCGACGAACCGCTGGGCGCCTTGGATCTCAAGCTGCGCCGCCAGATGCAGTTGGAGTTGAAGGGGATTCAGACCGAGGTGGGCCTGACTTTCGTTCACGTGACTCATGACCAGGAGGAGGCCATGACAATGGCCGACACCATCGCGGTCATGAATGAGGGGCGGGTGGAACAGATGGGCGCCCCAGTGGATCTGTACGAGAACCCCCGGACGACATTTGTCGCCAACTTCCTGGGTCAGTCCAACTTCTTCGACGCAGTCCTCAGTGATCGAGCGGCAGCCACGGTCTCGGCCAGTGTGCATGGAAACCGGCTCGGAGTTCCCGCCGCTCGGGTCAACTCGCCCGGCGATCAGGTCCATCTCGGTATCCGGCCGGAGAAGATCACCCTGTCGGCCTCCGAGGACCATGCGGTACCGGAGGGTCATAACGCCCTGTCAGGGGTCGTTGCCGATGCCAGTTTCATCGGGGTTTCCACCGAGTACCGGGTTGACCTGCCATGGGGCGCCCAAGTCACGGTGTTCGAGCAGAACACCCATCACGACACACGCATCGTGCCGGGTGCCAACGTGGCACTGAGTTGGGATCCCGTGCACACCTTCGCCCTCGATGCGAGCCAGAGTGTCGACGCCGGGATCGACAGCGAGGTCCTTCAAGCAGTGGCAGCGACGGGTTCATGAGCGCCGGCGCCGCTCTTGCTGAGGTCAGCGACCAGGGCAAACCCCCGCCCACTGCGTCTGGTGCACCGGGCAAGGGGAAATGGACGCCGTATCTCCTCCTCCTGCCAGGAGCCCTGTGGTTAGCGGTCTTCTTCGTGGTGCCGATGATCAGCCTGCTGGGCACCTCGTTGCAGACCGGATCCTTCGAAGAGGGTTACGAGCAGACCTTCCGGTTCGCGAACTACACCGAGGCGCTGTCGGAGTACTGGCCGCAGTTCGTTCGGTCGTTCGTGTACGCAGGGATCGCGACGCTGCTCTGTCTCGCGATCGCCTACCCGCTGGCCTACTGCATCGCGTTCAAGTCGGGCCGGTGGCGCAATACCCTCCTCGTTCTCGTCATCGCCCCGTTCTTCACGAGCTTCTTGATTCGGACTCTGGCCTGGCAGACGATTCTGGCGGACAACGGCGTCGTCACGGGAACACTGAACGCCCTGCACGTCACGGATGTGCTGAACTTTCTCGGGCTCACTGAGGGGGACCGCATACTGGCGACGCCGTTGGCGGTCATCACCGGACTGACCTACAACTTCCTTCCGTTCATGGTGCTACCGATCTACGCAGCCCTCGACCGGATGGACCCTCGGCTGATCGAAGCGGCTCAGGACCTCTACTGCTCACCGTGGAAGAGCTTCCGAAAGGTCACCTGGCCGCTATCGCTTCCTGGCGTCGTCGCCGGCACCCTGCTGACGTTCATACCCGCGGCGGGCGACTACATCAACGCGCAACTGCTGGGATCCCCGGCGTACCGGATGATCGGCAACGTCATTGATTCCCAGTTCTTCCGGGTCCTTGACTATCCGACGGCCGCCGCACTGTCGTTCACGCTCATGGCGACGATTCTCGTCCTCGTGAGTTTCTACGTCCGTCGAGCAGGGACGGAGGAACTGGTCTGATGGCCACCACAGCCACCGCAACTTCGGTGACCCGAACTCCCCTTCCGCCGCCGGTCAAGCGTCCCGGTGGCATCATCCGTTGGATTCGCGAGCACATCATCCAGATCGCGGCAGCCGCAGCGCTCTTCTACATGTTCCTGCCGATCTTCGTCGTGGTGATCTTCTCCTTCAATGATCCGGTGGGCCGCTACAACGACAAGTGGGTGCAGTTCTCCACCGACGCATGGACCGACTTCTGCGGTGTCGCGGGCATGTGCGACTCCCTCAAGCTGAGCATCATCATCGCGCTCCTAGCAACGGCGGCGACGGTGATCCTGGGGACCCTCACCGCGTTCGCCATCTCCCGCTATCGGTTCCGCGGTCGCTCCTCGGGCAATCTGTTGATCTTCATGCCGATGGCGACCCCCGAGGTGGTCATGGGTTCATCCCTGCTGGCCCTCTTCGTGACCCTGGGGATTCCCAGAGGGACCAGCACGATCCTGATCGCTCACATCATGTTCTGTCTGAGCTTCGTAGTGGTGACGGTGAAGGCTCGGTTGGCCTCCCTCGATTCGCGGCTCGAGCAGGCGGCCATGGACCTCTACGCCAATGAGCGGACGACGTTCTGGAGGATCACCTTCCCGCTGGTGCTTCCCGGAATCGTGGCAGCGGCGTTGCTGGCCTTCTCGCTGTCGTTCGACGACTTCATCGTCACCAACTTCGTGTCCGAAACGACCGTCACGTTCCCGATCTTCGTCTGGGGTGCCGCCCAGCGCGGGACTCCGCCGCAGATCAACGTCGTGGGGTCACTCATGTTCTTGATCTCGCTGGCCATCATCCTGATCGGACAGGTGATCTCCAGCCGACGCAAGAAGGTCTGAGCGCCGCGGGGGCGTGATCAGGCGGCGCTGCCTGCGAGCACCTCGGGGGTTGAGGTCCGACCTGTGGTCGTCAGTGGCTCGAAGTGCCGCAGCCGGAGGCTGTTGCTGACCACGAAGACCGAGCTGGCCGCCATCGCCGCCCCGGCGAGCATCGGATTCAGTAGTCCGGCCGCGGCGAGTGGGATGGCGGCGACGTTGTAGGCGAACGCCCAGAACAGGTTCCCCTTGATGATCGCCAGGGTGCGGCGCGACAGCCGGATGGCATCGGCGACGACTCGAAGATCTCCCCGGACCAGGGTCAGGTCCGATGCCTCGATCGCCACGTCGGCTCCGGTCCCCATGCTGATGCCAAGGTGGGACGCGGCCAGCGCGGCCGCGTCGTTCACACCGTCGCCCACCATCGCGACGATCCGACCCTCGGCTTCGAGACGCCGAACGGCATCGACCTTGTCGGACGGCATCACGTCGGCAAGAACGTCCTGGGCATCGATCCCCACCTCGCTCGCAATGGCATCTGCCACCACCCGGTTGTCACCGGTGAGGAGATAGGGACGCAGTCCGAGGTCCCGCAGGAGCCCGATGGCCGATGCGGAGGTCGGCTTGACGGCGTCCGCCACCAGCAGGATCGCTCGGACGTGCCCGTCCCAAGCCACGGCGACCGTCGTCTTCCCGCCGGCCTCGGCGCCCTCTCGTCGCCGCTCCAGATCAGGCGGGACCGGAAGGCCGAGTTGCTCGAGGAGTCGGGCGCGCCCCACGACCACCTCACGCCGGTCTCCGCCGGGAGTCGCGACGAGACCCTTGACCCCGAGCCCCTCGAGGTTGACGAAGTCGAAGACCTCCCCCAGCGCGCCGACGTCGGAGGAGGCCGCAGCCGTGATCGCCGCCGCGATCGGATGCTCGGAGGCATTCTCGAGAGATCCCGCAAGGAACAGCGTCTCCTCACGTTCGGCCCCGGGTGCCAGCAGTACGTCGATGAGGGCCATCTGTCCCGTCGTGACCGTGCCCGTCTTGTCCAGCACGATGGTGTCCACGCGGCGGGTGGACTCCAGGATCTCCGGGCCCTTGATCAGGATCCCCAACTGGGCTCCACGCCCAGTGCCCACCAGCAGCGCGGTCGGCGTGGCGAGACCCAGCGCACACGGGCACGCGATGATCAGCACGGATACGGCGGCCGTGAAGGCAAACTCGGGCGTCTCGCCGGTTCCGAGCCAGAAGCCCAGCGTGGCGACCGAGATCATGATGACGATAGGCACGAAAACCGCCGCCACCCGATCCGCCAGCCGGGCAACCGGCGCCTTCCCGTTCTGGGCGTTCTCGACCAGCCGACCGATCTGGGCGAGTTGGGTCTGCGCACCGACCCGGGTCGCGCGGACGACAAGTCGCCCGCTGATGTTGACGGTGGCGCCCACGACGGTGTCGCCCGCGCAGACCTCCACGGGGATCGACTCGCCGGTGAGCAGCGAGGCGTCGATGGCGCTGCTCCCCGAGAGGACGATTCCGTCGGTTGCCACCTTCTCGCCAGGACGTACGGTGAACTCGTCGCCGACGGCGAGGTCACCGATGGGAATTCGGACCTCGGTGTCGCCGCGACGTATTGACACGTCCTTGGCCCCCAGGTTGAGCAGGGCCCGCAGCGCCGCTCCCGACTCCCTCTTGGCCCTCGCTTCGAAGTAGCGTCCGGCGAGAATGAAGACGGTGAGAGCGGCGGCGACCTCGAAGTAGACCTCGTCCGCGCCGGCACCACGAGACGGCACGAGA
>Ga0315287_10002823_pt1 | contig 16582 bp, 17 predicted proteins | sample YL17G11_0_MG_FD_205037 | JGI IMG/M metagenome (GOLD analysis project Ga0315287, IMG submission 205037) | Sediment microbial communities from Yellowstone Lake, YNP, Wyoming, USA - YL17G11_0 | ecosystem: Environmental > Aquatic > Freshwater > Lake > Sediment | place: USA: Wyoming | collected...
TCCCATCGTGACGGACCTGCAGCGTCGCGGAGCCTGTGCACTGGAGTGTCGGGTCCGTGTGCCATACGACCTGGCCATTTTCAACGGTCACTTCCCGACGCTACCCATCCTGCCGGGCGTAGTGCAGGTCGACTGGGCGGTGGGTATCGCGCGGGTGCACTTGCACGTGGACGGTCAGTTCAAAGGCATCACAGCGACGAAGTTCCGCCGCCTGGTGCGTCCCGGCATGGAACTGGCCCTGACGCTCGAACACAGGCCGGAGCCTGGCGAGTTGCGCTTCGAGTACCTGCTGGGGGACGCCATGGCCTCGACCGGCCGCGTGCTGTTCCGGTAAGACGATGATCAACGTCTGCGCCGTCATTCCGGTCTTCGACCACGAGCATGCGGTTGGCGGCATGGTCGCGGCTCTGCGCCAGCAGGCCCTGACCGTGTTCCTTGTCGATGACGGATCCGGGCCATCCTGCGCTGCGGCGCTCCAGCGACTGGCGGACGCGGATGCCAACGTGCGCTTGCGGCGCCTGCCGCAGAACCAGGGCAAGGGCGCCGCCGTCATGACCGGACTGACTGCTGCCGCAGCGGCCGGTTTCTCGCATGCATTGCAGATCGACGCGGACGGCCAGCACGATCCAATGGACCTGCCGCGCTTCATCGCCGCCGTTCACGCGGACCCGCTGTCGCTCGTCTGCGGGCGACCGGTGTTCGATGCGTCGATACCGCGCCATCGGTTCTACCTGCGCTATCTCACCCACGCGATGGTCTGGCTCAACACCCTCTCGTTCGACATCCCCGACTCGATGTGCGGCCTGCGCGTCTACCCGCTCGCGGTCGTTCTGCCCATACTGGCGGCCGAGCCGCCGGGCCGGCGCATGGATTTCGACTCCGAGGTGCTGGTGCGGCTGCATTGGCACGGCGTGCGGATGCAATGGCTGCCGACCAAGGTCCACTATCCGGTCGATGGGGTGTCCCATTTCCGCCTGTTTCGCGACAACTTGCTGATCACACGGATGCACACGAGGCTGTTCTGCGGAATGCTGCGCAGGTTCCCGCGCCTGCTCGCGCGCAATCTCGGGATCGCGGCGTGAGGGCGCAGGGCATCCTTGCCGCCGAGATCGAGTTTGACGTCGCGTTCCATGACGTCGACATGGTCGGCGTGGTCTGGCATGGGCACTACCTGCGTTACCTGGAGAACGCCAGGTGGGCGTTGATGAACCGCATCGGCTACGGACTCGACCGGATGCTCGCATCGGGCTATGCGTGGCCCATCGTCGACCTCCAGGCCAAGTACCTGAAGCCGGCGCGCTTCGGCGAGCGCCTGCGGGCGCGCGCGTCGCTGGTCGAATGGGAGCACAGGCTCGCGTTGAACTACCTGCTCACCGACGCTGCGAGCGGCCAGCGGGTGCTGCGTGCCCGGACGGTGCAAGTGGCGGTCGATGGCCGCACCGGGGAATTGCAGTTCGTCTCCCCGGCCGATTTCATCGACTGCGTGAAAACGGCGATGGTAAAGGCTGGAGCATGAACATCGCGCCACTGCCGTCACCTGCCGCAGCGATCCCGCACCAGCACGACGCCGTCCTGCTCAGTGAAATCCTGCTCGCGGACGGCAATCGCTTGACCGCAGTCGCCACGGTGCGGTCCGGCACCGCATTCAGTGACGCAGCCGGCAACCTGCCGGGTTGGATCGGTGCCGAAGTCATGGCGCAAGCCGTTGCGGCTTTCTCTGGCTGCCGGTCACTGCGCGAGCGGGGCGAAGCGGCCGAGATCGGCCTGCTGCTGGGCATTCGCGATTACTCGAGTACGCGCGCGGAATTCCGGGTCGGGGATCAGCTGCGGATCGAGGTCGTCCGGTCGTCCGAGGACGAGGAGGGTCGCGGCGTGTTCGACTGCAGCATTGCCATGGAAGGCGCTGCGATCGCCGCCGGCACGCTCACGGTATTCGAGCCCAAGGATGGGTCGTTTCTCGAGGCAGAGAGGATGCGCGATGACTGAAAAAGGGACGGTGCTGGTCACGGGCTCGAGCCGCGGCATCGGCCGCGCCATCGCGTCCCAGCTCGCGCGCGACGGCTACGACATCGTCGTGCATTGCCGTTCGCGGGTCGTCGATGCGGAGGCGGTCGTTGCCGACGTGCGCAGCCTCGGCCGCTCCGCGCGTTGCCTGCAGTTCGACGTCGCCGATCGTGAGCAATGCGCCACGCGGATCACGGCGGACATCGAGGCGCACGGCGCCTACTACGGCGTCGTCTGCAACGCAGGCCTGGCTTACGACACCGCGTTTCCGGCCATGAGTGGCGATGCCTGGGACTCGGTCATCCGCACCAATCTCGACGCGTTCTATAACGTGCTGCAACCGCTGGTGATGCCGATGGTGCGACGACGGGCACCAGGTCGCATCGTCACGCTGGCGTCGGTGTCGGGCCTGATTGGCAACCGCGGGCAGGTGAACTACAGCGCTGCGAAAGCCGGCGTGATCGGCGCGACGAAAGCGCTGGCCGTTGAACTTGCCAAGCGCCGGATCACGGTCAATTGCGTGGCGCCAGGACTCATCGCAACCGACATGGCCAGCGAGCACGCGCCCGTGGAGGAGATCCTGAAAGCGATTCCGGCACAGCGCATGGGCACGCCAGAAGAAGTGGCGGCCGTGGTCAGCTTCCTGCTGTCAGAGGGGGCTGCCTACGTCACGCGGCAGGTGATCGCAGTGAACGGAGGCCTGTGCTGATGCGGCGCGTAGTCGTGACGGGCATGGCGGGACTCTCGGCACTCGGTTCGGACTGGCCGACGATCGAGACCGCGTTCCGCGAGCGGCGCAATGCCGTGCGCCGCATGCCTGCCTGGGATCAATACAAGGACCTCAACACGCGTCTGGCGGCCCCGATCGAAGACTTCGCTCCACCCGCGCACTGGAGCCGCAAGCAATTGCGCAGCATGGGGCGGGTTGCGCAGCTTGCCGTGAGCGCCGCGGAACTCGCGCTGGCCGATGCCGGCCTGCTGGGCGATCCATTGCTGCAGTCGGGCAACGTGGGCGTGGCCTGCGGGTCGTCCGTCGGCAGCACGGCGGACATCAGCGATTTCGCGCAGATGCTCATCACCGGCGACTCGCCCCGGCTGAACGCGAACTCGTACGTGCGGATGATGCCGCACACCACCGGCGCCAACGTCGGCATCTTCTTCGGCCTGAAAGGCAGGATCGTCTCCACCTCGACGGCGTGCACGTCGGGCAGCCAGGGAGTCGGATTCGCTTACGAGGCGATCAAGTACGGGCACCAGACCGTGATGCTTGGCGGCGGCGCCGAGGAACTCTGTCCGAGCGAAGCCATGGCGTTCGACATGCTCTATGCGACGAGTCGTCGCAATGACGACCCAGGCTCGACCCCGCGTCCCTACGATCGTGATCGCGACGGCCTGGTGGTCGGCGAAGGTGCGGGGATGCTGGTGCTCGAGGAGTACGAACACGCCCGCGCTCGCGGTGCGCGGATTCACGCGGAGGTCGTCGGCTTCGGCACGAATTCGGACGGCACCCACGTCACCCGCCCCGAGGAAGCGACGATGCGGGTCGTGATGGAACTCGCGCTGCAGTCAGCGGGACTCGATCCCGCGGCCATCGGCTACGTGAGCGGACACGGCACCGCCACCGAGCAGGGCGACATCGCAGAGACTCGCGCGACATCGGCGCTGTTCGGATCACGCATGCCGCTCAGTTCGCAGAAGAGCTACCTCGGGCACACGCTCGGCGCCTGCGGTGCGCTCGAGTCGATGTTCTGCATCGAGATGATGCGCAACGGCTGGTTCGCGCCGACCGTGAACCTCGAGAACGTCGATCCGCGCTGCGGCGAGCTGGACTACATCGTGGGCGACGGTCGCCGACTGGAGGTCGAGTTCGTCATGAACAACAACTTCGCGTTCGGCGGCGTGAATACGTCGCTCGTCTTCCGCCGCTGGCGCTGAGCGATGCTGCCGGGATTCGTTCGAGATCGAGCTTTCCTCCGGTCTCGGGGGGCGACGCGGAGCGCCGGCCAATTCCTGACTCTTGCGCACTCGCTGGCGGCGACACTCCCAGACCGGCCAGCGGCGCTGAACCTCTGCGAGCGGCGCGACAACTTCCTCGTCGCCTTTGTGGCCATGCTCATCCGCGGCCAGGTCTGCCTGTTGCCACCGTCGCGAGTGCCCGCGGTGGTCAATGAAGTAATGGCTGAGCATCCTGGCAGCTACGTGCTGGACGATGCATTCGTCGAACACGTGCGACCGGACCAACGGCCACCCAGCCTGGCGCTTCCGGCAATTCCGTCCGACCGCGTGGTCGTGCTCGGTTACACGTCCGGCAGCACCGGCCGGCCCCGGCCAAATCCCAAGACGTGGGGGTGTTTTGCAGCCTGCACCGCCCTGAACTCGTCCAGGCTCCGGGCAGCGTCGACCGCGCTGGGGGAGGAGTCTCTACCGTGGATCGTGGCGACCGTGCCACCGCAGCACATGTACGGCATGGAGCTTTCCGTACTGCTGCCGCTGCTCGGCGGCATGGGTATCCACGGTGGGCGTCCGCTGTATCCAGCGGACATCGCGTCGGCGCTTGCGGATGTTCCGAGTCCCCGGATTCTCGTCAGCACACCCGTGCATCTTCGTGCACTGCTGGAGTCAGGCGTGGACCTGCCGGAGATCAGCGCTGTCGTCTCGGCCACCGCGCCACTGCCGGCGGAGCTGGCAAGCGCGATCGAGTGGCGCTTCGGCACGGTACTGCTGGAATATTTCGGCTCGACGGAAACTTGCATCGTCGCATCGCGGCGCACAGCCGTTGATGACGCATGGAATCCGTATCCACAGGTGAGGCTGCAGCCTGCGGAGGACGGTACGCAGGTCGATGCGCCCTGGTTCACCGCTGCCGTGACTTTGCAGGATGTCCTCGAGATTCGCGCCGACGGCACGTTCACCGTGCGTGGCCGCAATGCGGACATGGTCGAGGTCGCCGGCAAGCGAGCTTCGCTCGCCGACCTGACGCGGCGCCTGGCGTCGATTCCGGGCGTTGCCGATGCGGTGGTGTTTCAGACCGACGATGCCGACAGCACGGCGGTGCGACGGCTTGCGGCGCTCGCTGTCGCGGATGGAATGACGGCGGCTGCAGTGCTCGAGAAACTGGCGGAGGCAGTCGACCCGGCCTTCCTGCCGCGACCGCTGGTGCTCGTGCCCCGCCTGCCGCGCAACGAAGTCGGCAAGTTGCCGCGCGAGCAACTGCTCGCGGCCCTCAAACGCTGAGCGTCCTGCCGTCGCGCTGCACGACCTCGATCTCCAGCAGCAGTTCGGACCGGCAGATGTCAGCTGCCAGGATCAGGAACGGCACGTCGTGACCAAGGCGCTCGCGCAGCTTGCTCTCGATCGCGGCGGTATCGCCCGGGTCGCGCAGGTAAACCTTGACGAGACTGGCCGGGCCCAGGCGCGACGGCCCCAACACGCTCCGTGTGCGCGCATGCCGCAGCAGGCTGTCGAGATTGGCGAGGGTCTCCTCGAGTTGTGCCGTGACGTTGCCCGGGTGCACGGAGGCGTGCCCGACGATACTGGCCGTGCCTGAAATCAACAGCAACGGGTCCGGCGTCAGCATCGCGCGCGAGAAGCTCGGCGCGGCAGGTCCGTACTGGCGCGGATAGTCATAGGCGCTCACCTGGCGCGGGTTCTCGAGCCTCTCGGCCGGCTCGCGCCCTGCCAGCCAGCAGACCTGCAGCGTGCGCGGGCCTTGCGGTTTCCCGACGGCGCTCGCCGCCGGGTAACCGATGTCGATCGCTGTGGCGTGCGTCGCGGCAAACGCGCGTGCGCGACCGAGACAGAAGTGCTTGTAGCGCTCCGCGTCGCCTTCGCCTTCGTTGATGGCCGTGACGAAATTCCAGATGCGCCACACGTGGTGGTACGGCGACTGTGCCTGGAATCGCAGCAATCCCCGGTAGGCCGCTTCCGCTGCTTCGACGAGTCCGCCGAAGCGTCGCTCCTCGAGTTCGATCCAACCCGCGAGGCAGCGTCCGTCTTCGACGTGGCGGATCGGGCCGGCCGTGCCGATCCTGGCCGTGCCGGTGCCGCGCCAGACTTCGCTCAAGCCCGCACCGGCCAGCGGGTCGAGATCGATGCGCAGGCAGCGCGGATCGGCCGGGCAGGGTGTCTGGCTGCCAAACACGACCGCCGCGAGTACGTCGTCACCAAGGGGCTCGTCGACCCGGAGGGTCGAGTAGGTCACGCGCAGGGCCGCGTCGCCGCTGGATTCGAGCAGCTTGTCAGGAACCGCGCTGGCAGATTGCGCAGTTGCAAGGTCGTCGAAAAAGGGTTCGATCTTGGACACGGACTCGCTCGTCGGCTCGACGCAGGTCACATGATACACTCGACGGAAATCACGTTTTCCCGGGCCCGCGCGCCCAGTGGCACCATGGCTGCACCGCAGACACCCGCACAGCAAGAACTCGCCGAACTGATCGTTGCCGCACTGAACCTCGAGGGCATCGAGCCACAGGGCATCGACCCCGACGCGGCTCTTTTCGGTGCCGGACTGGGTCTCGACTCCATCGACGCACTCGAGCTGGCGCTCGAGATTTCCAAGCGCTACGGGGTGCAGCTCAAGGCCGACGACGAAGACAACAAGCGGATCTTTGCGTCGCTGCGGGCCCTGTCTGACTTCGTGCAGCAGAAGCGGGCGGCATAGTGCGTTGATGACTCCGCTTCGAATCACGGGACACTCGATCGCGTGTCCCGCCGGAATCGGAGTGGCAGAGTTGGCTGCTGCCCTGCGCGAGCGCCGCAGCGGCCTGCGTCCCAACGACTTCGGCGAATCGCCACTGCCGACGTGGATCGGCCGCGTCCCGGGCATCGAGGCCGTGGAGTTGCCGCACCATCTGGCCGACTGGGACTGCCGCAACAATCGCCTGGCGTGGCTTGCGTTGACCGCGGACGGTTTTCTCGAGCGTGCGACGGCGGCCCGTATCCGTCATGGCGCCGATCGCGTGGCCCTGGTCATGGGTACTTCCACTTCCAGCATCGGCGCGACGGAGGAGGCCTACCGACGGTTGCTGCCGGATGGCCGGTATCCCGAGGATCTGCGTCGGCCCATCGTGCATACGCCGCACTCACTGGGGGACTTCGTGCGTGCGGCGCTCGGTCTCGAAGGCGTGGCCGTCACGGTGGCGACCGCGTGTTCGTCCAGCGCCAAGGTCTTTGCCCAGGCGGAGCGGCTCATTCGCCTGGGACTCGCTGACGCGGCCATCGTCGGCGGCGTGGACTCGCTTTGCGGCAGCGTCCTCTTCGGCTTCAACTCGCTCGAACTCGTCTCTCCGGAACCCTGCCGGCCGTTCGATCGCGCGCGCCGCGGCATCAGCCTGGGTGAAGCGGGTGGCTTTGCGCTGCTCGAGCGCGACGGTGAGGCTGGCCCGTGGCTGCTCGGTTACGGCGAGTCGAGCGATGCACATCACATGTCGTCGCCGCATCCGGAAGGGTATGGCGCGCGACTCGCGATCCAGGATGCGCTTGCGCGCGCAGCATTGACGCCTGACGCCATCGACTACATCAACCTGCACGGCACGGCGAGCCAGAAGAACGACGAAGTCGAGGCAGGACTGGTGGCCAGCATGTTTCCTGCGCGGACGCTCGCCAGTTCGACCAAGGGCTGGACGGGGCACACGCTGGGGGCGGCCGGTATCGTCGAGGCGGTCATTACGTTCCACGCCCTGGCAACGGGGCTGGTGCCAGGTACGCTGAACGCGCAGGAGCTCGATCCGGCGTGCGGACCGCAGATCCGCATCGACAATGAAGCGGCGGACGTCAGGTTCGCGCTCAGCAATTCGTTCGGGTTCGGCGGCAGCAACTGCTCGCTGCTGTTCGGCAGGGCGCGGCACGCATGATGGCGCCATGAGCACATTCACCGCTTACGTAAACGGCGTTGCGTTCTGGGCGCCGCGCTTGCCGGGCTGGCAGATTGCGGCGCCGGTGTTGCGTGGCGAAGCCGCGGCCCCGCTGCAGTCGGCCACGCGGCCTGTGCCGACTTTGCTTGGGCCAACCGAGCGGCGGCGTGCCCCGGACACTGTCGCGATTGCACTTGAAGTGGCGAGCCGCGCCTGCGAGAGCGCCGGCGCAGACCCGCAGCAGTTGCCCAGCATCTTCGCGTCCACTCATGGCGACCTGGCCATCAGCGACTACATGAGCGAGACGCTGGTCAGGACTCCGACGCTGATATCGCCCATCCGTTTCCACAACTCCGTGCACAACGCGGCCGCGGGCTACTGGACGATCGGCACCGGTTGTTACGAGCCCTACACCGCACTGACCGCCTACGAAGACACGTTTGGCGAGGGTCTGCTCGAGGCCCTGACGCAGGCAGCGTGCGGCGACCGTGCCACGCTGCTGGTAGCCTACGACATCGAGGCACGTGGCCCGCTGGCCACGATGGTGTCGAGCCGCGGTCTCGTCGGTGCCGGAGTGATCGTTTCTCCCCATGCACAGGCCACCTCGCTGGCTCGCGTTCGCTGGCGCACGAGGCAAGGCACCGCGCGAACCGTGGCCCTGCAATCCAACGCCGAACTCGTGGCCGGCAATGCCATGGCGGCGTGCCTGCCGTTCCTTGAAGCGCTCGCGCGCGTGGAGCCGCGCACGGTCTGCGTCGGGTTGAGCCCGTCCCTGCTGCTCGAACTGGACATTGATTTTCCAGCTGCCGGACACACCGATGAAAGCTGACGTCGTCATCCTCGGCGGAGGCCTGGCCGGACTCACCCTGTCGTTGCAGTTGCGGCAGCGCTTTCCGGACCTCGACATCCTGGTGCTCGAGCGTCGCCGTCATCCGGTGCCGGAGGCGGCGCACAAAGTCGGCGAGTCCTCCGTCGAGATCGCGGCCAATTACTTCGACACGGTGCTCGGCCTCGGCGAGCACCTGTCGCAGCGACAGTTGAAGAAGTTCGGCTTCCGCTTCTTCTTCTCGGAGGGGCGTCGCGACATCGACGGCGTGCTGGAACTCGGGGCCACCGCCTTTTTCACCACGCCGACCTACCAGATCGACCGCGGCATCTTCGAGAACTTTCTCGGCCAGCATGCGCGGCAAGCAGGCGTACGGTTCATCGACGGGATCACTGTCCGCGGAATCGAGCTTGGCCAGGGGGAGGCTGAGCACTCAGTGAGTTGCGAACTCGACGCTACGCCGGTCGTGGTGCAGGCACGCTGGCTGGTCGATGCGTCCGGCCGCGCCGGCCTGCTCAAGCGCAAGCTCGGCCTCGCGCAGGAAAGCGATCACGACGTGAACAGCGCGTGGTTCAGGATCGGCGCGAAGATCGACATCGACGAGTGGTCCAGCGACCCGCAGTGGCTCGGTCGCTGCAATCCGCCGAATCGCTGGCTGTCGACGACTCACCTGGTGGGCGAGGGTTACTGGGTCTGGCTGATCCCGCTGGCGTCCGGGTCGCATTCCGTCGGCATCGTGGCCGATGCGCGCATTCATCCGTTGAACCGGATCAACACCTTCGGGCGCGCGCTCGATTGGCTGCGACAATTCCAGCCGCGCCTGGCCGACGACCTCGAGTCGAAGCGCGACCTGCTGCAGGACTTCGCGTTTCTCAAGCATTTCTCGTACGGCTGCAAGAAGGTGTTCTCGGGTGACCGCTGGGCGATGACGGGCGAGGCAGGCGTGTTCCTCGACCCGTTCTATTCGCCCGGCAGCGATTTCATCGCTATCGCGAACACCTACATCACGGAACTCATAGCCCACGATCGCGCCCGGCAACCCGTTCATGCGTATGCGCGCATCTACGAGCAGCTCTTCATGTCGTTCTACGACAGCACGATGTCGTTGTACCTGGACCAGTACCGGATGTTCGGCGATCCCGAGGTCCTGCCGGTGAAGGTGACCTGGGACTACGCGTATTACTGGGGTGTGCTGTGCCAGCTGTTCTTCCAGCGCCGGCTCACCGACGTGAAGATGCTGTCACGGGTGGGCGGCGAGTTGAACGGCAGCAAGGCGCTGAATTTCGCGATGCAGGATTTCCTGCGGGCCTGGTCGGCCTGCAGCGGACGCCGCAATCCCTCGGGTCTGCTCGACCAGTCGCAGCTCGAGTGGTTCACCGAACTCAATCGCGGCTTGCGCGACGTGCTCGATGATGCGGCATTCGAGGCTCGCATCCGCGGGACCACGCAGCAACTCAAGACGCTGGCGCGGGAGATCGTCACGAAGGCATGCGCCGACCATGAGGGCCTCGATGCGAGCGCCGTGGTCGCGCTGCTCGGCGAGGAGCCGGGCACGCCTGTCGTCGGCATGTTGCTCGACTCCGCCGCCTGATACCCGGTTCACGCGGCTCGTGGGGAAAGGCTCAGTCGCAAGGCGCGACGGCGACCGTTGACCGACCCTGAGCCAGCAGTTTTCCAGCGTGCGTGACGCGAAATTCGTACTGCCAAGCCGTGTTGCTTTCGTGCAGGCGCCGGGCTTCGACCAGCAACTCACCCTCGAGGTCCTGGACGAAGTCGCAGCCGAGCGTGACATCCCGCAGCGATACCAGCAGCCCTGGCAGCGCCCGTTCTCCATGGGTCGCGGCCGCCAGCCCGCCATGCACGGCCATCGCCTGTGCCCCGTATTCGCACAGGTGGATCGCGCGCAGGCCCGACGCCGTCGCCAACGGGTTGTCCGGGTTGCGATGCGTCGTCGTCGCCAGCGTCACGCTGGAATCGTCCCAGTGCACGATCCGCTCGAGCAGGCACATGGTCCCCGCGTGGGGGATGAGGGCGGCGATGCGTTCGTCGGCGGCCATCAGCCGTCAGTCCGCGTCGAGGGCCGTGTCAGTAGCAACGCCAGCACGAAGTTGCTCACCACGCCGGCGGCCACCGTGAGACCGATGGCGCGCAGCACCGGCAGGGTCGAGAGCGCCAGCAGCGCGAATACGAGCAACGTGGATACCGAGCAGACGATGACGGCATGCAGCGTGCGTCGCTGTTCGGCCGGGTCGTCTGCGGCGTGCTCGAAGAACAGCGCGTAATCGAGCCCAAGGCCCGCTGCCAGCACCAGCGCGATCAGGTGGAACAGGCTGAGCGACACTCCTGTCGCATGCAGCAGCGCCACGATGATCAGCGTCGTCAATGCCATCGGCGCCAGTACGCGACGCACGCGCAACGCATCGCGCAGCGCCACGAACACCACGATGACCAGCAGCACCGCCGACACCGCCAGGCACCACAGGATGCGTTCGCGCTGGTGCGCGACGAGGTCCTCGGAGGCCTGCTTGAGATCGAGCAACGTAGTCCCAGGCATCGCGGCTGCAACCTGCGCAACTGCGGCCGCGTCGGTTACGCCGGTCAGCGTCACGAGGCCCGTCCAGTGGTTTTCCCGCTGCAGCAGCAGTGAGGAGACGCGAGTTTCGACAGGTGTGCCTGCAAGGTCCGCTGGTCCGAGCGCAGGAAGCTGCCGCGCAGTCGCCACGTCAGCGAGGAAGGGCTCGAAGATTCCCGGCTTGAATGGGGTCGTGCCGAGCGCCTCGTTCAGCGATGCCCGCAGCGTGTCGGGATCGGGCAACGCGGCGCGACGCTGCTCCTGCACCGCCTTGGTCGGCAGATAGCGGGCCGGTTGGTCAAACCCTTGCAGCACGCCGCGTGCCACGAGCGCTTCCAGCTTCGGGTCGAGGTCGGTGGCCTTACGCAGCACGGACTCGGCGTCCGCGTCTTCGATCACGAGCAGATAGCGGACGTCGGGCGCGCCGAGCTCCCGTCGCAACGCGGCATCGCGCGCCAGCAGTGCGGGTGGTATGGGGGTCAATGCACCCAGGTCGTTTTCCCACAGCGGTCGCGGTGAGAGCGCCAGGTACACGACGCAGGCAATCGCGGTTGCGACGCCCAGCCAGAGTGGCCGCGGCAGTCCTGCGATCGCGTGCCAGAGCCGACCAAGCAGCGCCGAGTCGGCGGCATCCCTGTTGCTGTCCGGCACGAGCGACGGCAGCAGGAACCGTGTGGTGAGTCCGGCCACCGCAAGGCCGGTCACCGTGAATACGGAGAGCTGGGCCAGGCCGCGGACCCCTGAAAACAGGAACGCCAGGTAGGCGACGCAGGTGCTCGCCACGCCGGTGGCAAGCGTCGGCCACAAGGCGCGCGCGCTCGACCGGGCATCGAGCCCACGGTGCTGGTGACTGAACAGGTGGATCGGATAGTCCTGGGCCACGCCGATCAACGTGAAACCGAAGGCGAGGGTGATGCCGTGCACGGCGCCGAAAATCGTGCCGACCGCAGCCAGCCCGGCAACTCCCGCGCTGACGAGCGGCAGCAGTCCGAGCACCAGCACCGGTACGCTGCGGTAAGCGATCAGCAGCAGGATCACCAGGCCGACGACATCGAAGCTGCCGATCCATTGCGCCTCTCCCTGCGTGCGCTCCTGCATGAGCACGGAGAACGCCCCGGGCCCGCTCGATTCGAGCCGCAGGTTGTTGTGAGTACGCGAATCCTCGAACGCACGCTGCAACACATCGGCGGCCTTGCGCTGGCCCTGCGGGTCGAATCCCGCCGCACGCGTCTCTGCGACGAGCAGTGCCTCTTTCCCCGACGCGCCGAACCAGACGTCGTAGAGCAATTGCGGTTGCCGTGCCGGCAGCCACGAGTCGGCGAGTTTCAGCAGTTCGAGGGTCGGGTCCCGCGGCAGCCAGGGTTCCAGGAGTCCGGCTGCCGGAGACGACAGGTCACGCACACGCTCCTCCAGCTGTGCCCGGAGGAATCCGGCATCCAGTGCCGAGTGGTCCAGCGTCGGCGACAGCAGGTAGCGATAGCTCAGCAGCGAATCCGGAATCGCTTCCAGGCTCGACTCGCCGTTCGCGACCAGGCGAAACTCGCCGCTGGCGCGCAGCGCAGCGGCCAGCGCCCGCGATGTGTCGGCGGCGGCCTGCGGGTCCGACCCCGAGATGGCCAGCAACAACATCCGCGAAGCCGGGCCCTCGCCAATCTCGTCCAGGATGAGACGCTCCTGCGGCGTCTGTGGCGAAGGCATGAACAGCCGCAGGTCGGTCCCGATCACGAGGTGCCGATCCACGACCCAGCCAAGGATCGCGACCGTCGCAATCCAGGCGACGAGCAACAGGCCCCTGCGGGTTTTCGTCATCGATTCATGGCCTGTTTCCGCCGGCGCACCAGGCGTGCAGCGCATCTCGCGTTCGCGACGTGGGAAGGTCTCCAGGGCCTGTGATTCCGAGCGCCATCAGGCTCTCGTCTCCATCCGGCTCCGCGAGCGTGAAGCACTTTGGACTGCTCTCAACCCCGTTCACGACGATCCGGGACAGATACCGCCTGAGCTTGTCGGCCCGCGGCAGCAGCGTGATCTCCCAGCGGGCGTCGGAACCCGTGGCGCTGACGATGAAGTATTTGTCGAGCGTCTGGCGATCGCCCTGCAGTATCGCGCCGAAGCTGGTCAGCATGCCACGCAGCTCCGGGGCGCGGTCGAGGCTGAAGCGCCGTGCCTTGCTGCCTGCGCGCGTGACGGAAACGTTCTCGCCATGGAGCTCAGTCACTTCCTGGTACGGCCACTCCACGCTGCGCACGAGCGAGCCGTCCTGGCGGTGCTCAAGGCGGCCCGCGACCACGATGGGTTGGTCCAGCAGGCTGGAGAAGCGCACCTCGACGAAACTCGTCGAGTCCGGTGCCGGTCGCGCCAGTCGTGCGAGCAGCGCATCCGCGTCGGGATCAGCCGCGTGCAGCGGGGATGTCGCCAGCAACAGGCCGATCATTGCCAGGCGAGCTGTCGTTCCAGAAGTCATAGAAGTTGAACCAGTTATAGGGCGCGGCGTGCAGCAGCGCCGCCAGCCTGTTGGCGAAATCCTGCGCCAGCTTGCGCAGTTGCTGCTGACGCTGCTTGCGATCGACCTGCAGTTGCTCCGTGAGCAACTCGAAATGCAGGTCGTACCGGTTGCCGCCACGGTACAAGCCGACGCACAGGACGATGGGCACATGCAGTGCCGCGGCAATCTGCCAGGGTGCCGTTGGGAACTCGGCGGGTTGGCCGAGGAAATTCACGCTGGCCGTCGCGTTGCCCGGTCGCCCACGGTCGGCCAGCATCGTCACCAGCGCACCCTCGTTCAGGGCGGCGCCGATATCCAGCGCGACTGACGTGCCGTCCCTGCGGGGGTCGATGATACCGGCAGCGATCTGCGGGTTCAGCTGCTTGAGAATTGCCGAGAGTGCGGGGCTGTGGGCTGCATCGAGGACCACGCGCAAGGTGACGTCCGGCCGTAGCGTGCTCGCGGCTCGCAATGCGTCGAAACTGCCGACGTGGGCGCCGATCAGCAGCACGCCCCTGCCGAGGTCCATTGCGTGGTGCAGTTGCTCCAGTCCCAGCAGGCGCATGTCGAAACGCCACATGTTGTCGCTGAGGAAATACACGCGGTCGAGCGTCACGCCGGCAAAGGCATGGAAGTGCCGGGCAACCTCGAGCCAGGTCGGGGGGCGACCGAGTACTCGCGTCAGGTAGGCACGCGAGGCGCGGCGCTCGGGCCCGCGCCGGAGCATGAAGTAGGCGGTGACCGGCAGTAACACCACGCGCGCGATCCTGCGGCCGAGCCCCAGTGCCACGCCCACCAGCAGGCGCATGCCAAGGCCGCCGCCGCCCTCGGGACGTTCCAGCCAGGCGTCGGTCACGGCACTGCGTCCGGAGCGCTTCGCAACGTTCCCTTCGCGATCGTGTCCTGTCCGCGATAGACGGCAAAATCAAGCAGTGGCGCGCGCAACTGGAATTCGATTCGAGCGTCTTCATCCGGCTTCAGCGGCGCGAGGAATTTCGCCTGCGACAACCCGGCAGGCTGAAAGCGGGCGTCCAGCCACGCTTCCGCGGCGCAAATGACCGCGTCCAGGATGACCACGCCTGGGACGATTGGATTGCCCGGGAAGTGACCCGCCAGGGCAGGGTGCTGTGCGGGGACGCGCAGCGTCGCACTGTGCGTATTGCTTGTGTCCGCAGTCACGTGGGCGACGCCATGAGCTCATCCAGGCGCATGAACGCAAAGCCGCGTGCGCGCAGGCCGGCGATGATCATCGGCAGGGCTTCCAGCGTGGCACGTCGGTCCAGGGTGCCCTGCAGACCGGAGCCGTCATGCAGCAGCAGGATTCCTCCCGCCCTGGCCTTGTGCACCAGGCGGCGGGTGATTTCGCCGGCGTCCGAGCGCACGGCATCAAAGCCGCGAACCTGCCAGCCCACGCAGGTCATGGCACGTTGCGCCAGCACGTCGCCGAGCGCCGGGTTCTTGAAGCCGTGCGGGGCGCGGTAGAAGCGCGGGCGTTTGCCGATCGCCGCCTCGATCGCGTCGTTGCAGCTGTCGATCTCGTGCGTGAGCCTTGCGTGCAGGCCGAAGTTGATGTTCCACGCGTGGCTGAAGCTGTGATTGCCGACCAGGTGGCCCTGACGATCGATTTCGCGCAAGAGGTCCGGGTTGACACGGGCGCGTTCGCCTACGACAAAGAACGTGGCGCTGACGTTCTCACGTGCAAGGATCTCGAGCACGCGCGGCGTGAACACTGGGTCCGGCCCGTCGTCGAACGTGAGTGCAACTGCCTTGACGCCCGGTACCTGCCACAGCGTCGGTGTCCAGAGCGAGCTGTTGACGTCGAACACGCCCCAGGCAATCAGCGCAAACGCCAGCAAGGCAATCAGTCCGGCGGTCCACCAGGACGTCGGTGCGTCGCCAAGCCAGAGCACGGCAAGCATGCCGAGTGCTGCAAGAATCTTGATGGCGATGGCTTTGGCCATGGGCAAACCCGCTTCCAGATGGCGCAGGAGCCTGCGACCGTGCGCCCATAGGATATAGCGGCCCGCCCTCACCGTCCTGTGGACGTTCTGGTCGATTGGCGCTCACTGACGTCGCGCCGCCCGACGTAACTTGGCGGAGCGTCTAGGGAGTCACGAGCGTGAGGGCTCGAATCTCGCCCGTGCGAAGCGGTTGCACCAGTGCCGGATCGGCATGCGCAGCCGGGCTTTGCCGCTGGAATCCGGTCTGCAGGATTTTCAGGGTGTCGCCATGCGAGACCAGCAGGTACATGAGGCCGCCGCGGGCCCGGGATGCGGCCTCCAGCTCGATGATGACGCGCGTAGCACGATCCTGCACGGCCTGGGTGCTCTCCACGCCCCAGAGCGTGTGCGAGGGATCGCGCACGTCCTGCTCCCACACGCGCGCATAGACGAGGTCGCTGTGGCGCTGGCCTTCGAAGGATCCGAAGTTCCGCTCCCGCAGGTCCGGGACGACTACGATCCGGGACAGCAGGGCTGCAGGCGAACTGGCCGTCGTGGCCGGGAATTCCGCATCGATCACGTTGGCAATGATTTCCGCCGTTTCGCGGGCGCGACTGAACGGTGAGCTTGCGAGAACCAGCCGTCGTTCGAGTGCATGGCATTCGATCGTCGCGCGATGGGTCGCGATCCATTGCTCCGCGAGGAATTTGACCTCCTCCCGTCCGGCGACGGTGAGTCCGTTGCGCGGATCCATTCCGGCGGCCATCGAGCTGCAGATCCGCCTGGCGGAGGAGGGCACGCTCTCGCCATGCCGGATTCCGAAGAAAATCGAGCGCATGGCCTTTCGCTGGCCGACGGCTGCTCGCCTAGTGGTCGTTCACTGGCCGTTCACGGAAAACGCGGCCA
>Ga0315287_10002825_pt1 | contig 16578 bp, 9 predicted proteins | sample YL17G11_0_MG_FD_205037 | JGI IMG/M metagenome (GOLD analysis project Ga0315287, IMG submission 205037) | Sediment microbial communities from Yellowstone Lake, YNP, Wyoming, USA - YL17G11_0 | ecosystem: Environmental > Aquatic > Freshwater > Lake > Sediment | place: USA: Wyoming | collected...
CGCCCGAACAATCTCGCTTACAGCCTCCGGTATCATGCCCAGAGACGCGCCGCTTATCGGCCCACCCTCGTGCGCCTCGCCCGTCAGCGCCACATTGAAGGACATATTCGGGCAGCCCATGTTGAGCTCGAGCACGTGGCATCCAGCCTGCTCGAACACCTTCGCCATGTTCACCCAACCCTCGATGCCCTTCTCACCGGTGTAGCTGTAGTTCGCCATGATGACGAAGTCTTTGCTCACCCGGGGCAGCGAGTCCTGAACCAACTGCACCGCCTGGTCGAGAGCGAGCCGCTTCTCGGCGGTGAACGAGAGGAAGCCCTGCGGCTCGAAATAACCGTACCGCGGCTCGCGGTTGATGTACGGGGGTGGATCGAACGTCAGCTTGATGGACGCTCCCGACCAGCCCAGCTCGCACCCGCGAGCAAGCTGGTCCGCGGAGTGGGTAGTCGGTCCGGAGGCGAGGAAAAACGGGTTCTTGAACCTGACCCCGGCAATAGTCAGAGCGAGGCGCGGATCGGCGGTGGCGTTGCTCATGAACGGCGCTCCTTCGTAACAACCGCTGACAAGAAAGCGGTGCGCACCCGATTCGTGCGCACCCTACGGGAGACGTCTTATCATAGCATTTCGAGCAATACCGCGGCTAGACCTCGCGCCGTCCGATCAGGGCAAACCAGTGGAGGAGATATCCGACAGGCAGTCGAACTTGCCTGCAACATCCTCAGAGGTAGAACCCATGGGTGACTTCAAGATCAAGCCCGCCGGCGGTCAGCTTGACGCCGCGGCTCTGGGCGAAGTGATGATGCGCATCGATCCCGGCGATATCCCCACCCGCCGGGCGCGGTCGGCTCGCATCTGGCACGGCGGCGGCGAGACGAACGTTGCCGAGGGACTGAGCGCGTGTTTTGGGCTCAAGACGGCCGTCATCACGGCCCTGGTCGATGATGGAATCGGGCGGAACATCGAGCTGCAGTTGAAGGAAGCCGGAGTCGATACTTCGCACATCATCTGGTTCAACACCGGCGGCAAGGGCGCGCACGCCACCGATGGCAAGGGAACGCTGCACAACGGCATCAACTTCACCTGGGCCGGCAAGGGCGTGCTGCCGTCGGTCACTGAGTACTATCGGGCGCACACGCCCGTCCGGGAGCTGAAGCCCGGCGACGTTGACTGGAACGCCTTCTTCAAAACGGGAGTGCGCTGGTTCCACACCGGCGGCATCTACACGCTGATCTCGCCGACATCGTTTCATCTCGCACTGGAGGCGATGAAGGCCGCGGGCGAGAACGGCGTCTTTCGATCTTTCGATCTGAACTATCGCTCCAAGGTGGAGCCCAGCAAGGACCGCGCACGGGAGATCAACCGCAGCCTCGTTCCGCACACGGACTTCCTCGTCGGCAATCAGAGCGACTTTTTCGACGCGCTCGGATACGAGAGCCGCAAAGTCGCCACGACTGACTCGTTCGATATCTGGCTCACCGCCTATCAGGAGATGCTGCGCCAGGTCGCGAAGGATTACCCGAACCTGAAGATCATCGGCACCCAGTTGCGCGCGGCGATCACCGCCGACCGCATTAGCTGGGGCGCCGTGCTCTACGATGTCGCCGAGGATAAGATGCACCAGGCCTCGGTGCGTGAGAGCATTGAGATCGCCGATCGCACCGGCGGCGGCGATTCGTTCATGTCCGGCGTCGCCGCGGCACTGATGAAGGGCAACGGCCCGGACGTCGCGGTGGAATGGGGCGCTGCGCACGGCATCCTGGTCCAAGAGACGCCAGGCGACACGACCATGGTGACGCAGAAGGAAGTGGAAGCGGAGGTCGCCCGCGCGAAGAAGGGCGGAGGCGTCAGCGCTCTGCGTTGAGCCCCCCATTGTCATCCTGAGCAAAGCGAAGGATCTTGTCGGCGTCTCTGGAGGAACGGTATGGCTGACTACAAGCGAGACCGCGCCCGCGTCGATGCGGCGCTGAGGAAATCCGGCGTCGTGGTGGTGATGAACCGCGACCATGTGAAGAAGCCCGAGGACCTGGTCACCACCATGTGGGAGGTGTATCAGGCCGGCCTGGTTGCCGAATGCACCTTCCGCATCGATGAGGCCCTCATCCGGGAAGCAATGAAGGAGTTGGTGAAGCGGCGCGCCGAGGCCCCGGCAGATAAGCCTTTCGTTCTCGGCGTGGGCAGCGTCATCAACCCCAAGGAACTCGAGGCTGCGATCGATATGGGGTTCGACATGGTGGTCGCTCCGGCGAACGTCATGGGCGGCTATGGCGAGGGGATAGAGGCGGTCCGGATCGCGCGAAAGGCGAACGTCTTCATCGCGCCGGCGGTGCTGTCACCATGGGAGCTGCAGTACTTCATCGAGCGCAGCGACGGGCTCGAGCCGGACTGCGTGAAGATCTTCCCTGCGGGCGTGCATGGCCCTAGCGGCGTCGCCGACCTGCTCGCGCCCTATGTGCGCGACCGGCACAAGGGCCGCATCATCATGCCGACGGGCGGGGTCAACAACGAGACTGGTCCGCAGTTCCAGGAGAGCATCAGCAAGCGCGGCTACTTCCCCGTTCTCGGCATGTCGGCGCCGCTGTCCCTGGTCGCCAAGGAGAAGAAACCGGGCGATGTGGACGTGATCCTCAGGTCGCTTGCTGATTTCCGGGCGAAGTTTAGGCCGTACCAGGCGTAGCCGGCATGGGCAGGATGCCTCAGGCGACTGAAGATCCTGTCCGACATTATTCGAAAGGTTCTCTTATGTGCAAAGCTGACAATCTCTTCGACATCACAGGAAAGGTCGTCGCCATCACCGGCGCGGCCGGCGTGCTCTACGGGACGATTGCCCGCGAGCTGGCCAAGCGCGGCGCAAAGGTGGCGCTGCTGGATCTGCTCGCCGATAAGGCTCAGGAATTCGCTGACCAGATCAAGGCCGATGGCGATGAGGCCATCGCCGTCGCCTGCAACGTGATCGATCCCGCGAGCATGCAGGGCGCGCTGGACGGAGTCCTGAAGGCCTATGGGCGTGTAGACGTCCTGATCAATGGGGCTGGCGGCAATCGCGCCGGCGCCACCGTCCCCCGCGACGGGAAATTCACCGATCTCGTGCTGGAGGAAGTAGACAAGGTCTTCGCGCTGAACTACAAAGGCACGTTCCTGCCCACGCAGATCTTCTGCAGGTACTTCGCGGAGAAGGGCAAGGGGATCGTCGTCAACACTTCGTCCATGTCAGCCATAGCCCCGTTGACGAACGTGCCCGGGTACTCGAACGCGAAAGCCGCGGTGACCAACTTCACCCAGTGGCTTGCAGTTCAGACCAAGGTCGACTTCCCTGACGCCGAGATCCGCGTCAATGAGATCGCGCCCGGTTTCCTGGACACCACCCAGAACCACCGCCTCCTCTTCGAGGCCGATGATAGGACGCTGACCCCTCGGGGGCACTCCATTATCGCCAAGACGCCGTTCGGGCGGTTCGGCGACCCCAAGGAGTTGCTCGGCCCGATCCTGCTCCTCATCTCCGATGCCGGAAGCTTCCTTCACGGGACCACCATAGCCATCGACGGCGGCTTTTCGATCTACTCCGGCGTAGGACCCCTGGACGAGAAGAACCCGAAGGCGACGGGCTAGCTGCCCGTAGGAAGTGGTCTGAAACGAGCGGCGCTGCCGGCCGGTGCGCCACTATGGCCGCGTGTGCCGACGGTCCATCCGCTCACCAGAGGGGAGGAGAGCAATGCCTCGACTAGCGTTCCTGACGGCTCTGGTCCTTGCACTTGCCGCGAGCGCGATCTGCCTCGCCGCTACCCCGGCTCTGTCGGCCGGCGCCGCAGATGGCCTTTTACTGCAGTTGCAGGCGGGGCAGCTTGTGGGCCTGCGCGTTGGGCGTCAGAATCTGGCGGCCCAGGGGGTCGGCGGCTTCTATGTGCAGCAGTACCAGGTCGTGACTGGCTCCGACCTGCTTCGCGAACACGGGCTCGCCGGCATCCCCGCACCCCTGCCGCAGTCCTTCGCCATCGACAGGAAGACGACGTGGCGCGGCAGGCCGTCCCTCACGATCAAGCTGCCGGTAACGAAGGCCGAAGATTCCGGCCAATTGGAACTCCACGTCGACCAAGTGCAGCCTCATCGCGTCTACCTGATTCGGTTCGCACATCGCGGAGAGCGACTGGCGGGCGATTGCCCTCCCATTCTCCACATCCGGCAGTTGGACGAGAATGGTCAGCCGGCCACAGCGCAGCTCAACGTGGATCTGCTCGCCGGCACATATGACTGGAAGGAAGAGGTCATCCCCGTCCCGGCCGTTGACCGCGCCGCCAGCTTCGTCCTGATGCTGCACCACCCAAACGGCTCCGGGCAGTTCTGGATCAGTGAGGTGACAGTCACTGAGGTCAGGCAGCAGACGGCCGTTCCCGTCGCGGGGGCGTGGACCGGAGGCATCGAGCCGCAGTTTGCTGGCGCCATTCCCGGGACACCGATCGTGCTGAACGCACGCGCGTCGGCGTTGATGAACGGGATGACAATCCGAACCACGCTCTCGGCCCCTGCCTCATGGCTAAAGAAGAACCCGGCCGCTCTCACCGTCAGCTTCCGTCTTCCGCTCGCAGCCACCGGCTGGCGCTGGGGAGACTATTTGCGTAGCGACCGACCGATCGAAGCCAGGAAGAGCTACTCCAACTATCAGCTCATCGGGCGGCGGCAGTTCCGAGAGGTCTCGCGGTTTCCGATGGCTCCAGTCGCGGGCCCGGATCACGGCATCGCGCTGATGGCGCCGCTGAAGCCTGTCATCCTGAGCCGATTTCGGTACGACGCTGAGGGGTATCTCTGCGGCGAATTCGACCTCGCGGTCGTCGATCGAGGCCTCGGCGCGGCCGAGAATGTGAGCTTCTCTTTCGATATCGTGCGTTTCGAGCCGAAGTGGGGCTACCGCTCGGCTCTCTCCGCATACTACACCCGCTACCCCGACCTGTTTTCGAGTACGGCCAAAGAAGGCGGGTGGTGGATCGGTCCGAGCGATACGCTTCAGAACCTTCAGGACTTTGGGCTTCAGTACGCGGAGGCCCACTTCGCCCGGCCCGAGCCGACCAAAGCAAACAACGGGATGGGCATCTACACGTGCTCGTACAGTGAGCCCTGGATGTGGCGGATACTGGCGAGCGAAGAGAACAACCTGGCGCTCGTGAAGCCCGTCAGCGCCTACGTGCCCGAGATCGAGCGTGACGCCAAGCTGCCTCTGACGGTTATGGACACACATGATTACTGGACGGCTCCAAGACGTGAGTCGGTACGCGCGTTCCTGAATTCCGCCGCGTTTGGGGATGACGGCAAGTACCTGGAGAACGCGGCGCGCACGTATGAAGGCGCGTACATCGAGATGAACACGTCATGCCTGCCGGGGATTCGCAGCCCGCGCTGGGGCGACATCAACCGCGGCATGCTCTCCTATCGCTACGAGACACTGGCGGATGCGAACCGGTGCGAAGCCGGCGGCGCGAAGCTGGATGGCGTCTACTTCGACTCTGTCGGCAACTGGTCCGACATCGCGGCGGAGGATTACCGCGATGACCACTTCCAGTTCGCCGCCACCCCGCTGACGTTCAGCTACGCCACTGGCACGCCGGTGATCTCCGGCTTGGCGGCGATGTCAGAGTACATGGACTTCATCCGGCGCAAGAGCTATGTCACGATGGCGAACTCCGATAGCACCTATGCCGGGTACGCCGCGCCGTATCTCGACATGATCGGCGCGGGCGAAAATTTCGGAGATGACGCGGCCTCCGACGAGGCGCTGAGCCATGATCGGACGGTGGCGTTCCGAAAGAGCGTCAGCTTCGGCGACTCCGGCCTGCTGCAGGCGTCGCAGCAGGAGGCGGAGGCCCGGTTCAAGCTGCTGCTTTTCTATCACGTGTACCCAGGCATCTTCTTCTCCGATGCCGAATCCCTGGAACGCGTCCGGCCGCTGTACCGACGCTTCATCCCGCTGATGCGCGCCATGGGCCGCGCTGGGTGGGAGCCGGTGCCATGGGCAGCTACCGAAGGCGCGCCGCTATGGGTGGAACGCTATGGGCCGAGCAGAGACGGCCGCGCGTACTTCGCCGTGCGCAACCCGACGGACTCGGCTCACGCCGCTACGCTTGCAGTGGAGGCCTCCGGTTTCGGTCGTCCGGTCGGCGCGAACGTGCGTGTCACCGACGCGCTCAGTGGCAGACCGCTGGAATCCCGGCGATCGGTGAGCAAACTGATGATTCCGGTGTCGGTACCCGCGCGGGACACTGCGGTGGTGCGAGTGGACTGGCCCAGTTAGCAATAGCGCTGTGAAGAGAAGGAGCCTTGTACCCGTGAAGATCGCTATCGTCGGCGGCAGGGTCATAACTCCGCTCGAGGACTTCGAGCAGGCCGATGTGCTGATCGAGGACGGCACGATAGTCGCCGTCGGGCCCGGAGTCGCCGCAAGCGTCACGTGTGAGCGAATCGACGCGGCGGGTCGCATCGTTGCGCCCGGATTCGTTGACATCCACATTCACGGCGGCGCGGGCTATGACACCATGGACGGCACGCGTGAGGCCATCGAAGGGATCGCCGCGTATGTCGCGACGCACGGCGTCACGTCGTTCTGTCCCACCACCATGACCGTTGCCGCGGACGATATCATGGCGTCCGTGCTCGCCGTTCACGAATGCCAGCGGAACCCGGTCAAAGGCGCGCAGCCGCTTGGCGTTCATCTCGAAGGCCCATACATCGATGCCGCGAAGAAAGGCGCTCAGCCGGAGCAGCACGTGCGGACCGCAGCAGCCTTGAGCTACGAGGGCTTCTTCTCCCTTGGCAACGTCCGCCTGATCAGCCTCGCTCCTGAGATCGAGGAAAACCGAGCGCTGATCGCCTATGCGCGCAGCCGCGGCGCGGCAGTCGCCGTCGGCCACTCCTCGGCGAGCTTCGAGCAGGTGGCGGAAGCGGTGAAGCTCGGCCTGAACCAGTCCACGCATACTTTCAACCAGATGGAGGGCATTCATCATCGCAAGCCCGGCACGGTGGGCGCGGCACTGATGCTCGATGATGTATACGCGCAGTTCATCGCCGATGGGATCCATCTGCACCCGGCGATTGTGAACATGATCGTCCGTCTCAAGGGGCCGGAACATGCAGTGCTCGTCACCGACGCCATCCGTGGCGCCGGAATGCCGGACGGAGAATACGAGCTGGGCGGCCAGCCTATCGTGGTGAAGGAAGGCGCGGTCCGCCTCGCAGACGGTACCCTCGCCGGCAGTACCCTGACCATGGATCAGGGCGTGCGCAACATCGCGGCCTTCACCGGTCGACCGTTGCGTGAGTGCATCCAGATGGCGACCTTGACTCCGGCCCACTCCATCGGTGTGTCGAATCGCAAGGGCAGCCTGGAGCCGGGTAAGGACGCCGACATCGTGCTGCTGACGCCGGATCTGGCGGTGGCTGCCACGATGGTGATGGGGAAGCTGGCGTACGAAGCCTAGTGCCGCTCCGGCTGAATCGGGGGTGCGGGGTCGGACGTACTGAACAGTGCTGGGGCATCGAGTGGAGCCCACACCCGGGATCGAACCGGGGACCTTATCCTTACCAAGGATACGCTCTGCCGACTGAGCTATGTGGGCTCGTGGTGCGCACTAACGTGTGGGGGAGCCCAACTCCGGGCTCCCTCGTTTTCTTCGTTCAGGCAGCGGCTAATCCTGCCTCTGGATGGTGGGCGGGGAAGGATTCGAACCTCCGTAGGCTTCGCCGGCAGATTTACAGTCTGCTCCCTTTGTCCAGCTCGGGCACCCGCCCGTTCCGCGGTCACGACCGTAGCGCCCTTCCCGGCCGCGCTCGATGGTAACATCCCCACATGGCCTCGTCAAGATCAAGCGGGCCGAGGCGAGAGACCGGGCGCATGGCTGAACCGTTACCCGCACAACGCTGTCAATCTCGATTCCCTTTTCCTTGACCCTTCGAAGATCGAAGTGCTATGCTCACGACAATTTCCCGATCTCGGAGACACTCATGCTTCGATCTGTTCGGATCTGCGGCGCGCTGGGCCTACTGCTCATTCTGAACGCTCACGCCGCATATTGCCTGAAGACCCCGATTCTGCCGGTGAGTCAGATTCATGCAGGGCAGCGCGCAACCGCGAAGTCCGTCTTTCGCGGCACCAAGATCGACTCGTTCCACCTCGAGATCATCGGGGTGATGCACAAGTTCGAAGGCACGCGGAGCATCATCCTCGCCCGGGTGCTCGACGGTCCGGTTGTTGCCAGAAAGAGCGGCATCATCCAAGGGATGAGCGGCAGCCCCGTCTACATCGACGGCAAGCTTATCGGCGCTATCGCGTACGGATGGTCGTTCAGCAAGGAGCCCATCACGGGTATTAGGCCCATCGAAGAGATGCTCGAGGCCTGGCAGACCAATCCGGTCGCGAAGCCGAGCGCGGCAGGTCCGGGCGGCCCGCTCGACCGCCCGATCTCGGTGGCCGGCCGGCGGATTGAGCGGGTGCGCGTGGCCGAGCAGCCGGGACGGCCTGACCCGCCAGGGACGATGAGCCTGGTGCCACTGAGCGGCTTCATCCAGGCTTCGGGGTTCAACCAGCGCGCCATTGGGCGTCTCTCCGAGCTGTTCTCGCCGTACGGCATGCAGGTGATGGCAGGGCCGTCGGGTGGAACCGAGAATATGCGGCCGCCCTTCGTGGCCGGGGGCTCCGTGGCAGTGCAGCTCGTTGGCGGCGATTTCGACATCAGCGGGTCGGGCACGATCACGCTGGTAGAGGGCAATCGCATTCTCGCCTTCGGGCACGACCTGTTCAACCTCGGCGATATCGACGTGCCCATGACGGGCTCGTATGTCTACGACATCATGCCCAGCGTGATGATCTCGTCCAAGATCATGTCCAGCACCCAGGTTGTCGGCCGCGCATATCGGGATACGCAGACAGCGACAGCCGGGGAGATCGGGGCGAAGGCTGACCAGTTGCCGCTCACCATCGAAGTCGTGGACCGGGACCGCGGGAAGACCCGAGAGTTCCATCTCAGGCTCGCGCGGATCAGGGAGATGCTCCCGAGTCTGGCGGCGATCTCCGTGATGACCGCGGTGGATGAGGCGCGAGGCCGCGCCTCCCGCGGGACAGCGCACGTGATCACCGAGATTGAGGCGGAGGGCCGGCCGGTGATGAAGCGGGAGGACCTCAACTACAGCGATGGTGACGCCGCCGCTGCCGCCATGCCGGCTGTGCTGCGCCCGCTGGCGACCTTCACGGATACTGCTTTCGGGAAGCTGCAGATACGGCGGGTGCGCGTGCGTGTCGAGATCGAGCAAGAGCGCAGGACCGCCACCATCGAACGAGTGACTGTTCCGCAGTCTCGGGTGAGAGCGGGTGACGAGGTCACGTTGAATGTCTCGGTGAGGCCGTATGGCAAGCAGATCGTGGAAATGCCCGTTCGGCTGAAACTGCCGCGTGATCTGCCTCGGGGGGCAGTTCACCTCGTGATATCCGGGGGCGGAGAGGCCGATGAAGCGCGCGCGTCGGTTGGGGCGCCCAGGCCCACTCCGGTTTCGATGAATCAGCTCGTCGAGCGGTATGTGACGCAAGACCGGCGGCAGGACCTGGTGGTGCAGGCCGCGTTGCCGCGGGGAGGCGCCTCCTTGCTCGGAGAGGAGCTGCCGGACGCGCCCCGGGGGGCGCTCGAAGCGATCCGCGCCAGTCATCCTACCGACCTGAGACCGGCGACGACGGTGATGAAGGTCGCCGCGCCAACGCAATGGTCGTTGTCGGGGAGGCAGCAGGTGACGCTGTCGGTGGAAAGCTCTATCGCGCCGGCCGCGCCCGCACCTCAGCCGCCACAGCCACAGGGCCCACCCCAGCCACCGCCCGGTGGCCCTCCGGGCGGCCCGCCCGAAGAAGATCAAGGTCAGGACGAGGACGTCAGCCACCAGGTAGGCGCCGGGAGCGCTCCGCTTGCAGACGATCTGCATCAGGATGCAGTCGAGATGGGGGCGGCGAGGGGAACTGGCAAGCCAGAAGCGCCGGCAGCGGGCGCGAAAAAGGATCAGTCGAAGTCCGAACAGGAAAGCAAGCCGCTGACCCACGGCCCGCAGGCGTGGGTGCAAGAGAACTCGTCCGACTACGGGCAGGCGAAGCTGAGAAACATCGCCATCGCCGATGACGGCCGGGTGATGCTGGGGCCGGAATCCAGCGATCCGGCAAAGCTCTCCGCGGACGAGGTTTGGGGTCTGGCGGTACGCGACGGCGCTGTGTATGCGGGGACCGGCAGCGACGGCGTTATCTACAGAATGCCGAACCAAGGGGACGCTACCGCGTTCTTCAGAACGGGCGAGATGAACGTTCACGCGCTCGCGTTCGACAGAGACGGCAATCTGTACGCAGGCACGTCACCACGGGGCAAGCTTTTCCGCATTCCGCCGGATGGCTCTGGGAAGGTCGTGTACGACTCCGACTGCACCTATCTGTGGTGCCTTGCAATCGGCCCCGATGGCACAGTGTACGCCGGCGGCGGAGCCCCGGCCAGGATCTACGCGGTGGACCCGGCCGGCAAGGCCAAGCTGTTGTCGGAGCTCCCAGCCAGCAATGTGCAGTCTCTCGTCCTGAGCCCTTCCGGCGATCTCTATGCCGGCACCTCCGATAGCGGCGTGATCTTCCGGATCAGGCCGGACGGAGCCGCGAGCGCAGTCGGCCGAGTGCCATCCAATGAGGTCGCCGCACTCGTCATGGACGGGAAGGGGAACCTCTACGCGGGGGCATCCCCGGCCGGGGACATGTACTGGATAGAACAGGGGAAATCGCTGAAGCTGTATGCAGAGACCGATGAGAAAACCGTATACGGCCTCGGCGTCTTGCCTGACGGCGACTTGGCTGCGGCTACGGGGCCGAACGGAATCGTCCTCCGGATCGGCTCTGACCGCAGACCGCGGATAGATTTCAAGCCCGAGACCGGCATCGCTACTGCGCTTGCCGTGAGTGGGAGCGCGATCTACCTGGGAACCACTGCACCGGCGGCAGTGATGCGCTTCGGCCCGGGGTATGCTGTGTCAGGCACCGTGGTATCTGCGGTGCTGGACTGCGGCCGCCCGGCGAAATGGGGTCACGTCGAGCTGACGGCGGAGACGCCGACCGGGACTGCTGTGGCAGTGGAAACGCGGAGCGGGAACGCGCCATCACCGGAGGACGGGTGGAGCGACTGGGCGCCAGTTTCGAGCGATGCCATCGCCAGTCCGCCCGCCAACCACCTGCAGTATCGCCTGACCTTGAGCACGACGGATCCCAAGCTTTCCCCCGTCGTGCGGCAGGTGCACGTGGCGTACCATCCGACCAATCTGCCGCCTGCAGTCGTGCTGAAGGCGCCCTCCCCGGGCGACAGGATTCAGAAGAAATACACTATCAAGTGGGACGCGCGCGACCCTGACAAGGACACCCTGACTTACGATCTCCTGCTCTCTCGCGACCTTGGCGGGACGTGGAGCACGCTGAAGCAGAACCTGACCGAGATGAAGTTCGACTGGGATACGACGCCCACAGCCGACGGGCGCGTGATGCTGAAGGTGATCGCCAGCGATAGGCAGAGCGAACCATCCGATCCGATGCAAGACGACGATACTGTGGTGATCTGGGTCGACAACACGCCACCCCAGGTGATGCTGTTCAAGAGTTCGCTTGTGGTCGCTCCCGACCGACGGGTGCGATTCAACGGCACGGCGACCGACAAGCTGTCAGCGATACGAAGCGTGGAATACCGGGTCGATAGCGGCGACTGGCAGTCGCTTTCGCTTGCCGCGATGGACTCGCTGACCAGCGACTTTTCCGTCAGCACCGAGCCGCTCTCGCCCGGCAAACGCACGGTTGAGGTGAGGGCCTTCGACGCGGCCGGCAACATCGGCAGCGACAAGCTCGAAATCGAGGTGAAAGGGGCTACGGCGGGGCCGGCGGCAACCGACACCACTGAGAAGTCCGGCTAAGTTCGTCCGCGCGGCGACCTCTTCGTCCGGGCACGTCGCAGTCTGCGAGCGAGCCAGTGCGGCCGATCCGCGCCGGCGCGCGTGTGGCCATTGAGCCGTACGTAGATGTCGCGGGCCGTTTCTTCGTCCACCGCGACTTGTCCATTCCCCAGATCGAAGACGAACGACGGAAACCGCTGTCGCAGCGCGATGGGAGCGCCGGGAAGGGCTCCCATGGTCAGCAGCCTGTGCAGATGCTCCCGTCGCTGGCTCTGGACGTAGGCGATAACGCCGTTCTCACCCACGGCCATGTCCGCCAGAGGCGAGACTACCCGGGTTGCGTCCTCTGCGCCTGACCGGCAGCATTCTCCAGGCGGTATCGAACTGCCGTGTGGGCACACTCGAGGGTGCCCGAGCAGCGTGCATATCTGGTTGTCGATCCCGCGGCGGAGAAGGTGCTCGAATCTGCAGGCCGTCTCCGTTGCGAGGCTGTCGCCCACGTTCAGCACGTCGGCCAGCAGGCGCTCCGCCAGGCGTTCTCTTCTCACGATCGCAGCGGCCTCTGCCTCACCCGCCTCGGTGAGTGCGACTTCGTGCGCATTCCTCACGATAAGGCCGGCGTCAGCCAGTTCCTGTGCCTCGGCCCCGTCACCAACCCCGCGGGGCACGCTCTTCTCCTCGCGGGCGGTCCAGAGGCTCCCGAGAAGCTCCTCCGCGGATTCGGTCAGTTCGCGTTCAGCCATCAGATGTGTACCTGCCAAGCTTTCAGCAGAATGTTCAGTGAAAAGCCGACCGACAAAGCCAATGGAAGAATGACGGCAGCCACCGCCACAGCCGTTTTCAGGCCCCGCTCCTTCTGCATGACCAGGAACTGCGCCAGGCAGGGGATGAAGAGCGTGATCGTGACCATCGCGACCACCAGTGAAGCGCCAGTCAGTGCCCCGTGTGAGGAAACATCAAATAGGCGAGCCGCTCCGTAGTCGCGGCGCAGGAATCCGAACAGGAAAGCGTCGGCAGCCTCGGGCGGCAGGCCCAGCAGGTGCATGAACGGCCCCAGCGCTCCCACGATCAACGGAAAGAGGTGGGTGAGCTGCCCGAGCCAGATCAGAACGCTCACGAGCAGGAAGAGAGGAATGACTTCAGCGGCGTACCACTTCAGACGAGCGGAGGTCTTCACGAGAACGTTGCGCAGCGCCGGCAGGCGCAGCGGCGGAATCTCCAGGTAGAACCGCGAGGCCTCCCCCGGAAGAACCCGCGAGACAAGGAAGCCGGAAAGCAGGAACACGCCCAGCACGACGCCAGCCCAGATGAGCAGCCCGAGAGGGTGCCGGGACAGCAGCCCGAGGATCACGCCGAGCTGGGCCGAGCATGGGATGGCGAGGGCGAGCAGGAAGGTGGCGATCACCCGCTCGCGCCTCGTCTCGAGGACTCGCGTCACGATCGTCGCCATGGTATCACAGCCGAGGCCCAAGATGATCGGGATGACCGCTCGACCGGACAAGCCGATTCGCTTCAGGAGCCGGTCCGACAGCAGGGCGAGTCGCGGCAAGTAACCGCTGTCCTCTAGTATGGCGAACATCAGGAAGAACGCGCCCACGAGGGGCAATATGATGGCGAAGGCGTAGCGCATACCGAGCGTGATCAAGCCGTACTCGCCCACGAAGAGTGAGGAGATCGCGGGCCAGGGCAGCAGCCGCTCCACGAACGCCGTGATCGGCGGATTCAGGTGCTGCCTGAACAACCCCTTGTCGAGCACGTCCACGACCACCCCCGCGCCCACGCGGCCGACCACGAGGTAGATGAGGTAGAGCATGGCGAGCAGGATCGGAATGCCGGTGATCGGACTCACCGTCAACTGGCTGAGCGTCTCCATAGATCGGCGACGTGTGTGCGTGGCGTCGCGGGTAAGCGCCTTCCGGGCGATGGCGTCTGCTGCCCTCTGACGCGCTACTGCGATGGGCATGGAGAGCGGCTGCGGGTACTGCGACTCTGTCTCGGAGACGATCCGATCGATCTCAGCCATCGATTCCGGGTCTTCGAGCATCACTCGGGAACGCGCGCCCTGGTCCCGCTGGAGAAGCAGCAGTGCAAGTCCTGTCTCGGTGACCGCGTATCCTCCGCGAAGCAGCGCTCTGATCCGTGCGACCGCGCGCTCGATCGGCTGAGGGTACTGGACCGAGACCTGCGACCCCGTGGTCTGAGCACCAGCGAGAAGCGAGTTCAGATCCTCCAACCCGCGGCCTGTCACTGCCGAAGTGGCCACCACGGGGATGCCCAGTGCTTTACTCAGCACGGCTGTATCCACGCCAAGACCGAGGTGCTCGGCTTCGTCGATCACGTTCACGTCCAGCGCCACCCGCGACCCTGTTTCGATCAGCTGGAGTGTCAACGGGAGCATGCGGTGCAGGTGTTTCGCATCCAGAACATGCAGCACCAAGTCCGGCGGCTCGTCGAACAGCAGGTCCTGGGCGACCCTTTCGTCATCAGAAGATGGCGCGAGGGAGTACGAGCCAGGGCAGTCGACGACTTCGAGGAGCACGTCGCCTACCCGCGCCTTTCCGCGCATCACTTCCACGGTGGTTCCAGGGTAGTTGGAGACCACCGCATACGAGCCCGTGAGGTGGTTGAATATCAGGCTCTTGCCGACGTTCGGGGAGCCAAACAGCGCCACCTTGCGGGTGGTGAGAGCCGGGGTGAATGGGCAGGCGGTGCAGCCACACCCCCGCTGACCAGTGACGAGGCCGCGTACGAACTGCAGGGCGCGAGCCGTCATCTTACCGCTTTCTCCGGGGCGGTCGCACGCACACCGTTTCCGCGATGGCGATGCCCAATGTGTGCGTCTCCCCGGGTGTCTCGACCACGACTGTTCCTGCCGTCACGTCGCGCTGCTTCACGATGACCTGGGCGCCCGGCACGAGAGCGCGCTCGGAGAGATGCCTCACGACATCCGGCGATTCGTTGTCGAGACGGGCGATGACCAGATCGACGTTGAGTGGCGCGTCGAGAAGGGAAACTACGGCCTCGGCCGCGTCCATGTCCATCGGGTGACCATGCGGACAGGAGGCGGGGCGTCCAAGAGCGTCGACGATCCGTTGCTCCAGGCGGGGCGAAACCACGTGCTCCAGACGGCATGCTTCCTGGTGCACCTCGTCCAACGGCACCTTGAGGACGTCAGTAAGCAGGCGCTCAGCGAGGCGATGTCGCCGGATGAGATCATGCGCTCGCTGCTGACCATCCTCCGTCAGAGCGATATCGTGGTAGCGCCGATAGTTGATCATCCCCAGCTCTCGCAGCCGACGCAGCATACCGGTGACGGACGCTGGCGTCACTCGCAGATGGCGGGCGAGCGCGGTCGTCGATGCACCTCCCGGCCGCTCCGCGAGGCGATGGATGGCTTCGAGATACTCCTCTACATTCTCAGAGAGTGCGCCGGTGTAGGGCATAGCGCCGACCTCTTAGGGAAAGCAAACTATCTTTTTAGGATCACCTAAATTATACCATGTATTGAATCTATGTCAAACAGCCGGCAGAGGTCGGACGGGTCAGGAACAGGCCCAGGCAAAAGAGGCAGGGACGGCCTTGCTTGCCGTCCCTGTCCCGTTCACCCTGTGAAGGAGGCGAGGGTGCATTATTCGTCTTGGAGTTCACTCTCTTCCGTGTTGTCAGCGAGCGAACTCTATCTGGTTTGACGGACGCGGGCGGAAAAAGTTCCACGCGAACGGCGGCCCGGTTTGACAGAGCGGGCAGAAGATGAACTTCTGCCCGCTCTGCGATTCCTTCGTTATTTCACTTCCAGGTCAACTGGCTTGGCAGTCGCGCTGATCTCCGGGTTGTAATAGCGGTAGACCTTCGAGGCCGGTGCAGCCGCCTTGATCGGGTATTTCGCCCGGAGGCGGTAGGAGAAAGCTAGTGGCCTATGAGGCGCCAGCTTGTCAAGGTAGACGATGATCTGTCTGGCGGCGATGGTGAACTTCTGGATCGTCTTCTCGGCGACGAGCTCCTGAAGGTCTTCACTCATGACCTCGAATCCCGGCGGCAGCCCGAGGTCGATGACGATCATGTTCGCGGCGCGCGGGTCATTGCTGACTACCTGGACAGAGGCGGTGATGATGTCGTTCGTCGCCAGCGACGTGCGATCGTAGCTCACGTCGATATTCAGCAGCTCCTGGGGCGGACGCTTCACCTGATCCCAGGGGATGTAGTACTTGGCGACGATCTGGTAGAGCGCGCTGCCTTTGCCGTCCAGCGCGATCTTGACATCGTTCCTACCTTCGTGGATCAGCTGCCGTGCGTCCACTTGCCTGACCACATCGTAGTTGGCCTGGGTGATGCGGAAGGAGGCGGCCTGCTTGCCGTTGACCTCGACCGTCACGGTCGCGTCGATCTCCTCCGCGGCCTGTTTGAGCGCCAGCAGCAGCGTCTTCAGCGCCCACACCGTCGCCTGAGTCGTTTGCCAGGTGCCAAAGCTGTCTTTGGAGCGGATCAGGTAGGTGATCGCCTTGTTTGTCAGGTCCACGTAGCGGCCCGACTTGACCAAAGCGTAGGCAGCGAGCGCGGTTGTCTCGAGATCGGCGGCGCCATTCTGGGCTGAGGTGAAGGTCGGCGCCTGCGATTTCCAGTACGCCCCCTTGTCATCAGCCACCGCCAGTTTGGCGA
>Ga0315287_10002826_pt1 | contig 16576 bp, 21 predicted proteins | sample YL17G11_0_MG_FD_205037 | JGI IMG/M metagenome (GOLD analysis project Ga0315287, IMG submission 205037) | Sediment microbial communities from Yellowstone Lake, YNP, Wyoming, USA - YL17G11_0 | ecosystem: Environmental > Aquatic > Freshwater > Lake > Sediment | place: USA: Wyoming | collected...
ACTTTATGCTTCATTTATTTTCCCTATGCAGTTTCCTATAATTTTTAATAACATCCTCTTCGTATTTTAGCAATTGTCTTTTATGGCCAGAAAATAGATTCCAAGCTAAATCAGCTACGCCAAGAGCGGCAGCTTCGTCATTCGTTCTACATTCAATATCAAATTTTTTAAACACTGCTAACTTAAATTCATCTTTATTCAAACGGCCATTGCCACTTAAAAACTTCTTCCATGACCCCTGAGCAATTGTTCTTGGCTCTGCTCCTGTCCATTCAAGTATTTTCAGTTTTACTATCCCACCAAGCTCTCCCAAAGTAGCAAGCATTGACGCTTTTGGATTTATAGTAAAGGCATAATCTTCGATAAAAAACAAATCATTAATATCAGAGTTCTCTTGTATGGCATAAAAAATATCTTGACTTCTTTTAATTCTTGACCCATCCGATACATTTGTCGGAAAAAAATAAGTATGCCTCAAAATAGGATCATTTTTAATTTTCTCTATCCTTGCCATACCTGTCCCAGACAGACTCAAATCAAGCCCAACAATTCCAACTCCATCAGATAAAATAGCGTCACAATTATAAATTTCCAAATGTTTTCTCTTCATTTGTCTCTCCAACCTCAAAAACGGTTTCTGCCATCCATTCCGAATCATAATGTAAAATAGGCAAATCATCATGTCTGTATAAAATTTCTATATAATTTGAAAAAACCCTGTTTATTTCATAAAACAGTTTGCTTCTACTGTCAAGCACTTTCTCAAAATAAGAAAGAGTAAGTTTAACGTACTCATTTGCCGCATCCAGTTGCTCCGATGTTTTACAACTGAAAATAACATTTAACGCTTTTTTGAACAACTCTTTATTATTTATCATATCGCTCTTTAAGTACAAAGCCAATTGCATCAGGAATAGATTTTATCAAAACATTACCCACCATAACTTGTTCGTCCCCAACCAGACCTGAAATTTGGTTAATAATCTCTTTCACCGGAACAGAATGTTTTAATGCTAAAGTTATCAATCTACCAATTACTTCCGCTTTAACTGCTATTGATTTACCTGGCTTTCCTATTGTGGCAAACACTTCAAAGGGTTTCCCATCAAGCTCAGTAATCGTAACGTAAAGCGTACCATAACCTGTTTTTATTTTCCGAACTACTGAAGGAAGCACATCCGGTCTTGGTATCTTGTCAATCATTTTTCACTCTCAACCTTTTAATTTTTGGAGTTGGCAACTCTTTTTTTTCACTTTCTTGTCCTATGATTTTTCCATTGGAAATTGTATAAATTTTATCAGCAGATGAAATTATCTCTGGAAGGTGCGATACCATAATAATTTGAAAACCAAGCTTTTCCGAGATCAACTTCAACATAGCCGAGCACCTACTTTGAAGATCGACAGACACAAAACGGAATGGCTCATCAAGGATAAGCAGTTTTCTATTTGCTTTAAAGAACAAAAATGTCAATCTCAAAGAAAACGATGTTACATCCAAAACTCCACCACCAGCCGAATCGAAAGGATTCATCTCTTCGCCGTCTCTTATAAAGAGCAAATCTGCTTCAATCTTGCCACGCCTCTCCACAAAATCTATCTTAAATGAATAAGCATCGTCAAAAACAGAATCAAGAGCAGAAGCCACAATACTGCTTATTTGAAATTTGATCCGCTCCTGCACCTCTTTGGCAACTTTCTGAATTATTACCCTTCCTGCCTCGGCGTCCACAAGTCTTTCTTTATAAATTAAAAGGTCACTATTCAGCTCTTTGTGTTCCTTTGACAATCTCTCAAGATTCAAACAATCAGCCGTCACCAGTTTGTCTATTTTGCCGATTAATATATTGTCAAATTCCATAATGATCTCTCAAAATTCTGAGGTCTGATTCAAGCACTCCTCTATTTTTTTCTATCTCTGACGACAATTCTTTCATTTTTTCTTCAGCCTCTTCTACATCGTCTGTTCCCACCTCTTTTAAAAGAGTAGCTTTTAACTGGCTCAGTTTTCCCTCTTCTCGAGATCTAATATTCCTACGCTCACGCAATTCTTTTTTTAACTCTCCTAAAGCGGACATAATCTGATCATCGTCTCTGGACATTTGACAAAACCTCCATAATAAAATTTTTGATCCCTTTATTAATCTCGTCGGAAATAGTATCTTTAAGTATTTCAATAAAATCTATTTTCGACTTCTCTTTGTCCGGCGCCATATTGTCAAAAAACTCTTTGAATCTGATCTCTGGATCAATTTCTCCACTCTCTGACACAAACATTACATTCTCGATAGGTTGCACATCTATCTCTCTTATAAAAATATCTCTCTTTTCGGTATCATAAATACCATAAACAGGTCTATTGTCTTTTTGATCGCTCCTCGACCGCATCAACGAACCAGGATTAAAAAGTATCTTACTATTAGAATTTTTGATACAGATAGATTGATGATTATCGCCACTCAAGACAAAATCAAAACCGCTTGCCCACTTATCAAAATCACGAGCAACGAGATAATCTTTTTGCCCGACCCACAATTTCTGATCGATAACCATCCTATGAATCACCAACATATTCGGAGCATTCTCAATCGGCTTTGGTATCTCTTCACCATAAGAACATCCAAAGATGTGATAATAACCTTGGGCCACAGCATGGTTCGCCCCAGTTCCTAAAATTTTTATCATCTCGCATTGATCTAAAAAATCAAGCGGAGTATCTTCTCTTGATCTATATCTCATATCATGCTGGCCGTAAATTGAAAATATAGGAATCTTACAACTCTTAAATAGCTTCATGTATGATAAAAGCAAAGAGAACGAAATAGATGGACTGTCAAACATGTCCCCAGATATAACCATTACATCACATTCATCATTTGCCGCTTTTATCAATTGACCAACTTTACCGAGTTGTGTTAAAGAGTAATTATCTTTTCTACTTCTCGGTGTTTTATTGGTAATGTGAAGATCACCACAGCAAAGTATTTTCATTCTTCTATCCACCTTTCAAATAAGTTCTCGTTCTGATTTTTTTGTATATCAGAATGACAAAGAATGCAAGTTGTCATTTTGCTGAATATCGGCCTGGCTTGCTCTATAATTCTGTATATCCCCTTTGAAGACTCCTTAATATTTAATGAACAATCACCATACTCTTCTAACATTCCTGTTATCCAATTGATCCGAACATAAATCCTATCTTTTCCTTTTATAAAGGTGGCATACTTTTGCTCAAAATTGACAATTTCATCGTCCGAAAGATCGGCTGGTAATTTTGACAATTTGTTATTACAATCTTTTACAGAATCAAGAATCTCTCTTCCAGCGTCATACAAATCCTCTTCTTTTGAAAAGTCAAAGTGCTTCTTTTCAAAATTAACAATCACATCGTCTAACAAATCAGCAGGCAGACCAGATAATTTTTCAATGCAATTTTTTATAGAATCAATAATTTCATTTACTCTATCGTATAAATTCAAATTTTTATCAAAAACAACTTTATTCGATAAAAATCTGTTTCGCATTCTTTCTAGTATCCTCGTACCGCTAAGGCTTATCAATTGAGAATTGACTTCTACAATCTTACTTTCAATAATCGATACAGTATTGTCAATATCTCTTTTTAAAGAAGCGGCTTCTTTCGTGATCTCGCCAATCACTTCCATATCGGCTGCTTCATTGAGTTTAGCAGCCACAGCACCGGGAGAATCTTGGAGCAAAAAATACGAATCAAATTGAGTTTGAATATTCTCTGGTAAAAGACCTAAAGCATCAATTACCTCTTGAGGAACGTCCGACTTTATAACATTAAAAGATTTTTCAACCCCATCTTTTAAAAGGTAATATCCATTAAGCTTCTTGCTCTTCTCTCTTGTAATTATGCAATCATCAAATTCCAAGACAACCTTGACAAAATCAGCACCCCATCTTTTGAGACTGTCTCCAAGAGGTCTATTAAACAAAACCCATTTTATGGCTCGAACCACAGCAGTTTTACCAGAATCACTACTTCCTCTTAAAACAGTTAAACCATCAGACAGGTCAAACGCACTGTCTGTATGATTTTGAAAATTAACAAGTTGTATTTTTTTTAACAAAATTGTCCTCACCCCATTTTAAAAACTTTAACGAATCTATTAAGTTTTTTCAAAAAACTAGAAAACCCAAGTTCATTACAAATATCAATAAAATTAAGTTTACTTATTTTATCATCTTGCTTAATTTCACACTTTTGTACTCCTAAATAGGGTAACTTAACCAATTCAAAATTTCTTTTAATTATTTCATTAGAATTAGAAATATTAATATAATGCTTATTTGTCACTAACATTTTACCTTTAATAAAATTTAAAGCTTTTACTGGACCAATTCCTTTAACCCCTTTTATTTCATCACTTTTACAACCAATTATAGAAAGCAAAATAGGATAATTTACTGATTCTATTCCACTTACCCTTTCTACATATTTTTCATCAATTACTATTTTTGAAATTGGATCAAATATAAAAGTTTTATTGGATACACACTGAAAAAGATCGTGATCCCTTGTAACAATAGCAGTCGTACCAATATTTTCTCTAATTATAGAAGCTATTAAGTCATCTGCTTCATACCCATTTTGAATAAAATTATTTTTAAACCCAAGCTTTGGTAAGATTATATCCCTCAAAAAATTAAATTGTGGATAAATATCATTGTTTAAAAATTCTATTTCTTCTTCTGATCTTTTTTTACGACTTGCTTTATATTCAGGGTACAATTCCTTTCTTAATGAATAAGGAGAATCCCAAACAAAAGCTATAGTTTTATATTCGAATGCCTCAACTACGCTAACAAGTATGTTAAAAAATCCAAATATTACCCCTGTTTTTATTCCAGAAAAAGAAAGATCCTTTGTAGAATTTTTAGCAATATGGCAAAGACAATTAGAATCAATGATCAATATATCGCACTTCATGTTAAAACCTCTTTTTCCTACCTCTTAATCCAGACGCTTCATTTTCAATATCTGTCCATTTCTTCTCAACAGCTTCAATCAAAATATTTTCTTGATTATTATCCTCGATATATGAAAGCAAAGCACTTTTTGTTTTAAATTTTTTGTTATCCCACACTAAATTATCTCCAGTTTTCTTACCACCAAGATTAAAAAAATAATTTAAATTACTAGATACATTATCTATTCCCATATCAAAAAGTATCTCGTACTCCCCCTCCCTAAATGGCTTAGAAACCTTACTTCTTTTTAATTTAGCTCTAACTCTAATTCCATTCACTATTTCCTGATCCTGCACTCTTCTTTTTAATTTTTCTTTTTCATAAAGCCAAACAACTTGATGGGTATAAAAATCAAGTGACTTTCCTCCAACTCTATACATCTTCTCTCCAAAAGTAACCCCAATATTCATTCGAACTTGGGATATAATAAAAAGAGTTATATCTTTCCCAGCCATTTTTGGTAGTATCTCACTTCTAAAAAACTGACCTAAATATTTTTGCTTTTCAAGATTAAAACTACCATCAATACTTTTACCTTTTTTTTGACTCTCCTCGAAACGATCTACTTCTTCTTCAGATGGTAAACTATCAAGACTATCAAGAATGTAAAGCACTGTTTCCCCATCTAACATATTGTCTGCCGTTTGACCAAAATCTCTACCAAATTCTTGAATTGTTCGAGAACTAATCCAGTTAATTTTCGATCTAGAAATTGACCAAATGCTTTCAATATCAAAATCCATCACAGATTCTGCATTATTATATCTAACAATTACTTTTTTGACAGTAGGAAAAAAATTACTTTCCCTACCGACCATATTTTTTAAGGCATTAATAGCAACCTCAAGTGCTAAAATTGTTTTTGAAGACCCACCATCCCCAACTATATTTGCAACTCTACCACGTGCCCATCCCCCATCAAAAGCCTTACCAGAAAGAACTAAATTAAGAATAGTCGAACCAGAATCAAAAAACTCTACCTGCAACTCTGATTTATTTTTAGATGCAGTTATTATACCATCCAATTCTTTCCTAAATAATTCAATGTTGTTTTCTCTTCTTTTTAACATAAGCCTCCTATAACATCATAAAGCAAATTGTTAATCCCTTCTTTTAAGAGCCTTGTTTTTTTCTCTACGCTCTCTAATTAAAGTTTCAATTTTATCATTTTCAATAGCGCACTCATTATAAACTTTACATTCACTACAAAATTCAAATCTATCTATATCATAACCAAATTTACCTTCTGAAATTTTACAAACTAATTCACTAGGATCTTTTATATTTTGTGCTGCTACTTTAGTAATAGATTTATTATCATCTTTATCTAACCCTTTAAAAAGTTTAAAAATCTCATTGTAGGTTAGCTTTTTTAACAATTCATCTAAAACAAAAGTAGAATTTAATATTTTATCAGAAATCACACTATCCCTATCTACAAGTTTATGCCCTTGAATAGTTCTAAATTCATCCTTGCCAATTTCAAAAGCTATACTTTTTCCTTCATCTGGATCAGAAAAAGGAACAATCCCACCTCCACGAGGAGATTTTGCAGCAAGTTGAATTGGTTTTTCACTATATTTATAAGATACCTCCCAAACCTGTACCCCTTTTAATTCTTCTTTAGTATCGCTACGAACCACTATGTTATAAACACAGCGCCTTCGTAAAGCAATTTCTTTGTAATCTTCCCATTCTTGACCATCTTTAGATAGTTTATCTATTTCTTCACAAACAGGGCAAGGATTTCCATAATTCCTTGCTGGGCAAACAATCCATTGCTTCATCGGACCAATATTTTCATGAATATATACTTCAACAAAATATACTGGATCATTAACTTGAATGCTGTTTTTCTTATCAACTTGTGGAAAATTATTCCCTGCAAGAAAAGGAATTATATCAATCACATAGGGTTCCTCAATTGTTGATTTTGGTAACCAAAAAGGAATATTAAGATCCTCTCTAAAATATTTTAAATTTACATCACCTTCCCGTCTATCATAGCTTTCTAATGTTCGTTTACGTATTCCTTCTTTTGATTTTTCTCTATCATACTTCATTTTTTTTCTCCTTTTTTGTTTCAGATTCTATTTTTACTTCAAAATAACTTTTTGCAATTGCCACACTGACAATACGAACAATTATATAAATAAAAAATATTGATAAAAAAAATCCTATTAAATAAATAAAAAATTGCATTAACATTTAAACTTCAACTATTCCTTATTGACATTAGCTCTTTCTATCAGTCGCTTGTTTTTTTTAAGAACACTATTAACAACTGCAGTATTATCTTTTGTAAATACTTCTTTACTTCCTGAAGAAATATTTGGTATAGCCCAATAGCCAGATATAAATAAATCTGTTAGCTTTTCTAAAGCTTTTTTCTTATGATCAAAAGCTTCTTTTACTATCTCAAAAAGCTTAAAAGATTTAATTGACTCCAAATAAAGGTTATAAATCTCTTGATATTTTAAATGCCTTTTTATTGTATTTAAAACAACTGTTTCAGTAATTTTTTCTATTCCAAAAGAATTTGGATCTTTTCTCATTTCCATATCCAATTCAGCCATTATAAGTTCTAACTTTTCTTTTGTTTTATCCTTAACAAAGGAAGCCTCTACTGATTTTTCAGCCCATTCAATAAAAAGAACTGGCTGCTTTTCCCATTCTAAATCTAAAGCAAACTTATTTATTTGCAAATCATCCTTAAAATTCATTCTAAATCTCCTTTTTTTTATTAATATTATATATTTTTTTAAACAGAATATGGAATAATATTGCAGTTATAGAATAACTTTTTATTATCCCATGCACCAATTTCATTCATAATTGATGCTAATTTACCTTTAATTTTATCTTCAAAAAACCCTTTGTTTTTATATTCAAATACCTTTTTAGCATAAACTTCTCCTATTCCTTTAACTTCAATAAATGGCATATAAAGTATTTTGTCTTTACAAATCCATTTGTTTGAATCAGAAATGCCAATTTTAGGAGTTGCAACTTTAAAATCAAAACGAATAGCTTCTTCTATAATTTTTTGACGTTTTTCACTATTAATATAAGTTAAAACAGAACAAAAAAATTCAAGAGGATAATAAACTTTAAAAAACATATTTATAAAAGACAAAACCGTATACCCACAAGCATGTGACAGATTAAACCCATACCCTTCATGCTTCATTAATACTTTCCATGCACTTATTGCATCTAATCTTTCAAAATTACTATTCTTTATACACCCTTGAATAAATTCATATTTATACTTATCAAGTTCATCCCTATCTTTTAAATCTAGAAGTTTACGTATTTTGTCTGCTTTTATAAAAGACATCCCTGCAACTTCATTAATTATACGCATTATTTGCTCTTGATATACAATTATCCCATACGTACTGCCTAAAATATTATCTAACTTATTATTATAATTATAACTATAGCTAACGTTTGATCTTCTTTTCTTAAATTCGTCAGTCATGCCAGATCTTAATGAAGCTGGTCTATAAACTGCAGTTGCATTCACTAATAAATTAAAACTATCTATTCTCAAATCTTTACACAAATTTGATAACCCATAAGTACCAAATTGAAATATACCAAGACAATTGCCTCTAGAAAATTCTCTTAAGACCTTTTCATCATTTAAATCGATATCATAAAGATTTATTTCTTGTGCATAATTTATCTTAATCAAATCTTTAATATAGTGAAGAATGCTTAGATTTGATAAGCCTAAAATATCAATTTTAAGCATTCCCATATACTCTGCATCTCTTTTGTCCCAATTTATTGCAAGTACATCGTTTTTAATAGTTAGATTGCATTTTTCTGAAATTCTTAAATCATTTTCAGTTATAATAATTGCTGCCGCATGTTTTCCCAAGCCTCTTACTTGCCCTTCTAACTTTAAACAAATATCTATTACATTTGGAAATTTATTTTTAAAACGAATACACTCATCAATAGTATTGAAAATTTTATCAAAAATACTAATATTGCTAATTTCATCCAATTCATCATTTTCGTCAATAAAATTAGAAATAAAATTGACTTTTGCCAAAGGTACATCAAAAACCCTACAAACGTCGCGAAATACCATTCTACTTTTCATTTGTAAAAAAGTCGAAACGCTAGCCACGTTATAAAAACCATATTTATCTTCAATGTATTTTCTAACCTCTAAACGTTTTTTGTCTTCAAAATCTATATCTATATCTGGCAGATCTACTCTCTCAAAAGAAATAAACCTTTCAAACATCAAATTGTGCTTAATTGGATCAATTTCTGTAATCCCCATAAGAAAAGCAACTAAACTTCCTCCAACAGAACCTCTAGATGGCCCAACTAAAATATTGTTTTCTTTACACCACCTTACAATATCATAAATTATTAAAAAATATCTTAAAAATCCTAAACTACCAATAGTGTTTATTTCATAACGCAATCTTTTTCTATATCTAAAGCTTTCAATTCCATTATTAATTATTTTACTTTTTAGCCCATCAAAGCATATCTTTTTAAACAAAAAAACTTCGTCTATACCTTTGTCTAAAACTGGCAAAAATACTTTTTGTTTTACTAATTGAAAATTACATCTATTTGCAATTAGATTTGTATTTTCCAATGCCGTTTGATAAATTTGTTTATTGATATAACTGTGCTTATTTTCAAAACAACTATTTATTTCATCAAAAGATTTTAAATATAGATCATTTGCTTCAAAATGCCAACGATCTTTATCCTTCCATTTGGCTTTACTTTGTATTGCAAGCAACACTTCCTGAGCAATACAATCTTCTTTATTTGGATAATGACAATCGTTTGTTGCAATGACTTCTAATGAATACTTTGAAGCAATATTTATAATAAATTCATTGTGCCTTTTTTGATCAGAAAAATCCAATGGAAGAATTTCACAAAAAATATTTTTAGTCTTTAAAATCATTTTTTCTAAAAAATCAATTCCACCTTCATTATAAAGAAAGCTACCCAAGCAAGCTGTAGTAAAAATTAATCCTTCATAATTATCAAGCAGTAATTTATAGTCTACCCTTGGTCTTTTATAAAACCCTTCAACATTTGCAACCGTTAACATTTTTACTAAATTGTTCCAACCCTTTTGGTTTTCAACCAAAGCAACAATATGACCCCTTTTCTCACCTTTTTCTTTTTTAGCTATATCATTTACAACATATAATTCGCAACCAAAAATTGGTTTAATGTTATGCAATTCACAACATTTTTGAAATTTAATAGCCCCATCAATATTTCCATGATTTGTTAAGGCCAAACTGGTCATACCTAAGCCTTTGGCTTTTTTTACATACTGCTCTGCAGTACCAAACCCATCAAGAACGCTATACTCATTATGAACATGAAGATGGCAAAAGTTATTCATATTTTTCAACCTTATTATTAATAACAATAAACTCAATTCCAAAATCTTTAAAGAGCTGTCTTGATAATTCTGCCTTATGATATTTTTTTAAACAAACGACCCTTTTTATTCCACATTGAACAATCATTTTTGCACAAGAAAAACAAGGTTCCATAGTAATATAAATTGTAGAATTATTTATACTAAGACCAATTTTAGCAGCTTGAGCTATACAATTCATTTCACTATGCTGGGTACGTATGCAATGATCTGAAACCATACCATTGTCATCCATCTGCCTTATTAATAAATGTCCTACTTTATCACAATGTGGTGCCCCTGGAGGGGAACCAGCATATCCAGTAGAAACAATCATATTGTCTCTTACAATAATAGATGCAGCTCTTCCACGATCACATGTAGATCTCTGAGATACAATAGGAAGAAATGACAAAAAATATTCATCCCAATTTATTCTCATGATCAATAACCTCTTTTTTGTCTTTCATAATTTTCTAAATTTTTTTCACAATAAATTTTATAAAATTCATCTGCAGTAATATTAGTAGCGAGGCATAGGTTCATCATAAAATGAAAAAGATCGACGATCTCTATTTTAAAAACTTCCAAATTCCACTTTTGATTTTTCTTCCATCCAAACTTTACATATTCGGGATTTTTATAAGCTGTCTTTTTCATTATTTCTGTCACTTCTTCAAAACAAGCCAATAGCATTTGATTAATATATGCTTGCTTATCTTCTTCATTTTTTATTTTTTCAAAAATACCTAAGCTGTCTTGAAGCTTTTTTTGCATACTAAACATAATATCTAATTTATCCATTGCGACCTCTTATTAATTAAAAGTGGTTAACCATTTACTAAACTTATAACTGCTTGGAATAGTTTCTGCATCAAGATTATTAATAAAAAAGTACACCTCTTCCTTAGAAGAAATTTTAGGGCAATCAATTAATTTATATGAATCTTTAGCAATATTGTTTAAAAAATCAAAGTGATTCTCATAAATATGAAACGAATCAACAAAATGATAATAGCTGCCAATACTTAAATTTGTGTATTTTGATCGCAAAACAACAAAAAGCATCTCGTGAATAAAAGAAAAAATTGGTATATCAGATGCAAACCCTAAATAAGCATCTTGACTACGCATTTTTACAGTCATGTTCAATTTATTTTTTCTTATCCTAAAACTCAAGCTTAAAGTACAAGGAATTTCCTTCCATTTTTCTATTAAATGATAAGGTTGCAAAATCATTATTGTTGCTCTTCTTGAATCAGGGTCATCGTACAGTATATTAACAACATTATCAAATTGATCTAATTTTTTATTAAAAATATACTGCCCATAATTACTTTGAATTGATCCATCTTCATTAACAAAAGTCTCCCACATTTTTGCATATTTTAAAATTGATAAATCAAACCTATCTCCTTTAAGATACCACAAAAATTCTCTTTTAATATAATTTAAATTTAAATTTCTACTACTAAAGCTTACAAATCTAGTATATGGAGGAAAAACAAATGAAAAATTTTCTATTTCCAATGTTTTTTTTGCTCTTGGATTGCATTCATTTCCATTAATTAATAAATCATTATATATTTTTTTAAAGTTTTCCTTATCATTTTTTTCTTTTTTGCAGCCAAAATCATCTTTACAAACACAATAATCTTCACTATCACATAACAATTCTGTTTCAAAAGACTCTCTGCCACAAATTTTACAAATAAAAGGATAAGAACTTGTCATGATAACCTCTTTATATCTTTAATTACGTTATCTGAAATTTCTTCAAATGAACTTTGATTGTTTCTTTTTAAGATTTCTTTATCATAAATTTTTCTTGTATAATTTAAAGACATATTTAAAGCTTTAACTATCGAAAATATACTATTTATGGAACAATAAAATGGATAAAATGCACCCTGAATCCTTTCATATTCAAAAACTTTAGGGGTTACAGTAATATTCCCACAATAAATACTTTCCCGATGTGAACACCCACCAAATCTTTCTTTTTCATACAAATGAACACTTGTATTTGCCATCCATAATAATTTAAAATATTCTTCTCTATTTAAAGTATTTTCAGAATAAACAAACAATGGTTTTACTAATTGCTTTAATTCATTCCAAGAAAACTTTCCGGATGGATTTGTAAAAACAACTTGAAAATCTTGTCTTTGTTCATATAATTCATTGACTGCAACTATAAACTCTTCATGATGGGTATAATTAATTCCGCTAAGCCGATTTAAAAACAAAATTGTTTTTTTAAAGAACTTGTTTTTTGTTTTATATAATTCAGCTTCATTTTTAGAAAAACCAAAATCCCAAATTGTTGATTTTATCAATATGTTATCAATCAAAATTGCATTAAAAATATACTTTGAGTTTGCTACCCAAGCTTCTTTTGTAGATTTACAAGTAAAAACAACTAAATCTGCACATTCAAATGCATCAAATTGACGCCATTGATAACTTATTATCTTATCAACTTTTTCTTCACCTATCATTGGAGAGTCTAACCAATAACAACAAGAGATTATTTTAGCATTAGATTTTTTATAAAACAAAAAGGTCTTTATATTCCTAGTAATTTCAGTAATGTTATTCCAAACAATATCTATTTTTGGCAGTTTGCTCCACATTTCTGAAAATTCAAAAATATTAAAGTGTTGACGATTAAAAAAAGCATCGACAGGGAAATTATATGGAATAAAACTAACGTTTTTATGACAAAAAATTTCATCATAACTTTTTATATCAGAAAAATCATCTAGTTTGCCAATTAAAACATAAAAATTCCAATCTGTCTTATTAACAAATTCTCTAAAAATGCCGCACATCATTTGAATATTACTATCTGCAGTACTCCATTTTCCATTGTTATTATACACTGATTGCTGCAAAACACACAAAATATTCATTTCTTGCTCTTTTCATATTTTAAACATGCCAATGTAAATAAAGATAAAACAACTAAATCTTTAAGGCAATCTTCATAGGTTGAAGAAAAAATTTCATTGCCCCTATTTTTATGTAAAACCCTCAACCTATTGGTTTTATTCATGATACCTCCCCAAAAACTTGCTTCTACACCATCCTCTTGAAACCATGAATTGCCATAAATTTTTTTTCGTTGTTTTCTTAAATCTAAACACTCTTTTAAAGATTCTTGAAACAATTTTTCACCCAAATTATCATCCATATATCACCTTCTATAATGAAGTACCAAAAGCCATCCCTTTTTTCTTTCTGGTATTGAATAAGCAGGTTTAAAATTATGCTTTTCTAAAGTATTTAACAAAAGTTGATATGATTCTATCCATCTTTTTTTAACAAAATGAACCTCAAAAATTATTTCCTTAATACAATTGTGAAAACAAGAACCCAATATAATTTCAAATTCTCCCCCTTCTATATCCATTTTTACTACATTTGGTTGATATTTTTCAACTTCTTTATCAAAATTAATTGCTGGCACAGTTACAATATCCCTACCGCGTGAGATATAAAGAGAATGAGCGCATGTGTTCCTACGATTGTTTTTATAAAAAACACGTTCTTTATCTTCAGTCATACCAATTGCAGCTTGAACATAAACAATATTTTTTAAATCTTCAGTATTTTTTTTCAATAACCTAAAATTATTTTCTTCCGGTTCATACGAAATTATTTGTTTAACTAAAGGACCCCACTTATGTGCAAAAGCACCAATATTAGCTCCTAAATCAAATAAAACAGTATTGCTATCCACCATCAAATTTTTATAAGCGTGCATCATTTCACCAGCTACAAATAAATCTAATGAATTTGTACGCAAATACAATTTATATTTATCATTATATTCTATTATTCTATCACAATCATTAATTTTTACTGAATTTTTAAACAATTTCATACTTATTTCTCCTATAGTATAAATTTTATATTCTGTCTAAGATTATCATCTTTTCAATCCAAGGAATTATTTTAACTAAAGATTCATCCAATGAAATTTTTGCTTCAAAATCAAGTAACTTTTTTGATTTTGATATATCTGGAATCCTTTTTTGCACATCATCTTTAAATGGAATATCACAAACATAGCTAAATTTACTTTTTTTATTAATCATATTCCAAATTTTCTCTGCCAATTCTAAAACCGTAGTACTTTGTGCAATAGATATGTTAAAATCATTGTTTAAAGCATTTTTATTTTCCAAAGTAGCTATTATCCCTTTTGAAACGTCTTCTCCTGCAGTATAATGCCTAATTTGTTTTCCATCTCCAAGAATATGTAAGGGATCTTGTTTCTTTAATATTTTTTGACATAAATCAGGAACTACATGACTCATTGCCAGTTTGATATTTCCAGATAAAACTTCCTTATCACTTATAGCCTTTTCTTCCCCAATCCCTATACAATTAAAAGGACGAACAATAGTAAAAGGTAATCCATACTGTTCAAAAGCACCCTGAGCAAAAAACTCGGTAGATAATTTTTGAAATCCATAAGTTGAATGTGGAGGAAAACATTCCCTTTCATGTCCCTCTGGAGTTGGAAAAACAGTTGCTTTTTCAAAAACCATAGATGAAGATAAAATAGTGATTTTTTTCAACTTATTTCGTTTAAAAGCTTTTATTGCAGAATTTATAGAAGAAATAGTTAATTGCTCATTATGCTCAATAATATCATATTGATATGAATTAAAATAAGATATGCCACCAACAAGTGCTGCACACATAATAAAATGATCACAATCTTTTAAAGTATCATAAATAAGTTCCTCCTTTCTAGCATCACCAAAAATAAATTTATATTTTGAATTATTGTCATAGGATTTTTCTATCTTCCCATATTTGCTGTAATTATCAATCCCAACTACCTCATAACCACAATTAATAAGATCATCAATAAGATACCCAGCAATAAACCCTGCTGAGCCAGTGACTAAAATTTTACTCATTTTTATATACCAAATCCTTTCCCAAAAAAATTCCAAACATCAATTAACATTTTTTTAGTCTTAATTTTTTTATAACAATCATGCAGTGTCATTAATATTACTATATCACTGCTTTTTAAAAGTTTATTTAGTGAACAAGACTCTTTTATAGTAATATATGGATCGTGAACTAATACTTTTTTGACTTCATTCTCCAATATTTTTTTCATTCTAAAACTCAAACTGTCCCTTGTATCATCCGTATTTCCTTTAAATGCAAGACCTAAAAGGCCGACTGTCATTTTATTAACATCAGGTACTTTTTTTCTCATTTGACGAAAAACCCATAATGGTAAAGATTCATTAACAAAAGAAGCATCGTATCCAAGAGAAAAAGTAGCTCCATTTTGCCAACTAGCCAACTGTATAGAATCTTTACGAAGACAATAAGACCCTGAGTACCCTGGCTTAGGAAAATTTTTCATCCGTGGATAATCACTTACCATTGCATCATATATTTTATAAAAATCACAATTGTTTTCTTGTGTCATCATAAAAAATTGATTACTTATAGCAAATTCAATATACCTATAACTATTTGTCATCAACTTTGCAAGTTCGCCTTCTGTTGTATCATTAAGAATTTTTGTTTTAATTTTAAGTGGAGCAAACAATTCACAAGCACTATAAATTGCCTCTTGATTATTTGCAGAAATAATCTGTGGTAATGTTTTTAATTCACTAACCATTGATCCACCAGCAACGCGTTCTGGACAAAACGCTACCTTAACAGTTTTCTTAAATTTTTTTTCTATTTTTTTTGTAAGGCCTGGATAAATTGTACTGCGCAGAATAACTGTTTGATTTGTAAGATACTTTGATAAAGCACTTATAACAATAAAAAAATCTTTTAATTTTGGGTTTAAATATTCATCAATAGGCGTTCCAATTGTAATCACAATATAGTCACAATTGGAACATTCTTCAATATGTGTAGAAGTAGCAATGTTTTCTTTATTTTTAATTAAGGCTTCGTTTAATTCAGGTTCGTAAAAAGAGGCTTTGGTTTCTTGTTTAAACTTAAATAGTGCATTCTCATCAATATCATAAAGAATCACTTTATAATATTCACTGATTACTGCAGCCAAAGTTAAACCAATATGACCTAATCCGCCAACAATAAAAACTTTTTTAAGCTTTTGCTGTGAATTACAAGCTATCATGATCACCTGTTAAATGT
>Ga0315287_10002828_pt1 | contig 16571 bp, 13 predicted proteins | sample YL17G11_0_MG_FD_205037 | JGI IMG/M metagenome (GOLD analysis project Ga0315287, IMG submission 205037) | Sediment microbial communities from Yellowstone Lake, YNP, Wyoming, USA - YL17G11_0 | ecosystem: Environmental > Aquatic > Freshwater > Lake > Sediment | place: USA: Wyoming | collected...
AAAGAGGGAGAAAAAAAAGGGACTCGAAATTACAGATAGCACGACAGCGGCGGGTCCCGCGGTCTCCAGCTCGTCGACTTTGCTTTCGCCGCCGCCGCCGCCTTCGTTGTCTCGGCTTTTTCGCTCCGCGGCCGCTGCTGCGGCTGCCGCCTCCCCCCCCGCCTCTCCTCGCCGCCTCCTTCTCGTTCTCCGCCGGTCCCGTCGCTTCTCGCCGCGGCGGCGAGGAGGTCCGCGGAGACGGCGGCGGCCCGCAGCGCGACCCTCGCCGCCGCCGCGCCGTCCCTCGCCGAGAGCGCCGACAGCAGCCGCCCACGGCACGCCGCGGCCGCGGCGAGCGCGAACGGCACCGAGGCCGCATTCGCCGCCTTTCCGCCTCCCCCTCCCCTCCCCTTTTCCGCTCCTCCTCCTCCGAGGGACTTCCCCGTCGCCGCCAGGGCCCTCGCGAACTCCGCGAAGCTCAGGGCCCCGGAGCCGTCGGCGTCGACAGACCGGAGGAGCTCGCCCGCCGCCGCAGCCGAGGCCGCCCGCTGCTTTTGCTGCTGCTGCTGCTGCTGCTGCTGCTGCTGCTGCTGCTTCTTTTGGAGACCAAGGGGCGAGGACGCGGACGGCGGGGGCGGTGGAGACTCTTCGCGGTCGCCTCCGTCCCCGCTCCCGTCCCCTCGTCCTCCTCCCCGCCCCGCTCCCCCTTCCAGCAGCGCCAGCGCCTCGGCAAGCTCGCAGGCGTCGAGGCTCCCCGACCCGTCTCCGTCAATAACGTCGAAGGCGGCGCGAGCGCGGGCCTCGTCGATCCCAGAAAGCCGCGGCGGCGGCGTCTTGCCGCGGCGGAGCAGCCAGCAGTCGACCGCCGAGGCCCGAAGGATCAGAAGGCTCGAGGAGGTGCTCCTGTCCTTCTTGCTCTGTTGCTGAGAGGGAGGGGAAGAGAGGGGAGGAGGAAGAAGAGGAGAAGGAGGAGGAGAAGAATCGGTCGTCGTTGGTGCCTCCATTTTTTTGTTTCCCGGAGAGAGAGAAGAAGAAGAAAAAGTGAGACTTCTATTTTTGTTTTCGGCAGCGGAGGGCTGCTCTTTTTTTTTCGTTTTTTTATTCTTCTCTTTTTACATGGGACAACCGACACAGGCGAAGGTTTTCTTTCTTTATTCGCTCGTTTTTTCAGACGCAGGCAGAGACAGAGGGACAGAGAGACAGAAGAAGAGGAGAGAGGGAGATAGAGAGGGAGTCGGCTCTCCTATCAAACAGCGCCGTCGCCCGTGTTGCTGCTCTCCCCTCCTCCTCCTCCTCCTCCTCCTCCTCCTCCCCCCGCTCCTCCTCCCCCGCTCGAGCTGCTGCTCCCCCTCGCAATGATGGAGTTCGCCCCTCCCGCTCCCGCTCCTCCCGAGCCCGAATCCGTCCTCCAAGACACCTGCCGCGGCGTCGCCGGCGTACCGGAGGAGGGTCTCCTCCTCGGCGGGGGGAAGTAGTGCGGGGCAGTGATGCAGGGAGCAGGGGGAGGGGCAGGGGCAGCGGCAGCAGGCGAGGCGGCGGCGGCGGCAGCGGCGGCGGCGGCAGCCGAGGAAGTCGAAGGAACGACGCCTCCGACGCCTCTGCTGCCGCCGCTGCCGCTGTTCCCTGCTCCCCCCGCTGCTCCTCCTCCGACGGTGACGGAGGCGACGCCGTCCCACGACGCCCGGCCGAGGGGACGGAGCTGGGACCCGGGCTGCTGCCCCGGGATGCCGGGGGGCGCGGGGAGGGGCGGGGCCGCCGCCGCCGCCGCCGCCGCCGTGGTCGCCGCCGCCGCCGCCGTCGTCCCGCCGCCGCCGCCGCCGCTCTCCCAGACGAGCGCCGCCGGAATCGTCGACCTCCCCCCCCCCCACGCCCGCGGGGAGCTCGAGGGCAGGGACCGCGGCGAAGCCACGGCAGCGGCAGCCGCGGCCGCAGTAGCGGCGGCGCTGGCGCTCGCGCGGGGAGCGAGCGAGCTGCCCCCCGCGCCGCTCCCGAGCCAGCCCATGCTGCCCCTCGCGAGCGCCGCGGGCCCCGGCCCCGGCGCAGACAGCGCATGCTGCCTCGCCCTCCGCGCCGCCTTGGCCTCGACCAGCCTGTCGATCCGCGTGCACCTCCCGTGCGCCGCGTCGCGCTCGCAGGCCGCCGCCGTCGCCGCGGAAGCGTACGCCGCGAGGAGGGCGACGCACCCTAACGAGAGCAAGAGGAGGCCCGCCGCCGCCGCAGCCGCCCTCGCCGCGCCGGGCTCCGCGAGCCGCCGCAGCGTCCGCAGCGTCGCGGGGCGGCAGACGCAGGTCCTCGACCTCGCCCCGGGCACAGCCGTCATGTCTGCGCACAGGCTGGACTGGCAGACGCGGACGCCCTGCGGCGAGAGGGCGTTTGCGGCAGCCGCGGCGGCCGCCGCCGCCGCCGCCGTCGCGTTGCCGCCCGTCTCCCTCTCGGCGGCCAGCTGCGTCGCCTCGCGCGTCGCCCTCACGATCGGGCTCCCGGGGGTCGGGCTCGACCAGATCATGACCGCCTCGTCCTTCGCCGCCGCGTCGACCCTGGGGGGCTTTCCGCCGTCCTCGAGCCTCGCCGCCACGGCCGCGGCCCCTGCCTGCATCGCCGCCCTCAGGCCCGGGGACACGGACTCGTAGAGCTGGCTGATCGTCGCGTTGAGGGCGACGAGGGCCGGGTTGTCGATGTTGGCAGGGTCGCGCATCATGCTGCCGATGGCGTCGGCGCCGTCGAGGACGTCGGAGGCGACGGCGAGGGAGGCGGCGGTGCCGTCGGAGGCGCGGAGGGCCGCGGCGGCCATGTCGAAGTAGGTTATGGCGGCTGTTATTTTGGGGGGAGAGAGAGAGAGAGAAGTTTCGATTTTGTGAGCTTTTTTGTGAGATTTTTTTCCTTGCCCCCCCTCGCGGCGGAAAAATTCAAAGGGGGGGGGGATCTTTTTCCTCTCACCTGCTCCGTACGCGAGCGCCAGCCCGACCGAAGCGGTGGCGAAGGCCCCGCAGGCCAGGGCCATCAGGGCGCACGCGAGCTTCTGCGCGCGGTAGGCCCTCCTCCGCGGCGGGAGGGCGAAGGCGGCCTGAGGCGGCGCCGGAGCGTTGCCGTTGCCGAAGCTCCAGCCGGGGCCGCCGCCGCCGCCGCCGGGGAGGCTGCCTCCCAACGAGGAGAAGACTGACGGCGCCGCGCGGGGGTGCGACGACGAGTGCTGCAGCTGCAGGGAGGCCTTGGTGGGGCTGGTCCCCGCTGCCGCCGCCGTTGTGTTGGACGCCGTGCCGCCGAGGGGCGTCCCCGGCGCGGGGAGGACGGGAGAGGGTTGGGGCGCCGGAGGGCCCCTCCCGCACTGCGCGCGGAGGAGCCACGACAGCGGCGGCCACCGCCGGAGCCAGCCGGCTCTGCCGCCTCCTCCCGCCGCACTCCCTCCGCCGCCGCCGCCGCCGCCAAACTTCCCGTCCGCCCGAGCGGCCGCGTCGGCCCTGGCGGCACTCGCCGCGGCACCAACCACCGCGGTGGCCACGGCGGCGGCGACGACGAGCGCGACGGGCGCCGCGGCGCCGGCGACGAGCCCCGGCGCGCCGCCGCCGCCAGAGTTCAGGAGCTTGGCGAGCCGCCTCCCGGGCGTCGCCGCCGCGACCGCCGCGCCGACGTAGGTCAGCAGTCCGACGACCGAGGCGAGCCAGCCGCAGAGGGGGAGCCAGGGGAGGGCGAGGAGGGCGAGCCTGGCCCTCGCGGCGCGCGAGGGTGGGGGGGGCGGGGGCCGCGCCGAGGAGGAGAAGGGCGTCGGCGGCGTCGGCGGCGCCGCCGCCGCCGCGGCAGCGCTCTTCTGCGACGCAGCAGGGAGGAGCGCGGGAACGATGCCCGAATTTGGAGGCGTCTTAACCGGAGGCAGGTTTGGTGGGGGTCCCGCGTCGACGAGCGGCGGCGGCGGGCCCCCACCGGCGGTGGCGGGGGTCGCCATTTTCGAATTTCCTGGAGAGGGAGGGAGGGATGAGAGGAGCTGGAGAGGGTGAGGAGAGGGAAAAGAAGGCGACGACGGCGACGGTGGCGGCATGCGGCGCTTTTTTGTTTTGCGGATTCCGATGCTCTTCTCCTGTCGAAAGACCTGTGCATTGCCTCCAATTCGCATCTGGAAGGCTAGAACGTGTCGCGTATTCTCGATCGAAGGCTTGGCGAGGGCTGGGAAGGGCGAAGCAGAGCGGGAAAATACGGGGCTTCCATCGTTCAAAAGAGTTGTCCCTCTTTTCTTGACGTCAAGCCGCTTCTCCGATGTCGAGACGGTGGGTCGTCGTCGGGCCAATGCAGACTTTTCCAAAGAAACAAAGCTCGAGTCGCAGCCCGGTCCTTTGTGAACGCTTCTCACCTGTCGAGGTGTCGCGATGAAGCCTTTGGCTACAGGCGGTCTCAATCGTGCACCGAAGGAACGGACACGGAAACGCCCGGCAGGGCAAGCAGAGCAATTTGCTTCGGCGGCGTCGGCGTTCCAGAGCCGGCTAGGCAGAGAGAGGGAGAGGGGGAGCTCGAAGAAGCTGCACAGCGCGGGGTGTGTGGTTTTTCTGTCGCCTTTTTTCTGCTGTGTTCTTTCTTTCCCTCGCGCCCCCTCCCCCACTTCTGACGCCCCCCCCCCCTCCGCGGCCGAGCGACGGAGCGGAATTGATCAGTCGTTTGTCATCTCTTTCTCTCAATTTGCTCTGTTCTTATCTTACAAGGTTATGCTCCAGGCTGTCCGTCGTCTTCACTTCCCCGTTCTCACTTCGTTCGCTCCCGCTCTCCTTCTTTCCCTCAGCGCCTCCTCCGGCGTCCTCCCTCTCCTCGCGTCCCGCACCGAGGCAGTCTCCGGCGCGGCCTCCAGCAGCAGACTCATCAGCTCCTCGTGCCCCTGAGTTTTTGCATGTGATGAAGAGAAAGGAGAGCGGGAGGTGAGAGGGACAAGGGGGGAGGGGGGGGGGACCTCTCTTTCTCACTTTTTGCCTCACTTCAAATTTCTGCTAAAATAATTTTAGTTTTCGTGTCCCTCAGCGCGGTTTTCTTGTTCCGCTCGAGCGAGTATCGATTGTCATCCTCGGCAACAGGTAAAAAAACATGAAAGGGAAAAGAGGCGACTGACCTGGCTCGCCGCCTTGAACGCGGCGGTCTCGCCGTCGGCGTCGCCCCTCGCGGCGTCGGCGCCGGCCCGCAGCAGCAGCCGCGAGGCCTCGGCGTGCCCCGCGAACGCGGCCCTGTGCAGCGGCGTGGCCTTTCCCGCGGCGGTCTCGGCGTTGGGGTCCGCTCCGGCGGCCAGCAGCATCGAGACCGCGGCGGCGCTCCCCGCCCGGGACGCGTGATGGAGGGGGGTGAACCCGTCGCTCGAGCCTCGGGGCGGCGCCACGCCCGCCCGCGGGTCCCTGTCGATCATCGTGCGGAGCCTGGCGAGGTCTCCGGCGGCCGCGGCTGCCGCTGCCGAGCGGGAGTGGTCGAGCTCGGAGAGGGTCTGGTGTAGCGAAGAAGGCGCGGCGAGGCAGCAGGCGCAGTCTGCGCCGCCGGGGTGGTGGTGCTGGAGTGGAGGCGGCGGCGGCGGCCATCGCGGCCACGGCATCGTCGATCTGCTGCTGCTCCTCTTGTTTCTCCTCTCTTTCTTTCCTGCTTGGGATTCTTCGTCATTCACGCACGGTTCGGGCATGCCTTCAGAGAGGTCATACTGCGCGAAGAAAACGAGGGTTGGAAGGGAAAACCCGGCTGCTGAACGGAGAGGAGAGAAGGGGGGGAAAGGGAAGACAAAGACAAACCGAGTGAAGAAATGATTTCTTCACATTATTTTTTCGTTCGAGCGGAACAATCTTCCTCCCGTCGACCCGAGTTTCCGACGCCGAAAGCGCTCCAAAGCCGATGGCGTCCCCAGAGGCGAAGCAGACGGTCTCCGGCGACGCCCCGTGCATCGACCTGAGCGCCCTGAAGCGCGCCAAGCTGCTGTGGCCCTCGTCGAATGGGCCAGTTGCGCCGTCATCGACCCCACCAGCGCACCTCTTCACGCCCGGCGCCGTCCTCTGCCTCTACTTCTCCGCGAGCTGGTGCCCGCCGTGCCGGGCCTTCTCTCCGCGCCTCGCAGCGGCATACGAAAAGATGAGAGCAAAGTGCGCCGGGAACGCGAAGAAGAGCGACGGAGGCGGAGACGGCGGAGACGGCGGCAGAGACGGAGACCGCAGCGGCGCGCCTTCTCTGCTGCCGACGGCGACCGAAACCTTTCTCATCGGCTTCGACCGCACCCGCGCAGATTACGAGCGCTACGCTGCGCAGATGCCGTTCCCGGCCATCGCCTGGGACGACGAGGCCGGGGCGAGGGAGCAGCTGGCCGCCGCGGCGAGCCTGCGCGGCATCCCGACGCTGCTGCTGGTCCGCGGCAGCGACGGCAGGATCTTGCAGAGCGACGGGAAGACCCGAGTGCTTCGGGACCCGGGGCTCGAAGGGTGGCCTTGGGCGGGGATCAAGCCGGCGACCAACTTGCTGCCGCTGTGGCTGCAGTGGGTCCTGCTGGGGGTGTTTTATTTGGTGATGAAGTCTGTGGCGAAGAACTTCCGCGGATGGATGGGGTGGTGAGGGAAAGAAGGGGAAAAAAAACGTTTTTTTTTGTAGGTCGGTTTTTGAAGAAAAAACTACAAAAAATTAAACGAGAGGCCCGAATCTCTTTCTTTCTCTCTCTCTCTCTTTCGGCATTCTGAAACAATTTCGATGAGGGGAAAGAGCAGAAACGAAAAACCTCGAGCAGAAAAGAGGAAAGATTATCTTAAAGAATTTTAAGAAAGAATTCTCTCGCGACGACGACTCCCCACCACTTCCGCCTCTCCACGACCACGCCCTCACGCCGCGACGGCCGTGGAATCCACCAGCCCCATCAGCTCCTCCACCGTCACCTCGCTCGTGTCCCTCCGCACGGCATCCGGCTTCTCCAATTCCATCTGCTCCCTCGAGAGCGTGGTGCAGACGCCCAAGACCCGCATGCCGGCGGCCCGCGCTGCCGCGACGCCCGCGGGCGCGTCCTCTATGACAACGCAGCTCCTCGGGTCCGCGCCGAGGGCCTTGGCCGCGGCCAGGAACGCGTCGGGCGCTGGCTTGAGCCGCTCGAACGCGTCGGCGGTGACGACGGCATCGAAATAGTCCCCTCGGGGAACGAAGCCGACGGCATCCAGGCTCGCGTCGACCTTGACAGAGTCCGCGGCCGAGGCGACGGCGGTCCTGAGCCCGGCCGCGCGGCAGGCCGCGACGAGCGCCCTGGCGCCCGGGGCCGCGATGCGGTCGCCGCCGCCCTCTTCTTTGAGGGCTGTCAGATACTCGGCGAAGAAGAGGTCTTTCAGTTTGGCGACGTCGGGCTCGGAGACCCCGCGCTGCTTGGCGACGCCGGAGAGGAAATTTGCCTCTCCGGTCCCGACAAAGGGGATAAACTCCTCCGGGGAGACGCTGTGAGTGTTTTTTTTGTTGTTGGGTGGGGGGGGGGGAGGGGTTGGAGCGAGAGGTGAAAAAGAGAGTGCGAGGTGAAAGAGGGCCAAGGAGCGAAGAAAAAGAAAGAAGAAAAAAAGACGGAAGAGAAGCTTTTCAAAACTCACTCTGAGAAGCCGTAGAGCTTCTGCATGACGCGGGACCCGCAGAGGCGGGACAGCTCCTCGGAGAGCGTCAGCACGCCGTCCATGTCGAAGAGGATGGCCGTGACGGGCGGGGCGGCGGAGGCAGCGAAAGCAGAAGAAGGCACCGCCGCCGTCCCCGTCGAGGTCGGGAGGGTCGGGGTCGGCAGATGCCGAGAGAAGCGATTCTGCAGAGGCGCCTGCGCCGATGCCGAGCCCCTCCTCCCCGCCGCCGTTCCCCCTCCGCGTCCCGTCGTACTACTGTTCCTGCGGCCGATCCATTTGACCGTGTCGCCAAACATCCACGCCCCCGTCATGTCTAGTTTTTTCGACGAATTGAAGAAGAGCGGAGGAGTGAAGAGAAATCAAAAGATTTGTGCTCAAATTCCCTCACTTTTTTTTTCGCTCGTCGCTTCACTTTTTTTTTCGCTCGTCGCTTCTTCTTCTTCTCCTTCTTCTTTCCCTTCCCTTCCCTTTGCGTTCTCTCACGATGGCTGCCACGGTGCGTCCAATTGTTCAGATCCTTTGCAGCCAGGCCCCAGCGAGCCGCTAGCACCAGCAGCTCGTCCTCCGCAAGCAAGCTTCTCACAGGCTCTCCTCTTTAAACTCGAAAAAACTCCAATCTAGATCGCCACTCGCGCCTCCTCGATGGCGTCGACGTCCGCCTTCGCCGGTCGCCGCTCCGCTCCTGCTACCGCTACCCCTCGCCGCGCCGTCTCCGTGCGCGCCACCGAGGAGGAGAAGAAGCTCGACTTCCAGCCCAGCCAGCGCTCGGTGAGTAGTTGGTTTTGCTGTTTCTAAAACGGCTTGAAAGAACAAGTTCAGTTGCAAGCAGCGTCGTCGAGCGTCAGCGACGCTGCCGAGAAGAGAGAAAGAGAGATCGACGCTCGTGCCTCCTTGTCTTTCGGCGCCGCTCCTAGCATTCCAGCGATCTCTTGCATCCGCTCTCCGCGGCTGCGATATCTCTCCGGTCGCAGCTCGCGATTCGTCAAGTTGAAGCACGGAATGCGCAAGCGGAAGGCCTCGAATGGAGGATCGGGCTCAGGCAGCGCGACACGATTCTCTCACTTCTTCTCCTGCTCTCTCGCGCGTCGTACTAACCGTTGAAAACCCCAAAAACCTCTTCTCTCCCATTTCTTCTCAAAACACTTCCAGGGTCTCGGCTACACCGACGAGGACTCGGCGGGCCAGTCCAACATCTTCGCCGTTGAGGTAAGAAGAGAGAGCTGATGATCATTGTCGTTAGAGCGAGAAAGAGAGGGAAAAAGAGAGCACCTCTTTTTTAGCTGTCGCTCACTCGGGAAAAAAAACAAAAACTTAAAAATCAAAAAAACTCTCAACAGCCGAAGCAGTACGTCGCCGGCTCCTCGAGGGACAACGCCGCCAACTCCCAGTCCACCGCCGTCTACGCCATGTCCGCCGGCCTCGTTGGCCTCGCGGCCATCGTCGCCGCGTTCTCGCTCGGCGGCGCCAACGAGCGCGGCGCGGGTGTCGACGTCGCCGCGACCGCCGGCGCGGCGGTGCCGAAGGGCGCGCTCTCGATCTCCAAGTACGCTGCCAAGTTCACTACTGTGGCCACTCCCGCTGCTCCGGAGCTGGTGGAGTAGAGAAACGGTGAAGGGAAAGAGAGAGAGAGAGAGAGGGAGAGAGAGAGAGAGAGAGAGAGAGAGAGAGAGAGAGAGAGAGAGAGAGAAGATGCTGAAGATGATGATGATGATGAATTTTTTCCCTCAAGTTTTTCCCTTTCATGTGAAATTTTTCCTCCCGCTTTTCATTTTGGGTTTTTTTGCTCAGTCCAAAGAAAGGGGAAGAAAGAAAGAGCAGGGCGCCTTGGCTTGTTCTCTCCTTTTTTAAAATCCCTTTTTTTCTCCAGCTAGGGCGCGGCCGCAGGTCCCTCTCCATCTTGCGCAAATGCCCAGCGAAGCAGGGCGGCGAAGAAGCGGCGTGCTCGACCTCGTTGCGTCGATGCCAGGCGCCTCGATTGCTTCGGCGTCGACCTCGGCGCTGTCCTCCTCCTCCTCCTCTCCAGCGGAAGCGCTCTCCTCCCCGAACAACAACAACTCCAAAGGAGGAGGTCCCCTTTCGTTCCTGCTCTCCAAAGTGACGGCCTTACCGCTTGGAGCCCTGGTCAGGGAGGCGTGGAGGCGGCGGCGACAGACGGTCGAGCTGTCGGGAGGCGCCGCCAAAGCGATAGCTGCGAGAGGTAAAAAAACGGATGATGATTGGTTGCTCGTTTTCTTCTGCTTCTTCACTGCCTTTGAGCGCATTCTCACTCGAATTTCGATGTCTAAGAGAAAGACGGTGTTCGAGATGTACTCAGCGAGCAAAAGCGGAGAATTCGAAAACTCGAAAGATAGCCCGCGAAGCGCGAACGAATTTGCTCGGCGTCAAGCGACTAGGCGAGACCATGGCGCTCTCGCTTTCTCAAACCTCTTTTTTTTTCCTCTCTCAACCAAAAACAGCCTCCACCGCCGCCCGCGCCCTCGCGGCAGCCACGGGCATCACCCTCGTCTCCTGGGTGCTCCCCGCCACCTGGGGCTGCGTCGACCTGCTGGCCATCGTCGCCCTCGTGCCCTTTGGAGCAGCGAGCAAGGGGGCGGGGGGAGCGGGAGGAGGCAGGCACGTCGCGCCACTCTTTCGGGCGCTCGCGCCCGCTTTCGCGCTCGCGTCCAGGGCCGGCAGGGCCCTCGCCCCGGCCGCGCTCGCCCGCACCCTGGGCGGCGCCGCCCTCGCCGCGGCCGCGCCCGACACCGCGCGCACCCTCAGGATGTGGGGCCAGTTCCTCCCCGTCTACCTGCGGTACCGCTGGACCAAGCACCGCTTCTCGTGCGACGCGCGTGGCGGCGCCAGCGGGCGGCTGCCGTGGTGCGGCGGGCAGCGGTGGCCCGAGGTGGAGAGCGCCTGGGACCGGAGGCACGAATGGGGCGCCCCGAGAGTGCACGGGATGCTGAGCTCGCTGAGCGGGTACTACGTCAAGGCGGCGCAGGTACGGAGAGGTGGAGATTCAAGAGAAAAGAGAGGGGAGAGAGAGAGGGAAAGAGTCTGAAGACGGGAAAAGAAAACAAAGTTTTTTTTAAACTCACCTTTTTTTTTCTTTCCGCATTTCCCCCCGCAACAACAGATACTCGCCAGCCGCGGCGACTTTGTCCCCAAGCAGTGGGTCCCCTTGCTCTCGCGCATGTTCGACTCGATGGACCCTCGGCCCTGGGGCGAGGTGAAAAGGGACATAGAGGCCGGGCTCGACGCCAGCCCGGCGGGCGCGGCCGCGAGGGCGCGGGCCGAGGCCGAAGCGGACGAGGCCGACGAGGAGGCGAGGAACCGTCGCCCCCGCCTCCTGGTCCGAGTCGTCCCCTTCGTGCGACCCGTGGCTCGCTGGCTCAGGCGCAGGAGGGCGCGGGGGACGCGGATCCGTCTCGACGAGGTGTTTCTCAGGGTCAACGACAGGCCGCTGGCAACGGCCTCGATCGCGCAGGTCCACTGCGCGCAGCTGGACGCGTCGTTCCGGGCCTCGCTGGGCTGGCGCTGGCCCGCTTCCTTGGGTCTGGGCCCGAGCGTCGTGCTCAAGGTCCAGAACCAGGCGATGCGCGGGCTGATGGACTCGGACGTGAGGAACCTGGGCAGGCTCGCGTCGTTCGTCGGAGACATGATGCCGTTTGACGTCGGAGGGGTACGTGCATTTTTTTAAGCTTTTCTCTCGCCTTTTTTTTTTCACCTCGACGCTCCTTTTTTTTCTCTTCTTCTTTCAAAACACACATCGTACAACTCGCTGAGAGACGTTTCGATCCGGTTGTTCAAAAAAAAACGCGAGTATGCTCACGAACAAAAAGCATCAAAAAAAAACATTTCACAGCTCCTCGGCGAGATGCGACAAACAGTCCCGAAAGAGTTTGACTTTATCCGCGAGGCCCGCCTCCAGTCCGCGCTCCGGGCCCGGCTGGGCGCCGCCGGGTTCGCCGACAGGATCGTCGTCCCTCGCCCGTTGCTCGCGGCCTGCTCCCGGACCTTGCTCGTGATGGAGAAGCTCGACGGCTTGCCTCTCTCTGCCGTGCTCCGCGACGGCGCGGGCGGCGAGCCCGCGAGGGCCGCCGCGCGGGAGGGCGTCGCGACGCTGATCAGAGCCTACGGCCCGATGATCTTCGGCGGCGGGCTGTTCCACGCCGACCCGCACTCGGGGCAGGTGCTGCTGATGCGTGGCGGGAGAATCGGGCTGCTGGACTACGGGCAGGTGAGAGAGAGAGAGAGAGAGAGAGAGAGAGAGAGAGAGAGAGAGAGAGAGAGAGAGAGAGAGAGAGAGAGAGAGAGAGAGGTTTTGAGAGGGGGAGGAGTTTTTCTTTTTCTTCTTTGCTCAAAAAAACAGAAATCGAATATCTTAAAAACTCTTCCTCTCAGGTCAAGGCCCTCAGCGCCTCCCGCCGCCGCGGGCTCGCCCGCATCATCATTGCCGTCGATGACGGCGACCCGGACGCGATCGCCGCGGAGATGACCGCGATGGGCCTGATGCCCGGCTTCGAGAATGAGGACGGAGGAGAGGACGGAAACGGCGACGGCACCAGAGGCGGCGAGAACCACCGTCGGGACACGAGGAAGAAGAAGGAGGAGTGCAGCGGCAGCGGCGGAGAAGGAGGGCCCCCTCAGGCGCCCGTCGACCCTTTGCTCGCAGCGATGCTCGCGACCGTCGTCTTCGACACCACCCCCCTGCCTGCAGCCGCTGTCAACCCCTTGGACGACTCGGGAAAGTCGCTGCTCAAGCTCGCGCCGGTCAAGGCGTTCCCGTCGGTGCGGCCTCTTTCTCTCTCCTTGAACTTTCTTTTCTTTTTCTTTCGAGGTCCGAAAACCCCGATGCTCAAAACTTCGCACACACACACCCTCTCTCCCCCCCTCTCTCTCTCTTTTCCCCTTTTCTTTTCTCTTCAAACAGGACATGTTCCAGGTCGGGCGCACGATCATGATCCTGCGCGGGCTCTGTGCCGCCCTGGGCATGGACGTCAGCGCGGCCAAGGAGTGGAGGAAGGACGCGCTCGCGTGCCTGAGGGAGAGCGACGAGGAGGCCGAGGCGGTGGCGCGCGCGGCGAAGAGGCTGGACAACGGGGACGACGACCACGACGACGAGGACGAGGTGCTCTGAGTGGCAGTTGGTGGTGGTTGAGGGGGGTGGAGGCGAGCGCGATTGGAAGAGGTCGAGAGAGAGAGAGGGAGAGGGAGAGACCGAGAGATGGAGGTCTGCTGTAAAAAAAAATGACCTTCACCTCGAAACGAAGAAAAAAACATTTCTCTCGCTCGTTCTTTCTTTGGTAGAGTGCTCTTCGTTCCTCGAAAAGAATAGAGAAGCTCTTGCTTCTCTTTCTCTTCTTCCATCGCGAGCGAGCGAGATAGCAGAGCAGGCCCTCGTTCTCTCTCTCCCTCTCAGTCGCGCCATGACGTCGCCCGTCAAGGTAAAAAGAGAGAAAGAGAAAAAAGAAGAGACGCATTTCGTCGTCGATGAGCCCGACGATCGGCACGCTTCGCTTTCCTCTCTCTCTCCTTCGCATGCGCCGTTCTCTCTCACCTTCCCTTCACGCCGTTCGTCTCTCCCTTGAAACTCTCTGCTCATAGAAACCGGTCAAGGACATCCGCTCGTTCTTCGGAGGAGGCGCTGGAGGGAGCAAGGGTGAGGGATTGATTGATTTTGAGCAGCATTTATTTTTTGTCGATGGCGACGTCAGTCTCTTTTTCTTTCTCCGCTCTCTTTCTCTCTCTTTCTCTCTCTCTTGCTTTGATCGACATGAAAAAGGGACATTTTGTCGTGATCTCCCATCTCGAGGGAACGCAGATGATAGAAGAAGAGGAGAAAGAGAGAGAGAGGCGTTCCTGCTCCTCTTCTTTTTTTCTATCCCATTTCTTCTTGCTCATCAGTTCAACAAAAAAAAACTCTCTCTCCAAATCACAAAAACGCAGCCGCCAAGCCGCCGCCGCCGGCGTCCGACGAGATCATCATGGTCGACGACAGCGAGGTGCGTTGGAAGAAAAAAGGAAAGACTTGAGAGGGAGAGGAAGAAAGAAAGTCGACATGGTCAGTCGCCATCGTTGTTGACGGCACAAGGGGCGCCTTTTTTTTTCACTCACCCTCTCTCGACCCCCTCGACCTTTTCTTCAACCGATGCAAACGAAAAACAGCCCACCCCGCCCGGAGGCAAGGCCCCTCCCCCGCCGCCTTCCTCCTCGAAGCGCCCCAAGCCGTCGCCGTCGCCCTCTTCTGCCGGGGGCGGCGCTGCGGGGGGGCCGGCCTCCTCGAAGCGCGCCAAAACGACGGGAGCCGGAGGAAGAGGGAGCGGCGCAGGAACGACGCCGAGCGCGGGGGGCGCAGCGGGCGCGGGAGCGGGCGCTGTCGCTCTCTCCCCAAACATCGCCCGCGCGCGCGCTGCGATGGCCCGCGCGCTCGCCGGGGGCCTCGGCAGCGACGGCCCCGCGCGCCCTCCCTCTGCCTCTGCTGCTGCCGCCGCCGCCGCCGAGCCTGCGAAGCCAAAAGCTGCCGCGAGGAAGCCCGCCGCTGCCGCCGCCAAGCGCCCCGCTGCCGCCGCCGCCGCTCCTGCGGCTCCGTACGAGGCTCCGCGCGCCGAGGAGGCCCGCGCCGCCGTCCTCGCCGCCGCCGCGGCCCTGCCCTCCTCCCCCTCCGAGCTCGACTACTCGGTGGCGGACGAGGCCGCCGCCGCGGCGGCGGCGGGAAGCGCGGCGGCGGGAGGCCGCGGCAGGGCCGACGACGCGCCGCCCAACGCCGGCGCCGTCGCGCCGCCGCGGCCGGGGCACCCCGACGCCTTCAAGGGGCTGACCTTCGTCATCTCGGGGGTCCTGGACTCGCTCCACCGCGAGCAGGCCGCGCAGCACATCCAGCGCCACGGCGGGCGCGTCACGGGCTCGGTGAGCGGCAGGACGAGCTTCCTACTGGTGGGGCACAACGCGGGCAGGTCCAAGACGGCCGCGGCGGCGCGGCAGGCGGGCTGCAAGATGATCGACGAGAGGGGGCTGAGGGCGCTGATCGCGGCGTCGGTCCCGTTCAAGCCCGCCGAGGAGGAAGAGGTGGAGGATGAGGAGCTGTCGTCGCTGCTGCCTGCCTCTGCTGCTGCTGTCGGTGCGCCTGCTCCTGCGGAGGAGAAGCAGGGCGTTTCCCCCTCGGCCGCGGCGGGCGCCGCCGCGGCCGCGCGAGCTGCTTCCGCCGCTCCCACCTCAGCTGCCGCTGCTCCGCCTCCCTCCACCTCCGGAGCAGCCCCGCCCGTCACGGGCAACCGTGGCTCCGACCTCTGGGTCGACAAGCACAGGCCGATGCGCTCCTCGGAGCTGGTGGGCAACCCGGGCGCGATCGGGACGCTGAGGCAGTGGCTCGCGATGTGGTAAGGAAAAGAAGTTTTTTTTGTTTTTTCGTTTTCGGCTTGCATTCGAAAAACGGAAAAAAAAACTCAACCTAAAAACACTTTTTAATTTTCTCGACAAAAAAAACTCGAACAACAGGGAAAACGTCCACCTCCATGGCGCCCCCGCCCCCGTCGCCAGGTCCGGACCGGCCGCCAACAGGGACCTCTCCAAAAAGGCCGTCCTTCTCTCGGGGCCCCCCGGCGTCGGCAAGACGTCGGCCGCGCTCGCCGTAGCGCGGGAGCTCGGGTTTCTCCCGATCGAGGTCAACGCCTCGGACTCTCGGGGAAAGGCGGACTCCGACGTTCGGGGTGGCATCGCCGGCAAGCTGTCGAACGCGCTGAGGGAGCTCGCGACCAACAGGACGCTGGGAGGGTGCGGCGGGAGCAGCGCCGGGGGCTTTTTCGGCTCGGGCACGAGCGCGGGCGCGAGCGCGGCGGTGACTGCCGGCAAGGGCGGCAAGGGCAAGGCCGCCGCCGCTCTCTCTCCGGCCAAAACCAGAGAGCGCGTCTGCATCATCATGGACGAGGTCGACGGCATGTCTGCCGGGGACCGCGGCGGCGTCTCCGAGCTGGTGGCGGTCATCAAGGCCTCGAAAGTTCCCATCATCGCGATCGCCAACGACAAGTGGTCGCAGAAGCTCAAGCCGCTGCGCGGCGCCGCGCTCGAGCTCGACTTCCGCAAGCCCGACGCGCGCACGGTCGCGAAGAGGCTCGCCGCGGTCTGCGCGGCCGAGGGGCTGCAGGCCTCGGAGTCGACTCTGATCGCCCTGGCCGAGGGCGCCAACTGCGACGTGCGGTCGGTCGTCGGGCAGCTCCAGCTCGTCCGCCTGCGGAAGCGCGCGCTGTGCTTCGACGACGCCGCGGCGGGGGGGCGGTTCTCGGTCTCCAAGGACGCGACCGTCTCCCCGTTCGACGCGTCCAGGTGGCTGTTCTCCGGCGAGGCGGCCAGGGCGGGCATGGGCGCGAGGCTCGACGCCGCGCTCTGCGACAGCGACCTCGTCCCGCTGCTGGTGCAGGAGAACTTCGTCTCCTACTACCCGGCCCTGGCGCAGGGCTCCCCGCGCCCGGAGCTGACCAAGCTGCGGCTGCTCGCGAGGGCCGCGGACGGCATCTCGGTCGGGGACGTCCTGGGCAGGCGCGTCCGCGTCGGGCAGGCGTGGAACCTGCTGCCCGCGGCGGGCATGATGCAGTCCGTCTACCCCGCGGCGTACGTCCGGGGCTCGTTCGGCGCGCTGGGGGCGTTCCCCGGGGAGCAGAACTTTCCCAGGTTCACGGCCTGGCTGGGCCAGAACTCGAGCCAGGGCAAGCAGCGCCGGCTGCTCGCCGAGCTGGGCGCGCGGCTCTCGAGCAGCGAGGCCGGGCGCGGCGTCGCGGCCGACAGGGCGGCGCTGCGGTGCGACTACGTCCCCGCGCTCTGCCGCGCGCTGTCGCGGCCCCTGGCCACCCTCGGCGCCCCCGCCCCCCCGCACGCTCCAGCCGACGGCGCTGCCGCTGCTGCTGCTGCCGCTGCTGCGCCTGTCGATCCGATCGCCGCGATCGTGGCGGCGATGGCGGAGTACCAGCTGACGAAGGACGACTTTGACTTTCTGCTCTCGGTCACAAAGTTCAGGACGAGGGCAGAGTGGGGACAGGACCC
>Ga0315287_10002830_pt1 | contig 16567 bp, 17 predicted proteins | sample YL17G11_0_MG_FD_205037 | JGI IMG/M metagenome (GOLD analysis project Ga0315287, IMG submission 205037) | Sediment microbial communities from Yellowstone Lake, YNP, Wyoming, USA - YL17G11_0 | ecosystem: Environmental > Aquatic > Freshwater > Lake > Sediment | place: USA: Wyoming | collected...
TGGCCTGGGCGCTCCTCGGCGCCTCGGTCGCCCTCGGGCTTCTGCAATCAGCCCGATCGACGCCGAACCGGTCGCCGGCCTGGTTCGTGGATCTCCACCGTGGCCTCGCCGGCCTGGGGTGCTGGGCGCTCGGCGTGCACCTCGTCGCCCTCCTCGCCGACAGCTTCGCGAACCTCGAGCTCCTCGACCTCCTGGTCCCCCTCCGCGCCGATGTGAGCCCGGGCGGTGTGGCCTGGGGAGTCGTCGCCCTCTACCTCGTGGCCGTGGTCGAGATCACCTCATTGGCCCTCCGCCTACTCTCCTGGCGCACCTGGCGGCGAGTGCACTACCTCGGCCTCGCCGTCTTCTGGTTGGCGACCCTTCACGGCCTGCTGGCCGGCACCGACGCGCAGAGCCCACTACTGCGGATACCCGCGGTCGCTCTGCTCGTCACCCTGGCCGGCATCACGGTCCTCCGCTTCGCACGCGTCGGAACCCGCACGTCGCTGACGGTCGAGGGGTCTGCTGCTGACACAATCACGCCCTCGTCGTAGCGACCTCGGGACCACGCCGACGGGCAAGTCCCTCTCAGCCGCGGATCGTCTCTCGAAGGTCCCGGTACTCCTCGGGGGTGATCTCACCGCTGGCCAGTCGATCCGCCAAGCGGGACTCTGCTGATGCCGTGGGGGAGTCCGATCGGCTTCTCAGCGCGAACACCACAGCCCACGCCAAGCCGCACCAGAAGACCATCATCATGAGCACCATCCCGGCCCAGGCGGCCCAACTCCAATCGCCGTTCCAGTACATCACCGGCGCCCTCCTCGCTGTCGACTACTACGTGATGTAGTGAGTGTCGTCGGCAATGTCCGACCGAGTCAGGGTCGTAGGTCCCTTTCGCTCGGGCGCACCATGGACCGGCTGACTACGTTCTGTAGGAGTTCTCGGCGCGATCGGCCTGGGATGCCGGGCCTCACGGTGGCCGGTGACCGGTGACCGGGCGGTGGAACGTGTAGCTGCCGGGCTCGGCGATGCGGATCCCGTCCGTGGTGACCGTCATCGTGGCGGTGGCGGTGATCGTGGCTGATCGCCGTGAGGTCATGGGGATGGAGGTGGCGCTCGCTGAGGAGCAGGCCGACCCCGACCGCCATGGCCAGGCCGACGGCGACTTCGCGGGGTGCGATCGGTTCACCGAAGGCGGTCACCGCGAGCAGGGCGCCCAAGAACGGGGCGGTCATGAAGCGGGGCCGGTCAGCCGGTGGCGCCTCCGTCGCAGACGCAGAACTCGTTGCCCTCGGGGTCAGCCATGAGGATCCAGTTGGTGTCGTGTTCGTGCATGGGCTCGGCTGCGACCCTCCGGGCCCCGAGGGCCTCCAGTCGTGCGGCCTCGCCTTCGATGTCGGCGGCATCGATGTCGAGGTGCATCCGGTTCTTGACCGCTTTGGCCTCGGGGACGGCCTGGAGCAGCAGCTTGGGGCCCTGGCCGTCGCCGTCCATCAACAACACGTAGCTCCCGGCCTCGCCGAGGTTCACGTAGCCGAGGGCCTCGGTCCAGAAAGCGGCGAGGGCCTGTGGGTCGCGGCAGTCGAGCACCAGCCCGATCGGCGGCCGCATCAGGTTTGCCCGGGGATCATGGGCTTGCGGGCGAGGAAGGCGTAGCCGAACACCTCGAAGGCCCGGGCCTTCTCCTCGCCGGTCGCACCGCCGAACGTGTCGACGGGGTCGCCGATGAGCACGTCGACGAATCCTGCTTCTTCGAGCATCTTCTGCCAGCCCGCCCGGGGCAGCCCACCGGCAATTCAGCCCGTCCAGAGATCGATGTCACGCAACGCCTCGGGGGGCACCGGTCGCCCGTTGGCGATGTCGGCGTACTGCATCCAGCCCCCCGGGCGCAGGACGCGATGGACCTCGTCGAACACCGCTCGCTTGTCGGCGCAGAGGTTGATCACGCCGTTGGAGATCACCGCATCGGCCCAGTGGTCCTCGACCGGGAGCGCCTCGGCCAGCCCCTCCCGGAACTCGACGTGGCCCAGGCCCATGCCGGCGGCGGTCGCCCTGGACTTGGCCAGCATCTCGGGCGTCATGTCGACGCCCACCACCTGGCCGTCGGGGCCGACCTGGTCGGCGGCGACGAAGGAGTCGAACCCGGCGCCGGAACCGACGTCCACGACGCGCTCGCCCGGGTCGAGGGTGCGCAGCGAGAACGGGTTGCCCACGCCGGCGAAGGACTCGACGGCGCGGTCGGGGAGCTGATCCACGACCTCGGCGTCGTAGCCGAGGCGGGCCGCCAGCGGCCGGCCGGTGTGGAAGTGGAAGGTGCGGTCGGGCTCGGCCGCCACCTCCCGGTACTTGCCCCGCACTTCGTCCCGGAGCGCCACTGGGTCCACCGGCAACGCGTCAGCCATTTCGAACCTCCCCCTCGGCCGCCACAGGCAGGCCAGCAGAGTGGGAGGTCGAGGCCCCCCACTGCGGCGAGATGATCCGCCGCCGTCCTCACACTGTCAAGTACCCAGGTGACTGTTTGATGATGGCGGTGGGCCGCCGTCAAGAGGCCGGTCGTGGTTGGTCGGGAGGCCTGGTCGCCGCATCCGCCTGAGGGTCACCGCAAAGGCGGGAGATGATGGCGGCAACGACCTCGAGGGCGTCGTGGGCGCCGTCGGCTTCACCCTTCTCGAAGTCGTCACCTTCGGTGGCCATGGCGTTGGTGACGTGCGCGACGCAAATCACCTCGCGGCGGCGGGCCGTGGCGTAGGCGTAGAGCGCGGCGGCCTCCATCTCGACCGCGACGATGTCGAGGGCTTCGGCGTAGGCGATGGCCTCGGCGGTCTCGCGGTAGGGAGCGTCGGTGGTCCAGGTGGCGCCGGTCACGACCGGTTGGGCCAGGCCGCTGAGTTCACGGTCGAGGAGAGCGAGCAGGCGGGCGGGGGCGGAGGACCACTGGCCGGGTGGGAGGTAGTGGTGGCTGGTGCCCTCATCGCGCAGAGCACGGTCGATGACCACGAAGTACGGCGGGTCGGCGACTCGGGTGACCGATCCCGACGACGTGACACTGATCAACAGCTCACAGCCCGACGCGGCGAGCTGTTCGGCGAGAAGCACCGCGAACGACGCGCCGACAGCGCAGCCGATGACCCCGACCTCGGTCCCGTCGAGATCGAAGGTCCACAGAACGGTGTGGTAGCAGGCCCAGCCCGGGTGCTCGGTCGCCTGGCTCGTCGAGGTGAGGTGCCGAACGATGTCACCGTCGGGGTCCAACAGGCACACGGCCGGAACCGGGATGTCGGGCCGCTTGCGTTGGCGGCGGCCTTCGCGCAGCAGGTTCTCCGGCTGGAACACGGAGGGATGGTCGAAGGCCTTGGCGCGGAGCAGCGGGCTGGGGTCGTCGCTCATGGGAGTCGTCGTCAGCTTTCGAGGTCGACGTCGTCAGGTATCGGCGCGGCCGCGCCGCCTCGGGGGTGGGTCTCGTACATGCGGACCGCAACGACCACGCCGGAGGCCGCCGTGACGGCGGCGACCGTGTAGATGGCGGCCGTCAGGCCGAGCAGGTCGGCGACGATCCCGGCGAGAAGCGCGCCGATGGCAAAGCCGCCGTCACGCCACAGTCGGTAGACACCGACCGAGCGGGCCCGCCAGGTCGGATGGGCGACGTCACCGATGGCGGCGAGCAGCGTGGGATAGACCATGGCGGTGCCCGCGCCGAGGAGCATGGCGCCGGCCGCCCAGATCCAGAACCCGGAGGTGGCGCCGATCAACGCGATGGCTGTCGCCTGGGTGAACATGCCGCCGGCGATGAGCCCTTTGCGGCCGATCCGGTCCGACAGACCGCCGGTGATGAGCTGGCCGACTCCCCAGACCCCCGGGTACAGGGCGGCGAGCACGCCGATGCGCGCCACCGAGAGGCCGGCGGCCGCGAAGTAGAGCGGGAAGAGGCCCCAGGCGAGCCCGTCGTTGAGGTTGTTGACCATCCCCGCCTGCGAGCAGGCCGACAGGGCCTTCTCCTTGAACGAGGTGAGCACGAAGATCTCGCCGGTCGAGAGGTCCCCGACGAGCCCGTCGGCGGACGGGGTGTGGTTGGCGGCTTCGTGCCGGGCGTGGCCGTGGGTCTCGTGCACGAAGAAGGCCGAGAGGGCCAGCCCGAGCCCGGCGTAGGCGAGGCCCAGGAAGAAGGGGGCGGGACGCAGCCCGTGGTTGGCGGCGATGAACCCGGTGGCCAGGGCGGTGAGGGCGACGGCGCCGTAGCCGGCGGCCTCGTTGAAGCCCATGGCCAGGCCGCGCTTGGCGGGGCCGACGAGGTCGATCTTCATGATCACGGTGGTGGACCAGGTGAGGCCCTGGTTGACGCCCAGCAGCACGTTGGCGGCGATCACCCATCCCCACGACGGTGCCCACATCAGCAGCAACGGGACCGGGAGCCCGATGAGCCACCCGGAGACGAGGACCGGCTTGCGACCGAAGCGGTCCGAGAGCGTGCCGGCGAAGAAGTTGGTGGCCGCCTTCACCGCACCGAAGGCCACGATGAAGGTCAGGGCACTCGAGAACGCGGCGAGCCCGAAGACCTGCTCGGCGAGCAGCGGCAGGACGGTGCGTTCCTGACCGATCATCCCCCCCACGAGCGCGTTGACCCCGACGAGGAGCAGGAACTGGGCCAGGTTCTCCCGCAGCCCGAGCCGGATAGGCCGCCCCGGTCGCGCCCGCGTTGCCCGAGGGCTCGTCACGCGCCGGACTCGGGCACGGCATTCGGCAGAGCTGACCAGGCGGTGAACCCGCCGCGCAGCACGGCCACCTCGCGGTGCCCGGCTCGTTGCAGGACGCTGGCCGCGGTCATGGCCCGCTCGGTCCTGCCGCACATCGTCGCCACCGGCCCGTCCGCCACCGTCGCGGCAGGGAGGGCGCCGAGCTCCACGTGCCCCGCACCGGGGATGTGGCCGGCGGCGTACTCGTTGTCCTGGCGAACGTCGAGAAGTGGCCGGTCGATGGCGTCGGGCTCGAGCAGGTCGCTGGTCTCGACCGCGAGGGCGGCTGCGGTCCAGGCATCGATGCCACCGACCAGTCGACCGGTGAGGTTGTCCTGGCCGATGGTGAGGGCCTGGCGGACCAGGTCGGCCTCGTCCTGGTCGTCGTCCAGGACGAACACGAGGGGTTGGGCGGGTTCGGTGAGCCAGCCGAGCCAGCTGGCGAACACCGGGCGCAGTTCGATCGACAGCGACCCCGGAACGTGTCCAGTGGCGAAGTCGGTGACGCGGCGGGCGTCGACCAGGACCGCTCCCCCGGCCAGCAGTTCCTGCACGCGCGCTGGGGTCAACGGCTCCAGCGGGGGGACGGTGTCGAAGCGGGGCACACCCTGCTGGTTCACGGTGGGGAGGCGACGGAAGTAGGCCGGGAAGCTTCCGAGCCCGCTCAGGAGCCGGTCGACGAACTCGTCTTCGGTGCGCGCGGCGAGCAGCGGGTTGGTGGCTCGCTCTCGGCCGATCGTCGTGGTCCGGTCCCCACCGCCCGGCGCGGAGCAGAAGGACCCGGCGCCGTGTGTCGGGTGGACCACGAGGTCGTCAGGCAGGGTCAGGATCCGGTCGCGCAGGGCCGTGTAGAGGTCCCGGGCCAGGGTCTCGCGGTGCTCGTCACCGAGCAGATCGGTTCGGCCGACGGTACCGACCATCAACGAGCCGCCGGAGAACAACATGACCGGCCCGGACTCGTCGAGTAGGAGGTAGGCGAGATGGTCGGGGGTGTGCCCCGGGGTGGCGATCACCTGCAGCCGGTAGCGGCCGAGGGTGAGGACCTCGCCATCACGGACGCCCTCATGCGGATGGGCGAGCCGCGCGTCGGCGGGGGCCAGGAACGTCGCGCCGTCAGCAGCGAGCTCCGGGCTGCCGGAGATGTAGTCGGCGTGGGTGTGGGTGTCTGCGGTGAACGCGATCGTCAAGCCGACACGGGCGGCGTGGTCGCGCTGTTCGGTGGGCAGGCGGGCGGGATCGATGACCAGCGCGGTGCCGTCACCCAGGTCGACGAGGTGGGAGGAGTGACCGAGACCTTCGTTGACGAATGCGGTGACGGTCATGGTGGATTCTCCCCGAATGGCGTTGAGCAGCCCCGACATCCGCTATCTTAACGGTAATCCGAGGATTTACGGAATGTAGTGGAGATAGGCCACATGGATGCGACGCAGGTCAAGCGAACGCTCAACGAGCAGTTCGCCAGGATCGCCAAAGCCTTGGCCCACCCCAAGCGAATCGAGCTGGTGGATCTGCTCGCTCAGGGTGAACGGCCGGTCGACGCCCTCGCCGAGGCGACCGGTCTGCCGGTCACGACCGTCTCCTCGCAGCTGCAGGTCCTGCGTGAGGCCCGCCTCGTCGACACTCGACGCGAGGGCACGCGGGTCTACTACCGCATCGCCGGCGACGACGTCGCCCGGGCACTGGGTGCGCTGCGCGACGTGGCCCGGTCACGGCTGCCCGAGGTGGCCCTGGTCGAGCAATCCTTCTTCTCGCCTGACGGCGACGACGCCGAGACCCTTGACCGGGTGGAGTTGTTGGCGCGCGTCCGGAGGGGCGAAGTCGTGGTGGTCGATGTGCGACCCCGTCTGGAGTACGACGCCGGCCACATCGGCGGCGCCCTGTCGGTCCCCTTCGACGAGCTCGAACGACGCCTCGAGGAGCTTCCGGACGATGTCGAGATCGTGGCGTACTGCCGTGGCCCCTACTGCGTGCTCGCCCCCCAGGCCGTGCGGCTGTTGCGTCGCCGGGGCCGCCACGCCCGCCGGCTCGACTCGGGGATGCCCGAGTGGCGGCTCGCCGGCCTACCGGTCGAGACCACCGACAGGAAGACCATGACGTGAACGTCCTCTTGATCCTTCAGGGTCCCGCCTACGGCGACGAGCGCAGCTACAACGGTCTGCGCCTGGCCGGGTCGCTGGCCAAACGCGACGACGTCGAGGTGAAGGTGTTCCTCATCGGCGACGCGGTCAGCTGTGCCGTTGCCGGCCAACACGTCCCCGACGGCTACTACCACCTCGAACGAATGCTCACCGCGGCCTCCCGCCACGGCGCGGAGATCGGGTGCTGCGGGACCTGCATGGATGCCCGGGGCATCACCGACGAGGGGCTCGTCGCCGACACGCGCCGCTCGACGCTCGACGAGCTCACCGACCGGGTCCTCTGGGCCGACAAGACCGTGACGTTCTGACAGGACGACAGGGCGACCATCGACCTGCCCGTCGGGTCAAGCCGCCCCTGATGCGTCGACCTCGATGCCCGTCGCTCCCGCCAGGACGGCGGCGGCGCCGGGTGCGACGAGGCGCCAGGGGTGCTTCTGGGCGAGAGGGTTGCCGTCACGCTGCCAGGCCGTGAAGTCGGTCAGCACCCGTACGGCGTGGACGGCGGCGTACCAGTCCATCCGGTCCAAGTCGGCGGACGGGTCGACCGTCCGGTAGCGGCGTACGAAACGTCGGGCGAGCACGCCGGCGGCGGTGCTGATCACGGGCCGGAGGGCCGGCGCGGCCTCGAGCGGTGGATGGCGGAGCAGGAGCCAGGTGAAGGCCACGTCGTAGGCCGGGGGCGCGACGAGGGCGGCGGTCCAATCGAGCACGGTGACCTCGTCGCCGTCGACGAGGGCGTTGAACGGGTGCAGGTCCCCGTGGCACAGCACGCCGTTGCCCTGGTCGGGTTGGGCGGCCATCAGGGCATCCGTGGCGGCGAGAAGGCTCGGCTCACCCGACATTTCGGCGGCGGCCCGCAGGTGGGGCCACAACTCGTCGACGGTCAACGCGACCGACGGAGCCGCCGCCCGCACCTCGTCGACGATCGGCTGGGGGTCGACCCGGTGCACCGCCGCCATGGTGTCGGCCAACTGGCCGGGGAGGCGGCGGACGATCTGAGGGAAACGCCGAACGGCGGCCGTCCCGTCGAGACCTGACAGCAGGGGGGCACCGGCGGCGAAGTCCATCACGGCCCACGCCCCGCCGACCGGCCCGTCCGCGGGTCCCGACAACCGAACCGCCGGCGTCGGCACCCCGGCGTCGGCGGCGCCCCGCTGCACCGCCAGCTCCTTCGCCCCCATCTCGGCGTGGGGCACGATCCGCAGCACCAGGTCCTCCGGCACCCCGACCGGGACGCCGGTGGCGGCCAGCCGGAACATCGTGGCCCACTGACCGCCGGTCAGCGGCGTCGGGGCCTCGGTCAGGGCGAACTCGGGCCAGGTCGGGCACAGCGCCGCCTCGACGGCAACATCCGTAATAGTCACAGTATTTACTGTAACGGCAAACACTGGTAGTGTCTAGGCGTGCGCCAGATGCCCGATCCCCTGCCGGTGGCCGAGGCCGACGAATTGAGTGTCGATGACCTCGCCCGTCGGTCCGGGCTGCCGGTGCGGACCATCCGCGAGTACCAGACGATGGGCGTGCTGCCGCCACCCGAGCGCCGGGGCCGAGTCGGCGTCTACCGACCGGCCCACCTGCACCGCCTCGCTCTCATCGGCCGGCTCCAGCAGCGCGGCTACTCACTGGCCGGCATCCGCGATCTGCTGTCCTCCTGGGCCGACGGCGGTGACCTCGGCGAGGTCCTGGGCCTCGAGCCCGACGAGCTCATCCACCTCGACGAGCCGGGGGCGCCGGCCACCGTCGACCAGCTGGCCCGCCTCGTCCCCGCCATGGTGCCCGACCGGATCGCCGACCTGATGGCGACCGGCGTGGTGGAAGCCTGCGGGCCCGAGCGTTACTGCGTCCCCAGCCCGTCGCTGCTCCAGCTCGCCGTGGACCTGCTGGCGGCCGGGTATCCCCCCGACGACACCCTGGGCCTACTCCGCACCATCGCCGAGGCCACCGGCGCCATCGCCGACGCAACCATCGCGATGCTGGGTGACCGTCCGCCGGGGGTCGATGCGACCGAGCTCGTCGCCCTCGCTGAGCGCGGTCGCGGCCTGCTCGCCCATGGCACCGGCCGGCTCACCATCCACACCATCGGCCGCCGCCTCGGCATCAGCCACGAGGACGACGTCGCCGACACCTTCCGCCAGCTCCTCGGAGGCCCACCCCCGTGACCAGTACCGGTAACACCGAGCAGTACGAGGCCTGGAACGGCGAGAGCGGACAGCGGTGGGTCGCCGATGCCGACCGGCGCGACCGGGTCCTCGCCCCCGTGGCCGACGCCCTCCTCGCGGTTGCCGATCCCCGGCCGGGCGAGCGGGTCCTCGACCTCGGCTGTGGCTGTGGCGTCACCACCCTCGCCGCAGCCAGGGCGGTCGGTCCCGCGGGATCGGTGACCGGTGTCGATCTTTCGGCACCGATGCTCGGCCTCGCCCGGGAGCGCCGGGACGACGACGCCCTCAGCCACGTCGACTTCGTCCAGGGTGACGCTCAGGTCCACGACGTCGGCGGCCCGTACGACCTGGCGATGGGCCGCTTCGGCACCATGTTCTTCGCCGACCCGGTCGCGGCCTTCACGAACGTCGGCAGGGCCCTCCGACCAGGCGCCCGCCTGTGCCTGGCCACCTGGCAACCGCTGGCGGACAACGAGTGGCTGATCGTGCCCGGCACCGTGCTCCTCCGCTACGGGAAGCTGCCCGCCGGGGCGGGCGATGGTCCGGGCATGTTCGCCCAGTCCGAGCCCATCCGGGTCACGAGGGTGCTCCGTGGCGCCGGGTTCGCCGACATCGCGCTCGAGCCGATCACGCTGGACCTCTGCTTGGGCGCCGATCCTGATGAGGCCACGGACTACCTCGCCGACTCTGGCGTCGGGCGGGCCGTCCTCGACACCGTCCCCGACCACGATCGCCCCATCGCCCTCGAGGCCGTCCGCGCCGCGCTGACCGACCACACCGATGCCACCGGCGTGCACCTCGGCGCCGCCATCTGGCTCATCACCGCCGCTCGCTGAGTGCTCGGGCGATCCGGAACCGGCTCCGTCGTTCGGCCCGGCTGCGCTCGACTCCGGTAACGTTGTCCCTGGTCGCGGAAGGAGGTGGAGGCGATGGTCGAGCCCCGGGAGGCGGCGGGCCGGGTCGAGGTCGCCGCCGAGCTGCCACCGGGCGACGATGAACGCTTCGCCGGATACGGGGTGATGGGCCAGCCCTTCACCTCCGGGCACGTGCTCGGACTGCGGCGCTTCCCCGCATCGTCGGTGGGCCCCGGTTACACGTCGGTGTGGCACCGCCGGGCCGACGGCCACTGGACCTTCTACCAGGATGCCGAACCGAGCCAGGCCTGCACCCGCTACTTCGGATCGGACGTGAACCGGACCGTTCGCGCCCGGGTCGACATCGACTGGCCCGGCCCGCGGCAGCTCCGGGTGCGTGTGGCGGACGGCGGGCTCGAGTGGACGGCCGACCTGGCACCCACGCCGGTCACCCGCCTGATGAACACGGTCGGGTCCGCGATGCCCGCTCGATGGTGGCGCAACCCCCGAGTGCTGGCGCTCATGAGTCGCATGGCGAGCACCGCACTGCGGTTGGGTCGGGTCCGGCTGGCCGGCGTGTCGTCGAACGGCCAACGCTTCGTGGCCAACCCCCGGGTCATGTGGCGGATCTCCGACACCCGGGCATCGGTGGGTGGGGAGGACCTCGGACGCCCCGGTCCCCTCGGCGACCAGGCTCGGCTGGGGGACTTCTGGATCCCCCAGCGGGGGATGTTCGTGGTCGGTGATGCGTTCTTCGAGCCCTTCGATCCCGCCCGGCACGCCGCGGCCGCGCCGACCGATCGGGGCGCGCCCTGATTGCCGGACCGCGGTCGTTGCGGTGAGCGTCGCCAGGGTCAGGGGGCCACGAACCCGATGTCGGTGAGGATGGCCTGGCCCTCGGGGCCGGTCACGAAGTCCACGAAGGTCTGGGCCGCCCCGGCGTCGGACACGGCCACGATCGGGTAGTCGGTGGACACGACGACGTCGCCGATGTCGATGGCCTCGATGGCGTCCGACGCGATGTCGTCGGTCGTGTAGACGACGCCGGCGTCGACCTCGCCGGCGTCCAGCTTGGTGAGGACGGCGGCGACGTTCTCCTCCTCGGTGTCGATCTCCGGGTCGATACCCAGCTCGGCGAAGAGCTCGTCGGCCACCACCCGGCAGGGCACCTCGGGGGCGCAGACGGCGAGGACGACGTCGCCCTCCAGGTCCTCCGGTGTGGTCACCGTGTCCGAGCCCGTGGGCACGGCGATGACGCCGCTGTTGCTGGAGAAGATCACGGGCTCGCCGCTGACCTCACCCGAATCGACCGCAATGGCCATGCTGTTCCCGTCCGCCGTGGCCAACACCCCGGCCGGTGCGCCCTCGGCCACCTGGCCGGCCAACGTGCTGCTGCTGTCGAAGGTCAACACGACGTCCACGTCCGGGTTGGCGTCCTCGAAGGCCGACTCGATCTCGGTGAAGGCGTTGGTCAGTGACGACGCGGCCAGGACGAGCACCTCCTGGGCCACGCCGCCGGCCGTTGTGCCCGAAGCGGCGTCGCCCCCGCCGTCGTCGCCGCAGGCCGCGGTCACGAGCAGCAGGGCGACCACCAGGGTCAGCGCCTTCATTCGGAATCCTCCAACGATGCGGTGCTTATTGAGCCAATAGCGAGTATCTGCAAGATTTCTAGCACCTGCGGGCCGCATCCACCTCGGCCGGGTCAGGGCCCTTGACCCTGGACCAAGGTCTCGCCGCCGCGAAGACCTCAGCCGCCACCATCTCATCCGCGCGGGATCCGCTCGAGAAGAAACTCGGATCTCCCGTTGCTCTTGTCACACCGGGCGGCTACCATCGAACTGGTGTTCCCCTCCGACCAGGCTGAAGAGGACGAGATCCTCCACCCCTACCGGGGACTGTCGACGGACCAGCTCGCCGCCCAGGCCCGCTCCTTCCATCTGACCCGCAACGCCCTCGACGCGGATGAAGCCGAGCTGCTGATCGAGGTCGAGCGCCGGCGGGCACTGGGCACCAGCCCGTTCCGGGACACCGCCGCCTGGCTGCGCCAGAACACCGGCATCGCCCGCTCCACCGCCCGCACCCGGGTCGAGGTCGCCCGCCAACTCTCGATCCTGCCCGGAGCGCATGCCGAGCTCGCCGCAGGCAACATCGGCTTCGACCACGCCCGGACGTTGGCGGACCACGCGAACAGCCCCAACCGCGACCAAGTCCTCGACGATGAGATCCACCTCGTCGGCCTCGCCCGTCGCAACCCCGCCGATGACTTCCGCGACGAACTGGCCACCTGGGCCCGGGACCTCGATGAGCAACGCGAAGCCGAGATGACCGACCACGAACGTCAGCGTTGCCGCCGTCGGGTCACACGATCCCGAACCAAGGACGGACTGCGCCGAACCGTGCTGGACCTCGACGAGGAGACCGACGCCCTGTTCTACGGCGCCATCCGCGACGCCGCGGCGGAGATGCAGCGCGCCGAGCGCAAGGCCAAGCTGCCGCCCGAACAGCAGCGGACGTTCCGCCAGCTCCTGGCCGACGCCGCCGCGGAGGTCGCCCGGCGCTCCCGCGCCGCTGACGTGATCACCAAGCACCGGGCCCGGCCCACCATCCTGGCCCTCACCGAGATGTCCGTGCTCTGGGACCAGCTGCGGGTCCGGGGCTGGTGTGAGCTCGACGACGGCACCAAGCTCACCGCACGCGAGCCCCGACGCATCGCCTGTGAGGCCGACATCATCCCGATGGTCCTCGACACCAATGGCGTGCCCCTCGACATGGGCCGCGCGGTCCGCACGGCCACCTACCGCCAACGCCTCGCCCTCCGCGCCCTACACCCCACCTGCGCGGTGGAGGGATGCGACATGGACTTCGACTGGTGCGAGATCCATCACCTCAAGCCCTGGGACAAGCACGGCCTCACCGACCTGGACAACCTCGTCCCGCTCTGCTCCTACCACCACCACTACGTCCACGACTGGGACGACCCCAACCGCGGCATAGAGCTCCTCCCCGACCGCACCGTCCGGATGCGCCGCTTCCCGATGACCCCCGCCCGGCGCCGCCGCCAACGCCGGAACCTCCAGATGGGGAGTCGACCGCCTGACCTTGTCCCGGCCCGCGGCTGACGCGGGTCCCGGTCAGCCCGATTCAACGCTCCCACCCTCACCTTTGCCGCCCACCGCCGACTCGTGGCCGCAGGCGGTGCGGGTCCAAAGACAGCTTGTCGAAGCGAATCGGCCGCGTGGGAGGCTCGCGGTCGTCCCGGGCCCCCGATCCGCTCCCCTGCCGATGACCGAACCACATGCCGACGACGATCGGACGCCGTCCCACAAGCTGAGCCGGAACATCTACGTGGTGTCCGTGGTGTCGTTCTTCCAGGACACCGCGTCGGAGATCCTCTATCCGGTCCTGCCGTTCTTCGTGACCGGTGTGCTCGGCGCGCCGCCCGCGGTGCTCGGCCTCATCGAAGGGCTGGCGGACGGCACGGCGTCGGCGATGAAGGCGGCGTCGGGGCGGCTCGCCGATCTACGTCACCGCCGCCCGTTGGTGGCGTCGGGCTATGGGATCTCCGCGTTCGGGAAGTTCCTACTGGCATTGGCCGGTGCGTGGCCGATGGTGCTCGCGGCGCGGTTCACCGATCGTGTCGGCAAGGGCCTGCGAGGGCCGCCCCGCGACGCGATCATCGCCGACGAAACCACACCGGCCAACAGGGGCCGAGCCTTCGGCTTCCACCGTGCCGCGGACACCGCCGGGGCCGTGGTCGGGCCACTCATCGGCCTCGGGCTCTATCAGCTCGTCGGCGAGAAGTTCCGGCCACTCTTCTGGATCGCGTTGATCCCCGCGGCGCTCAGCGCGGGCCTGGTCTTCCTGATCCGAGAACGCCCCCACCCCCGCGCCCGGGAACGGCGGGCATGGTCGCTGCACGGACTTCCCCAACCGTACTGGCGGGTCATCGCGGTCATCGGACTGTTCGGGCTCGTGAACTTCCCTGACACCCTGCTGCTGTTGCGGGCGAAGGATCTGGGCTTCGACTTCGCCGGGGTCGTGGTGCTCTACGTCACCTACAACCTCTCCTATGCGGCGCTGTCCTATCCCGCCGGGGTGGCGTCTGATCGCCGAAGCCGGCGGGTGGTGTTCGCTGTGGGGCTGGTCGTGTTCTCGCTCGCCTACCTCGGGTTCGGGCTCACCTCGACATCGGCGTGGGCGTGGGTCCTGTTCCCGCTCTACGGGGGCTACACCGCGCTCACCGATGGCGTCAGCCGCGCCTGGGTCGCTGACCTCGTCCCCGCTGATTCCCGCGGGACCGCCCTCGGCGTTCACTCCGCAGTCGCAGGCGTCGGCTTGCTCGTTGCGGGCGTGTGGGCAGGGCTGGCCTGGAACGGCACCGGACGCGTCCCCTTCATCCTCTCCGGCGTCGCCACCGCGGTGCTCGCCGTCGTGCTGCTGACCGCAGGCCGCTTCTTCCGCGAGCCCGTTGACCTCCCGCGGCCTCCCGCGGCCTGAGGCGCATTTCGGCTAGATGTCGTAGTAGAGGTGGAACTCCCAGGGGTGGGGGCGGAGGCGGAGGGCGTCGACCTCGGCGGTGCGCTTGTAGGCCACCCAGGTGTCGATCAGGTCATCGGTGAAGACGTCGCCGGCCCGCAGGAAGTCCCGATCGGTCTCCAGGGCATCGAGGGCGGCCTCCAGTGACGCCGGGACCTGGGGGACCTCCCGCAGCTCCTCGGGAGGCAGGTCGTAGAGGTCGCGGTCGACGGGGTCGGGGGGCTCGGTGCGGTTGGCGATCCCGTCGAGCCCGGCGAGGAGCATGGCCGAGAAGGCCAGGTAGGGGTTGGCCGACGGGTCAGGGCAGCGGAACTCGATGCGCTTGGCCTTGGGGCTCTTGGAGTAGAGGGGGATGCGCACCGACGCCGAGCGGTTGCGTTGGGAGTAGACGAGGTTCACCGGTGCCTCATAGCCCGGGACCAGCCGCTTGTAGCTGTTGGTCGTGGGGTTGGCGAAGGCGCAGACGGCCGGGGCGTGGGCCAGCAGGCCTCCGATGTACCAGCGGGCCAGGTCCGACAACCCGGCGTAGCCCGCCTCGTCGAAGAAGAGGGGCTCGCCGTTCTTCCAGAGCGACTGGTGCACGTGCATGCCCGAGCCGTTGTCCTCGAAGATCGGCTTGGGCATGAAGGTGGCCGTCTTGCCCGCCTGGCGCGCCACGTTCTTCACCACGTACTTGAACAGCATCAGCTTGTCGGCCATGGCGGCGAGCGAGTCGAAGCGGATGTCGATCTCGGCCTGGCCCGCGGTGCCGACCTCGTGGTGCTGGACCTCGACGGGGATGTCCAGCGCCTCCAGCGCCATGGTCATCTCCGAGCGCAGGTCCTGGAAGTGGTCCATGGGTGGGACCGGGAAGTAGCCCTCCTTGTAGCGGGGCTTGTAGCCGAGGTTGGGGTCCTCGTCCCGGCGGGTGTTCCACGAGGCCTCGACCGAGTCGACGGAGTACATGGCCGAGTGCTGGTCCTGGCCGAAGCGGACGTCGTCGAAGACGAAGAACTCGGCCTCAGGGCCCACATAACAGGTGTCGGCCACGCCCGTGGCCAGCAGGTGCTCCTCGGCCTTCTGGGCGATGAAGCGGGGGTCCCGGCTGTACTGCTCGCCGGTGATCGGGTCGTGGACGAAGCAGTTGAGGTTCAGCGTGCGTCGGGCCGTGAACGGGTCGAGGTAGGCCGTGTTGGGGTCCGGGCGCAGGATCATGTCCGACTCCTGGATCTCCTGGAAGCCCCGCACCGACGAGCCGTCGAAGCCGTGGCCTTCCTCGAAGCTCTCCTCGGAGAACTCGTGCAGCGGCACCGAGAAGTGCTGCATCAGACCCGGCAGGTCACAGAAGCGGAAGTCGACGATCTCCACCCCCTCCTCCCGGGCGTACTCCACGACCTCGGCGGGGGTGCGCTCTTCCATGCCCCGCGACCCTACGCGCCCGTTCTGGAAGCCGGCCCCGGGCGCTCGGGAGGCCTAGACCAGGGCCTCGCAGACCGTGTTGGTCATGAGGGCGGCGACCACGTACGGATCGGCGTTGGCGTTGGGGCGCCGGTCCTCGATGTAGCCCTTGCCCTCCTTGGCCACCTGCCAGGGGATGCGGATCGAGGCGCCCCGGTCGGACACGCCGTAGCTGAACTGGTCGTAGCGCTGGGTCTCGTGGGCGCCGGTGAGGCGGTCCTCGATGCCCACGCCGTAGCCGGTGAGGTGCTCCTCGGGCTTGCCCAGGTGCCCGAGGGCCTCGCAGGCGGCGATGATGGCTTCGTAGTCCTCGCGCATCTTGTTGGTCGAGAAGTTGGTGTGCATGCCGGCCCCGTTCCAGTCGCCCTTGATGGGCTTCGCGGCCAGGGACATCTCGACGTTGTACTTCTCGCCCAGGCGGTAGAGGAGGTAGCGGGCGATCCACAGCTGGTCACCCACGGCCACCGTGTCGACCGGGCCGATCTGGAACTCCCACTGGCCGGGCATGACCTCGGCGTTGGTGCCCGAGATCATCAGACCGGCCTCGATGCAGAGGGTGGTGTGCTCCTCCACGATGTCGCGCCCGGCGATCTTCACCGCGCCGACGCCGCAGTAGTACGGGCCCTGGGGGCCGGGGTAGCCGTGCGCCGGGAAGCCGAAGGGCCAGCCCGAGGCCGGGTCCAACATCGTGTACTCCTGCTCGAGGCCGAGCAGGGGCTGCTGGTCGCCGTACT
>Ga0315287_10002831_pt1 | contig 16567 bp, 13 predicted proteins | sample YL17G11_0_MG_FD_205037 | JGI IMG/M metagenome (GOLD analysis project Ga0315287, IMG submission 205037) | Sediment microbial communities from Yellowstone Lake, YNP, Wyoming, USA - YL17G11_0 | ecosystem: Environmental > Aquatic > Freshwater > Lake > Sediment | place: USA: Wyoming | collected...
TCATGTCGTCGATACCGCCGGCGGCGATCGCTTTTTCACCGAGGGTGATCGTTTCGGCGTTGTATTGCTTGAGCTGGTATTGCAGGATGCACAAGTTGGCGTAAGCGTAATTATCGTACTGGCTTCCCTTCCCGACGTGCTGAGAGATAAATTCTTTCAGCAACTTGACCTTTTCGGCCGGAGCGGCCGCCTGCATGGCTTTGATGTAGATTTGATCGGCTTCGCTCTGCGCTTGAGCGATCCCGCCGCAAATGATCGAAAAAACGATGGCCGTCAGAAGGATCCTTTTCATGGGCGACCTCTCAAAAAATTTTACGGGCATCATAGCCCAGCTGACCGGGAGAAGTCAATACGACTCCCGTCTCTAGTTCCTAATGCAACTCTCGTGCCAAATCCCCAACCGGCGGGCCTCATTCCCGATTTCCCCGACTCGAGTGTCTCCCAAAAGAATGCCCATCCCCGAACGGTATTGGCGATAGGAGTATCAGGCGAGAAAATCTGGCCACAAAATACTTTCCTAAGAACCGAAAGAAATTCATGGCGGAAGGCTCCATGGAAGAGAGAGTATCCCGTTGCATGCGGTCCGAGGCCGGGATACAATGCGGTCGATGAACGATCCAAGGCCGGATTTTCCGCGGCGGGTCGAGGAGGAGCTCGGCCGACCTCTCGAAACCAGAGTGGACCTCCGGCAACATTCCAATTTCCGGATCGGAGGACCGGCCGATTACTTTTTCCAGGCGACAACCCCGGCCGAACTCCGGACAGTGATCGCCGGTGCCCGGGAATCGGGTTGCCGGTATTATGTCATGGGCGGGGGGTTCAATCTCCTGTTCGATGATGCCGGTTTCCGGGGGTTGATCGTCAAGAATGTGTGTCGCGGCCTCGATTTTCAACCCGAGACGTCCCGGCTGACCGTTCAGGGCGGGACGCCCCTGAGCGACCTGACGGCGTTATGCCGGGAGCAGGGCCTCGAGGGATTCGAATTTCTCGCCGGAATCCCCGGGACGGTCGGGGGTGCGGTCTATGGAAACGCCGGAGCGTTCGGCCGTTCGATCGGTGAATTTCTCGAGGAAGCCCGTTTGTTGGACCCGAAGGGCGGGGAGCGGGGCGGCGTTCGCCCCGAATATTTCCGATTCGCCTATCGCTTTTCCGGCCTGAAGGAAACCCGGGAAATTTTGCTCGAAGCCGTATTCCGTCTGAAAACGGGGGATCGGATCGCGATCGGGTCCTGCCAGGATGCTTATCTCGCCCTCCGGGCGGAGCGTCATCCGTCCTGGGAGACGGCCTATGCCGGGAGTTACTTCAAAAACCCCGTGGGAACCGACGGATCCCGTCTGGCCGCGGGTCAACTGCTCGAACAGGTCGGGGCGAGGGAATTCACTGTCGGCGGGGCGGCCGTTTATCAGGGCCACGGGAATTTTCTTTATAATCGGGGCGGGGCGACGGCCGCCGATGTCCGGGCGTTGGCCGCCATCCTGAAGGCTCGGGTCAAAGAACGATTCAACCTGGACCTGGAGGAAGAAGTTATTTTTCTTCCAGAAGGGAACGAAGACGTTTGATCGAGCCGGCCGCGACACCGCGTTTCTTCAACAGCTCCAAAGTTTCCAAGCCGACGGTCCGATAGGCCTCCCGGGCTCGAGGGACACAGCGGAGGGCTTTCAGATGAGCTTCCACCGTCCCGAAATCAAGGCGGGCCAGGGGGCCGGTCAGGGCCTCCGCCGCGTCAAGGATTTTGACGTTCCGTAAAGTTCCTTCGACGAGGGGTTCCAGCGTCGTTTTTGCCTCCCGGGCCGAAAGACCGGCCGCGACCATCGTTTCGACCGCGAGCTCGAAGAGCGGGATAAACAGGTTCGAAGCGAGGACGCAGGCCGCGTGATAGAGCGTTTTTTTTCCCGCAGAGAGGACGATCGGGCGTCCGCCCAGGTCGCGCACGACGGTCCGGGCTTTTCTCAGGGCCGCCGGATCACCTTCGAGACCGAACGTCACGCCCCGAAAATGAGCGGGCGGCATGGTCGGCTTCGGGAAGGACTGAACCGGATGGAACGAGGCAACGCGGGCTCCGGCCGCGGCCAGGGGCGCGAGCCGTTCGGATGTTTCGACCCCGCTCGTATGGAAGATCGTTTTCCCCCGCCAGACCGATCCGCCCGCGAGGAGGACGCGGACGACCTCAGCGATGGCGCCGTCGGGGACGGCGAGGAAGACCATCTCCGCTTTCCGGGCGGCTGCGGCCGCGTCATTCGTCACAGCGACAAAGGCTCGTCCCTTGACTTGTCCCCGGCCGATCGTCCGCCGCGCCCGGCGGGCGGCCCGCAAATCGGAATCGGACAGGGCGGCGATTTCATATCCGGCCTCCGCCAGGGCTTTTCCCAACGACGTGCCCAGCCGTCCCAGTCCGATCAGCGCGACCCGGGTCATCGTCTTTTCCGGTCGAAAGCTTCGGTCCAGAGGGCGATTTCGAGAGCCGAGGCGGTTTCCTCGATCTTGTCCATCTCCCGGGCCGTTCGGCCTTCCCGAAGGACTTTCTTCAATTCCCGGTTGAATTCGTCGCATCGGAGGGAGACCGCCCCCGCCTCTCGGGAGATCGCCCGGATTTCGCGATCTGAGCTGACGACGAATAAATTCCGGCGATCGTGATGCCGCTCGATATAGTCCACGATCAGGGCGTCCGCCGATTCGCCCGAAGGGGGAAAAAGAATCGAGAACTTCTCCCTGCCCGGGGCTGGAAAATCGTTCGGAGCGACGCCGTCGAAAACGAGAATCACCCGGGTCCGGGTCTGCCGTTGAAACGTCTGAAGCTTCCGGACGAGGACGGCGCGGTGGGCGGGGTCCCGATGGAATCCGGCGTAGATGTGGCCGAGGAGGTTGTTGCCGTCGATAAGATAAGCCATTTCACCCGGGCGGCCAGGTCATTCTGCGGCCGCCGAGAAGATGAAAATGGATGTGAAACACGTCCTGACCGGAGTCGGGTCCGGTGTTCAGGACGATTCGATATCCCCGGATATCGATCCCTTTGGCCGCGGCGATTTCCGGGGCTTTTGCCAGGATGTGTCCGAGAAGCCCGGACTGGGACGCCGGAACGTCGTTGAGCGAGGCGAAGTGGGCTTTAGGGATGATCAGGGTGTGAACCGGGGCCTGGGGCCGGATGTCGTCGAAGGCGAAGATGAGGTCGTCTTCGTACACGGCTTTTGCCGGGATTTGTTTGGCCGCGATCCGGCAGAAAAGGCAATCGCTCATAAGTCCTCCCCCCGTCAAGTCTTCAATCGCTCGATCCGCGCGCCCAAGCCCCGCAGCTTGGCCTCGATGGACTCGTACCCGCGGTCGATATGTTCGACGTCGTTGACGATCGTTTCCCCGCCGGCCACGAGCCCGGCCAAGAGAAGTCCGGCTGACGCCCGGAGGTCGGTGGCCATCACTTCCGCTCCGGACAGAGGCGTCGGTCCGCGGACGACGGCTTTGTCGCCCGTGACTTCGATGGACGCGCCGAGGCGAAGGAGTTCATTGACGTGGTGAAAACGGCGGTCGAAAATCGTTTCGGTGATGATCGACGTTCCCGAGGCTTGGGTCATGAGAACCATGAACTGGGCCTGCATGTCCGTCGGAAAACCCGGGAAAGGCGACGTGGTGATATCCTGGGGACGGATCTCGGAGGATCCGACAACTCGGATTTCATCGGGCCCGATGATATCGACCTGGGCCCCGGAATGCCGCAATTTTTCGGTTGTGGTGATCAAATGGTCGGGGCGGACGCCGGTGAGGACGATATCGCCCTTGGTCAAGGCCCCGGCGACCATGTAGGTCCCGGCTTCGATGCGGTCGGGGATGATGTTGTGGGTCGCGCCGCCGAGTTCGTCGACGCCCTTGATCCGAATCGTCTCCTCGCCGAGGCCGTCGATTTTCGCCCCCATTTTGATCAGCAATTCGGCCAGGCCCTGGACTTCGGGTTCGCGGGCGCAATTACGGAGGATCGTTTCGCCGCGGGCGAGGGCGGCGGCCATCAGCAGGTTTTCCGTGCCGCCGACGGTGTTTTTTTCGAAATGAATTTCGGTCCCCTGGAGACGGGGCGCTTCGGCCTTGATGTAGCCGTGCTCGAGGGAGATCGACGCCCCCAGTTTCTGGAGGCCGGCCATGTGGAGGTCGATGGGCCGGGATCCGATGGCGCATCCGCCCGGGAGGGCGACGACGGCCTTGCCGAACCGGGCGACGAGCGGCCCGAGAACGAGGATGGATGCCCGCATGACTTTGACCAGGTCGTAGGACGCTTCTTCCCGGAGAATGCGGCGAACCCGGAGAGTCAGGGCATTCTCCTGGAGAAGAGCCTCCGCGCCGAGTTCTCCCATGAGAGTCAGCATGGAATAGACGTCCCGGACCAAGGGAACGTTCGTCAGACGGATCTCGCCGTCGGTCAGGAGGGAGGCGGCAATGGCCGGAAGAACCGCGTTCTTCGACCCGGAAACGCGGACTTTTCCCCGGAGAGGGAGATCATGGCCGCCGCGGATCTGGATTTTTTCCATCGCTTGCGATTCTAGACGATCCCGGCCCAAAATTCAAACGATCGTTGCGCCCTAGACCCTCTGGAGCGCCTGTTCCAAATCGGCGATCACGTCGGCCGGATCTTCGCCCCCGACGCATAGACGGATGAGTTGAGGCGGGACGTCGGCCATGCGGCGAGCTTCCTCGCCCTGCTGCTGGTGAGTCGAAATGGCCGGGATTGTGGCCACGCTTTTGATCCGGCCCAGGTCGGTCGCCCGGTAGATCATTTTGAATCCGTCGAAGACCTTGCGGGCGTTGGCGGGCGGGCCGTCCACTCGGAAACTCATGAGATGGCCGAAGCGGTTGATTTCGCGGCCCGTTCCGTCGTCGGAGTCCGCGAGAGCCATGTATCTTTTGGCCAAGGGATGGAGGCGGTGGCTGGGCAGACCCAGGAAATCGACCTGATAGACTTTCGGGTGCTTGGCCAGCCATTCGGACACTTTCTGGCAGTTCGCGCTGACCAAGTCCATCCGGGACCGGAGGGTTCTCAATTCGTTGAGGGCCAGCATGGCGTTGAACGGGGCGGCGGCCGGGCCGTTGTCGCGGTAGGGGAAGAATTTGACGTATTCGGCGAAGCTGTCCTTGAAAAACGGGTGGTCGTTCACGATTTTCGTGGTGATGGGTTTGCGGCTGATGAGCGCGCCGCCGACCGCCATGCCTCCGGCCGTGACGGATTTCGTGAGCGAATGAACGACGATGTCCGCGCCTTGGGCCAGCGGCCTCATCAGGGCCGGCGTGGCGCAGGTGGCATCGACGATGAACGGGATGCCCCATTGGTGGGCCAAGTCGGCGACCGCTTTCAAGTCGCAGAACGACTGCTGGGGATTGCTCGGGGCTTCCATATAGAGAAAGCGGGTGTTTTCGTCGATCTTTGAGGCCCAGTCGTCGATCTCCTCGGGTTTGCAGACCCAGCGAAGTTCGATGCCCCGCTCCTTGGCTTTGCGGAGGTTGAAGAGCTGGAATGTCCCGCCGTAAACTTGAATGCAGGAAACGAAATTGATCTTCTCGCCTTCTTTCTGATTGACAAGAAAAGGATCGACCGCCATGGTGATCGCGGCCATGCCAGAGCCCGTGACGACGCACGAGGCGTCGACGCCGGCTCGATAGCTTTCGAGAAGGGCCAGGGTCCATTCGAGATAATAAGTCGTCGGGTTGGCGATCCGGGTATAGCACCAGGTCGGGACCAGATAGGCCAGGGCGGCTTCGAGCTCGTCCGAATCGCGGTAGGATTGGGAGGACGAAAGATAAAGCGGCTCGATGATCGCGCCCTGGTTGCGGACATAGGCCTCCTCGAGCGAGTAGAGGCCATGGACGGCGATCGTGTCGAATTTCCATTTTTTTGCCTGGGCGATTTGGGCGTCGCGTTCGACGAGGAGCTTCTTTCCCTCTTCGACGTATTTCATGACTCCGGGCCCGTAAGTTTTTGTCTCGGCCATGATGCCTCCTAAAAAATTGAACCGTGTTTTTTCCTCAGATATTCGGCCTTCCCGTCGAGGATTTCCAGGAATCCGCGGCCGACGGTTCCGCAGCCGACGAGGACGATTCGGGTTTTCATTTGCAGATCGCGGGCGGGGATAATAATACGGCTGATTGGATGAAGCCCATGCGCCTTCATCCTATCCCATTTGAAGGGGGACTGTCAAAATACGCCGCTCTCGGAAGTAGAACTAACCCCAAAAAACGGATATGGGATTTGATCATCCCCAGAAAAAAAGGATTTATTGGAATAATCACCCGGAACTAACGCGAATCATGGAATCGAGCCGAAGTCGATCTGAAATTTTGGGGTAACTCTTGTCCCGGCGCATTTGACACAGGGATTTGATCTGGACTACGATCGCCCCATCGCGTCGATTTCGGAAGGAGAGAATCCGCATGAGACAACGTCTTTTCAGAATCACTCTCGTCCTCCTGGTCCTCGGGTGGCTGGCGCCTCTTCGCGCCCAGGGCCCGAGTCTGACCGATCAGGTCATCGAGAAAATCCTGCCCAACGGCTTGAAAGTCCTGATGGTCAAGCGGCCCCAGGCCCCGTTGGTGCGCTGTATCCTGGCTTATCGGGTCGGGTCGGTCAACGAGCGGCCGGGCATCACCGGCATCTCCCATTTCCACGAACACATGATGTTCAAGGGCACCCAGACCATGGGGATCAAGCCGGGCACGCTGGCCCAGGACTTGGAGTACGACCGGCAGATCGACGCCCTGATGGATCGGGTGGTCGAGGAAGAATCCAAAATCAAAGGCCGGGACGACGCCAAAATCGCGGCCTACAAAAAGCAGGTCTCCGAGCTGATCACGAAGCAAAAGGCCGAAACGATCGCCAGCGAAGAAATCTGGGGCGCCTACCAACAAGCGGGCGGCACCGGAATCAACGCCTCGACCGGGAACGAAATGACCCAGTATTACGTGACCCTGCCGAAGAACAAACTCGAGCTTTACCTGGCCCTCGAGGCCGATCGTCTTGCCAATCCGATTTTCCGCGAGTTCTATTCGGAGCGGGACGTCATCACCGAAGAACGGCGGATGAGCGAAAACCAGCCGGGATACTTCTTCGAGGAACAATTGAATGCGACCTTCTACGCGGCCAGTCCTTACGGCTGGGATGTCGTTGGCTGGATGTCGGATATCAGCCGGGTGACCAAAAAGGAAATGATCGAATACCGGGATCAGTATTACCGGCCTGACAACGCCACCCTGGTCCTGGCGGGCGACGTCGATCCCGATCAAGTCATGCCCCTCGTCGAAAAATATTTCGGGCCGCTCAGGGCCAAAGGGAAATCGCCCCGAGTCCGGACCGAGGAGCCTTCTCCCGAATACTACCGGAAGACGTTCGGCGCCGGGTTCAAACCGCCCTTTATCGAGAAGCGGGTCATGGGAAAGGCGGCGACGACGCCGGCCGTGACGGTCATGTTCCATGTCCCCCCGTTGTGGCACGAAGACCTGGCTCCGCTCTATTTTCTCGGCCGGGCGATGAGCGCCCGGACGGGGAAGATGTATCTGGAAATGGTCCTCCGGGACGACCACGCGACCCAGGTCATGGCTTCGGCCTCGAACTCGATGTATGACGGATCGTTCGAGGTCCGCGCCATGGCGAAGGAGATCAAGAACGAAACGAAGATCCCCGTCGCCCAGCTCGAAAAGGAGTTGTGGACCTACATCGAAGACGCTAAAACAAACCCCGTCGATCCGCCATTGCTCCAACGCCTGAAGAACAGCGTCGAAGCCCAATATCTCCAGAGCCTGGCCGGGACCGGAATCGCCGGTTCGCTGGCTCGGATGGAAACGGCTTATCGCTGGCAGTTCATCGAGGAACAGTTCAAACAGCGCATGGCGGTCACGGCCGAAGACATTCTGCGGGTCGCGAAGAAGTATCTGAATCGCGATAACTGCGTGACCGGCGTTCTGGAGCGGGAGAAGTAGGCGACGGCGCCTCAACGAAAGGATATGACGATGTCCAAACGAATCGTGACCTCCAAAGGAATCGTGGTCCTCTTTATCCTGGCCCTGGCGATCGGTGCGGCCGCCCAGACCACTCCGGCGCCGCAGGGGCCCCGGCCGGATCAATTCAAGTTCCATCCGCTCGTCTTCAACCCGCCCAAGGCGGCGGAATTCCGGACCCTCCTCTCGAACGGCCTCGTGGTGTATATCGCCGAAGACCATGAAATCCCCTGGTTCACCGCTTCCCTGCTGATGCGCACCGGCCCGTTCCTCGAACCGAAGGACAAACTCGGCGTCGAACGGATGACCCCGACGGTCATGCGCTCCGGCGGCACAGCGGCGATGACCGGCGAGCAGATCAACGAACGGATGGAGTTTTTGGCCGGCAATGTCACCGCGACCAACCTCTCGATCCACATCCGCCATGTCGATGAAGGGCTGAAAATCTGGAAGGATATCCTCACCGGCCCGGTCTTCCCCGAGGATAAGGTCCGTCGCGAGCGCGACCAAGCCTTGGTGGGAATCCGAAACCGGAATCGGAATCTGGGCCAGGTGGCCGCCCGGACGTTCTCCCGGCTGATCTACGGCGAGGATTCGCCCATGGCCGCCGAGGCGACCGAGGCCGGGACAACCGGCATTACCCGTGAGGATTTGGCGGCATGGCACAAGAAATTCTGGGGGCCGAACAACGCCATTCTCGTTGTCTCCGGCGATTTCAAAAAACCAGAAATGCTGAAGAAGCTCGAGGCGGTCTTCGGAAAATGGGCAAAAACAGAGAAGGCGGTTCCCCCGATCCCCAAGGTCGTCCAGGCGGCCAAGGCCGGCGTGTATATGGTTCAACCCGATATTCCGGCCAACCAGGGGGTCATCCGGATCGGGCACCTCGGCCTGAAACTCGACGATCCGGACTACCCGGCCGTCGATTTGATGAATTACATCCTGGGCGGGGGCTCCTTCTCCTCCCGGATCACCAAAGTGGTCCGGACCGACAACGGCCTGGCCTACTCGACGAGTTCGGGCTATTCCGGCGGCGATCTGTATCCGGGCGTGTTCTCGGCCTTCTGCCAAACGAAGAACAGCACCGTGGTCTTCGCCTCTCAATTGATGCTCGACCTGATCGAAGGGATGCGGGCGGGCGACGTCTCGCAGGCCGATCTCGAATTCGCCCGGACGGCCCGGGTCGAATCCTTCCCGGCGACGTTCGCGTCCATTGGCCAAACGCTGATGGCCTTCGCCCAACTGGAGAACAACGGCCGGCCCCGCGATTATTACGATACCTCGAGGGGCCGCTATGAGAAAGTGATGTTGGCCGACCTCAAGCGTGTCGCTCAAAAGTGGCTCAAGCCCGATCAGATGGTGATTATGGTCGCCGGCAACGTTGAGGAATGCAAGGCCGGCGCCGACGCGCAGTTGCCGAACCAGGGGACGATCGACGCGATGGCCGCCAAGTTCGGCGGACGGACGATGGACGGCCTGGCCAAGAAATACGGCGACGGCCAGATTCACGTCGTCAAGCTGAAATAGAAATAAGCGCCGTCCGGCTATCATCGGTTACGAAGGACCGTTCCACCCAACGGCCAAAAACCGAGGAGGAGGATTTATGAAAATCGAAGAAGCCATCCAGACCGCCATTCAGTATGAGCGCCGCGTCGTTCAGGTCTACGAGGAGGCGGTCCGGTCGAGTCGCGACGAGACCGGCCGGAAGGTCTTCGGCACCTTGGCCAAGGAAGAGCGGATGCACATCTCCTATCTCGAGGCCCGGCTGGTCGAGTGGAAGGCCACTGGCCGGGTGACCGCCGCCACGCTCGGTACGGTGGTTCCCTCCCGCGAGCGTATCGAAGCCGGCATCAATGTCCTCCGGGGCCGGGTTGTGACCGCGGCGCCCGAGGCCGAGATGCGCCTCCTTAAGCGGGCCCTGGATGTGGAAGTGGAGACGAGCGCCTTCTATGTCCTGATGGTCAACGAGCTGCCGGCCGACGGGCGGCCGCTGTTTGAGCGGTTCGTCGAAATCGAGCAGGGTCACCAGGCCATCGTCCAAGCCGAGATGAATGCGGTCGCCGGCAACGGCTACTGGTTCGACATGGCCGAGATCAGCATGGAGGTCTGAGCCCTGGAACGGCCCTGTCGTTCGCGGGGCTCGACATTATTTCCGCGGCCAAGAGTATGTTTTCTTGATAACGTTCTGGTAGTTGGCGTACAAGGATGTCCGCAAGGCAACAAGCGCGGCAAGGCGGCGGGCCGTTTCGGTCACATAGCGGACTTCATCCGGCGTAAGGCCGCGACCGAGGAGCGGCTTTTCACGGTACGACAGCCACTTCTTGATGACCTGGTAGCCGCCGATGGTGTAGTCCCAAACGGTCTCAGATACATTACGCCAACAGGCGATATCGTTCAGGAATATGTCGTAGGCCCCGTCACCCCGTCGGATGATTTTTCCTTTACCCGGCATGGTAATGCCGCCCTTGCCGCCGTGGCCCCAGCCCGCGGTCAGGTCGAGATCTCCGGCCTCGGGCTTGGCCGGCTTTCCATCCGCTCGCTGAAAGACGGCGATCGTCTTGAGGTCGTCTCGAATTTTGCCTGCGGTCACGCCGGGAACAGGCGCTTCCGTGTCCAGCAAGGCCGCCAACTGCCTCCCAAGGGCTGCCGAAGCGAGCAGAGTATCCTTGTCCTTCGGCAACGGAATCCGCGGCCAGTCCTGGCGGATGCCGTCGGCATTCTTGGTGAGATACAGGGGCGAATAGCCGATAGCCAGGGCGTGATACCAGATCATTTCCGCGGTCTTTTGATCGGTGTCCGGATTTGGCAAGCCGAACGATGCCAGATAAGCGCGAGCGGCAGGAGAAAGGTTGGCAACGATCTTTTCCGATTCCATTTCCGTACCCGGCAAGGCGCGAGCTTCGATCGCTTGGCGGTCGGCCCGGCGGGCGGGCATTTCTTTGAGGCGGAGCGGAAAATGGCGAGCGTGGCCGGAAATACAGTCATAGTCACAAACAAGCGACGAAAAGAAGAAGGGCGGGCCTTCGGGGTCTTTGTCGGCGGAATCGCGGGTAATAAAGAACGAATTACCCGGAAATCTCTGATTTAAAAGTTGGGGGCTCGGTTCGCTGAAAAGAGGCCGCAGATTCTCCAGATAACACCAGCGCACGTCCAAAGGTTTGAACGGATACCGGACGATTCGAGATTCGTTGTATCGAAACTCGTTCAGAATTTTTTTTCTGGCATCGGGGCCGACGATTCGGTTGCCGGTCATCATCAAAGATGGATGAATTATCTTGATCTCTTCATCAGAAACGGCGGTATCGAAAAAGGCGGAGATACGACCCGCAAGAGGTCCCTTAGCCATAGAAATCAACGCGAAACCCCTGCGCTCTACTGGCCCGTTATATGGTGAGGTGGCGCACAGATCGATCAACTTCGGCCAGGCCATATAACGATTCGAGACTTCCAACGGCCGGAAACTCCAGCGATTGTCTTTCCGCGGGTTGGAAGTTTCGTATTGCGCATCGAAGTTTTTTGTATCGAGACCGGCGAGGAGATGCACCCGGCGTTCACTGGCCTTGGCGTCGTTAATATCATCTCGAAAGCGGACAATCGATTCGCCTTTGCGTTCGGAGTGTTTCACCCACAGCGAGATGGCCACTCCCTGCTGAATGCCGACCGAGAAGCCGGAAGTAGCGAACACGGTCTCACTTGTGCGGCCATCCGGCGCATATTCCGAAATCTTTCGGTTGCCGTGCATGTTCTCGATCCAGAAACGATCGAAGGAGTCGAGAAGATGCCGCCGCAGCACGACGAAAGACGGGTCGCTGACCCAGGAGTGGTTCGAAATGAACGACACCACGCCCCGTCCGCCATGCTCAGCGATGCGTTTTTCGGCGAGGCGGAAGAAGCGGATGTAGAGGTCGTCGAGGTTGAATTTCTTGATTCCCCACTCGGAGATCAGGCCTTTTTTATAAGGCTCGACAAGTCCGTGTTCTTCCTCAGGGCTGACGCCGGCAAAGGCGTTGTACGGCGGATTGCCGAGGATGACGAGAATGGGTTTTTCCTGCTTCACCTTTCCGGCGGCGTCGCGTTCGTCGTCGAAACCCGGGAAGGCGATCTTTTTCTGCTTTTCCCGGGGCGGTTCCCAGCCCGTGAGTGCGTTGGTCAGATAGACGCCGGCGCGTTCGGGAGGATCGCGACGGTCGCTCAACGGAGCTCCGAGAGTCTCGAGTTCCAAGCCGAGTTGGAGATGGGCAATGACGAAAGGCGCGGGCAGGATCTCGAAGCCGAAGACACGATCCATGGCGGCTTTCTTGAGATCATTGGCGACAAGCGCGTCGCCGCCTTTATCGCGCAGGGTGACAGCGATGCGGCGGAGGACGGCCCGCAGGTAAGTGCCGGTGCCGCAACAAGGATCGAGGACGACCACTTTCGGGTCGGCCAGTCCGTCGGCAAGTCCGAGTTCGGAACGGAGAACGGCGTCCACGCGTTCAACCTGATAACGGACGATTTCCTCTGGGGTATACCAAACACCGAGTTCCTTGCGGAGTTCGGGATCGAACGCTTGGAGGAAGGGCTCATAGAAGTATTGGATGGCGTGCCCCTCGTCGAAGGACTTAAAAAACTCGGCTCGTTCCACGCGATTCAGGGTGGCCGCTGTCCAGTCAAGCACTTCGATCAAACCCAGCGCGCCGAGACGGGCGGGATCGGCGACTTGGACAAAAAGGGCTCGGAGCATCGGCACGCGCAAGAGATAGGGGGCGACGCGCCAGTCAAAACCGCCGGCAACGGCGTATGGAGTTGCGGACTCCCGGAGGGCGTCGGCAAATCCCGTTTTGGGGTCGGTTTTTGCGTCGCGTCTTCGCGCCCACAGGACCCAAGCCGAGAAAACGCCGTAAAAGAGAGTCTGAATGAGAGTCGAACGAAAAAAATGCTCGCCTTTGTCTCCCTCGAAGCGCAGTCCGAGGGCGTCTTCGAGCGCCCGGCGGAGACCGGTCAAGGCCGGGAGGTCGGCTTTTTCGATCCGAAGTCGCGCCTCGTGGGCGTAAGACGCGAGGATGCCGGCCACGTCTTGCGGGGCGGCCAGGGGGGCGTTGAGCAGCAGCACGCGCTTCAGATACTCCAACATGCGTTCGCCGTGCTCCGCCGCTGCCGGGCGAGGATGGGCGGTCAGACGCCAGAATTCACTCTCGGACTCGGTCAGAGAAAAAGACTCCAGAACACTCGGCTTCCCGGAAGGGCCCCGGCCGATGAGGGCGAAGGCGCGGAAGTTGGTTACAAGCACCATGCCGTACCGTTTCCAGTACCGCTCCACCTGCTCGGTTCCGGCCACCCGGCGGACATCATCGGCCGGAGGTTTGGCTTCGATAACGCCGCGGGAAGGGTTCTGAACCAGGAAGGGATTCTCCCGCGGGTCCGCCTCGCGCAGCTTGCGGCGAAACTGATCGGCGGAGAATAAGCCGCCGTCGGGCAGTCCGGCGCCCCGGTTGGCCAGGTTGATGACGCATCGGACCTTGGGGGAAAGGGTCTTCCCGATGTCCGAGAGCAGGCGTTCCAAGGCCGGGTAGAAGGAAGTCTCCGGCACATTGGCCCGGGTGCCGCGGATTTCGCCCAAGTCCTCGAGGTAGCGTTCGATCAGGTTATCCGCCATGAGGATTCATCCCGTCAAGGTATTTTCTTTCAGATTTCAAATCCTTTCAAATCATCTTTAATGTAATAGCGCGCATTCAATCCATCCAGAAGGCTTCTTACATCCGACAAGAACTTTCGCCAATCGACTTTGGCCTCAATTTCCTTCATGTGATTGAGTTTGCCGACTTTCCAAAAGTCAACATAGGGATGGGCCGCTCGGATGACGTCCAAGGCTTGGATGGGATCGATGACCGGTTCAAGGCTTACCCAAGTAAAAATCCCGTACATATGAGCCGTTTTAAGTATGCTCAATCGCTCTTCCACTGTCGAAGCATTCGGCTCCCAATATTTACGAGTTTCTTCATCCATAAAACACAATGTTACGCCCAGTTCGGTTCCGGCTTTTTTCATCAAATCGAAATCGTCAATTATGAGATCGGCCGACCCCTTGGTCAGCACTTGGCTTCGTAATTTAGATTTCTCAATAATAGTGAGAGACTGACGCATTAAACGCGAGCGGCGTTCAATTGGTTGATAAGGGTCGCTGAGGAAACAAAATAGAATGCGCCTATGATCACCCCTTAACCGGGAGGCGTCCTTTTCAAGCATCTCCAAGACCCGGGCGCGGGGTTCGGCTTTCTTATGCCAGATTTCGTTGGTCGTCCGCATGCAAGCAGGAGCATAGCAATAACGGCAACCATGAGTACACCCACGATATAAATTGCAGGCAAGCTCGGAATACTCGCGGGCCCGCCCTTTTGGTTCATAGATAACGTTCATGATTGGTTATCCTTGAGAAGGATTTTCTCTGCCGGCCCGCTCTTAGCCCAAGCTTCATAGGAGATATGAATTTTCTGTCTGGGCAACTCACCGTCTTTTATCATTCGGTCTATTGCCTCTCGAGAATGGGATGCCAGAACGCCGTGCTCCAACCCAAAGATAAACACTTCTCTATTGGTCCGCAGTTTACCGTATATAAGCGCATTCCGCAATTCGATTTCGTATTCTCTTACCTTACTCGGTCGATTCATTTCGGCGAACAGCTTCGGCTCCAAGGGGTTAATGCCGTCTTTGTCGATATCGAAACTTGCATCGCCGCCCTTCTTCCAGGCAACCCGAAGGAATTTATGGATTCCAAGAGGGTGCCCCGTTCCGAATACGAGCCCGTAGACATTCGCTCCTTTGCGAATCGAGAACGAGGCCATGAAATAACCCAATGTCATTGGAAGCCAGCGACGATAGGAGTCTGCCAGAATGCGATGAACATTGCCCCCATTCATGCGTTCGAAATCCGCATCCGCGATAGGCACACATCCTCGTATTTCAGGCCGCCTCTTAAACCTGTTGACCAAGGCCGAGGAAACGAAAAATAGTAGATCTGTTCTGGGGAGGCTGGCCAATCGTTCGATCACATCTCGAGATACTTGTTTGATCCCGTTCTGGTCCAGAAAGACGAGATTTGCGACTTCGCCGGTCATCCGCGGGACCAAAGAAAGGAAAGCCTCCTTGAAAGGCATCCGGGTCACTGTTAAAGTCAGTTTGGAAGGCCCGATCGGCTGTTGAGTGATCAGTTTACGCAATGCGGTTTCTTTCGTTTGATTCAATTCATTGAAATGGAGATCGACGCACGGCGCATCAAAGCGCATATTTTTACCCAACGCGGATTTCGCCGCCTCCAAAGCGATTAAAGGGCTGCCGGGGTTCCCCTCGAGATCACTCCCCGGGCCTGCAAAAAAATCAAATATTTGAAGGATTTTTACGCCGGGGTTGTTCATAAAAGTCGGCAACCACTCACGCAGATAACCGCGATATAACTCCAACTTAGTAAGTGTGCCTTCGTCGAACGGCTTTTTGTGAATATTTCTTATCGGCAATTCGAATTCCTTCGCTTATTTCATCGAAGTCACTGAAAAATCGAAGGGAGGTTCTTCACCCTGAAGTCGGTGTATACAAACCCATCCCCCTCCATAAGAACGGTGCAGAAACCCGAGGTATGGAAGGCGACGTTATCGAAGGGAACGCCCTCAGGATGGCGAAGGATGTTAACAAAATTTCCCTCCATATTTCGGCCTTTACCCTTGCTCGGTATTATACCGGAAAAAAAAAGAATTACATGTGCCGTCCCCATATTTTTCTGTAAGCGTCCGCGGGAGTCTCTTGTTATAGTATGACCATCATATGTCACCTATGCGACTTACCTTTTGTGTCTATAAAATAATAAAATCATCAACGTCACGCGCTCCGACGCGCGCCCCGCGATGGTTGCCGAAATTTGAACGGAAATCGAGACGTCGACGCCGCCGGGGGAGGTGGGGCTAGAAACGGATCGAGATTCCTCCCCGGACCGTTCCGCCGGATGAGGAAAATGTAAAAGCTTTCTCCGCCCAGACCGCCGCGCTCTTTGTCGGACGGCTGTCGATAAAATCGATCGAGGTCTTGCCCCAGGAGGCGTCCAAGTTGGTCGCTCGGATCATCCATGTCCCATCCCATGTTTCCTCGACCGAACCGATCACCTCGCGGCCTTTGCCTTTGAAAGAAAAGACGCTTTGGTAAGTGAATCCGGCTTCGACGAAGATCGACAGGAGACTCCCCAGGTTGAAGTCGAGGCGCGTCCCGCCTTCCACAAGAACACCGAAGCCCTTTCCCTCCATCCGAAGTGAATGGCTGACGGGCGGGGCCTCCACGGATCGTTCGCCTTCGACGATTTGTTCGAATTCCTCCGTCCAGGATTTTTCGTAAAGAGCGTTGCCCCAGGAAGGACCGACGGAAACGAACAAGGACGCGTCGACCGCTTCGCCGTCGGTCATGTTGTAGAAAAAGGTCAGGGGGATTGCATATGAATTGATCGATAGTCGGTACGGATTAAAAGCCAACCGCTCGATATGGCTCTCGGTCTCGGAGACCGTGCGTTCGTAGACGTTCGAGAACGTCTGATCCTTCATCTGGGAGAACGACCGGAATCCCAGGGAAAAGGTGACCAGGTCCCAAG
>Ga0315287_10002832_pt1 | contig 16551 bp, 13 predicted proteins | sample YL17G11_0_MG_FD_205037 | JGI IMG/M metagenome (GOLD analysis project Ga0315287, IMG submission 205037) | Sediment microbial communities from Yellowstone Lake, YNP, Wyoming, USA - YL17G11_0 | ecosystem: Environmental > Aquatic > Freshwater > Lake > Sediment | place: USA: Wyoming | collected...
ATCACGACGCCCAGAGCCGAACCGACGAAAATGACCGCGGGCAGGGAACGCCATCCCAGGAATGCCCCGATCATGGCCAGGAGATTGGCGTCGCCCAGACCCATGCCCTCGCGCTTGGTCATTAAATAGTATGACTCGGCGACAACAAACAAGACCAGGAACCCGGAGGCCGCGCCGATCATGGCCGTAAGCGCCTGGATTTTGCTGCCGGGAAGGAACGCCATTCCCATCCCGACCACGGCGCCCCCGATGCTGATCTCATCAGGGATCAGGCGGTGCTCCAGGTCTATGATGCTGGCGGCGAAAAGCGCGGCCAGGAACGCGTAATAGATAAAGAACTGCCGGCTCGGGCCGAAGCACCAATAACACAAAACGCAGAGCATGCCGCTCATTAGCTCAATAATCGGATAGCGGATGGAAATTTTTTCTCCACATTGCCGGCACTTTCCTCCCAGGAATAGCCAGCTTACGACCGGGATGTTGTCATACCAGGATATGGCTTTGCCGCACTTGGGGCAATGGGAGCCGGGAAAAATTATCGATTCCTCGCGCGGCCAGCGCCAGGCCACCACATTCAAGAAGCTCCCCGTCACCAGCCCGAAGAGCAGGGCTGACAGATAGTAAAACCAGGGCGGTTGCGAGATCAGTTCCATAAATTTTGTTCCTTCAACAGCCGCTCGTAAAGCTGTTCCTGGTCGCGGACCATTTTATGGATGTCGAACTCGGCGACCATCTCCGAGCCTTCCCTGCCCATGCGCGCGCGCTTCTCATCGTCTTTCAACAATTCGACCATGCGCCCGGCAATGCCTTCAATATCCTTGGGCGGCAGCAACCAGCCGTTCACATCATCGACCACCGCTTCCGGGCCTCCGTCCACCCGGGTGCCCACAATGGCGAGTCCCGCGGACATGGCCTGCGGGAACACGCGCGGCAGCCCTTCCCAGAGCGAGGTCAGGACGAGGAGGTCGCTCGCCCACATTAGCTCCGGGACATCGCGTCTCCAGCCCAGGAGCTTGAAGCGGTCTTTCAGCCCGGCCTTTGCGATGGCGGCCTCCAGCTCCGGCCTCAGTTCCCCGTCGCCCGCAATCGCAAACCAGGCGTCCGGGAAATTTTTTAGAACGATCTCAGCCGCGGCCACGAAATCAAGCGGGTTCTTCTGCGGCTTGAAGCAGGCGACCATCAGCGCGAGTTTGCCGTCCTCGCTGATCCCCAATTCCCTGCGCTTCGCCTTCCGGTCCATGGCTTTGGGCTTGAACTCCAAGATATCTATGCCGCTCCGGATCAGGTTGTATTGCGAAGGCTTGCCGATCCCAAGCTCCCCGGCTTTTTTCATGTTGGCGCGGCTCACGAAGATGAAGCTGTCGGTGAGGAAGCCGGTGATTTTTTCCGCGATGATGTATGCCTCGCGCACGGGCAGCGGCTGGAACTCGTTGAATCCGAAGCCGTGGAAACTGTGGACCACGACGGGGATGCCGGCAAGCCATGCCGCGATCCTGCCCAGGATGCCGGCCTTGGAGCTGTGGGTGTGGACGATGATGGCCGCGCCTTGCGACAGTTTTTTCTCTTCTTTCAGCATGCGCCTTAGCTCAAAGAGCGCGGCCAGATCTTTTTTGGGATTGATCTCGCGCTCCAGGCTGCGTACGATTTTGAAATCAGGCCCCATTTTTTTCGCGGCCTCCCCGGTGAGTATCCCCTCCGGACCTGTCCATAAAATCGGCTGGAAAATTTCGCGGTTTAGATTGGAAACTGTAAAGATAGTGTTCTGCTGGGCGCCTCCCAGTTCCAGCTTGGTGATGATGTGGATTACCTTTATTTTCATTTTCCAATTTTTTCCGCCGTGTCCCTCCCGTCTCTCAAGGCGTCTTCAATCGTGGAATATTCCCATCTCCCGTATCTTCCAATCGAATATATATTGTTTTGCTCCAGGAATTTCAAAATGCCGGGCAGCGCTTTCTTACGGTGCGCGTCATAGACCACATATGCGTAAGGGATTTTCACGGCGCCCACATATTCAATTGCGTGGTCGCTGGTGATCAGGCCGGTCTGTTGGAATTGCTCAACCGCTTTCTTGCTCAGTTCCTCCAGATCAGACGGCTCCTGCTCTGGAGGGTAGGTGATCTCCAAAACCACTGACTGATATTCAGATGACTCTTCCACAAAATTCGAATAGAAACCGGACCGGTAAAAAACAAATTGATCTTCCGGATAATAGATCCAGTGCGCAGAGGTCAGCCCCGGGCCTTTGATTCCGACATTAACGCATGCGACCGACCGGTACTTGAGACCCTCCCCGGCCTTCTTTATGGATGCCGGAGCCCCTTCCAGACGCTTTATAAGCATTTTTAAAGGCATGGTGTTCACTAACTTATCATAGCGGAATTCTCCCCTATTTGCCAACTCAGCCTGCATATATTTTAGATGCACCGCAATTATTTCACGATTCAAGGAAATTTTTTCAACTTGACCGGCCAATAACTCTGCAATTTTTTCAATGCCGCCGGTTTTTGGGTAGTAAAACCAGACATTATACCCGTAATTTCCACTATTTAGGCCCAAAGCGCCTTCAACTACATCTTTCATCTCCGGTATAGGGATTGACCATTCCGCCCACTGGGAATCCAATTTTTCCAGGGGCATTTTCCAGAATTTTTCGTTAAACGGGAACAGGAAATGCTTTCCAAACCCGTTTCCGAGGTTTGCGGAAATCCATTCCTTGAAGTTTCCGGGCTTGGTCTTGGCCGGGTTCAGCTTGGCTTCAAAAAATCCGAGCAGACAATCTCTGATCACTTCCGGAGGCAGCCCGTGGGTATGGACCTGGAAAGGGTAGGGGGTCAGGACATTTTTTGAATGGATGAAAGATCGGCGTTTGATCTTGTAGAGGTTTTTTTCTTTGATCAGGCCTTTGATCCATTTTTCAATGCTCGGGTCCCGGAAGTGAAGCAGATGCCCGGCGTGATCGAACTGGTAGTTGCCGATTCTCTCGGTGCGGATGAGTCCGCCCGGCCGGGATTCTTTTTCAAAAACCTGCGCATGTTTCCCGAGCTTTTTCAGATGCGCCGCGGCGCTCAAGCCCGCGGGCCCCGCCCCGATTATCGCGATCATCTTTGACCCCTTTTTATTTTGTATAGCCGATGGCCCGGTTCCGCTGCTTCTCTTCTTCGCTGACCGCCCGCGCCTGATATTTTACCGGGATTTTTATCTTGCCGATGTAGCTGTCCACATATTTTACATTCATCTGTTTGTTGATGAAAGCCTCGGATAGAATTTTGCCGGGCATGTCCGCAGCCGCCGGAGCATCGAACAACCAGAGCATAGTCGGCGCCACATTGTAAATTTGCGCGCTGATCTGCCCGCCTTTTTGCGCGTCCGGCCCGGAAATGATGATCACGCCTTCAGGCTTATGGTCTCCGCTGACATCGTGGTATGACCACAGGATGCTGGAGATGAAGATGGGTTTCGCGTCTTTCTTGTTGCGCTTTATCCATTGGCCGTTCAGGACCGCGGGGTTGAACTCCACCAGGATGTCCGGCGGGTCAATGGGGCCTGGGACAATCGGCTTTTTCTTGTCCGGGTTTGGTCTTATGGTCTTGAAAAGCTTGACCCCGTTCTCGTTTTGCAGGTCGCTGAGCTGGCGGATGAAGATGTTGCCCTTGGTCTGGAAGTCCTTCTGATTGATCACTCCTTCCGGGTCGCGGCCTTTCAAGTTCAGATAGATGCCGCGCTCGTCTTTGTGGAAGTCATCGAGATTGTAAAGAGAGCTATTTTTAAAATCGATCTTGCCGGCAAGTTCAGCCTGACTCAAGATTATATAAAGCTCCTCAATGTTCTGATTTGCCTGCGCCAGTTTGTCCCGGCTGAGCCTTTGTTGGGAGACCAGGAAATCAGCGAGCGTAAGTGAATCCCCGGACCTTTTTTGCTGCATGGATTCGCAATCGAAAAAGATGTCTTTTCCAGGAGCGTTGGAATTATACAACCCGTCCTGGGACATTTTCAACAAAACATCCGCGCAGGTTGGGTTTTTATATTTGAGTAGGCCCAGTTCATGGAGCAGGCTGTTGATCTCCAGGAAAATGTTTTCCGGCTGATAAGTGGGGCCCTGGCCGTGGTCGGAGATGACCATCACGTCGTAGTCTGGGGCCGCGGCAAGGATTTTGCCGACCATTTCGTCAACCAATTGATAATAGGCCGGGATGATGTCGCCCCAGCGCTCGCGGTCCTGTGCGCTGACCTCAAATTTGTGCCCCGGGCTTTCCGGGAAGGAAAATTTCCAGAACACATGCGAGACCACGTCAATATTCCGGAAATAGACCATCATCAGGTCCGGGCGCTCGGTTTTTAAAATTTCAATTGCCGCGGCCGTGACAAAAGTGTCTTCGGCGTAAGCTCTGGGAGGGAGCGCATGGTCCCAGCGGCGAAAATTCTTTTCAAACCACTCGGCGCGGGGCAAAGGCATTTTCTTCAGGCGTTCGGCAAATTCCGGAGGATATATATTTTCCGCCTTCAGGTTGTTCAAATTCGCGCCGTCGGCGATAAAGACGCCGTTGATTGGCTCCGCGGGCCAGGCCGCGTTCCAGTTGACCGCCGCAACCTTTTTTTTGTAATGGCTCAGGATTTCCCAGACCGCGGGCGCGGCCCTCACTCTGCTGTCCATTGGCTGCGGCTCGTAGCTCCCTACCGGCTTGAAAGTGAAATTGTCAATCTTGTGCGTTTTCCTTGGAACCCCGGTCGCAAAAGTGGTCCAGAGCGAGGGCGAGATCATGGGCGGCTCCGAGACCATTTTCCCGCTCGCGCCTTGCGCGATCAGTTTTTCCAAATTGGGCAATTTAATTTTTTGGGCCAGGTCGTTGATTATTTCCCAGGTCGCGCCATCGATACCGATCACCAGCAGTTTGGCATTATTTTTCGCAACCGCCTGGATGATCCCGGGATCATCAAAGGAAGCGGCCGGATTTTTTTGCCGGTCCTTGCATTGAGATAAAATCAGCGGGAAAAAAAGCAAAACCATCAAAACCAGCCGGAGAGTTTTTGCTGATTTCTTTTGAGGTCTCATTTCTTTTCCACTTTAACCCGGAGCAGGAACATCGCGAAAATAAACAGCAGGCTGAAAGCGGAAATGGCGACAACCAGCGCGTTCCTGAAATCGGAGAGCATGACCAGAAGGCCCGCGGCGGACAGCACGATCACCAGCAAATAATGCGCAAGCACCGCCTGCCTCACCCCCAGTCCAATTTTTTGCAGCCGTTTCGCGACATGGTCGGGAGAGCCTTGCATGACGGGCTTGCCCGAGATCAGGCGGGCGAAGCTGGTGAAGCAGATTTCAAAAAGCGGCACACCCAGGATCAACATCGGCGAGAACAGGCCGAGGTTGCTGTTTTGCGTGTAGTCCCCGATCATGGCCAGCGCCCCGAGCATCAGTCCGAGGAAAAGGCTGCCCGCGTCTCCGAGATAAATTTTGGCCGGGCTGAAGTTATAGACCAGGAACCCGAGCGTTCCCGCGAGCATTGCGGTTGTGACGGTGGGGATGACCGGCTCGTTGTTCAGGATCGATACGGAAAGGAGCGCGAGTCCGCAAAAGAAGGCCACACCCGCTGCGAGCCCGTCTTCAATGTCCAAGAAATTGAATGCGTTCATCAAGGTCATGAGCCAGAAAGCGGTCAAGGAATAGGTGAGGACCGGGAATGCCGGGACCGGCTCCACATCCAGGATTACCTGCACTTGCAAATGGATGCCGCTTTTGATCAAGGCGATCACCGCGACCAGTTGGCCGAAAAGCTTCATCCACGGAGTCATCACCCCGAAATCATCGATCAACCCGACCAGCAGGATGATGGTGCCCCCGAGCAGGAGTCCAAGGACCTGCCGCTCAAACCCGAAACCGAAGACCAGCGCGAGCAAAAATGACAGATAGACCGCGACCCCGCCCATGTAGGCCACCGGCTCTTTTTGGGTGCGCAGCCTTCCGTCCGGCTTGGCCACCAGGCCGAAGCGCTTCGCAGCCTCCGCCATCAGGGGCGTAAGGTAGAGCGAGAGCGCGAAGCCCAGCAGAAAAATCAGCAACAAGCGAATGGTCTCAGCCTGCATTTTCACACCCAACTCTTGATTCTATCTTTCCATAATTGGAAAAGCAAAATGCTGAAAATTTGCAGGCTCAGGTCGTCGCGGCCCGAGAGATGATCCTGCAATATCCTGTCAACCGCCTGGGTTTCGAACACGCCCGAGTTTTTCAGGGCCGCGGGCGAGAGCGCATCCATCGCCAGGCCTTTTAATTCATTGCGAAACCATTTTCCGAGCGGGAGCGTGAAGCCCGCTTTTTTCCGGTTGATGATCGAGTCCGGGATCAGGCCGGAAACGGCGTCCTTGAAAATTTTCTTGCCGGACAGTAGCCCGGTTTTCCATTCGCCGGGCATGCTGAAAACTTTCTGGACCAGCCGGTGGTCAAGGTAGGGCACCCTGGCCTCCAGGCTTACGGCCATGCTCATCCGGTCCACTTTTACAAGAAGATCGTCAGCCAGCCAGGTGCAAAAATCTGCCCACAGAATATTGTTGAAATGCCCGGCCTGCCCTGAGAAAAAATCTTCAAAACTACTGACCAGGTTTTCAAAATACGGCTCCTTGCTCCCGAGCATCTGCCGAATTTGTTCGGGCGGAAAAACCGAGCTCCAGAGGATATGGCGCTGTGCCGGATTTTTTGCCGCAAAAGCCCGGAGCGCCTTGCGGGCGCGGGCGTTGTTTGAAAAAGCAGAGATCAGTTTTTCGGGAAGAAACCTTACCAAGCCGGGGACACTGAAAGTCCGCAAAAGCATTGCCAGCCGCTCCAGACGGTAGCGAAGGTATCCTCCGAAAAGCTCGTCCGCGCCTTCGCCGCTCAGCACCACCGTGACCTCGCTCCGCGCCAGCTTGGAGATCAAATAGGTGGGGATGCAGGCCGGGTCCGCGACCGGCTCGTCAAGATGAGCAACCACCTGGTCAAAACAATTGATGGCGTCCGCCGCGCTTACGCTTAGCTGGCAATGCTCGGTCTTGAAATACTCCGCGGCGAATTTGCTCCAGAAGGTTTCATTGACCTCAGTGGCGCCGCCCAGCGCTGAAAAATCCACAGAGAACGTCTTCACGCCCGCGCCTTTGATCCTTTTCATGAGCGCCACGATGGTTGAGGAATCGATCCCGCCGCTCAGGAACGCGCCCAGAGGAACATCCGCGATCAACTGGCTGCGCACGCTTTCTTCGAGCATCTCCCGCACTTCCGAGACCGCTTGCACGCGGCTGGCCTGCGCGGGCGCATCGGGCTTCATATCCATGTATTTGCCGGTGCGCACTCCCGAGGGGTCTGCGATTAAATAGTGGCCCGGCAACAGCCTTTTGACTCCGGAAAAAATCGTGTCCTCGCCAGGGACGTATTGGAGCAAGAGGTAATCGAAGACCGCTTCATCCCGGAGCGATGGCAGCTTCCCGATCCCGGCAACCAGCGCCCGCAGCTCGGACGCGAAGACCACTCTCGCGGAGTCCGCAAAATAAAAAAGCGGCTTGATCCCGACCTGGTCGCGGGCGAGCACCAGCCGCCTATTTTTTTCGTCATAGATCGCAAAAGCGAACATGCCCGCCATCTTGCGAAAGCCTTCAACGCCTTCCTGCTCGTAGAGATGGACGATCGCCTCGGTGTCGGATTTGGTCTTGAAGGTGTGGCCCTTTGACTCCAGGTCGGTCCTGAGTTCCTGGAAGTTGTAGATCTCGCCGTTGAAAATAATAACCACTGTGTCGTTTTCATTTTTCATGGGCTGGTTTCCGGTGGAAAGGTCAATGATGTTCAGGCGGCGGTGCCCCAGTCCCGCTTGTTGGTCAGGGCTGAAGTAAAATCCCTCCTGGTCCGGGCCGCGGTGCTCGATCAGGCGCGCCATTTTGCGGATTTTTTCCGGGCTGGTGCTGCCTTGCTTGAAAAATATTTCCCCGCAAATGCCGCACATCAGATTTTACCTTCCAGCAGGTCAACATATAGTTTTCGATACGCTTCAATCATTTTATCCAGGCTGAACTCTTTTTGAGCTTTCATTTTCGCGCCCGCTCCCAATTGTTTTGACAACTCCGGGTCGCTGAGGATTCTCGCGATCGACCGGCTCATAGAAGATTCATCCTCCGCAGGCGTCAGGATACCGGTCTTATTGTCATCGATCAGCTCCGAAACCCCGCCCACATTGGTCGCCACAATCGGCTTGGCGTGGGCCATGGCCTGCATCAAGATCATGGGCATGGCCTCGATCCGGCTGGGCAGCACAAACAAATCAAACACGGAAAAATATTTTTCCGGCTCCGGGACAAAGCCCGTGAAAATGACGCGCTCCCCGACCCCCAGGCTTTTTGCGAGCGCCTCCAGGTTTTGCCTTTCCGGGCCGTCGCTAACGATCACCAGCCTGAGTTCGGGAAATTCCCCGGTGAGACGGGAGAACGACCGGAGCAGTATGTCCTGTCCTTTTTCCCGGTGCAGCCGGCCGATGGCGCCAATGATTTTCAGTCCCGGAGCAAGCCCGAGTTTATCGAGCATTGGTTTCCGGTCGGTTTGAGTTTTCTCAAACCTGATGCCGTTCCAGATCACCAGGATTTTATCGGGAGGTATTGAATAGCGGTCCACGCAGAATTTTTTAAGCGCTTCCGGGGCAACCACATATCGGGTCGCGAACCGGCTGGTCAATTTTTCAAGAACGGCCTTGGACGCGCTCTCGTCAAACGTGTGGATCGCGCAGAGCCGCAATTTTATTCCGGCGAGCCGTCCCGCGAGCTTGGACATCTGGTTTGCCTGGAAAAGGATTCCCTGGATGAGGTCGGGCTTCATTTCGCCCAGGTCGGACCGGAGCCGGAAAAAGACCCGGAACAGTCCGAGCATGTAGCCCAAATTGATTTCAGTCCCGAGTCCATAGCTTTTCACCGGGATCCCCAGTTCCTCGATTAATTTTGCGAAATGTCCCTTCCGCTTCAGCACCAGCACCCGGATTTCGAATTTATCTTTCAGGCCCCGGCACAGCTCGAAAAGGATCTGCTCCGCGCCTCCGAAATCGCAGTCGGTGATCAGGAAAGCAATTTTTTTCAAGCCAGCCATTGCCTGCTCTTTCTCCACAAACGGACCATCGCTCTCATCGCGGGTTTGGGCAGGAGGCTTAAGAGCAGTCCCTGCCAGGCCTGGGCCTTGAGCGGGTCGTTGCGCAGGCATAAAAACGCTTTTGCCCTGGCTTGTTTGCTGTCTTCCGCGGCCAGGAACCTGACCATGCTCTCGCAATAAACATTGGCAAGCGCCTGCTTTTGAATTTTATTTCCAAGCTCCGGGTGTTTTTCAAAGACCCAGTTCAAAGTTTTAAAGCTTATTTCTTCCGAGAGCATGAGTTTGTCGTGAATGGCGCTCTGGGGGTGCTTCCGGTATTCCACGCCCACCCAGGGATAGTGGACCATTTCCCCGTATTCCAAGGCCCGGAGCCAGAAGTCCCAATCCGAGGCCGGACCGAAAGGCCGATAAAATTCTCCGGCCTCAAGCAAGCGCCTCCGGATCACCACGCTGGAGTGGATGATGAAATTGCCCAGGACCAGGTTTTGCAAAGTAGCGACCGGGGATGATTTCTGCACCCACAACGGCTTGCCTTGAGGGTCGATGATCCGGGCATCCCCGTAAAAGGCGATTGCATCCGGGTGTTTGCCGGCAAACTCCGCCATGCTTGCCAGGTGGCCGGGCAGGTAGCAATCGTCGGAATCCAAAAAAGCGACCATGTCCCCTTTTGCGTGTTTGATCCCGACATTTCTCACTTTACCTAGCCCCATGTTTTCCTGCTCGACCAGGACGATCCGGCCCGAGAATTTCCTGAGGATTTCCGCGCTGCGGTCTGTGGAACCGTCATTCACGGCCACCACTTCATAACTCGCGCCTTGCTGGCCGAGCACGCTTTCCAAAGTCTTCTCGACATAGCGCTCCTGATTGTAAACAGGGATCACAACGCTGATCAAAGGCTTGTTCATTTTTCCGCGGGCCTGACCGCTTTCCAGAACATTTCCAAATCTTTTCTCCCGATGCTTTTGCTCAACAGCAGCAGGGCCAGATACAAAACCAGCATGACCGGCAGCCAAAAGATAATTTTCAGCTCCAGGAATTTTGAGACCAGCACTATGGAAGAGCCCAGCAGGATCGGCCAGAGCGTTGACTTGAGCATGACCAGGAAATCGGGCCGGAAATCCTTGATCAGCGCGGTCAAGGACAGCTGCGTGAAATACGCGGCAAAACTGGCGAAGCCCGCGCCCGCGATCCCGTATCGGGGGATCAGCACCAGGTTGAGCGCGACATTGACCAACGCTCCCAGGCCGTTAACCAGAAGCCAGAGCTTTTCCCTGCCCCGCGACAGCGCGATATTGAAAGAGCCGATGTAGATAAAAACCATAACCATGGATGTGCTCAGCCAGAACAGCGCGTCCTTGGCCTCAACATAATCCTTGCCGAACAGGAGCTGGATCACCTCTTGGCTGAACCCGGCGAGGATGATCCAGATGAAGACCGAAGTGATGGTGAGGTACTTGAAGCTGTAGTGGTTAGTCTTGTCGAAGTTTTCCCGCGATTCGCCCAGGTATTTTGTGATGAGCGGGAACACCGTCATGTACCAGACCGATGGGATCAATACCAGGTAGTCGGTCAGGTTGGCGCAACTGCCGTAAAGCCCGACCGAGCGCGCGCCCAATGCCGGGTAAAGCATGAGCTGGTCGATCCGGCTGATCACCATAACAAATATATTGTTGATCAAAAGGATCCGGGAGGCCGTGAATATTTCCCGGACCTCCTGAAAGGAAAACCTCCAATCGACCCGGTACTCCTTTTTTTCAAAACCGAGCATGAAGAAGAACGCAAGCTGCAGGACCCGGAACGCCAGGTAAAGCCAAAAGAAAGGCAAAAGACCAAGCTTGAGAACGATCATAAGCCCGCGGCCGACCTGATAGAACATCAGGCTGGCGCCGTCCGCCAGAGCGGGCCTGAGCAGCTTGAGCTCGATCTGGTGCGGGACCTGGAGCACGTAGCAGGCATTGCCCATCAGCCCGAGCAGGACGATGGCCAGATAGGTGATGGTGGTTTTCGGGTATCCCAGGAACCAGGCCGCGCCGATGCCCGCGACCCAGCCGATCAGCGCGAGCGCGATTTTTATGGCGACTCCGGCGCCCAGGTATTTGCGCATCTGCCCCGGGAACTTGACGGCTTCCCTTGCCACCACCTGCTCGATCATGGGCGGGGTGAAGACACTGAGGAAAGTGAACCAAGCGAAGACCAGGCTGTAAATCCCGAACTGCTCGGAGCCGAAATAGCGGATCAGCCAGACCGAGACCACGAACCCGGCGAACGCGGTCAGGAGGCGCTCCCCGATCAGGATCTGGTTGTTGACCGCGATTTTCCTGACCAGGCTCATTTCCCGCCCCCGGCGCCCATTTTATTCAATGCCGCCCTCGCGCCCGGGTCGTGATAATTTTGCTCGAGCTCTTTCAGGTATTTGACCGCCTGTGCCCGGTTTTCATCGCCGCCCCGGGCCAGTTTGATCCAGACCATTTCCCAGAGCGCGTTCTGATGGCCCCCGGCCGCGCTGAGCGCGGTCATGCCGAACTGCTCAGCCTGATTGAGGTTCCCCTGCAGCCGGCAAACCTTTGCCAGCCGCGCCAGCAGGTCCGGGCTGTAAGGATAAAGCTCACGCGCGTTCAAATATTCGAACTCCGCGAGCTTGAGCTCGCCGTCATGGACATAATAGTCTCCCAGTTCCCTGTGCCAGAAGGCAAAGCGCGGGTTGAGCTGGATGGCCCGGCGATAATGGGACAGCACCGAGGCGGCGTCGGCTTTTTCTCTGGCCAGGGACCAGGCCATGACGATTTCCGGGTAGTCGTCGATGGGCATCATTTTTATGGCTTTGAGGGCGAGGGCCTTTGCGGTTTTGGGGTCGCCGTAGCTGAATTCAAATTCTACTTTTTTCACCAGCCGTTGCTCGGCAAAGATCCAGAGGCTGACGAAACACAAGACCGCGGAGAGCAGCGCGAGCAGTCCCAGGGTCAAAGCCGGGGCTTTTTTCTCTTCGGCGTTTTCAACCCCGGTCACGACCGCGGCAAACAACACAAAAAAGACCGAAGCCAACTCCGGCGCATAAAGCCCGAAATCCCAGAGCCAGGCCGACCAGACCACGAAAAGCCCGGACCAGACGCTCATGAGCAGGGCGTCTCCCGAGTCCGCGATTTTTTTGGCCGCCAGCAGGAGGTAAGCGATGAGGATCAGCATCCCGATTTCCGCGATTGGCCCTGATTCCGCCAGCACCTGTATGAAATTATTGTGCGCGTACCTGGTCTCGTTTCCCAGCAGGGGACGGTATTTGGGATACGCGATCCAAAAATTGCCCACGCCCGCGCCCAGCGCCGGCTTTTCCAAAAAGACTTTAAGCCCGGACTCGAAGTTGTAGAGTCGGAGCACGATCGGGTTCTGGGAGCTGAAAAAATACTGGCGGCGCTGATAGACAAACAGCGAAAAGACCAGGGCCGCGAAAATAGAAACAGCCAGGAAAATGGCCGCGATTTTTCTTGGCGGGTATTTTTTGCCGAGTTTCATGGCTGCCAGGGAAAAAATTCCGGCCAGCAGGGCCAGGAACCCTCCCATGGATCGGGACAGGATGATCATGCCGAAAAGCAGGACGGCGAAGAAGGCAAAGGTAATGATCCGGGTTGATCTGGATTTGATGTTTTTTCCGGCCAAGGCTTGGAAGCCGCCGGTCCATATCACCAGCGCCGCGGACAGGAAGCAGGCGAAGAAGTCGGGCGAAAACGTGAACCCGAAAATCCTCTTCAAGGACACTTGTTCGAAGCCGGCGACCGTTGCATCCATGAGCGCGCTTCTTTCCAGGCCCCCGAGGTATTGGCTGAGCCCGAAACATGCTTGAACCAGCGCCGCGGCCAGCAGCGCCCAGGCAACGGGCGTGATGCTCCGGGAATTGCATATTTCCACGCCGGACAGGAATATGAACAAATAACCCAGGAAAATGATGAGTTCCCGGGCGCTTTGCAAAGGCTGAAGTCCGAAAGGCATGGAAATGATCAAGCCTCCGAAAAATAAAAGCAGGCCCAGCGAAAGCATCGCCGGCAGCTTGAAGTAGGTCTTTTTTGCGAGCAAGGCCGCAAGGTAGAGCAGGCAGAACCAGACCAGGAAAAAATAATTCGACCAGTAATATATTTTTCCCGAAACCAAAAGCCGGGCGAACAGGCCGGTCAGAAAAAGGATTTCCAGAACATTTACAAGTCGGCTTTTTTGCGGAATTGGAGTGACCTCGGATTTATACAAAATCTCTTTTTTCCAGGACCAGGCTGGCCAGGACCAAAATGACGGCTGCGGTGAGAATGCCAGCCAGGATGGTGACGCCGAAAGTTTTGGGGACCAGCGCCTGGGCGTAGGTGGCGTTGTCCACAATGTTGTAGTTGGAGAGGTTGGGGAGCAGGTAATAAACCGCCTTGCCTAAAAATTCGACCAGGGGCTTGCCGCTCCGGGCGCTGAAGTTCTTGATGTCTCCGGAGAGATGCCCGATCACGAACAGGGACAGGGTGAAAATGGCGGACAGGGTTGGCGTGGAAAAAGTTGAGAAAAACAAGGCGATCGCCACCACGATCATCAGGCTCAGGCAGATCAGGATTATGGCCTGGGCCTGCGCCCAGCTGAAATGCCCGCCCAGGTAATACAGGATCACTAAATAGACCATGACCATGATCGATATGTTGACCATGATTGTAATCACCAGTCCCAGGTATTTCCCGAGCAGGAAAGAGCTTCGAGAGATCGGTTTGGAGAGCAGGGTGTAGATGGTGCGGCGCTCAATCTCCTTGCTGACCAGGCTGATGCCCAGAAATACCGCCATCAGGCTCCCGAAGATGGAGATGCTGCTCAAGCCCACATCGATGGTGATGCGCTCCCACTCTCCCGTGGAAAGCTGGACCAGGGCGATGGTGAGCACGATCATGAGCAGGGCGAAGACCAGGAGGTTGTAGAGGATGCGGTCCCGGATGTTTTCCCGGAAACTGTTGATCGCGATGGTCAGGATTTTATTCATTGGTCTTTTATCTCCCCGACCATCCTGACGAAAGAATCTTCCAGGTTCTGTTGGCGCGCCGAATACTCGAGGAGCCGGCCGCCTTTTTGCAGGACCAACCCGGCGAGCGCCCCGGCTTTTTGCTCATCGCCGAGCAGGATCAGTCCGCGGTCATTCTGCCAGGTTATGGAAAATTCTTCTTTGCTACCCCGCTCGTCCAGTTCCTTGCGCAGCTCCGGGTTTTTGATCTCGGCCTGGATTTCCCACTGGTGGACGGATGCCTGCGCGAATTCTTCGACCATCCCCACTTTCACCAGGCGCCCGAGATTGATGATGCCCACCCGGTCGCAGATCATCTCCACATCGCTGATGATATGGGTGTTGAAAAACACGGTCTTGCCTTGGTCTTTGAGGTTTGCGATCAGGTCCCGGATTTCCTTGCGGCCCAGCGGGTCCAGGCCGCTCATCGGCTCGTCCAGGATCACCAGTTCCGGGTCGTTGATCAAGGCCTGGGCCAGGCCGATGCGCTGGAGCATGCCTTTGGAATATTTCCGGAGCGCCCATTTCCTCGCCCGCTCCAGGCCCACCAGACCGAGCAGGGAATTGATCCGCTTGCCGCGCTCGGCCGCGGACATCGGGAAGAAGCGCGCGCAGAAGTCCAAAAACTCTTCCCCGCTCAGATAGTCGTAAAAATAGGGCTGCTCGGGCAGGAACCCGATTTTCACGCGGCTGGCCACTTCTCCCGCGGGCTTTCCGAGCACGAATGCTTTTCCAGAGGTCGGCTTGATCAGCCCGGCCAGGATTTTAATGGTGGTTGTTTTCCCCGCGCCGTTGGGTCCGAGGAACCCGAATATTTCTCCTTTTTGGACCTCCAAGTCGATGCCTTTGAGCGCTTCTATTTTCTGGCGCCGGAAGCCGCTGAGAAAGGTCTTGCGCAGCGCTTCGGTCTTGATCATTGTTATTTCCAATCCTTTGACCGGTAGACCCCGGTGTAGAATTCCTTGCTGCTTTTTGCCTGGTGAGTTTGCGGGTCTATAAAATATGATCCGCCCACGGGGTCTTTGGGGATTTCCTTGGTCAATCCGGATGACACCAGCTGCTCCAATTTTTCCGGATAGGCGCCGGTATCGGCCTTGAATTGTTCGATTAACTTATTAAGCAGGTCCATATCTTTCCGCTGGTTCAAGCCCGCGACCATTTGGTTCATGGACCCGGTCCAGTTGCCGAGTTTGGGGTCTTTGTACATTTCCTGCAAAAACGACAAGCTCAAGTCAGGATTGTTTCCTTCCGCCACAATCCGCGAGGCCAGAATCCCATAGGGGGCGTAGTTCCTCAACTTGGCGGCCTCAAACAGGTTCTTGGCGGCTTTTTCACGGTCGTTCATGAAGAAATAGTATGAGAATCCCAGCAGGTATGCCAGCTCTCCTTTGTTAGGAAGGTTCCTTCTGCCTTTTTCAAGCAGGGTGATATTTTGCTGAGGAGTGATCCGGTCGGTGATCATCACCGCGGCCGGGTAATAATAGGCCTCGAAGAATTGAGGGGATATGTCGGTGACGAAATCCGCATAATCGTAGAGATGAAGGGGCTTGGTTTTCCGGCTTATGCAATTGCCCAGATACTGGATGGTTTTCAGCCAGTAATAATCCGCGGTCAAATTTATATGCCCCAGGCTGGCGAGCCTCACTATTTCCGGTTTTGGAAAATAGACCGCGGCGTCCCCCTGCGAGGAAACCATGGTCCGGGTCTGGTCCAAACGGTTTTGAGAAACGATCAAGCCGGCGAAGAGCAGGACCGCGGCTGCTGCCAGCGCCAGGGGTTTCAAGCTCACGACTTTTTCACCTCGAAAGCGTCCGGGATTTTCGCCACGCCCAGTTCCAGCGGGTTGCCGGCCTGAAAATGATACGCCCATCGCCCCAGTTCCGAAACCAGTTTTTCCGCGAGTCCCGGGCTGGCGTAGAGCTTGACTTGCTCGAAAGGATAGCTCACCAGGCTCTTGATCAGCGCGCCGGAAAAATCCTTGAGCCCGAACTCGGGACGGTACAGGTCTTCCGCCACCAGGGCAAAGCTCCGGGCGCCGGCGCCGGCCAGTTTGCGGGCGACTCTTTGAAACCAGTTTGCCGCTTTTTCCAGGTTGAAGGACTCGGTTTTTCCAAGCGGGGCCAAAAACAACTCCGGGGCGACCATCCGCTCCGGGTTGATCAGGAGCCAGTAATCCTCTTTTTCGAAGAGTTGTTCCAGGATCAGGCCGCTGATCAATCCGTTCAGCCTGAAATCGATCCGGCCCGTGCCTCCCCTTGGCGGGACCTGGTCCATGAACACGGGCAGCGCGATGGTTTCTTTCAAGGACCAGTCCGGGGGGTAAGTGGCGGCGATCAATCTCATTATTTTTCCGTCTTGCGGATTTTTTCTTCCCTTGTAAGCTGTTTCAGGATCTGGTCCAGGATGCCGTTGATAAAGGCGCCGGATTCGCCGGTGCCGAATTTTTTGCCCA
>Ga0315287_10002833_pt1 | contig 16549 bp, 16 predicted proteins | sample YL17G11_0_MG_FD_205037 | JGI IMG/M metagenome (GOLD analysis project Ga0315287, IMG submission 205037) | Sediment microbial communities from Yellowstone Lake, YNP, Wyoming, USA - YL17G11_0 | ecosystem: Environmental > Aquatic > Freshwater > Lake > Sediment | place: USA: Wyoming | collected...
GGCGAGCATCTCGCCTGCAATTGTGCTGCAACCGACGGCATCGTCGAGTTCGCTGGTCGCGCCAGCAATCTGGCATCGCAAGTGATGACAGAGCCACGAAACTGCAGCGTCAGTCTGGGCTCGAAATCAAGCCTGCCAACGCCATCGTTTGATTCACCCATCAGGCTCTCCATGACGGCCTCGCCTGATCCAAATTAAGTCATTGACTATTATATCTGAATCGCACCCACTACGTCAGAAACTAACATGTTATCCGGCGAATGGGGGTTAAATCGCAAATTACTGATTTGAGTAATGCAGCTGGAAAAACATCAAAATATCGAGCAAACAGATGGCAAATAGCTCCGCTTATACCCCCATAGCTGAGCTTCGATGGGTAATTGCAGCTATTTCAGAAATGTCGTCTGCAGATGGACGCACAGTTTACACAGCCTGATGGGTGTGGTTCATCTCCTGTTGACCCAGGCTGTGTGTAGACGCCGTTCAGGTCGGAATATCCGCAAGGTTTGCGTGATTTTAGCGATCGGCAATTCGTTAAAACTTTGATTTCATCGCGGCCAAAATTCATGACGCTGTGACAAAATTAAAATTCTGACGGTTCGCAGATATATTACCCAGCCTCGGCCCTTGGCTAACGAATTGCGCGGGTATAAAAGATTCTCAGCTGAGGCAAGAACTGCAGACGCCGTCTAGCTGTGTCACGAACTACATCTATCGGCATTTACCCCGCCGTCACTACATGCCCGACAAACGGCAGTTCGCGGAACTGGTGGGCCATGTCCATTCCGTAGCCGACCACAAATTTGTCGGGGCAGACAAAGCCGCAGAAATCTGCCTTAATATTGGCAGCGAGGTGGCCTGGCTTTTCCAGCAGCACGGCGGTCATGACGTTGGAGGCGCCGCGTGCGGCCAGCAGGTCCTTGGCAAAGGCCAGGGTGCGGCCCGATTCGAGAATGTCATCCACCAGCATAACGTCACGGCCCATGATTTGCGATTCGATATCGCGCAGCACCTCGACCTGTCCCGACGAGGTGGTGGCTGCCCGGTAGCTGGCCAGAATCATAAAATCAACCTCCGGCGAGAGACCAGCGTGGTGCATGGCGCGAATGAGGTCGGCAGCAAAAATGAAGCTGCCCTTGAGAACAGGAACAACCAGGAGGTTTTGAGGCTTGCACGCCGCAATTTCCTTGGCCAGAACGCCGATGCGTGCGGCAATTTCGGTTTCTGAAAAAAGAACGGAAATGCGGTGGCCGTCTATCGTGATGTCAGTCATGGGGTAGGCTTTGAGCCGATTTCATTGGCATGTGCAAAGCGAATTTGCAGATTCTTCGCAGTTTCCGGCGGTGAGGCAACGCGGGTCACAAAATTGGTGGTTTCACCGGACCGCAGGGGCCTAGCCCCGGTATCCAGCGTCCAGCTGTAAACTTCCGCCTGGCCTTCGTCGCTGAGGCCAAAGCGCAGGAAGGGCAGTTTCTGCGATGCGTTCGACACATTGGTGATTTCACCCTTGATGGTGAGAACCCGCGTACCGTCAACAATGGCATGCTGCTGCTCGATGCGGTGCACCTCCAGGCCATAGATGTTCACATTCAATCCCACCGCGTCATAGGCACGAATGGTAATGGGGACAATCGCGACCACACTCTCGGGAAAAGCTGCGGCCGCACCCAGCGGCGCCACCAGACAGAGGCCGAGAATGGCCCAGCCCTGTACACTGGCAAGTTTCTGCCGCCGTTTGATGGCAAAGGCCTCGCGTGCCTTTTTCGAGGCTTCCACCAGGCGTTTTACTTCACTGTCGGGCTCGAAACCGTGCTCGATGACCATGGGCATGGTGCGGGGTGAAACATCAACAATTTCAATGGCTCGGCTTTCAATCCACCGATGGCCGCAGGAGGCGCAGCAGATGGCCATGCCCTCAGCCAAAAGACGTTGCTCAGGCATTCTGTAGCGGGTGGAACAGGATGGACAAGAAATTATCATTTTAAAATCGTAGTATCCTGTGATTCGTGAGGGGCGGTAAATTCACCCTGTGCTTCCCAAAGGTTAACTGCCATTAGGGTTAATGGCGCGTTAAGGCGAAAGTGGTGAAACTAGTTTTTCTTTAAGGGGAGTGTTTTTTGGTCCGTCTTGACAGTGTGGGCTTGCGCTACGGTGACGGGCCGGAAATCTTGAAAGATGTCAGTTTTCACCTGCGGCCGGGGTCCTTTTGCTTTCTCACCGGACCATCGGGTGCGGGCAAAACCTCCCTGCTGCGCCTACTGTTTCTCGCCCTGCAGCCCACCCGCGGCCTGATCAATATCTTTGACCGCGATGTGACCCAGGTGAGCCGGCGCGAGTTGCCGCTGTTGCGTCGTCGCATCGGCGTGGTGTTCCAAGAGTTTCGCCTACTCGACCACCTCACGACCTTCGACAATGTGGCCTTGCCCTTACGGGTGAGCGGCCAGCGGGAAGACTTCTACCGCGCGGATGTCATGGATCTCCTGAGCTGGGTGGGTCTTGCCGACCAAGCCCATGCCTATCCGCCTGTATTGTCCGGCGGTGAAAAACAGCGCGCCGCAATCGCCCGTGCCGTCATTTCAAAGCCGGAGCTCCTGCTTGCCGACGAACCCACAGGCAACGTGGATCCGGTTCTCGCCAAGCGCCTGCTCCACCTCTTCATGGAGCTCAACCGTCTGGGGACGACGGTGTTCCTTGCCACCCATGATCTGAAACTTGTAAGCCAAACAAAGTCGACGGTCTTCCACCTGGAAAAGGGCATGTTGAAAGTCGCATGACAGGCCATCGCGATACTCGCAAAGGGCACATCATTCCGCCGGAAGCCGCACCCCTCAAGGCGTTGACGGTGACGATGACAGTCATGTGTTACCTTGCGTGTCTCGCCATCGGTGCCCTCATCCTGATCAACCGTGCGGTCGACAATTGGACGAGTGGCCTGTCGCGCGAGGTCACCGTGCAGGTGCGCCTGCTGCAGGATACCGACATTGAGCGCGAGCTTGCCAATGGCAAGGCCTTGCTGGAGAGAACGCCTGGTGTTACGGGTGTCGAAGTGCTTGACCGCAGTGCCGGCGCCAAACTCCTGGAGCCCTGGCTTGGCACCAACAACCTGGACGATCTTCCCATTCCACGCCTCATCCGCGTCACCATTGACGAGAAGGCCCCGCCGGATTTCGATAGACTAGACGCAGACCTGAAGAAATCCGTGAAGGGCGCCAGCCTCGATACGCACCGCCGCTGGGAAGCAGAGCTCACCCGCATGGCCAGCGCCCTTTCCGCGCTGTCCTACGCCATCTTGGTGCTCATCTGCATTTCAACCATCGCCATGGTAATCTTTGCCACGCGCACCGTGCTGGATGCCAACCGTCACGTGGTCGACGTGTTGCATCTGGTGGGCGCCAAGGACGGTTACATTGCGCGGCAGATCGACAGCCGCTTCATCAAGACCGGATTGATGGCGGGCCTCTTCGGCGTGATGCTGGGCATTCTCACCTTCTTCCTGCTGGGCCTCACCGGCACCGCAGGCGGCGGCGGCTTTGCCGACGCCAGCCGCGGCCTCCTCTTCGCACCTCCCGCAATTGCCCTCTGGAGTTATGGCGCATTGTTCAGCGTGCCGGTAATTGCCACCCTGATCTGCCTCATCACTTCGCGCATGGCGCTCATCCGCATGCTAGGTAGCGTGCTGTGATTGCCCTGCGCTCCGTCATCTTCAACATCGCCTTCTATGTGAACCTCATTCTCTTCCTAGTCCTGGGTGCGGGGTTCTTCATCACACCGCGCAAATGGTCTATCCGCGCCCTACAGGCCTGGGCGCGCGCATCTTTGTGGCTATTGCGAATAATCTGCAACATCCATGCGGATGTACGCGGACTCAAGAATATTCCCAAGGGCGCCTTGCTGGTGGCCGGCAAGCACCAGTCGGTATGGGAGACCTTTGCGGTGCTGCCCTATCTCGACGACCCCTGCATGGTGCTCAAGAAGGAACTGCAATGGATTCCGTTTTTCGGCTGGTTCATCTTCAAGTTCCGTATGATTGCTGTTGAACGCAGCGCCGCCTCTGCCGCGTTGCGAAAACTGCTGGCGCGCGGCATGGAGGAAATCGCCGCCGGCCGCCAGATCGTCATCATGCCGGAAGGCACACGACGTGCCCCCGATGCCCCACCGGATTACAAGTCTGGTGCGGCTGCCCTCTACGGTACCCTGGGCTCGCCTTGTCTCCCCTTTGCCCTGAACTCCGGTCTGTTCTGGCCGCGTCGCAAATTCCTGCGGCTGCCGGGTACCATCATTCTCGAGTTCCTTCCACCTATCCCGGCAGGCCTTTCCCGCAAAGTTTTCCAGGAACGCCTTCAAACTGACATCGAAACCGCCACGGCAAGGTTGGTGGCAGAGGGGCAGGTTGCGGTACGAAGCAAGAACAAATCCTCGACTTTGGCCTAAGCCTGGGGTATTATGGACTATGGAGTGCCGCGGCCCATGAAGGACAGCAACGACGACATCCTCGATCCTATCTCGCAAGAGATCTGGAACATGAAGTACCGCTTCAAGGATGCGCAGGGGCCCACCCATGATCAAAGTCTGGCAGACAGCTGGTGGCGGGTGGCGCGTGCTGTTGCCGAAGCAGAGGCCCCCGCAGTCCGCGAAAAATGGGCAGCTTCCTTTTATGAGATTCTGTCTGGCTTCAGGTTTCTACCCGCCGGCCGCATCCTCGCAGGGGCAGGAACCGGCCGCAGTGTCACCATGTTCAATTGCTTTGTCATGGGCGAACTCGAAGATTCCATGGCCGGTATCTTCGATGGCCTGAAGGAGGCAGCCCTTACCCTGCAGCAGGGTGGCGGCATCGGACATGATTTTTCAACCCTGCGTCCCAAGGGGGCACCGGTTCGCGGTGTCGGCGCTGATGCATCCGGGCCTTTAAGCTTTATGGACGTGTGGGACGCCATGTGCAGTACCATCATGTCAGCAGGGGCCCGGCGCGGCGCCATGATGGGCACCATGCGCTGCGACCATCCCGACGTCGAGGATTTTATCGCAGCCAAGCGCGATCCCCGGCGTTTACGCAATTTCAACCTATCAGTGCTGGTGACTGACGCATTCATGGCCGCCGTCAAGGCCGATACCCCCTGGCCTCTCGCCTTCTGCGACCGGATCTACAAGACGGTTTCGGCGCGTGGGCTGTGGGACCAGATCATGCACTCGACCTACGAATATGCCGAGCCCGGGGTCATCTTCATTGACCGCATCAACACCGACAACAACCTCGCCTATCTCGAGACCATCCACTGCACCAATCCTTGCGGCGAGCAGCCCCTACCCAATTACGGCGCCTGCCTATTGGGTTCGATCAATCTCACACGGTTTGTCAAGAGCGCCTTTGAGAAGGGTGCGGCCATGGATATCGCCGCTCTTGAAAAGGTGGTGGCAGTGGCAGTGCGTTTTCTCGATGACGTGATTGATGTGTCGAACTATCCGCTGGAGTCACAACGTTTCGAAGCCTTCGCCAAGCGCCGCATCGGATTGGGGCTCACGGGTCTTGCCGACGCACTTGCCATGTGCGGTCTGCGCTATGGCTCGGAAGAAGCAGCGAAAGTCGCTGGCGCTTGGGCCAGCCTTCTTGAAACCACGTCCTATGCAGAGAGTTCGAAACTAGCGACGGAGAAGGGTGCCTTTCCATTCTTCGATGCAAAAAAATATATGAAGGGTGGCCACGCGGCGCGGTTGCCAGAGCCATTGCGCAAGGACATCGCTGCAAACGGCTTGCGCAATGGCCTGCTCACATCCATAGCACCCACCGGAACCATCTCGCTGTTTGCTGGCAATGTGTCGAGCGGCATCGAGCCCATTTTCAGCGTGAGCTATGAACGCAAGGTACGTCTCGAGGACGGCAGCCGCAAATCGCAGCGGGTGGATGACTACGCCGCCAGGCTGTGGTGGCACCTCAAGGGTGAGGAGGCTCGCCTGCCCGAAGCGTTCGTCACCGCCGACGACCTCACCCCCCACCAGCACCTCATCATGCAGGCGGCCGTCCAGCGCCACATCGACAGTTCGATCTCCAAGACCATCAATGTGCCGGTGGACCTCGACTTCGAAGCCTTCAAGCAGGTCTACCTGCAAGCCTATGACCTCGGCCTCAAGGGTTGCACCACCTTCCGGCCCAACGACATCACCGGGTCGGTGTTGTCCACATCTCTCACCAGCGAGGTAAAAGACTATGCCATCATGGAGCGCGAAGCGACCCTGGGCGGTTTCACCTATAAGTTAAAATGGCCGGAGTCGGACCACGCCATATACATTACCATGAATGACGTGATGAAGGACGGTAAGCGCCTGCCCTTTGAGATTTTCATCAACTCCAAGAATATGGAGCATTTTGCCTGGACGGTAGCACTCACTCGCATGATCTCGGCGGTGTTCCGGCGCGGCGGCGATGTGTCTTTTGTGGTCGATGAGCTGAAGGCGGTGTTCGATCCCCGCGGTGGCCAGTGGATGGAGGGCCGCTATGTGCCGAGCCTGCTTGCCGCCATCGGTGGCGTCATCGAAAAGCATATGATAGAAATCGACTTCCTGCGGCCGCACGAAAAGCCAGCAGAGGCGCTTTCAGCCGGGACCAAAAAGTCGTCCTGCCCGCGCTGCGGCGAGTTGGCCCTGGTGTTCCAGGAGGGCTGCGCCACTTGCCTATCCTGCGGATTTTCAAAATGTAGCTAATTGAGGCTTGCATTAATCTCAATTTTGTTCTACATTTGTTCCCATGCTGATACATGGTTCACCACTCTCAATCGAATTCCCACAGGGCTTTGGAGACACTGAGCGTTTCTGGTACTGGCAGGGTGCCTCCGGCAAGAAATACATCCACTCGGTCTACGCGGTGGGCGCCTGCCCGCCGCTTCCTGGCGCCATCTATGTGGCCGTCCGGCGCATCGGCAACCTGCGCACGGTGATTGCAATCAACCGTTTCGCCCCCTTCTGGGACGGCACCTTCTCTGCCCATGAAAATGTCGATGCCGACGAAATCCACGTACACCTGCTGGCCCGCGACGACGTCGCCGCCAACGCCATCCTTGGCGACCTGAAGGCGGCCTGTGAGGAGAGTTTTCCATCTTCGCAGAGAGCGGATATTCCCACTTACATCATTCCAACCTGACCCACCCACTCCTGTCGTCCCGGCGAAAGCCGGCATGACGGTTCACGAGAGTTCCGCCCCGATCGCCTCCAGTGTCCGGTCCCTGATGTCCATTTCCTTGAGGTGGGCGAGGGTGCTCTTAACGTAGTCGGTACAGCGGCCCATTTCTCCCACGCCCTGCAGCACATGTTTCATCAGGCTGTCGTGACTGAGCTTGCCGGCATATTGCTCGTGACCGCGGTCGGCCACATAGAGCAACGCCTCGACCTTTTCTCCACGGTCCAGAAGCTCAATTGTCTGCAGGGCTTCCACGTAGACCACGCTCACCTGTTCGCGCGCCCTGAGATAGCTGAGGGTTGTCTCCCACTTCACTGGCGCCACTTCGAAGGCAACACCGATGCAGGAACCCCCGCGATCCAGGCCAAGCACAAGACCCGGCTTTTCTTCCGTGCCGCGATGGTGCAGGGAGTAGATGCACAGGCTGCGATGATAACCCCGGATCCGTGCATGGGCCTGTGACAGGAAATCAAATCCCGGTTTCCACATCAGGGAACCATAGCCAAATATCCATCGCTGCTGCATGCTGAACACTCCGGGTCATCGCAAAAAGAATCGCTTCCCATGTCTACGACAACCAGACGCCCATGGCACATGTTCTATCCGCTGGCAGGCATGATCCTGGTGTCCATCGTCTGGAGTGTTTACTGGTGGATTGCCTCTACAAAGGCTGAAAGCCTGGTAGCAAGCCAGCGCACGGAATTGGCCGCCCGCGGACTTCAATTGCAATGTGATAGGGAGAGGTGGGGTGGCTTTCCCTTCCGCTTCGAGTTCACCTGCGAGGGCGTTTCGGTTCACTATGCCGAGGCCTTGCTGAAAGCTGGAAAAGTGCTGGCAGTAGCCCAGGCCTATAATCCCTTTCATATCCTGTTCCTGGTCAACGGACCAAGTTCACTTGCCAGTGCCGACCAGCCCTTGCTCATTGCAACCCATGATGACGCGCTCATCTCTCTCACCATCAACACCGCGGGTGATTGGGACGTGAGCTCTGACGTTGCCCACCTGAATGTGGCAGAGATTTTTTCCGCGACCGCGATGAAGGTCTTCGCCCGCCAGATCAGGGGCAAGATCGATGTGGCCGGAAATGCTGACGGACTGATTGTAGTTGGAGAGAACACAGTGAAAATTCCTTTTGACCATGCTGAGGTGCTGGGCAAACTCAACGGGCCCACTTCTCTTGACATATCCAGCCTGAAGATCACCTCGGGTGACATTGCATTCGAAGCCGCGGGAAATCTTGGTCTCGATGGAGCTCATTCACTTGCAGGACATCTTGCAACCAAAACCAACAATGTTGACGAATTGCTCAAGCTGATAGCGCCTCTCTTTGCCTTGAACGACAAGGACCAGACGGCAATCAAGAGCCTGCTTGCCACGCAAGCAAACGGTGTAAAGCCGCCAGCCCAGAAAGCCGAATTTACCGGACGGGACGGTGGCCTCTACTGGGAACAGTTCAAGATCGCCGACCTCGATCCCATCTATTGACGGTGCGTCGGATCCCGCCCAAAGTCGGGTGCAGCCGTTTCCTGGCCAGCCTCAATGATCTTGCGACGCACGCCCCGTGCACGCGAGAACAGGCCGAACAAGGCATCGCCATCACCAAAGCGGATAGCTCGCTGCAACACAGACAGGTCCTCCGAAAAACGCCCCAGCATTTCAAGTACGGCTTCACGATTGTTCAGGAAGACGTCGCGCCACATGGTGGGATCAGAGGCGGCGATGCGCGTGAAGTCGCGAAAGCCACTGGCAGAATACTTGATCACCTCGGAATCGGTGACGTCCTCAAGATCGGCCGCCGTGCCCACGATGTTGTAGGCAATGAGATGGGGAAGATGGCTGGTGATGGCAAGTACCATGTCATGGTGTTCCGGCGTCATGATTTCCACGTCCGACCCGCAGCTCCGCCAGAATTCTTCCAGCCTTGCAACCGCCTGTGGGTCACTGTCGGGCAGGGGCGTCAGGATGCACCAGCGTCTGTTGAACAATTCAGCAAAGCCGGAGGTAGGTCCCGACTGCTCCGTGCCGGCGATGGGGTGACCCGGCACGAAATGAATGCCTTCTCCCAAATGTGGCAAGACATCCCGCACGACGGCAGCTTTCACCGATCCCACATCAGTGAGGATGGCGCCGGGCTTCAGTGCTGCCGAAATGTCCTTCGCAACGTCGCCGCAAGCACCCACCGGCACGCACAGAATGACCAGATCAGCATTCTTCACGGCCTCCGTCGCTGATTCGTGCATGCTGTCCACCAGGCCCAGTTTTACGGCCGTGGCGCGCGTTTCCGCACTCTTGGAATAGCCTGAGATATGCCCCGCCAATTGTTCGCGCCGCATAACATGCGACAGCGATGACCCGATGAGTCCGATGCCAATCAGGGCGACACGTTCAAATTGAATTCTCATTTCAGGAATTCCGTGAGGGCGGCAACCACCGCATTGTTGGCGTCTTCATCACCAACCGTGATGCGAAGGCACGCTGGCAGGCCATAACCTTCCATGCGCCGCACTATGATGCCATGCTCGATGAGGAATGCGTCGGCAAGCGGCGCGGTCTTGTTTCCCTTCGCCGCAAAGTGGACCAGCAGGAAATTGCCGACACTCGGTGTCACCTTGAGGCCAACGCCCTCAAGCCGGGCCGCCAGTTTCTTCACCCAAGTTTCATTGTGGGCGACAGCTGCATCCACAAACGGCTGATCTTCAATGGCAGCGACACCTGCCGCAAGGGCAGGGCCGCTTACATTGAAGGGGCCGCGAATGCGGTTTAGCACATCGGCCACCAGCGGCGGGCAATAGGCCCATCCCAAGCGCAGGCCCGCAAGGCCGTAGATCTTCGAGAAGGTCCGCGTCATCACGACATTCTCGGATGTTGCCACCAGCTCGATACCGCTTTCATAGTCGTTGCGCTTCACATATTCCGCATAGGCCGCATCAAGCACCAGTAGGGTGGATTTTGGCAGGCCCGCATGCAGCCGCTTGACCTCATCAAAGGGAAGATATGTGCCGGTCGGGTTATTGGGATTGGCGAGGAACACCATGCGGGTGCGTGTATTCACCGCCTTCAGCATGTTGTCGACACTTGTTGTGTGACCCACCTCGGGCGCCAAGACGGCCTTGGCCCCGTTGGAACTGATGGCAATGGGATAGACCAGGAAACCATACTGTGAATAAACGGCTTCATCGCCGGCATTAAGGTAGGCGTGAGCGAGAAGTTGCAGCAGCTCGTCGGAGCCCGCTCCGCAAACAATCGCATTGGCATTCAGTCCATAGCGTGACGCGATGGCCTCACGCAATGTGGTTGCCGAACCATCGGGATAGAGTGCAAGAACCTTTGCCTGGGCCGCAAAGGCGGCAACCGCCTTCTGCGAGGCGCCAAAGGGCGACTCATTGGAGGAGAGCTTATGAACTTTCGTACCCTTGGCCGCACTCTTGCCGGGGATGTAGGGTGAAATATCCATGATGCCCGATTTGGGAACGGGGCGAAGGGCAATTGATGGTCTGCTCATTTCTTGACCCCGAAGGCTGAGGCATAATGCCCGGCCACCTTCAACCCAAGCTGCGGATTGGTGCGAACAAGGCTCACCAGGGGGATTTCATGTTCCGACAGAAATCCCGACAGGCACGACACCCGCCGCGTTCCAAGTTTAAATTGCCATAGGGGCGCGGGCAGGAAATCCCGCGGCAATTTACCATCGCTCACAATCAGCGTTTCATCATCGCCCGTGGCTTCCGAAGGCGAGTGCCCGAACACGAGGAGCTTCGGGATGGGATCGTCGCGCAAAAAGGGCAAGCACGCCAGCACCCTCGCATGGCCTGATTTGCCTTCGGCAAAGGCGTCGGCCCAGGGCGCTTCGGTTTCCACGATGCAGATGTCGCCGGGACTGGTGTTCACCTGCATCAGTGCCTGGGCTTCGTCGCGGTATTCTTCCACCGGAATGGAGCCGAAATAGTCACGGATACGCAGGCGAAGACCCATGGAGGAATTGAGCCGTTTGGCGATGTGGATGGTGACCGCGGCCTGGCTTTGGGTTGAGCCCGCCAGGATGACGCGCCAAAGACGCACCAGTAAATCTCGCGGCACCAGGCTCTCTGGGCGACCCAGCAGTCGCCTCAGGATGACCGCCTCGCGGGCTGGCCGGAAGGGCGAGGCCGCTAGCGTGCCATGCCGCGCCTTGATGGCACGAACATGTTCGGTAGCTGCAAAACGCCGCTCAAGCAGGCTCATCAGACCATCATCGATCGCATCCATCTCACGGCGGATCTCGTCGAGTTCACTCTCGGGTAGGGGTGATTCACTCATGCTCTTCAAACTCTGACTTTACGGCTGCCGCACCCATAGGACTGCCCTTCTTACTGGCAGCCGTCAGAAAAGCAAAGGCTTCAGGTGGAATCGTGGGAGTGAAAGCGCGCCGGGGCAGGTAGCAGGGCGGGCCGGAAGCGGGGCATCAGGCGGCGCGCCCGCTTACCTGAGGAAAAGGCGTAGACTTGCTTCACCGCCTCGACGATTATGACCCCCGAAAGCCGCGGCGCCAGCCAACCGCCAAGCTTTTCAATGGCACCGGCACCCCGCAGAATGACGTGGCGCGAAAAGGGCGGCATCTGCAGCGCATAGGTCCATGACTGGGTTGAAAATTGCGCTTCCTTGAGGAGATCGCCAAGCTGGGTGCGCGAAAATGGTTGCCCATAGCCAAAGGGCGAGGAATCAAAGCTCGCCCAGAGCCCGCGGCGGTTGGGAACCACCAGCAGGAGGCGGCCCTGGGGGGCCATGACGCGCCAGATCTCCTGAAGCATTTCCAGTGGACTGTTGGTGAGTTCCAGCCCGTGCACCACGAGGGCAAGGTCCACCGTGCTTTCCAGCAGCGGAAGGTCAAGTTCATCAACCAGCGCGGACTTGATGAGGCCATCAAGCGGCCAGTGGGTGACACCTTGCCGTGCCTGCATGAAGGACAGGGTGTTGCCAATCTCGGAGGGAAATTCCTCGAGGTAGGGCGATGCAAATCCCAGCCCCATGACAGTGGAATCACGCAAGTGCCCGAGTCTTGGCTTCAGTTTCGCTGTGATCAGTTTGCCCGTGGCGCGTCCCAGCGGACTCGCGTAAAACTCCCGCAGTTCAACAACATCCATAATGACGACAAATAGCAATTTATGCTCTATTGGTCATCTGAATAGTTTTTTAGGGTTATCAAACTATGTCCCATCTCGATATGCGCCAGTTCATGTGCCTCAGCGACAACTACGGTGTGATTGTCCACGATCCCAAGACGGGGTCGACGGCTTCCATTGACGCGCCTGATGCCGATGCCGTGGAGGCTGAGCTCAAGAAGTTCGGCCGCCAGCTCACTCATATCTTCACCACTCATCACCATGGGGACCATGTGGGCGGCAATCTCAGGCTCAAGGAATTGTTCGGCTGCAAGATCATCGGCCCCAAGGGCGAGGCGGAGAAAATTCCGGGCATCGACATCACGATATCAGGTGGCGAAACCTTCAGCTGGGCGGGACGCGAAGTGAAAGTCTACGATTGCCCCGGCCACACCAGCGGTCACATTGCCTTCCACATCCCGTCGGAATATTCGCTGTTTGCCGGCGACACTCTGTTTGCCATGGGCTGCGGTCGTGTTATCGAGGGCACAATGGAGCAGATGCACCACTCGGTAAACCAGTTCCGCACGCTGTCTCCCAATACGTTCGTCTATTGCGGCCACGAATACACCGAAACCAATTGCCGCTTCGCACAGTCGGTGGAACGCGGCAACCGCCAGCTGAACCAGCGCGCAGCGGTGGTTGCGGCACAACGTTCCCGCGGCGAGATGACGTGCCCCTCCAGCATCGGCGAAGAACTGCGCACCAACCCCTTCATGCGCTGTGACAGTCCGGAGATCAGGAAGCATCTCAAAATGGAAGACGCAACGGACGCGCAAGTGTTTGCAGAACTCCGTACACGGAAGAATAATTTCTGACCAACGGCGTAGACATGAAACTGCATGACTTTAAGGCCCTGACCTTCGACTGCTACGGAACCTTGATCGATTGGGAGACGGGGATGTTCGAAGCTCTCAAGCCATTAACCTCGAAGGTAAAGAGAAGCCTTTTGCGCGATGATGTTCTGGAAGCGCATGCGCGCCATGAATCTGCCCAACAGAGCTTCACACCTGCCATGAAGTATTCCGAATTGCTCGCTGTTGTCTGTAAACGCCTCGCCGAGGAATGGGGCGTGGCCGCCTCCTTTGAGGAATGCCAGACTTATGGTGGTTCAGTCAAAAACTGGCCTGCATTTCCTGATTCTGTGGAAGCGTTGTCTTATCTTAAGAAAAACTTCAAACTCGTCATCCTTTCGAACGTCGATAATGCCAGCTTTGCCCACAGCAGCAAACGACTGCAGGTCGATTTCGATGCTGTCTACACCGCGCAGGATGTTGGTTCCTACAAGCCCAGCGATCGCAATTTTGATTACATGGTCACTAATTTACAGAATTTAGGCATCGCAAAATCGCAAATTCTGCATACCGCAGAAAGTCTGTTCCATGATCATTCCCCAGCCAACAGGCATGGTCTGGCATCCTGCTGGATTTATCGACGCCATGATCAGAAAGGCTTTGGCGCAACAATGAATCCCGGCGTTACGCCCCAGTACAGTTTTCGCTTCAATAGCATGGCGGAACTTGTTGCCGCTCACCGGCGGGAAATCCGCGGCTGAGTTGCGATCACACTGCAGAATCACCAACCTTGGCGGCATGCCTTTCGTACATCGGCTGGATGAACCTGCGCCCGAAAATGCTGACCAGCACCGCACCGATGATGATGGCGCCACCGATAAAGGCAGACCGCCCCGGCCTTTCGCCAACAAATATCCACGACCACAGAGGGTTGACGACAGCATCGAGCATGGACACCAGGGTGAGGGTTACCGCGGGAACAGAAATGGCGCCCCGCACATAGAAAATCAGCGGGATGGCGAGTTGCAGCGGGCCCATGGCACCCAGCAGCAGCATTTCGCGCGGGCCCACATTGAATCCGCCGCCCACATGGCCTGTGGTAAAGCCAAGCAGGCCCGCGATGACAAAGGACAGCGCGCCCCCGAGGCAGAACGACGGCACCATGTCCACACTCCGGTAACGCCGCAGCGCGAGTGTCTGCCCAGCAAAGGACATGGGAACACCAATGGCCAGGAACAATCCTAGCCAGCGGCCCGTTTCCAGCCCGTCCCAGGCAATGATGCTCACGCCGAAGACCGCAAGACCCGCGGCAAGCCAAGATTCCGGCCCCACTTTCTCACCTGTCACCCAAGGGCTCAACAGGGCCGCAAAGAGCGGGGAGGTGGCCCCGATGACGGACACCGTCGCCGTGCTGGCCAGCGTGAGGGATGAGACATAGAGGGTTGTTCCAAAGGCAAAAAACAGCGAAGACACCAGCAGGGCCGCGATGGGAATTTCAGTAAATTTCCGGAATACGCCCCGTCCGTAGACAAGGACGAGATAGACCATCAGCGACACGGCGGTCCAGTAGCCGCGCCAGCAATTGATCTGCCAGCCGTCGAGGGCCGGCATCAGACGTACAAAAAGTCCCGAAAGGCTCCACCCGAGGGTGGCTATGAAGACAAAGAAAAGGCCCGCCCCGTAACTTTGGTCCAGTCTCCCCAAATTGCTTTCCCATCCTTTCCCAGTTCGATCAGCCGAAGGCTTTTGCGCACAAGGTGGTGGGATTGAATCCGGTCAGATACTCAAGCGCGCAACTTCAGATTGTCGGGATCATAAGGACTTTCTGCAATAACGCTAGCCTTGAACATTTTGTCGAGAATCTTTATCTCCAGCGCGCTGCCAAGCTGTGCAAATTGCGGTTTCACCATAGCAAGCGCCAGGGATTTGTTCACTCGCCAGCCGAAGCCGCCGTTGGTGGCGCGACCCACCAGCTTGCCCCTGGCATAGATGGGTTCAGAGCCCCGCGTGTCGGAATCCGCATCCGTCACCCCATGGACTTCCAGGGTTACGAAATTCCAGTTCAGGCCCTTTTCACGGCCAGCAACCAGGGCATCGCGCCCCACGAAACTCCCCTTGTTGGGGTGCACAAAGCGGTCAAGACCGGATTCATAGGCCGAGTACTCGATGGAGAGTTCGCGCGGGATCAGACGGTAGCTCTTTTCGATGGACAGCGACGACATGGCCTTGATGCCATAGGGTTTGATACCGAATTCACGGCCGGCTTGCATCAACTGGTCAAAGAGGGCGACCTGCTGTTCGACGGGGTGGTGGAACTCATAGCCCAACTCGCCCACGAAGTTGACGCGCATAACATGGGCTGAGGTTGTGCCGATACTGATCTGCCTTCCCGAAAGCCACGGGAAGACCTCGTTAGAAAGATCGGCATCGGTAAGCTTCTGCAGAACTTTACGCGAATTGGGACCGGCAATAACCAGAACGCCCCAGGCCGTTGTCATGGGGGTCATCTGCACGCTGTCGTCTGCTGGCAATGCTTTACGCAGGTAGTCGTGGTCATGACGTTCGAAGGCGCCTGCTGACACCAGATAGTAACCCTGTTCGCGCACTTTGTAGACCGTGAATTCCGCACGCACGCCACCAAACAAGGTCAGCATGTGGGTCAGCGCGATGCGGCCCACCGTCTTTGGAATGCGGTTGGCAAGGATGCCATCAAGCCATCTTTCAGCGCCTGGCCCCGTGATGAAGCACTTGGCAAAGGCCGACATGTCCTGCAGGGCCACATTGTCCATCACGTTGCGGCACTCTTCGCCGACAAAGCGGAAGGCGTTGGAGCGCCGAAACGACCACTTCTCGACAATACGGCCATCCTCGGTGGGAGCTGCATGGTTGTGGTTGAGCAGGACATCCGGCCGGCCCAGGTCCTTCTCGCTCAGCGCGTAGCCCTTGGGCGCAAACCAGCCCGGCCGCTCCCAGCCGTAGACAGAGCCGAATACCGCGCCCAGATCCCTCATGCGGTCATAGCAGGGCGTGCGCTTCAGGGGCCGTGCACCTGCTCGCTCCTCCTCTGGATAATGCATGGTGAAGACGTTGGCATAGGCTTCCTCGGTTTTTTCCTTAAGGTAGCCGCGCGTGGCATAAGGTCCAAAGCGGCGGGGATCAACACCCATCATGTCGATGGTGGGCTCGCCATCCACGATCCATTCCGCCAGCTGCCAGCCCGCGCCGCCAGCCGCCGTCACACCAAAGGAATGACCCTCGTTAAGCCAGAAATTCTTCTTATCCCAGGCAGGCCCGATGATGGGCGAACCATCGGGAGTATAGGCAATGGCGCCATTATAAATTTTCTTGATGCCCAACTCGCCAAAGGCTGGAACGCGGGCAATGGTGGTTTCGATATAGGGCTCGAGGCGCTCCAGTTCGCCCTGGAACAATTCGTACTCGCTCTGGTC
>Ga0315287_10002834_pt1 | contig 16548 bp, 13 predicted proteins | sample YL17G11_0_MG_FD_205037 | JGI IMG/M metagenome (GOLD analysis project Ga0315287, IMG submission 205037) | Sediment microbial communities from Yellowstone Lake, YNP, Wyoming, USA - YL17G11_0 | ecosystem: Environmental > Aquatic > Freshwater > Lake > Sediment | place: USA: Wyoming | collected...
GCTGGCCGGCTTGGGGGGGGCGGGGGGTGGGGTGGGGCTTGTGCGAGCCCCCCCCCCCCCCCCCCCCCAGGCGCGTGCCAACGCCTCCTCTCACCCCCCCCGTCGTCTCAACCGTTGTCCGGGGACCACAGGACCCTTACCACGGCCCCGGCCAGGCAGAGGGCCTCTCCTTCTCCGTCCCCCGCGGCATGCCCGTCCCGCCCTCCCTGCGCAACATTCACGCGGAGCTGGGTACCGACATGCCGGCCGCCCTGCTGCCCCGCTCCTCCCCGCCCGGCCACGGCAGCCTGGCCGCCTGGGCGGCGCAGGGCGTGCTCCTCCTCAACGCCACGCTCACCGTGCGCGCGGCGGCCGCCAACTCGCATGCGGGGAAGGGGTGGGAGGCCGTGACGGATGCGGCCATCAAGGCGGTGGCCGCCCTCCCGCAGCCCGTGGTCTTTTTGTTGTGGGGGAAGTTTGCGCAACAGAAAGCGGGCCTCGTTCGCGCGGGCGGGGGCCACCACACCATCCTGGACGCGCCGCACCCGAGCGGGCTATCCGCTCACCGCGGCTTCTTCGGTTGCCGCCACTTCTCAAAGGCGAATGAGGCGCTGGTGAAGGCGGGCGGGGAGGCGATCGACTGGCGACTGTAGACAAAGAGGGAATGAATAAATGGTGAGACGAGATGAGAAGGTTGGGAGCTTCATTTCAGGTTTCGGTTTTACGCGCTTGCGAGTAAACGCGTGCACACAGCCGGGGCTTCAAGGGTTCGTCAGATCACCTGCCTGATCCAGCTGGGTGGTCCCGGAATCCACGAGCTTGACCGCGCTGGCGCCGCACTAAAGTGATACCGTGCACGCGGCCCCGCCTGCTTTCATAAAGAGCACACACAAAAAAGCAGCGCACGACCCAACCAGCACCCACCCTCTGCACCCTCTCTCTCTCTCTCCGTGTGGATACCCCGACCACACCCTCCACCTCCTCCCGCCGCCACACATGTCCATCCTGGAAGCCTTCAAGGGTGCGGCCGCCGAGGTCCGGGACACCCCGGGCGGCACCCTGGGCGCCCGCCTGGGCGCCGCCGCCCGGCTGGCGGCCACAATCGGCCGCGAGCTGGGGGGTATGCCCGCCCTCCTCCCCTGGGCAGCCCGGGCCCGGCTGGACCGGGCACGCACGCCGGCGCCGGGAAAGGGGAGGGGTGGGGGTGTGACGTTGGTCCGGGATGTGCGGTACGGGCCGGGGAGGCGGCAGGTGGCGGACGTGTGGGTGCCCGCGGAAAAGAAAGAGGGAGGGGGCAGCGGAGGCTTGCACCCACCACCGCCCGCCTCCCCCCCGCTGCTGCCCGTCGCCCTGCTCATCCACGGCGGCGTCTGGTCGTCTGGGGACAAGTGGACGCTGGGCCCGGCGGCCGCCGCCCTGGCGCAAGCGTCCGGGGCGGCCGTGGCGGTCCCCAACTACGCTCTCTGGCCGTCTGGAGAGGGGAGGCACGGAAGTGGCGGCGGGGGCGGCGGCCTGGACGCCGGCGCGGCGGACGTGGCCGCCGCGCTCGGGTGGGCCCTGGCCGGTGGGGTAGGGGTGGCGCTGGGAGGGGCGGCCGCCGCCCCCGCTGCCACCCCGACCCGCGTGACGTTGGTGGGTCACTCGGCCGGCGCCCACCTGGCCACCCTGGCCGCGCTCGCCTGGTCGGGCGGCAGCGGTGGGGAAGGGGGGCGCGGCGCCCCCTCCGCCTCGCCTGCCGCCGTCGTCTCGCTGGCCGGCGTCTTCGACCTGCCCTCCCACTACGAGTATGAGCGGGGGCGGGGCGTGCACTACCTGTCCACCATGGCCCGGGCGGCGGGCGGGGCGGTCAGGTGGGAAGACGAGAGGGACGACGGACCGTCACCCCTCGCCCGCGCTCCCACGCCCCGGGAGGCGGCGGGCTTGGAGGCCTGCTCGCCGTTGAGCAGGGGGGCAAGCAGGTGGGCGGCCCGCGCCCGCCCCGGCCTGGGTAGGTGCCTGGCAGCCGTGCCCGCCCGCCTGCCGCGGACGTGGCTGTTGCTGGCTGGCGGGTCGGATGGGACGGTGCCGCCGTCCCAGTCGACGGCTTTTGCGGGCGCCCTGCGCCGCGCGGGCGTGAGGGATGTGCGGTGCGAGGTGTTGGAGGGGGTGGGGCATGTCGACTTTGTGACGGGGTGGGGTGGTGGGGGGTGGACGGCGGCGGTCGCGAAAGTAGTGCGGGGTTAAATGATTCAACCCTCCACCTCCTGCTGCCCTCTTTCTCCTCATTCTTTACGCACACGCCCCGCAACCACCCAAACAACAAACAAAAAGTGTGGATCCGAGGGGGGTCGAGCCCCTGACCTGTCACATATCCGGTTTGCCATCCAGACCCCCCCTCACAGGGAGACTTGAATGAAGTGATGAAGCTGCAAAGCGACCGCTCTAACCACTGAGCTACGGACCCGGTTGGAGTGCAATTAACATATTTCGAATTTCCAACTATTTATAAATGGTTAGTTTGGAGCCAAAAAAAAAAAACCCGCCCGCCGTGTGGGCCCTCTTTTTGGCCGGCCCTTGTGTGCAGGGTGGCCCCGTTCGAGCGCGTGGCCGGGTGGCGGCGGTAACCAACCGAGAGAGCGGAGAGACACTGAAAAGGGGGAACAAACCTCGTGGCATCATTCGCACCATTCTCTGTCTCCCTTCTTTTGTTTCTGGCTTTTACACGCACGCGCGCACCCATCCCCTCCTCCTCTTCTGGTGTGACGCTCTTAATCAGGGGGGGCGCGCTCGTGGGGGCGGAGGCAGCGCGCGCGCACGCAGCAAAGAAATCACACAAAAAAAGAAGAAGAAAAACCCTCAAATTGTACAGTAGACGCCCTCCATTCTATAGCCACGCCGCCGAGCCCGCGCAGCCCACCGCTCGGCGGCCGCCGGGTCCGGCGTGCAACCGTACCCTTCGATCAGCATTTGCGATAGGAGCGCCTGTTGTTTCTGTGTGTGTGTGACCAAAAGGGAAAGGAAGAGGGAATGGAAATTGGAATGGATGAGGTTGAGGGCAGCAGCTTGAGGGAGCGCGCAGCCGTCGCCTCTCTCTCTCTCTCTCTCTCTCCGCCGCGCCTTACTCACCACATCCCCGCGCTCCGCCTCGCGCAGGGCGTCCTCATACCACCGCCGCACAGCGTCTTTGACGACCGCGCCGAGCGGAGTCGTCTCGGTGGGAGCGGCGGCGGCGGGCGCGGGCGTGGCCGCGGCGGCAGCAGGAGCGGCGACCGTGCCACCATTCGCCGGGCTTGTTGCCATGGTGGTCGAGGTCGAGGTCGTGCGTCTCAGCAGCAGGGAAATGAGCACCAGGCGCCGGGTGTGGGCGTGGGTCGCCTGCAGCATGCACAGCAGACGACGGAGGGAGCGAAAAAAGAAGAGTGCCGGAGAAAAGCAGCGGCGAAGCATTCAATCTCCTCCCCAAACCCGCGAGCGAAAAGTTTCGCAAAAATATGGTCGCCACCCTCCCCCCCTCCTCCCTCCCCTCCTACCGCCTCGCTGCTGCGGTCGAGCCCTTCTATGCCGGCGGTGCCCTGACCCTGCTGCCAGACGGTCGGGTCGCGTGCGCGTGCGGGGATGAGGTCAAGGTAAGATATGAAAGGGAGAGCGTTTTTTGCGCCGCCGTCGGGTCATGTTCTTTTCTTTCTCAACACGCTCACACCTCCAACGCAACCTCACCACACCTATAGATCGTCTGCCTGGAGACGGGAGCAGTGGAGCTGACCCTGGCCGGGGTGCGTGTTGATGGATGTTTTTATTTGGGGGGGAAGAGGGCTGCCCCCGCCCCGACGTGCGGCGACGGCTAGCAAACGGCGGCTAGGCGGCGCGCTCGCTCTCAAAACCTTTCTCGCTCACACCTACTCCTTTTTCTCCTTCAGGACTCCGAGCCCGTCACCGCCCTCGCCGCCGGCCCGGCCGACGGCCGCCTGTACGTGGCGTCCCGGTCCCTGACCATCCGGGCCTTCCGCCTGGGCGAGGCGGCGGCAGACACGGCGACGGCGACCTCGACCTCCCCCACCCCGCCCTCCGCCTCCCTCCTCCGGGCCTGGCGGTCCACCCACCGGTCGCCCATCAGTGCCATGGCCGTCGACGCGTCCGGCGGCCTGGTCGCCACGGGCTCCGCCGACGCGGGCGTGCGGGTGTGGGACGCGGACGGCGGCTTCTGCACGCACGCCTTTGCGGGGCACGCCGGCCCGGTCACCGCGCTCGCGTTCCACCCGGCCGACCTGGCCCTCTTCTCGGGCGGGGCCGACGGCACCGTCCGCGGGTGGGACCTGGGGACCAGGACCAGCCTGTGGCCGCCCGTGCGCGGGCACGTTTCGCCCGTGACGGCGCTGGTCGCGGCGCTGCCGCCCCCCCGCGCGGGCGGGTGGTTCCCTGCGGGCGGGCCTGCAGCCCCCCCCGCAACCGCCGGCAACCGCCGCCAGTGCCTGCTGCTGTCGGCCGGCCGGGACGGCGTGGCGGCCGTCTGGGATGCGGGCAGCGGCAGCAAGGTGGCGGAGGTGCCGGTCATGGAAGCCGTGGAGGGCGCGGTCATTTTAGCGCCCGCGTGCGCGGCCTTGATTGAGGGCGGAGGTGGTGGTGGTGGTGGAGGCGGAAAGGGCGCGGCCGCCCCCGCCGGCTGTGCTGCCCTCCTCGCCGGCTCCGCTCCGCCCACGCCCAATAAGCCCGCCCTCGTCTTTGCGACGGCGGGCGCGTCGGGGGCCGTCCGGGTGTGGCGGGCGGACACGGGGCGGGAGACGGCCCGGCTGGACGCGCCCGGCGGCGGGGCGCCCGGCGGGGAGCTGACCTGGCTGGGCGCCTCCTCGCCCGCGGGCGCCGCCTCCCTCTCCCTCCTCGCCGCCTCCGGGGACGGGCGCCTCCTGTCCCTGGCGCCCGGGGTGAGCGGCGACGGGGGGCGGGCCACCCTGACCCTGGCCCGCCACCTGGTGGGCGACCTGGATGAGGTGACGGACGTCCGCCTGGTGGGCGGGCACGGCCGCCGGTTGAAGGGCGGGGGCGGGGGCGGGGGCGAGGCCGCGGCGGCCTGGCTACCGCCCACGCACGCCGCGGTGGCCACCAACGCGCCCGACATTCGGCTCATCGACCTGGCCACCCGCACGGCGGCCGCCTCCCTGGTGGGCGGCCACGGCGGCGGGGCGGTGGTGGCCCTGGACGCGGTCGCCCTCGCCCCACCCCCCACACCGCCTGCCGGCCTCCTCCCCCGCCGCCGCCCCTGGCTGCTCGCGTCTGGTGGGAAGGACGGCTCCCTCGCGCTCTGGTGCCCGACCGCCGCGCCGGGCGTGCGCGGGGGCACGCTCAGCCCGGTGGCCCTCGCCCCGACCGCCCATGCGGGCCCCCTGGCGGCGGTCGCCCTGGCCCGCCGCGCCGCAGGCGCGTGGGCCCTGACGGGCGGGGAGGACAGGATGCTGCGCCTGTGGGACACGGCGGCGGCCGCTGCGGGCGCTGCGGGCGCGGGCGGTGAGGGGGGCCCTGCCGCCGCCCCGCTGGCCCTGTCCTCGTTCGCGGGCACCCTCGCCCATGACAAGGCCATCAACGCGGTGGACGTCTCCCCCGACGACGCCCTGGCCGTCTCGGCGTCGGCCGACCGGACTGCCCGCCTGTGGCGCCTGCCCGACCTGGTGCCCGGCCCCGTCCTGCGCGGGCACCGGCGCGGCGTGTGGGACGCCCGCTTCGCGCCCGCGGACCGGCTGGTCGCCACCGCGGGTGGGGACGCGGTCATCAGGCTGTGGGCGCTGCCGGACGGCGCGTGCGTGCGCGTGCTGGAGGGGCACGGCGCGTCGGTGCTACGGTGCGCGTGGGTGTGCGGGGGCGCCGCCCTGCTCTCCAGCGGCGCGGACGGGCTGATGAAGACGTGGCACCCCCGGTCGGGGGAGTGCGTGAGCACGGCGGACGCGCACGGGTCCAAGGCGTGGGCCCTGGATGCGGTGGACGCCGGCGGGCGCGGGGGTGGGGGTGGCGCGGCCGCGTCCGCCGCCCCGCCGCCGCCCCCGGCTGTCGCCGCGTCTGGCGGTGCGGACGGCCGCCTGGCCCTGTGGCGGGACGCGGGCGGCTCCGACGCGGCCGCGGCCGCCGCGGCCGCCGCCGCCGCGGCCGAGGGCGCCCAAGCCCTGGCCAACGCCCTGGCGGCCGGCGACGCGGGCGCGGCCCTGGAGCTCGCCCTCCGCCTGCGCGCGCCGGCCCGCCTGCTGACTGCGGTCGAGGCGTCCGTCGTCGCGGGCGGCGGCCCGGGCGGCGACGGCGGGCGGGCCGCCCTGCGGGCCGCCCTGCGCTCCACCGTCCCGCCGCCCGCGCCGCGCCTCCCCGCCGGCGGCGGCCTCGCCACCGCGGCGGCCGCCGCACGGGAGGAGGAGGGTGGCACCGGCGCGGTGACCGGGCCCGCCACCACCGCCCCCAAAAGGCCCGCCGGCCCCCTGACCCTCCGCGACGTGCTCTCCCTCATCCGCGACTGGGCGTCCCGGGCGGGCACCTGCCACGCGTCGGCCGCCCTGCTGGGCGCCGTCCTGGCGGAGTACGCGCCCGCCACCCTCCTGGGCGTGCCCGGGGCGGAGGAGGTCCTGGCGGGCGCGCTCGCGCACGTCCGGCGCCACGCGGCCCGGGCAGGGCGCCTGGTGCGGGCGACGTACGTCCTCGACGCCGCCCTCGCGGAGGCGGGCGTCCTAGACGGCTTGGAGGAGGAGGAGGGTGGTGGCGGCGGTGCCTTCACGGCCGCCCTGCCCCCGCCCACGCCCGCCCGGGCGCTGGGAGCGCTGGAGGCCTCAGACCCGCCGACGGATGGCGGGGAGGAGGAGGAGGAGGAGGAGGGCGGGGGCGGGGTGGAGGGGGCGGCCGCAGCCGGCGGCCCGCCGCCACCACGGTCTCGCCGCGGAGCGGCCGCCGCGCCTGCTGGTCCTCCTCCTCCTGCTGCCAAGAAAGCGCGGGCGGGCAAGGCCGCGCCGGCGGCGGTGGAAGCCAGAGCCAAGGCAGCCAAGGCAGCGCCCGCCCCCACCACCACTGCTCGTGGGAAGGCTAAGAAGCGTGAGGCCGCCCCGCCGCCTGTTGTTGTTGAGGCGAAGCGCACCCGCAAGGCCGCGGCTGCGGTGGCGGCCGAGCCCGCTGCCAAGAAGGCAAAGGCGGTTGCGGTTGCTGTCCCTCCCCGGCCACCGGCCAAAGCGACGCGGGCGGGGCGGCAAGCCAAAAAGTGAAAACAGAGGGCGACGTTGGTTGAGGGGTCTTTGAAAAATTCACATTTTGCTCAACGATCTTTCACCTCTCTCTCAACTACGGCACCAACTCCCCGGGCGACAGCTCCCCAGGCTCGGGCGGGCCGGCCTCACCTACCACCTGGGGCGGCGGCGGCGGCGGCGACGGGGTGCGCCGAGACGACCGGCGCCGAGGAGGGGAGCGAGAGCGCGGGCGGCCGCCCCCGCCCCCGCCGACGCCGCCGCCATCACTCCCGCCGCCTGTGCCCCGACGGTCCCGCGACCGGGACCGGGACCGGTCGCGGTGGTCCCGCCGGGCCCGCCGGTAGCTGCCCTCCCCGCCCCGCGGGGAGCGGGAGCGCGGGGAGCGGGAGCGGCGGCGGCCGGTGTAGCGAGGCGCTGACAGGCCACCGCCGCCCCACCCGCCCCGCCCGCGGTCGGCGTCTCTCCAGTCACCACCACCCCCGCCCCCGCCGCGGTCGCCGCCGCCGCCGTAGCGGTCGCCGCCACCCAGGGGAGGCAGGGGGGCTGGGTAGCCGGACATGGGAGGCGGCTGCGCGGCGGACGCCAGGCCGGACGCCGCGATCCAGCCGGGCGGCGCCCCCGCCCCGCCCCACCCCTCCCTGCCCCGCCGCGCCCCGACCAGCGGGGCCAGGCCCCGCCTCTCGCGGCTCTTCGGGTTGCGCGGCTCCCGCGGGGCGCGCCCGCCCCCGCCCAGGCCGCCCCCTAGGCGGGTCGGCAACCAGCCGGCCTCGGTCCGGCCGCGCTCCAGCTCGACCACGGGCGCGGCCGGGCCGCCCCGGCCGCGCTGGCCGCCGCCCGCCCGGTCGGCCGCCCGGCGCGCATCGCGGGCGGCCTCAAATTCGACAAAGGCGTACCCGCGGGGCGCGCCCGTCCCCGCGTCCACCACCACGGTCACGCCCTTGATGGGCCCGCCCACGCGCTCCCACTCCCGGCGCAGGGAGTCCCCGTCGCAGGCGGCGTAGGGCAGGCGTCCGAGGAAGAGGGTGGCGTCAGGGTCTGTCCCCGCGGCCGCCGGGTCGGTGGCCGCGTCCCGCCGGGCCGCCCCGGCCGCCCGGGCCGCGGCGGCGGCCGCTTCTGCCGCGGCCGCCCTGGATGCCAGCCTCTCCAGGGGCAGCAGGCCGTCGATGCGGGCCTGGGCGCCCAGCTCCCGGTTGCGGAAGGGGCGGCGGGAGGAGGGGGGAGGGGAGGGCGGGTGGCGGCCGCCGATGCCACCCTCCTCATCCTCCTCACCCATTGGCGTGTCGCCGCCGCCGCCGCCGCCGCCGCCGCCGCCCGCCTCGCCTCCCTCTCTCACTTGGCCCTCCTCAAACAGGCGCACAAGGTCCCCCACCCCCGAGTACGGGGTGCGGGGCGGCTTCTTGGGCTCCGGCGCCCAGTGCGGGGGCGGCGGGCGGGCCGCAAAGGCCGCCAGGATGCGAGGCGGGAATCCCGTCAGGGCCGTCGCCAGGCCGCTGCCGGGCTGGGGGACGGGGGCGAGGGGCGGGACGGCCACCCCGCGCACGGTGAGGGGGCCGCCGTACTGCTGGAACCCGCCCGGCGGCGGCGGGCGGGGCTTGGGCGGCGGCGGCGGCCAGTTGGCTGGCGGCGGGGGGAGGCCATCATCAAAGGCCGGCCCGCCCGCCCCGCCGCCGCCGCCTGCGGGTGGTGGTGGTTGAGGGGGTGGGGGTGGCCAGGAGGCTGGAGGGCCGCCACCGGGCGGCAAGGGTGGCGGCGGCGGCAGGGCGCCGCCGGGCGGGAGCGGGGGTGGAGGCGGGAGGGCAGCCGGGTGGTCGCCCGGGCTGGAGAGAAAAAGAAAAAAGAGGTGGAAAAAAAACACGGGGTGAGTTGTGCTTTTTTCTTGTGCTTTTCTCATCCGTCCATCACCCAATCACGCCTGTGTGTCCCACATGCATCGCCGCCCACGCCGGTGCGAGGGGTCGGGGGGGCGTGGGAGAGAGGTGACAGGAAGGAGAGAACCGCCGCCCGCCGCCGCCGATTCGAGCGCAGGGGGGACGCGCCTCTCTCTTCTCGTTCTCTCCTCTTACCTGCCGCCCGCCGCGGGCGGGTCGTCGCCAGGGGGTGGGGAGGTCGACATGTGTAGTGTGCCGCGTGTTGTTTAAGTTGTTGCTGCTGCGGTTGCTGCTGCTGCTGTGTGCAGCAGGCAGAAAAGAAGAGAACTGACTCTCTCTCACTTCTGATAATGCGTCGTGCCGCCGCCGCCCTCCTCGTGGCCGCCGCCCGGCGGCCGCCAGCCGCCGCGCCTGGCTCCACTAACCCGGCGCTGCCTGCCTTGGCCGCCGCCCACGCCGCCCGGCGGGCCTCCTCCTCGGCAGCCGAGGGCGCGGGCCCGGCGCCGTCCACGGCGGCCAAGCCGGCGTCGCCTCCTGCGTCCGGCGACGCCGCCCTCTTCACCGTCGTTGGCCGCCTTGACGGGCCCACGCCTGTCAAGCCCCGCCCCGTCTACGCGGTCGTCGAAATCTCGGGCACGCAGTACAAGGTGAGCGAGGGGAGCGGCAGGAGAGTGGGCGGGTGGCAAGTCGTGGCCAGAACGGGTGGTCTCTCCTGCTGCTGCTGCCCTCAACCTCAACCGTTCTCCACTTTTCCATTCTCTCTTTTTTTTTCTTCACAGGTCTCGCCCGACGACCTCATCTACACCAACCGCTTGGACGGGGCGGACGTGAATGACGTGCTCCACCTGACACGAGTGCTGGCCTTTGGGACGCGGACGGCCACAGCCATCGGCCGGCCGACCCTGGCGGCGGCCGCCGTCTCGGCTGCCGTCGAGGAGGTGGGGAGGGACGCGAAAGCCCTGACTTTCTGGAAGCGGCGGCGCAAGGCGTCCCGTCGGCTGAGGGGGCACAGGCAGCCAATCACGGCGCTGCGGATCTTGGATGTGTTGGAGGCCGGGGTGCCGGTGCTGGAGAAGAATGAGGGCGGCGTGTAAAAAAATTGTGGGTTGAGGGTAGCCTTTGCATCATCACACAACCGTTTTTTTTTAAATACCCTCACGCCTCGCCCTCTACAAAAGCCGATACGCCATGGACGCGCTCGCCAGCCTCTTAGGCACCGCCGCCGCCAAGCACCCGTACTCCCCAGCCAGCCTCGCCCTGCCCGGGTACGCCCCCGTCGCCCGCTCGCTCCCGTCCGTCCTCATCCCCTTTTTCGGGGTCGCCGGCGCGGTCACCGCGGGCGCGTGGGCGTGGGCAGGTGCGTATTTTTTTTTCAATTCGACACGCCACGCCGGTAGCTTGTCGTGTGACCTGGGGTCTGGGTGCGGGGCGTGGGGGTGGCGGGAGGGCGGGAGGCGGCTGGAAAAGGGCACACAGAAGAGGGCGACCCATCGACACACTTAAACAGCCAAATTCTTGTCTCCAACCTTCACGTCCACGCTCCCCTCCTCTTCCTCTCTATTTCTCCACCCACATCACATCACAGGCAAGGCAAAGGCCTGCCTCTCCACCACAGAGCGGGCCATTGTCACCTGGTTGGTCGTCACGGCGGCTGTGCACCTGGTCGTGGAAGGTGCGTGACGTGAGAGAGCCTGAGCAACGGGGGTAGAGGGCTCTCTCCTCCTCTCAAACCTGCGCACCAAGCGCGCGCGCTGCAGGGTAAGGGTTGCTGTTTCCTAGTTTTTTTTTTTCACACCCCGTTTTTCTCTCTCGCTCTCTATTCCTCCCAGGCTACGTCGTCTCCGTCCCCACTTTCTACACGAAGGCCGGCTTCATGGATGACGTCTGTGAGTCCCTTGTTTTGCGTGCACGAGAGAGAGGGGCGAGGGCACGCGCGCGCGCGGCAGCGACGAGGTAGAGAAGCTCTCCCCATCAACAACCATGTCTCTCCCTCTCTCCCACCCTCTCCCCTCTCTCTCTCTCTTTCTCTCCCCTCCCCTCAACAGGGAAAGAGTACGCGAAAGCCGACTCCCGCTACGCCTCCCGAGACGCCTTCACCATCGTCATGGAGGGCGTGACCGCCTTCCTCGTCGGCCCGCTCTGCGCGGCGGCTGCCTGGGCTTACACGGCGGGCGCGGCCTGGCGCCACGTCGCCGCCCTCATCGCCTCCGTCTGCCAGCTGTACGGGGACGCCCTCTACTTCGGGACGGCCGCCTTCGAGGGGATGGTCCACACGCGGGTCGAGCCCCTGTACTTTTGGTTTTACTTTGTCGTGCTCAACGGGGTGTGGGTGGCGGTGCCAGGCGCGGTCGTGGTGCACACGGTGCGGGAGATTGTGCGGGCGTGCGGGGGGGCGGGGGCGGGGGCTGTGGGGGGTCGGCGGCGGCGGTGAAGGGGGGGGCGTGCAGCGAGCGAGCGAGAGAGTGAGGGGGGGGGGTGGGGGTGAGAGGGGGAAGTGCCCCGCTGTGGGCGGAGGCGTGCGTGTGTGGGAGAAAAGGAAGAGGCGGCGGCGGGTTTAAAAAAAAAAGTTTTTTTCTTCCCATCACACATCATCTCGCATCTGCACATCTTCATTAAAAAAAAAGTTTTTTTCTTCACACATCATCTCGCATCTTCACATCTTCGCATCTTCACATCTCACCCGCCAGGGGCACGCCCATCTCCACCACGCCCCCCCCCCCCTCCCCCTCCCCCTCCCCCCTCCTGGACGCCAAGCTCAGCATCAGCTTCACGCACGCGCACTCGGGCGTCATGCGCGGCCCGGCCTCCGCTCCCGCCGCCAGGGCGAGCGCGCCTGAGCGGTACAGGTCGGGGCGCAGGTCGCCGGTGACGCACTGGGACCCGATCCAGACGACCAGCCCCGCCGCCGCCTGGTCCCGGATCCAGGGCAGCCAGCTGGACGCGGCCTCATCGTCGGGCGCGTTGCCCAGGCCAAACGCCTCCAGGACGATGCCTTTCAGGCCGCGCGACGCGGCGTCGCCGTACGCGGCGCGCGGGTCGCACCCGGGCACGATCGGCACGCGCGCGACCGCCGGGTCCAGGTCAAAGCGAGGGGTGTAGGGCGCGCCCGGCGCCAGGAGGGCGCCCACGTCCCACTCCACCTCCACGCCCAGGCGGGCCAGGGGCGGCCAGGTCGGCGACGCGAACGCCCGGTAGTGCGCGGCGTTGACCTTTTGGGCCCGGTTGCCGCGCAGGAGGACGCCCCCAAAGCAGATGGCGACCTCCGCGAAGGGCACGTGCGGCGGGGCGAAGGGCGCGGTCGCCACCGTCAGCGCGTCCACCAGGTTTTGGCGGGCGTCGGACCGGGGCAGGCCGAGCGGGAGCTGGGAGCCCGTGAGCACGACCGGCTTGCCAAACCCCGCCAGGCACAGGGAGAGCGCGGCCGCGGTGAACGCCATCGTGTCGGTCCCGTGCACGACCAGGAAGGCGTCGTGGCCGCCCCGCTCGGCGTGCAGCAGGCGGGCCAGGGCCGCCCAGTCGGCCGGGCCCACCCGGGAGCTGTCCTTGTTGAACGGGACGACCGCCGAGAGGGAGGCAAGCTCGCCAAGCTCCGGCACGGCGGCCGTCAGGTCGGCCAGCAGGGGCGCCGGGCTGAGCGGCGCCCGGTACACGCCGCCCGTCCCCGGGACGAGCTCGTACTCGTGGCCCGGCCCCCTCCCCGCGACGGGCGTGTAGGAGTTGGAGACGGCCATGCCGAGCGTGCCGCCCGTGTGGATGAGCAGCACGCGCGGGAGCGGGGACGCGGGGGGCGGGGCGGGCGGGCGGGTAAAGGGGGAGGGAGGCGTGGGCGGGTCGGCCGGCGTGGGCGCGGTGGAGGGCATGCGGGAGGCGGGCAGGCGGCCGCCGCGGGTCGAGGCCGGGGTCGAGGCCGTCGACGCCGCGCGTGCACCACCGTCAACTCTCCTCTGACACGCGCGGCGTGTTCCCAGCGTGGGGACCATTCTCGACGGGGCGGGCCGGAGCTCGCACAAAAACACACGCGCGCGCTTTTTGTTTTTGTTTTTCAACCTCGCGGAAAGCACGTCTACAAAAAGAAAAGCGACCACCCTTTTCCCATTTAAAAAATCACGCCGCGTACTCGAATGCCCCGCTCGCCTCATGCGCCAGCACGTCCAACGCTACCTCGCACGATTGCGCCACAATGGGGTCCCGGTCGGCCAGGCCCGCCTTCAGGGCGACGGCCGCGGCCGGGCCGCCCACCGCCCCCAACGCTTCGGCCGCCTCGTGCCGCACCATCGCATGCTCCCCGACGTCCTCCAGGCACGCCACCAGGGCGGGGACCGAGGCCGCCTCCTGCATCTGACCCAGCACGTATGCGACCTCATGCTTGAACAGGGCGGTCTGCGAAACGGGCGGCGGGGTGGAGGGGGGAGTGGCGGCGCCGGTGGTGCCGGCAGCACCGCCCTGCTTTTTTTTTTTTTTTTCCGCCTCCTCCCCCTCCCCCAGCGGCCCCGGCCCGGCCCCGGGCCGCCCCGCCCGGAGGGCCACCACCAGGGCGGCCACGGCATCCGGGCCGCCCCTGTCCCGCAGGGCAAAAAGTGCGCGGTACCGGCCCCACAGGGGCGCGCCAGCGTCCGCCACCGCCGCCACCAGGGCCGGCGTCGGCGTGGCCGCCGGCGCGGGCGGGGCCGGGTCGACAGACAGGTACCGAGGCGCCTCCTCCCCTTTTTTCCCTCCCTCCCCGCCCTGGCCGCCCCCCGCGGCCCGCGCGCGCGCACAGTGTTCCACCCGGGCCAGCGCCAGGGTGCAGGTCTGCGCCACCTCGGGCGCTGGGTCGGCCGCGTGGGCTGCCAGCAGGGCGTGCGCGGACGGGCCGCCGATCGCGCCCGCCGCCTCGGCCGCCTCGTGCCGGACCATCGCGTGCTCCCCCGCGTCCGCCAGCGCCGCCGCCAGGGCTGGCAGGGCGCCGGGGCCTTGGCGTTGGCCTAACGCGAAAGCGACGTCGTGGCGGAACAGGGCGGACGGGTCGCCGGCCAGGGCTGTGTGTGTGTTGTGTGTGGAGTGAGGGGAGAGAGGAGGGAGACAGAGGGTTAAAAAAAAAAAAAAAAGCGCGGCGGGGCTAGCTAGACGGCGGCGGCGGCTTCTGCGCGAATCGGGGCCCCCGCGCCCGCGCCCTCGCACGACCTCTGCCCTCTCCGATCCCCACGCGATTGCACACACACGTGCGTTGGCGCTTCATCCTGGCGGGGCGCCACTCCCTCGCTCCCCCCTCCTCCCTCCTTCCCCCCCCCCCTCCTCTTTTCACCTGCGGCGAGCGAGTCCTCCGCGTCCGCGCCCGAAATGTTCCGCAACGCAAACAGGGCCCGGTACCGGTCGGCAAGGGGGGCAGACCCATCCAGCAGGCGGGCCCGCAGGTCGGCGACCGCGGCTGGCGGGGCGTCGCGCAGGGGCACAGTCATTTTTTTTTTTTTTTTGAAGAGAAGTGTTTCATTTGCTCTCTCTTCCTCTCTCTCTCTCTCTCTCTCTCTCTCACTCCACCTGGAACACCGCCTTCCGCACCCCGCCCGCCGCCTTCGCCAGGGCCGACCCGCCCTCCACCCCCCACTCCAGCCCCACGCTCATCAGGCGGTGGTTGTCGGAGCGGCGGGTGATGGTGATGGCGCCCGCCAGCGCGTCCCCCGGCGCGCCCCGCACGGGCGGGGAGAGCGGGAACACCTGCTGCCCCCAGTGCGTCGCGCCGCCCTCGTCCGGCGCGGTCGTCAGGACGACCTCGTGCGGGGCCGGGGCGGCGGGCGAGCCCGCGAACGTGACATCGAACCAGCCCACAAAGGCGTCCACGCACAGCGAGGCGGGCGGCTGCTTGTCCCCGCCGCCCGCGCCCGCGCCCGCGCCCTCCTCTGCCTCCAGCGGCAGGCGGAACGCCCCGCGCAGGGGCGCCTCCAGCTCGGCCTTGGTCACGGTGCCCAGGTCGAATTCGGCGATGCAGGCCGGCGGCCCAAGCAGGTCGGACGGCGAGACGTCCGCCCAGGCGGACGTCTCCTGGTAGTAGAGCCGCTGCTCCGCCCGAAACGCGGGCGCGAGGGCCGAGACGTCGACACCGTACCGGGCGTCCACCTCGCCCTGGAAGCCGCCCCAGCCGGCCATGGAGGCCGCAAACTCGGCGGACCGGGCGGCGGCCAGGTGGGAGCGGGCCGGCGCCAGCCATAGGCGGGCGTGGGAGGGCCAGAGCGAGCCGCCGGGCTTCAACCACGCGTCGCGCGCGGCGAGCACGCTGTCCAGCATGGACTCCCGGACGAGCAAGTAGCCCATCCACTCGGACACGATGACGTCCACCTTTTCCGGCAGGGTGACGCTCTCCACCGTGCCCTGGATGACCTCGACGACGTCGCCGAAGCCGTTGGCCTCCACCAGGGCCCGGGCGTGGCGGGCCATGGGCGTCGCCTCGACCGCGTACACTTTGCGCGCGCCCGCCCGCGCGGCAAAGAGGGCGAGGATGCCGGAGCCCGCGCCCACGTCCAGGACGACCTTGCCGGCGAAGCAGGGCGCGTTGAGGGGGTTGGTGATGGCGTCGAAGTAGGCGCCCGTGCGGACGTGGTCTTCCAGCATGTCTTTCTGTGTGTGAGAGGACGGAGTGTGGGGAGGAGGGGGGGAGGGGAGGTGGGTTGAGATGATGGGGGGGCTGGCGCTTGGCGCGTGCGGCGGCTAAGAGAGAAGAGGGGAGAGTCAAGCCTCTCTCGCCGTGCGGCCGCCGGTCGCGGTGGGACCAGCACCCTACCGCTCCCATCGGGGTCCGCGCCTGGGTGCTCCTCTTTCCGGTCAACCTGGCGGCGGGCGCGCCACAGGGGCAGGCAGCGGGTCGGGGCTGGGGCGTGCATTTTGAGACCGCCCATCTGTCGCGTTTTTTTTTTTTTTTTTTCTCACCCCCGAGCGCGCGCTCGCCGTCTCCCTCTTTTCATTCGACGCCCCGCCGGCGTGGGAAACCCCTTTTTCCTCAACCCATCCTACTTGCCTGGTGGTACAGGTAGGCGTACGTGCAGAAATAGGTGTTCCAGTCCTTGTCCCCGGGCGCGGCGCCGTCCAGGACTGACACCGGCGCGCCCGGCAGCGGCGGCCCGCCGCCGCCGCCTTTGCCGCCAGCGCTGCCACGACCCGCCATGCTTTCTGTTTCTGCTGCTGCTGCTGCGAGGAGAGAGGGGAGGCGGCGACTCTGGGCGGTCGACCAGCGGGCGAGGGGCGAGGGGAGGGGGAGGGAGCGCGGGCGGGCGAGAATGATGGCAAGTGCTTTCTTGTTGTTTCTCGACAAAAAAAAAAAGTGAACGAAAAGAGTGAGGCAGCACTTCTATTCCCTCGACCCTCACCGACGCGAGACACGCACGTGTGACAGGCACACACGCACACGATGGGTACGTCCTCCCGCCTTCGATCTCTGTACCTCCCGTTTTCTCGCACCCGCCACAGCGGGCACGCGCGCGCGCACGCGAGGGGCTCTCCTCGTTCCCCCACGCCCCGCTGTTGCGGGTGCGAGAAAACGGGAGGTA
>Ga0315287_10002835_pt1 | contig 16546 bp, 8 predicted proteins | sample YL17G11_0_MG_FD_205037 | JGI IMG/M metagenome (GOLD analysis project Ga0315287, IMG submission 205037) | Sediment microbial communities from Yellowstone Lake, YNP, Wyoming, USA - YL17G11_0 | ecosystem: Environmental > Aquatic > Freshwater > Lake > Sediment | place: USA: Wyoming | collected...
CACCTCTCGCAAGTACGGCGGGACCGGCCTGGGGCTCACCATCTGCCGGTCGTTGCTGGAGCTGATGGGCTACCGCATCAGTGTCGCGAGCGAACTCGGCGAAGGTTCAACCTTCAGCGTACACCTCCGCGGCGCTCGCCACGGCGCGCCCCCCGAGGAATAGTCGGCCTCTCGGCCTGGCTCCTGATCCTCTGGGCCTGGTGGGCGGACCGGCACCGGGAGCCGATTACAGCGCCGCCTCCACCGTCGTGACGTCCACCAGGCCGCCGCACCCGTAGAGCGCGGGCACCAGCTGCGCCGCCGGGTAGCGCCGGCGCAGGTCGGCCACGCACTCCGTCCCCGTCCGGTACGCTGGCAGGTACATCCGGCCCAGCAGCGGGTGCCGGCCCCACGCGCCGGAGAGCTTGTCGGCCCGCTCCTCCGACACCAGAAAGTCGCGCCGCAGCACGGCGGCCACCTCCGGCTGCGGCATTCCCTCTTTCCACGTCAGGTACGACGACTGGTTCTTCGCGTCGTCCTGCAGCAGGGCGAGCAGCAAACCGATCTGCAGGTCCTCGTCGGGCAACTCTTCGATCTCGGTGACGCCGTAGGCGATCAGGATACCGTTGTTCGCGAGCCCCTCGTGGAGCGCGGCGGCCCGCGTGTTCATCGTCTGCACCGTCGCCTCGAACCCCGCCTCGCCGCGCACGTAGAGGTCCTGCATGTACGCGAAGGTGGTGACGTGGCCCGGCACCACCTCGTGGCTCACCAGTTGCGCGAACTCCGGCACCGAGATGGCCAGCGACGCGTTGATCTCGTAGGTCGCCTCGAACTCCGGCGTTCCGTCCGGCTTTCGCGCCCTGCCGAGGTAGTTCATCGAGCCCGAGAACCACGCGTCCCGGATGGGGAGGAACTGGATGTTGGCGCGCGGCACAGCGCGCATCGGCTCGGGGAGGTACGGCGCGAGGTGGATCTCGCTCAGCCGGTCGTACTGGGCGATGAACGCCGCGCCAAGCGCGCGCACGCTCGCCATCGGCACCATCCTGGCGCCACGCCACGCCTCCACCGCGGCGAGCAGCTCCGCGCCGCCGCGCGAGGGATGTCCCGCCTTCGCCAGCAGCTCCGCGACCCGCGCGCGTTTCGCGGACGCGTCCGACGGCGTCGGGTCGTGCCCGCAGGACGCCCGCACGCACCGTTCGTACGGCACCGCGGGTCCCTTGCCGAGGAGTTCCATCGCCAGCTCCCACATCACGTCGAAGCAAAGCGCGAGGCCCGTGACGTAGTCGCGCCGGATGTCCGGCATCGTCCGCGCCTCCTCGCGGAGTCCGGCGATGGCCTCGGGCACGTCCACCGCGGCGAGGTACGCCTCGATGGCCGGCCGGTCGGGCGCCTTGGCGGACACGCCGCCCGTCTCGCGGAGCCGCGCGGCGGTGGGGTGCGTGTACGCCTTGGGCAGCGGTTCGTCGGAGCACCAGGAATCGGCGATGAACCGCCCCATCCCGGACGGGTTCATCACGTCGCCGCCCCACAGGGTGTCGATGCCGAGGATGGCGTCGGCGACGTGCCGGTCGAAGCGGGCGCTCACGCGGCGCCCTCCTCCCGTGTCCGCCTGAGGGAGCCGTACCAGATGTAGGCGCACAGGCCCACGAACAGGAGGGCGGAGACCGTCTGCGACATCCACTCGGTGCCATAGAACGGCGTCCTGACCCGGTCCTCGGCGTACCACGGGAAGAGCCGCAGGGCCGCGCCGAAGACGCCGCCCAGCGCGCCGCCCGCCATCAGGCCGGAGGCGATGATCACGCCGCGCTCGCGGATCGAGGCGCCGGCGTGCCCGCCGACCTTCTCGGAGCGCTTCGTCAGGTAGTGCGCGAGGAACCCGCCCACCAGTGCCGGCGAGTTGAGTTCCAGCGGCAGGTACATCCCGAGCGCGAACGTGAGCGACGGCACGCCGAGCATCTCGGTGATCAGCGCCACCATCGCGCCCGCGCCGAAGAGGATGTAGGCCACCGGCTGCTGGCTCATGAAGCCCTCGACCAGCGCCTTCATGATCGACGCCTGCGGGGAGGGCAGCACCGCGCGGGTGTCGCCCGGGAGCGCCTCGCCGAACTGGAAGGTCTTCGCCAGCATCACGATGGTGAGCGCCGCCGCGACCGACGCGACGATGACGCCGAGGAACTTGACCCGCTCCTGCACCCGCGGCGTCGAGCCTAGCCAGTAGCCCGTCTTGAGGTCGGTGATGAACTGCCCGGAGACCGAGAGCGCCGTGCACACGATCCCCGCCATCGCCATGATGAAGAACATCCCCGTGGTGCCCGAGAGCCCGAAGCGCAGCAGGACCACCGACGAGATGATGATGGTCAGCATCGTCATCCCGGAGACGGGGTTCCGCGCCACGGTGGCGATGGCGTTCGCGGCCACGGAGGTGAAGAAGAACGAGAACAGCAGTGTGAGGAAGAGCCCGGCGAGCACGATGGGGAGCGACGAGGAGAGGTCGCCGAAGAAGACGCCCGCCGCCACGGCGGTGACCAGCACGCCGACCAGCATCGACACGATCGAGATGTCGCTGTCGGTGCGCTCGCCCTGCGCCGCCCCGCCGCGCCGGAACGCCTTGAGCGCGATGCCGAACGAGCCGGCGACGATCTTGAGCGACTTCACGATGCCGAAGATGCCCGCCGTTGCGATGGCGCCGACGCCGATGAACCGCACGTAGCCGCGGAAGATCTGGTTCGCCGTCATCCCCGCGAGGTCCGCGGTGGCCGGGTAGACCGCGTCGGGCACGTGGCGGCCGACGAACCAGATCAGCGGCACCAGGACCATGTTGGCGAGCACCCCGCCGGCGCACAGCACCATCGAGGATCGGAGGCCCATCACGTAGCCGAGCCCGAGGATGAAGGCGATCGCGTCGAAGCCGAAGACCACCTTGGCCCGCTGGGCGACGGCCTCGACCACCGGGACGAACCGGAAGTCCAGGTACTCCTTCCACACCTGGAACGTCGTCACGAAGAAGTCGTAGATCCCGGCGATGAACGTGGCTTGGAGGAGGAGCCGCGCCTGGGAGCCGCCCTTCTCGCCCGTGACGAGGACCTCGGTGATGGCCGTGGCCTCGGGGTAGGGGAACTGTCCGTGCATCTCCCGCACGAAGTACCGGCGGAGGGGGATGAGGAACAGCGTGCCGAGGACGCCGCCCGCGAGGCAGATGAAGATCGTCTGCACCGGGCGCGGGTCGAGCTGGAGGATGTAGAGCGCCGGCAGGGTGAAGATCGCGCCCGCCACCACGGCGCCGGACACGCCGCCCACTCCGGTGATGATCACGTTCTCGAGCAGCGTCGATCGCCGGCGGTACAGGCGGGCGAGGCCGATGGCCAAAATGGAGATCGGGATCGCCGCCTCCATCACCTGCCCCACCTTGAGCCCCGAGTACGCCGACGCCACGGCGAAGATCGCGCACAGGAAGACACCCCAGCCGACGGAGCGCCAGGTAGCCTCCGGTACGTCCGCCGAGGCGGGGATGATCGGGCGGTAGACCTCCCCGGGCTTGAGCGGGAGGTAGGCGTTCTCGGGAAGGGACTTCGTCTCGGGAGCGTCGGTCATTGGGGCGTGGTCTCCGTGGGAAGCCGATAGCCGTGAGCCGTAAGCCGATAGCCGTGAGCCGATAGCCGTAAGCCGATAGCCGTGAGCCGCTAACGGCTAGCGGCTATCGGCTTACGGCTAGCCAAAATGCGTCGCCGCGGAGATTCCCGCGAGAGGGGGCCCGCAACCGAGGCCCCGCGCTGAATCTTCGGGCCCGCCATGCCGTACTGGTTGCCTGGGGGGCGCGGCCAAGCCGGGCAGTACAACCATCCGGGCCTCCGCGGAGTCAAATAGGCTGGCACACACAACTGGAGACGTCCCATGCCGTCCGTGATTCTCCTCGCAGCGCTAGTGCTGCAACAGCAGTCCCTGCCGCCAACGCGCTCGACCAGCCCGACGCCGACCCCGGAGGCCGTAGCCGCGGACACGGGCTCCCTGCGGCACGCCAACGGCCGCGTGCCACCCATCGCCGACGCCGTCCGGGCGACCGCGGGCTCGCCCCGCATCGACGGGCGCCTCGACGACGCGGTGTGGTCGCTCGCCCGGCCCGTCACCGGGTTCACGCAGCGCCAGCCGCTGGACGGCCAGCCGGCCACCGAAAGCACCGTGGTCCGCATCGCCTACGACAACGAGGCGATCTACATCGGTGCCCGGATGTACGACTCCGAGCCCGCGCGCATCGCCGCGCAGCTCGGCCGCCGCGACAACATCGACCAGTCCGATCTGTTCGAGGTGGACTTCGATTCGTACCACGACCACCAGACGAGCTTCCAGTTCTACACGAACCCGCTCGGCGTGAAGCGGGATCTGGTGGCATCCAACGACTTCTCCATGGGCGACGAAGGTTGGGATCCGGTCTGGGACGTCGCCACGCAGCGCGATTCGCTCGGCTGGACGGCCGAGTTCCGGATCCCGCTCTCGCAACTTCGCTTCCCCAACTCCCCCAGCCAGGTGTGGGGAGTGGCCTTCTACCGCTACATCCAGCGCAAGGCAGAGGAGAACTGGTGGTCGTACGTATCCCAGACCGACAACGGCTATGCCTCCAACTTCGGGCACGTGTTCGGCATCGAGAACCTGCCCCAGCCGCGGCGGCTCGAAGTGTTGCCCTACGCCTCCGGCGTTGAAGAGCGGCTCTCCTCCGGTAGCGCCGGGAACCCCTTCAACGACGGTTCCCGCGAGGTCGGCCGGTTCGGGCTCGACCTCAAGTACGGGCTCACGTCCAACCTCACGCTCAACGCCTCCGTGAACCCCGACTTCGGCCAGGTGGATGCCGACCCCGCCGAGGTCAATCTCACGGCATACGAGACCTACTTCAGCGAGCGGCGGCCGTTCTTCGTGGAAGGCGGCGACATCTTCAGGGCCACTTCGCCGGGGAACATCCAGGTCAACGGGCCGCAGTTCCTCTACTCCCGCCGCATCGGGCGGGCGCCGCAGGGCTCGGCCGACTTCCGCGGGGCATCCAGCTTCACCGATGAGCCGACGAACACCACCATCCTCGGCTCGGCGAAGCTGTCCGGCCGCACGGCGGGGGGCTGGTCGGTCGGGCTGCTCGAGGCCGTGACCGCCCGGGAGTACGCCACCGTCCAGGACTCCCTGGGCAACCGGTTCCGAGACCAGGTCGAGCCGCTCACCAACTACGCCGTGGTGCGCGCCAAGCGCGATTTCGGGAACGGCGCGAGCACATTCGGCTTCACCGGCACCGCCGTGAACCGCCGACTCGACGGCTCGCGGCTCGACTTCCTGCGCTCGGCGGCCTATGCCGGCGGCCTGGACTTCGGGCACCGCTTCAACCGCAACCGCTACAGCATGTTCGCGGCCCTCGGCTACTCCCTCATCCAGGGAGACACCCAGGCCATCCAGGCGGCGCAGCGCTCCAGCGCCCGCTACTTCCAGCGGCCCGACGCAGACTACGTCGAGTACGACCCCTCCAGGACGTCGCTGGCGGGCTGGAGGGCGGCGCTCGGCTTCGCCAAGGACGAGGGCAGCACCAACTGGTCGGTGGGAGGCGAGGCCAGCTCGCCGGGCTTCGAGATCAACGACCTCGGCTACCAGACCCGCGCCGACCGCGCGTCGCTCTATCTGTCCGGGTCCCGACGCTGGACCAGGCCCGGCCGGGTATTCCGCTATGCCCAGCTGTATGCACGGTCGAACGCCGGCTGGAACTTCGGAGGCGACCGCACTTCGGCGAACACCAGCGTTTCCGCCTACGGACAGTTCCTCAACTACTGGAGCCTGAACGCCTTCGTCAGCCGGAACTTCCGGAGCGTGAACGACGCGCTGCTGCGTGGGGGGCCGGCCGGCATCTCGCCGGCAGGCTGGTACTTCGACGTCGGGACCCAATCCGACTACCGGAAGCCGCTGCGGTTCTACTTCGACGTGGGAGTCGGCGGGAACGATCTGGGCTACAAGCAGATCGGCCTCTACTCGCAGGTGATGTTCCGCCCGACCTCCACTGTGTCCCTGAGCGTCGGCCCGAGCTTCTCCTCGTCCCGCACGCCGCAGCAGTACGTGACCTCGAGGGCGGACTCGACGGCGACGGCCACTCTTGGCAGGCGGTACGTGTTCGCCGAGATCTTCCAGCGGTCGCTCGACCTCACGACCAGGCTCGACGTCACCATCTCGCCCGTGCTGTCGCTCCAGCTCTACGCGCAGCCGTTCGTGGCGACCGGGGACTACCGCCGGTTCAAGGAACTCACCGCGCCGCGGACCACCAACTACGCCACCTACGGCGCGACGCCCGGTTCGAGCATCACGCCGGTGACCAACACCACGGACGGCGTCGTGAGCGTCGTCGGCTACGATCTCGACCCCGACGGCGCCGGCCCGCGGCCCAGCGTGTCGATCGGCAATCCCAACTTCAGCTATCGCTCTCTGCGCGGCAACGCGGTGCTGCGCTATGAGTACCGGCCGGGCTCCACGCTGTTCCTGGTGTGGACCCAGAGCTGCTCGTCCTATGGTGCGAACCCGGCGTTCAACGCCGCTCAGGACTTCCGCCAGCTCTGCCAGGGCCGGTCGGACAACGTGATCGCGGTGAAGATGAACTATTGGCTGAGCCTGTAGCCGATAGCCGATAGCCGATAGCGGGGAGCCGGGAGCGGGAAGTCTCGCTCCTGGCTCCCCGCCTGCAACTATTTCGGAAGTCCCGTCGTCTTGGGGGCTGGCACGCAACCCACGGAGTCCCGAGATGCCGTCTCTGGTCCTCATCGCCGCCCTCCTCTTCCAACAGCAGTCGCAGCAGCCGCTGCCCGCGGCCGGCCCGACTCCGACGCCCGAAGCCGTGGCCTCGGACACCGGCGCGCTGCGCCACGCCAACGGGCGCACACCGCCGATCGCCTTCGCCGTGCGCGCGACGGCGGGCCGACCGCGCATCGACGGCCGCCTCGACGACGCCGTGTGGGCGCTGACCGAGCCAATCACGCAGTTCACGCAGACGCAGCCCGCGGAGGGCCAGCCGGGCTCGGAACGCACCGAGGCCCGTCTCGCCTACGACGACGACGCGCTGTACGTCGCCGTCCGGATGTACGACACCCACCCGCAACTCATCGCCGCGCGCCTCGGCCGGCGGGACAACGAGCAGAACTCGGACCAACTGACGCTGTCCTTCGACTCGTATCACGACCACCGCACCGCCTTCACCTTCGGCGTCAACCCGCGGGGCGTGAAGAGCGACGCCATCGTGTCGGGGGACGGGGGCAGCTCCGACACTTCGTGGGACCCGGTTTGGGACGCGGCCACGCAGCGGGATTCGCTCGGCTGGAGCGCCGAGGTGCGCATCCCGCTCTCCCAACTCCGCTTCCCGAACGCGGCCGCGCAGGTCTGGGGCTTCCAGGTCGTGCGCTACATCCACCGCAAGGTTGAGACGCAGCGGTGGGCCTGGTCGTCTCAGACGGACCAGGGTCACGCCTCGTTTTTCGGGCACGTCTTCGGCCTGGCGAACCTGCCCCGGCCCAGCCGGCTGGAGCTGCTGCCGTACGCCACGGCACGCGAGGAGCGTCTCGCCTCCGGCTCGCCCGCCAACCCGTTCAACGACGGTTCGCGCGAACGCGGCGTGGCCGGCCTGGACTTGCAGTACGGACTCGCCTCGAACCTGACGCTCAACGCCACGTTCAATCCCGACTTCGGCCAGGTCGAAGCCGATCCCGCGGTCGTGAACCTCACCGCCTTCGAGAACTACTTCGAGGAGCGCCGTCCGTTCTTCGTGGAGGGCGCCGACATCTTCGGCTTCGGCGGCTCGCAGTTCTTCTACTCCCGCCGCATCGGCCGCGCACCGCAGGGCGGGGCCGACGACCGCGGCGGGTTCGTGGATACGCCGGATAACAGCGCCATCCTCGGCGCCACCAAGCTCTCAGGGCGCACGGCGGGTGGCTGGTCGCTCGGACTGCTCGAAGCGGTGACCGCACGCGAGTACGCCACCGTGCGGGACGCCGGAGGGTTCCGCTTCCGCGACCAGGTCGAGCCGCTCACGAACTACGGCGTCTTCCGCGCCAAGCGCGACTTCCGCGGCGGAGGGAGCACCGTCGGCTTCATCGGCACGGCGGTGAACCGCGGCATCGGCGATTCGCGGCTCGACTTCCTGCGGTCCGCCGCCTATGCCGGCGGCGCGGACTTCACCCACCGCTTCAGCCAGAACCGCTACCGGCTGTCGGGTTCGATGGGGTATTCGCTCATCCGCGGCGACACACTGGCGATCCAGCGTGCGCAGCTGTCCAGCGCCCGCTACTACGAGCGCCCCGACGCGGACTACGTGAGCTTCGATCCGTCCCGCACATCCCTGGCCGGCTGGTCGGGAAGCCTGGCGTTCGCCAAGGAGGCGGGGAGCTGGACGTACGGCTTGAGCGGGCGCGCGGTCTCGCCGGGGTTCGAGCTGAACGACGTGGGCTATCTGACCAGTGCGGACGACATCGGCCTCTCGGTCGAGGCGAGCCGGCGCTGGACACGGCCGGGCCGCGTGTTCCGCCGCGCGAACGTCTCGCTGCAAACCGAGAACCTGTGGATCTTCGGAGGAGTGAGAACGGGGACCTTCCTCGGGGTCAGCGTGGGCGGCCAGTTCCTGAACTACTGGAACGCGAACCTCAACCTGGCGCTCCAGCCCCGTTCCGCCGACGACGGGCTCACCCGGGGGGGCCCCTCGGAATCAGTCCAGCCGCCTTCACTCTCTCGGCGAGCGTCAGTACCGACTCGCGCAAGCCGTGGACCATCATGCTCGACGGCTGCTTCGGTCGCGCCGAGTCCGGCGGCTGGACTCGCGGCGTGCTCTCAGAGATCGAACTGCTCCTCACTCCGAGCGTGTCCTTCTCGGCATCGGGGCACTACTACACCGAACGGTCCTCGCGACAGTGGCTGCTGACCCAGGATGATGCCGGGGCCACCGCCACCTTTGGACGCCAGTATGTCTTCGCCGACATAGAGCAGCGCAACCTGGACGTCACGGCACGGCTCAACGTGACCCTGAGCCCGACCCTGTCACTCCAACTGTACGCGCAGCCCTTCGTGTTCATCGCCGACTACGGGCGGTTCAAGGAGCTGGCCGCGCCGCGCACGTCGAACTACACCGTGTACGGCGAGACGTCCGGCTCAACGTTGACGGACAGCACCGCCACCGCCGGCTACCACGTCGCGGACCCGGACGGCGCAGGGCCACGCGCCACCGTCAGGATCGCGGACCCCGACTTCAGCGCACGATCGCTGCGCGGGAACGCCGTGCTGCGCTGGGAGTACCGCCCCGGCTCCACGCTGTTCTTCGTGTGGACGAACAGTTGCGAGGCGTATGGTGCGGACGCGACTTTCAGGATCGGGAACAACCTCACGCACCTCTGCGAGGGCCGCTCCAACAACGTGTTCGCGGTGAAGGTGAACCATTGGCTGAGCCTGTAGCAGGGAGCGGGGAGAAGGGAGCGGGGAGCCGGGAGCGGGGAGAAGGGAGCGGGGAGCCGGAAGCGGGGAGCAGGGAGCCAAGAGCCGAACGCAATAGAAGGGCCCAGGCCGCAAGATTCCGCGCCCGTGTTTCGGCTGAACCATGGTACTGTGGCAAGGTGAACGACTTCCGGCGGCTGATCGTCTGGCAACGCGCCCACGAGGCGACGCTCGAGACCTACAGGGTTACCGGCTCGTTCCCGACCGGCGAGCGCTACGGGCTCATCAGCCAGATGCGGAGAGCCGCGGCGTCCGTCGCCGCGAACATCGCGGAGAGCTGCGGTCGTGGGACGGTGAGGGACCAAGCGCGATTCCTCCACGTCGCCGCGGGCTCGGCGAAGGAGCTGGAGTACCACGCGCTGCTGGCCCGCGACCTGGGGTTCCTCGAACCCGAGGGATACGAGCGCCTGAATAGCCTTGTGGTCGAGACGCAACGGATGCTGGCCGCTCTGCTTCGTCGCGTCCCACGGTCACAGGGCTAGCTCGCCCCGCTCTCGGCTCCCCGCTTCCGGCTTCCCGCTCTCTGCTTCCGGCTCCCCGCTCCCTGCTTCCCGCTCCCTGCTTCCGGCTTCCCGCTTCCAGCTTCCGGCTCCCTACAACCTTCTCCACCATCCCGCTGTCCAATACCCTGAAGACCTTCTCAGGGGACGTCCTATGGTTTCCGCCCTTCTCGTCGCAGCGCTGGCCATGCAGCAGCAGGCCGCCCTTCCCCTCCGCAGCGCTCCCATCGCGATCGATGTCGCGGCGCTCCGCCACCGCGATGGACGCATGGCGCCGCTGATGACCGCCGTCCGCGCCATGGCCGCGACGCCGCGCATCGACGGACGCCTCGACGACGCCGCGTGGGGTACCGCCGAGCCGGCCACCGAGTTCCGCCAGCGGAGCCCGCGGGATGGCGACGCCGCAACACAGCGCACCGAGGTACGGATTCTGTACGACAATGAGGCGGTCTACGTCGGCGCGCGGATGTTCGACTCCGAGCCGGCCAGGATCGCCGCTCAGCTCGGTCGCCGGGACGATCTCGGGGCGTCCGACTACTTCCAGGTGGCGTTCGACTCCTACCACGACCACCTCACGAGCTTCCAGTTCTACGTGAACCCGCTCGGCGTGAAGATGGACTACGTCGCGTCCGGGGACTTCGGGTTCGGCGACACCGGGTGGGACCCCGTGTGGGAAGTCGCCACCCAGCGGGACTCGCTCGGCTGGACCGCGGAGTTCCGCATCCCGCTCTCGCAGCTCCGGTTCTCGAGCAGCGCCGCGCAGATCTGGGGCGTCAACTTCGAGCGGTACGTGCAGCGCGCCGGCGAGAACAGCTGGTGGTCGTACGTGCCGCAGACGCAGCAGGGCTACGCCTCGAACTTCGGGCACGTGCTCGGACTGGCAGGGCTGCCCCAGCCTCGCAGGCTCGAGGTGATGCCGTACGTGGCGGGCTTCGAGGAGCGTCTCGACCCCGGCGCGCCGAGCAACCCGTTCAACGACGGTTCCCGTGAGGTCGGCCGCGTCGGCCTGGACCTCCAGTACGGGCTGACCTCGAACCTCACGCTGAACGCCACGGTCAACCCCGATTTCGGACAGGTCGAGGCGGACCCGGCCCAGGTGAACCTCACCGCGTACGAGACCTACTTCCAGGAGCGCCGACCCTTCTTCGTCGAGGGGGCGGACATCTTCCGCGCCACGTCACCGGGGAACATCCCGGTCAACGGGGCGGAGTACCTCTATTCGCGGCGCATCGGCCGCTCGCCGCAGGGTTCGGCCCAAGACCGCGGCGACGGCAGCTTCGTCGACCAGCCGTCGAACACGACGATCCTGGGGGCGACAAAGCTCTCCGGCCGCACCGGAAGCGGCTGGTCCCTCGGGTTCCTCGATGCAGTGACCTCCCGGGAATACGCCACAGTGGATGTTGCAGGCACGCGGTTCCGCGACCAGGTCGAGCCGCTGACCAACTACGGCGTCCTCCGGGCCAAGCGCGACTTCCGGAGCGGCGCCACCACGCTGGGCTTCACCGCCACTTCCGTGAACCGCCGGATCGACGATACGCGGCTCGACTTCCTCCGGACGGCGGCGTACGCCGGGGGCATGGACTTCCATCACCGGTTCGCCGGGAACCGCTTCATGGGGTTCGCGACCGCCGGCTACTCCTACATCGAGGGCGACACGCTGGCCATCCAGGCGGCGCAGCGCTCCAGCGCGCGCTACTATCAGCGCCCTGACGCGGACTACGTGTCGTACGATCCGGCCCGGACGTCCCTCGCCGGGTGGAACGCTGCGGCGGGCATCAGCGAGGAAGAGGGCGCCACGAAGTTCGCCGCCGGGTTCCAGGCCACTTCGCCCGGTTTCGAGATCAACGACCTCGGCTACCAGAGTCGCTCGGACCGGATGACGGCCATGGGGAAGGTCGTCCGCCTCTGGACGCGGCCCGGCCCGGTGTTCCGGTCGGCGCAACTGCAGGCCATGGCGAGCGCGGGCTGGAACTTCGGCGGCGACCGGACCTCCACCTCCGCCAACATCAACGCCTTCGGCCGGTTCCTCAACTTCTGGAGCATCAACGGCAGCCTCAGCGGTTCGCTGCGCTCCACGAGCGACGCACTGACCCGCGGCGGACCCCTCGCCGCGACGCTGGCCGGTCTCTCCGGCAATGTCTGCTTCTCCTCCGACTCGCGGCGGCGGCTGCGTGTGCACGCCGGCACGAACTTCGGTCGCAAGGAACTCGGCGGCGGCAGCCTGGGCTTCCACCTCGAGACCGACTGGCAGCCCAGCCCCAGGATCCTGCTTGCCATCGGCCCGAGCTACTACGCCAGCAGGGAGCCGCTCCAATTCGTGAGGTCGAGCACGGATGCAACAGCGCTGGGGACGTACGGCCGGCGATACCTCTTCGCCGAGATCTCCCAGCGGACGTTGGACCTCACAACGCGGCTCAACGTGACGCTCACACCGGCGCTCTCCATCCAGCTCTACGTCCAGCCGTTCGTCGCCACGGGCGACTACGGGGACTTCAAGGAACTCACCGCACCGCGCTCGAGGGACTACCTCGTCTACGGGCAGGCCCCCGGCTCCACCCTGACGCAACTCACCGACACCACCGGCGCGGTGACAGGCTACGCGCTCGATCCCGATGGCGCCGGCTCGCGGCCGGCAGTGCAGATCGGCAACCCCGACTTCAGCGCGCGCTCGCTGCGCGGCAACGCGGTGGTACGCTGGGAGTACCGCCCGGGCTCCACGCTGTTCCTGGTGTGGACTCAGAGCTGCTCGTCCAATGGTGCGAACCCGGCGTTCAACGCCGCCCAGGACTTCCGCCGGCTCTGCCAGGGCCGGTCGGACAACGTCTTCGCGGTGAAGGCGAACTACTGGTTGAGCCTGTAGCCGATAGCCGATAGCCGATAGCGGGGAGTCGGGAGCGCGTGGTCGCGCTCTCGGCTTCGCGCCGCAGGCCGCCGAGCTTCCGTGAAACCCCGTTCGGGACTCGCACGTAGGGGCGCAGGGCATCGGCGTCGCCGGCTTTCCGCGACCGGCCGACAGCCCGGTGGCTCGTTGAGACGCTCCCGACATCTCGCTTCGAACACTGCCGACCTGGAGTAGCTCGATGCTCGCGCTCAAGATGCTGGCCGTGCTGGTCCTGCAGCAGAACGCAGCACCCATCCCGAACCTCGCGTTGCCCACCGTCGATACCGCCGCCCTGCGCCACGCCAACGGGCGAGTGGCGCCGATGATGGCGGCGGTGCGCGCCACGGCAGCGGCGCCGCGCATCGACGGGCGCCTCGACGACGCCGTCTGGACCCTCGCCGCGCCGGTCACCGGTTTCCGGCAGATGATGCCGCACGACGGCGATCCCGCCACCGAGCGCACCGAGGTGCGCCTCGCCTACGACGACGAGGCGGTTTATGTGGCCGCGCGGATGTTCGACTCAGAACCCGCACGCATCGCCGCGAAGCTCGGCCGGAGGGACAACGTCGACCAGTCGGACATGTTCGAGGTGGACTTCGACTCCTACCACGACCACCGCACGAGCTTCCAGTTCTACGTGAACCCGCTCGGCGTCAAGATGGACATCCTCGCCGCCAACGACCAAGGCAACGGCGATGTCGGCTGGGACCCGGTCTGGGACGTCGCCACCCAGCGCGACTCTCTCGGTTGGACAGCCGAGTTCCGGATCCCGCTCTCCCAGCTCCGATTCCCCAATACCCCCGACCAGGTCTGGGGCGTGAACTTCTTCCGGCTGGTCGAGCGTACGAGGGAGATGTCGATGTGGTCCTACTTCTCCCAGACCGACCGGGGGTACGCGTCGTTCTTCGGCCACGCGCTCGGCATCAGCGCTCTTCCCCAGCCGCGGCGGCTCGAGGTGCTGCCCTACGCCGCTGCCGGGCAGGAGCGCATCGATCCGGGTTCCCCGAACAACCCCTTCAACGACGGGTCCCGCCAGGTCAGCAGGTTCGGATTGGACCTCCACTACGGGCTGACCTCCAACCTCACGCTCAACGCCGCCGTCAACCCCGACTTCGGCCAGGTCGAGGCCGACCCCGCTCTCGTCAACCTCACCGCCTACGAGTCGTTCTTCGAGGAGCGACGGCCGTTCTTCGTCGAGGGCTCGAGCATCTTCAACTTCGGACAGGGCGGCCTGATCCGCATCGGCGGCTCGGACTTCTTCTACTCCCGCCGCATCGGCCGGGCTCCGCAGGGCTCGGCGGACGCGCGCACCGGCTTCGTGGACGCTCCGGCGAACAGCACCATCCTCGGCGCCGCCAAGTTGTCGGGCCGCACCGCGGGGGGCTGGGCCCTCGGCGTGCTCGACGCCGTCACCGCCCGGGAGTTCGCCACGGTGGACTCCGCCGGCGTCCGATTCCGCGATGAGGTCGAACCGGCGACCAACTACGCGCTGGTCCGCGGCCAGCGGGAGTACCGCCGCGGCGCGAGCACCCTCGGCTTCATCGCCACCGCCGTGAACCGGAACATCAACGACGCGCGGCTCTCCTTCCTGCGGTCGGAGGCGTATGCCGGCGGTGTGGACTTCGCGCATCGCTTCGGGGGCAACCGCTTCACGCTCTGGGGCTCCGGGGGGATCTCGTACATCGGCGGCGACACGCTGGCGATCCAGCGGGCCCAGCGCTCCAGCGCCCGCTACTTCCAGCGGCCCGACGCCGACTACCTGGACTATGACCCCGCGCGCACCTCGCTCGCCGGGTGGACCGGGACGCTGGGCCTCAGCCGCGACGTCGGGCGCTGGATCTACGGCGTCACCGCCACGGCCATCTCGCCGGGGTTCGAAGTGAACGACGTCGGGTTCCAGACCAACGCCGACCGTGCCACAGCCGCCTTCTTCGCCATCCGCCGCTGGACCCGGCCCGGCACGCTGTTCCGCAACGCGATGCTCCAGGTGCTCGGCGTCGGCGGGGTGAACTTCGGGGGCGACCTCGTGTCCTCCCAAGCCCAGCTCACGGCGAGCGGCCAATTCCTCAACTTCTGGCAGATCCAGAGCGGCCTCACCTGGGCCGCGCGCACCGCGAACCCCACCCTGACGCGCGGCGGACCCATGGGCGTCGCCCCCGCCGGCGGGACGGCGCGGCTGAACGTGGCCACCGACTCCCGCAAGCCGGTGCGCGTCGCGTTCGCCAGCAACTACAGCTGGAACCAGCTCGGCTACTACGCGGCGAGCGTCGGCTCCGAGTTGATTGTGCGGCCCTCGCACAGCGTGCAGTTCTCGGTATCGCCCGGCTACGGCGTCTCGCGCACGCCGCAGCAGTACGTCACGGCCCGCACCGACGCGACCGCCGAGGCGACCTTCGGCCGGCGCTACATCTTCGCCGAGATCCTCCAGCGGACGCTGGACCTCACCACGCGGCTCGACGTCACGCTGACGACGAACCTCTCGCTGCAGCTCTACACGCAGCCGTTCGTGGCGACCGGCGACTATCGCCAATTCAAGGAGTTCGTCTCGCCGCGCACCACCGACTACCTCGTCTACGGGGAGACGCCCGGCTCGAGCCTCACGCCGGTCACCAACGCCGACGGCACCGTCGCGGCCTACGACCTCGACCCCGACGGTGCCGGTCCCCGGTCGGTCGTGCGGATCGGGAACCCCGACTTCAGCTCCCGCTCGCTGCGCGGCAACGCCGTCCTGCGCTGGGAGTACCGCCCCGGCTCGACGCTCTTCTTCGTCTGGACGAACAGCTGCTCGGCGTACGGCTCCCAACCCGTGTTCGACGCCGCGAACGACCTGCGGCACCTCTGCCAGGGCCGGGCCGACAACGTCTTCGCCGTGAAGTTCAACTACTGGTTGAGTCTGTAGGCAGACACCCCCTCGCCCCCTCCACACCTCACGAGGAAGGCCGATCGCGTCACCGAGTGAATCGCTCGGTGAGAGTGGCGAACAGTTGCGGCGTGAACTGAAGAGGCGGATGATGGCACTGGTCACGGGACTTCCTGGTGTTGGACGAGAGCGTGGCGTTTCCGGCCCGGTGGCCGCGTTGCCCTTTCAACCGCTTCCTGCCGCCCGGTGTCAAAAGAAGGAACGAAGACGATGACAGCGCGCGCCGCGAAGCACTCCGGCGTATCGGCAGCGCTATCTCTGCGGAGGCCCCGATGCCCGAAGTGAACCGACCGGCGTGGCTCTCGGCCCTGTTCTCCGACCTTCGGCTAGCCCTCCGGTCCGCCGTGCGGAAGCCGGCGTTCCCCGCCGTGGTGATCGGGACGCTGGCCCTGGGTATCGGGGCCAACACGGCGATGTTCAGCGTCATCCACGCCGCACTTCTGAAGCCACTGCCCTACCCGGACGCCGAGCGCCTGGTCGTGGCCCGCCGCACGCGCGGAGAGCGGATCTTCTGGATGTCGTCCGCTCCCAACTACTACGACTACCGCGCGCAGGCCACGGACTTCGAGGTTCTTGCCGCCTCGAAGCTCACGTCCCTCAAATCGTCCATGTCGGGGGATGGAGCGCAGCCTGAGCGCGTCGCCACAACGACCGTTTCCTACGACTTCTTCCGCACGCTCGGCGTGGCGCCAGTGGCGGGGCGATGGTTCGCGCCCGATGAAGGCGTGGCCGGCGGCCCGGACGTTGTTCTCGTCAGCGAGCGGCTCGCACGGCGACGGTTCG
>Ga0315287_10002837_pt1 | contig 16543 bp, 9 predicted proteins | sample YL17G11_0_MG_FD_205037 | JGI IMG/M metagenome (GOLD analysis project Ga0315287, IMG submission 205037) | Sediment microbial communities from Yellowstone Lake, YNP, Wyoming, USA - YL17G11_0 | ecosystem: Environmental > Aquatic > Freshwater > Lake > Sediment | place: USA: Wyoming | collected...
CGGGGCAGATGGGGTCGCGATCGCGCCGCCATCCCGCCTGTGTGGGTTCGAGTCCGACCAGACGTGCCCTTCGGTCGCCTGGAATGGAACCGACTATGTTGTGGCATTCCGTGATGAAAGAAACGTCTCGACCGCGGGTTCGGATATCTATGCTTTGCGGGTGGCACCTGACGGGACCGTGCGCGACCCGGATGGGTTCGCTGTCTGCAATGCGAACGGCGACCAAAACTGGACCGCATGCGCCGCGTCGGGATCCACCGTTCTGGTCGCGTGGGAAGACAAGCGGAACGGTTCGACAGCCGATATTTACACGGCGAGGGTCCGGGACTCCGGCACTGTCGACAATACGAACGGCAGGGCGGTGTGCACCGCGGCCGGAGACGACCTGTCGCCAAAGGCGGTCGGCAATCCAGACGGCTGGGTCGTGGTGTGGGAGGATAATCGAACGTCCGCCACCCAGGTCTATCGGGCTCGAATCGGACCGGACGGTCGAGCGATTGATCCAGACGGCGTGCCCGTGTCCTCATCAGCTAACTTCCAAACGAATCCCAGCATCTGCCTGGATTCCTCCGAGTGCGTCGTATGCTGGAGTGATTCAGCCATAGATTGGCCTTTGAGTGGAGATGTGCTCGTGCGCCGTTTCGACCTCTCGGGCGTTCCGCTGGACACTCAACCTTTCCCGATTTGTCAGACGGGGCAGTATCAGCGCAGTCCAAGGTTGGCGCGGACGACGAGCGGGTTCATGGCCGTGTATGCGGAAACCCCGAACATACTGAACCCGGACCTCTACATCGCTCCACTGGATCCGGACGGGCATCTGACCGGGGCAGGCCGGATTGCGCTGAAGACCGACGCCGAATATGATGTCGAGCCGGTCATAGCTTCCGACGGTCACAACTGCCTGATCGTTTGGAAGAACTCACCCGATGGTCAAGCCGACAATATCAACATTCTGGCCGCGAGGGTCACACCCGACGGCACGATTCTCGACAGCCCTCCGATAGTGGTCTGCAACGCGCCGAACGTTCAGACGACGGTCTGCGTGGCGTATGGCGGAGGAGTCTATTTGGTGGTGTGGTCGGACAACCGCGTGTTTGGGACTCGCCACATATACGGCGCCAGGATCAGGCCTGATGGCGTTGTGCTCGACCCGAACGGTTTTCTGATCAGCGTCAACATATCCAATCAGGATTTCGCGGCCTTGGGCAGCGACGGGTCGAGGTTCCTGGTGACGTGGATGGAGTTTGTGAACAGTTACTCCAGCATAGTGGGCCGGATAGTGGATCCTGATCACCCGGGCAGCAGTCCCGCGCCGTTTGTGATCGAACAGGGCGCCCACCCGCCGTTCATGCGTCAGAGCGCGGTCGCGTCGTCAGGTTCCAACTATCTGGTCGCATCCACCTACTTCTCCACATCAGCGAGCGACAGCCCGATCTACCTCCGCGCGCGCCGGGTGGGGCTTGACGGCACGCTCCTCGATTCCTCGCCACTGCCGATATGTTATCACCCAACCGAGAAGAACATAGCGCCAATCGTCTGCTGGAACGGGCAGAGCTACGTCATCGAGTGGATTCACGTAAATCCGTGGCATCACACTCTGTATGTAAACCGCGTGCTGGAGAACGGCGAGGTCATAGACGGGAGCGGGACCCCCGTGCCGGGCGAGTTGACAAGCTATCCGGGCGGTCTGCGAACGTATGATAGCTGCATCTGTCCGAAAGGCGATGGAACGGTGCTGATTGCATGGGAGCAGCTCGACCTGCAGCCGCCTTACGGCGTGGATCGGATTATGGAGTCGTGGTATACGCCGCCGGAGATTGTGCGCACCATCGCCGCCGCGAAAGCCATGCCGGAGGACTCTCTTGTAACGATTGTGGGCAAGCCGGTGAGTGCCGGAAACGATGACCTCGCCGGGGTGTTTTACATCGAGGAAACCGAGCGAGCGAGCGGAATGCGCGTGCTCTGGAGCAAGGGAAGCGTGCCGCGCGGGAGCACGGCCGTCGTTTCGGGGTCAGTCGAGACGGTGGGTGGCGAGCGACTGCTCCGGGCCCAGTATGTCGACGCAAGCGCGCCCGGAACAGAGCCGATCAAGCCCCTCGGAATGTCCAATAAATGGCTTGGCGGAAGACCTTCGAGCGCGATCGTGCCGGAAATACCGGGGGCTTGGGGGGCTTACAATGTAGGGCTTCTGGTCAAGGCGTGGGGCAAGGTGACAGCGGTGGAGACCGTGACGCCGCCCGCGAAGCCGAGTTGGCTTTACATCGACGACGGCGCCGGCCTCGACGACGGCAGCAGCAACACCGGTGTCAAAGTAACCCTCACGGGGTTGGTTGGCGGCCTGCCGGACACGATCCCGGAAGAGGGCGACTACGTTGTGGTGACGGGCTTGAGTTCGTGTGAGATACCCGACTCAAAGACCGCGCCCGTTCGACTGCTGCGGCCGCGATGCTGCGGAGATATCAGCATCATGGTTCACAAACCGTAGAGGAAAGCCAGGGCTGTTTGCGGCGGTGTGCTTCCGTTGGCTTGAGTATAGGGGAGGAAGTTGAGATGAGAATCATAAGTATTCTGATCGGTTCGTTTCTTGTGATTCTGATGGCGATCGCGTTTGTGACACCGGCGAACGGCGCGCTGAACTCGCTGGGCAAGATCAATCTGCTGGCGGGCGGGGCAGGCGCGCGATATGCATACAACGTCTGTGCGGACCAGACGGCCCATCGTGCTTTCCTGTCGGGAGACGTGAACGGCAACATCCTGGCGCTGAACATGAACACTCATAGGGTGGAATGGTGTATTCACGTGGGCGGGGCGCCAAGCGCGTTGGACGTCGATGAGTCCACCCAGGACGTATGCTTCACACTTCCCATGGAGAATAGCATGGGTATTGTGCCCGAGTCCGGTGGAACCGTCGCGCGCGTGGCGACCGGCGGTGGAGTCGGTGATCCGCTGGACGTGGTGGCTTCGGACTCGACCGGCAGGGTGTATGTGTCGAACTACACAGGCAAGGAAATCGTGGTCGTGAAGAGGCCGGAGAACACCGTCGAGACCCGGATATCCCTTCCGGCGGACTCCAACCTCGTGCAGATGGCCATAGACCACAGCCGCCTGCGCCTCTATGTCGGATGCGTCAATGGGACGGCCTTATCTGATCGGGAAGTGCTTGTGATAAGCGTGAACCCCACGTCGCCTAAGTTCCACACGATTGTGGATCAGTTCAGCCTGCCCAAGTATCCCGGCGCAATGGCTATGAACGAGTCGACCAACCGCCTATATATCGGCGGCGGTCCTGAAATGGATGTCATGGTTCTCGACCTGACCGCTCGAGAAGTGCGCATAATTGATACGCCCACCGGCATCTACATCACGGGGGTGGCGGTTGACCCTGCAGCGAACACTGTGTGGGCCTGCGGTCCAAGCGACACAGGAGGCCAGGGCGGCGGGTGGGTATTCAAGATCGATGGCGCCACCGAGCAGGTGACCCAACAGGCCGCTGACTACGATATGCTGTGGGGTGAAGTCGCCGCGGACCAAACCAATCAGTCGGCGTTCTTCGCCGGCGCGGTAGTCGCGGGGTGGTGGGATGGCGTTGGTACTGTTCAGTACATCCCGGTCTCATTCACTCCCACACAGATCGCGATCGATACGGTCTCACACAGGCTGTGGACCGGCGACTACACGCTGGACGTGGTGCACGAAGCGAATCTCGTGACCAATCAGGTCATTCGGGATTTGACTCTCGGGGAAATGCGACATCGGGGCGTGGCTTATGACCCGGCGGGCTGCCTGTATGCCACCTGCTGGAGTTTTCCTCAGCCGCCAAATGAGCCGCATGTTCAGATACTGGACGCCGTGAGCAGCGCGTGCCTTGGGTCAAGGACGCTCGAGGGCAGCCCGGAGGACGTGGCTGTAAACCCTGTCTCCAAGAAGGCATACATTGCCAACACATACGCCAGTACTATCAGCGTGTTGGATATCGACCCGGCTTCTTCCACGCGGTGGCAGGTCATCAAGACAATCACAGTCGACCCGGCACATCTCGACCAGCCGACTAGACTGGCCGTTGACCCGGTCCGCAACGTCATATATTGCAGGACTTACCATCCTCTGGGTGAGTCGCACCTGGTCGCCATAAACGGGAGACTGGACGAGATCGCCAAGGACAGGGTTTTCGGCCCGGGGTATTCCGCATTTGGGCTTGCCGCGCTGCCGGACCTGGCGCGCGTGTATGTCGGCTGCCTGCGTCCCGGACTGCAGGGCGGAGTCGATATACTCGATGGCGATCCGGCATCCCCCACTTTTCTGGATACCCTACAGGAGGTGTCGACCCCCGATGGTGGGTATGAACTGTGTGCCGGCCCGGTGACGGACAGGGTGTACATATCGTGTCTCAACACCCATCGCGCCTACTCCATCGACGGCCGCACAGGTCGAGTCATATCAGGGATCGAGACAGAGCCGGGACCAACCAGGATCGCAATCGACCCAACAACCAACAAAGTGTATATCGGCTCACCCTACAGCAGCTCCATTTTGGTCATCCAAGACGTTCTGGAGAAGCCCACGGGGAAAACGAAAGCTCTGCCGGACGGCGCCATCGTGGAGCTTTCCGCGAAGCCCGTCACCGCCGGTACAGACCAGATCGGGGGCGATTTCTACATAGAGGAGACGAACTGCTCGAGCGGAATTCGCGTCCGTCCCACCGGGATGGGCGTGATATCCGAAGGCAGCACGGTCAACGTGGTGGGCACTCTCGCGACGCTGCCTTCAGGCGAGCGCATTATCGATCGGGCCGACGTGTCGCCCGCCGACCCGGAAAAGGAACCTTCTCCGGTGGGCATGTGCAATCGCGGCGGTGGCGGTGGTGATTTCGTGTTCGCACCGGGACCGCCGTTTCGGGGCCAGCAAGGTGTGGCGGGCGGTGTCGGGTTGAACAACATCGGCCTGCTGGTGCGCACTTGGGGGCGTGTGGAGTCCCAGGATCCCGCTTCACATAGTTTCGTTATCGACGATGGCTCGGGAGTGCACATCAAGTGCGCGCCTCCGGCCACGGTTGGGCTGCCGGACGAGCATCACTACGCGATTGTCACGGGCATCAGCTCGTGCGAGATACCCGAGGGGCAAACGAGCCCGGTTCGACTACTGCTGCCGAGGTGCGATAACGACGTAATCGATCTCGGTCTGGACTGAGACACAATGGGAGGTAAGAACGGTGGAAAAGTGTAGAAGAATCATCACTGCGATTGCCAGCTTGGCAATCATCATCGCACTCTGTCAGTCGGTGCAGGGCGCTGGGAACATTCGGTTCTACATCGACAAAAACAACAACCTGAGCTACGATGCCGGGGAAGGCTACAACGGCGGTTGGGTGGACTACAAACAGAAGAACAGCAACAGCCTCGTTTCGGCGCACCTGGACGCGAACGGGCTTGTCGGCTACCCAAACGCTGCAGCCGAGGACAAGTTCTTCTGCCGGAAGTTGATCTACTCGGAGCCGGCGGTCAAGGGAAACCACGCCACCTGCGGCGGCCTGTTCGACCTGTATCTGGACAGCGACATGGTTTCCGGAAACGGCTCGATATTCCGCATGGTGCTGGCGGCCAACGACGCAAACTGGATCAACAACGGCAACACTTACCTAATCCGCCTCGCTCATCCGACACTGTCCTGGAACCTGCTTGTCTGCCTCAATTGGGACGCAGGCTCAAGCTACATCGGCAAACTGAAGACGGGGTTCAAGAAGGCATCGAACTATTTGTATGACGTCACCGACGGACAGATGAAGCTGGGCAACATAGATGTGCGGAAGAATGTGGGGGCGGCCACACAGCTCTGGGCCGACGCGGATATCCAGATCACAAACGACCAACAGTGGCCGTGTTCCAATCCATTTGGCATAACCGCTGCCGGCAGCCACGTCTACATGCCCAGGCTGTTCGACGGCAACAGCAGGACGACCGGGGACCCGGACAAGAGCAACTACTACCGGACCTTCGTCCACGAGTTGGGACACTACCTGCTGGGTTTTGGCGACGAGTATTGTGATGGAAACTATAGCAGCGCCGCGTGGTCGACTTACCGCAAGAACCATAAGAACGATGTTCCGGGTAACTACGGTCTCATGGACTACCAATACGATGCCAGCGAGATGTCGTCGTTCAACGACTACCTTGTCAACTACGCTATCGGCACGGCGGCCAGCCAGGCGACCGATGAGATATGGACCTATAAGCTCTCGGCCGGCGGAGGTGTGCATCGGCCCTGCTGGCAGCATCTGCTCGACACATTCGACAACCGCAACGGTCTGCTCAACAAATGGAACAACGGCTACGGCGGGGTTCGAGTCGTATTCTTGGAGCCTCCATACGGGGTCTACCAGGGCAGGAACAACAAGGGAGAGATACACACGTCTTCGGACCGCAGTGAACCCGGCTCGATAACCACTTGCTTCTTCTCCTTTATCGAGTGGGATGAGGCCACTTTCTTTGGCGCGGCCGCGTCCGCCCCTGCTCCACAGGGCGCGGAATTGGAAGCCCAGGATGTAGAGCTGACGGTCGACGGGCCCACGGCGGCGATCGATCTCTCGCGAACGCCCCTCGGCACAACACTAGTCGGCCCAAAGATCATGCTGGAAGGCAACTTGAGCGTGGCGGCAGGTAACCACTATTTGCGGATCAAGCTGATGTCCGATGTGACGCTCATCGGGCCGCCGACGGTCAACGTAATGCCGGCGTTTGGCACGCCGATACCGGTGGCTATGGTTCCGGCGGGCATTAACACTTTCTCCGGCACGCTGAATATTGGGTCCAATACCGAAGGCGGTGTCGATGTGACCGCCATGAGCACCGGTGGGACCACGCAGACATCCACAACGTTTCGTGTCGAGCATCTGCCCTATGACCAGGAGGCAGTCATCCATAGTCCGCAGGGCGGGCTGGAGGCCAGGCTGCCGCAGGGGCCGCTCGTCGGGGTGACGCATTCGGTGACGTTGGGCTCCGGCGGCGCGCCGATCCCGACCACCGATCCGTTGCTCATTTGCCTTACGGAACCCATATCGTTCCACCTTGAGGACGGAGCGGCGGCGCCCCCAATCTACACGACAAACTGGAAGTTCGACAGGGATACTCTTGCGGGCCGCGATGCGTTCACAACCACCATGCGCCGGTTCGACCCGCTCACTCGAACGTGGGTCACGGTGGCCTACGAGTTCAGGCCCGGTTATCGCATGGTGTCGGGACAGTACATGTCCGATGGCATCTACGCCGTGTTCATGCGCATCTCATCGGATGTGATTCCGCCGGGACCAGTTTCCAACCTCTATGCGGCAACCGGCGAATCGAGCAAGTCGGTGCAGTTGACGTGGATCGCGCCCGGCGATAACGGCCCCGTGGGGACATCGGTGAGGTACAACATCCTCTTCAACACAGTGCCGATAACCACGGACAACCTCGCCGACTGCAAGACGCTGCAAGTAGTCGACGAGCCGAAGACCGCCGGCCAGCCGGAGGACTACGGCTACGAGATGCCCGACCCGGATACGCTCTATTTCTTCGTGATCCAGGCTCAGGATGAAGCCGAAAACCTCGGGGCGATCTCGAATCTCGCGTCGGCCAGGTCGTATGTCCAGGACTCCGACAGCGACGGGCTTCCCGACCAGTGGGAAGAGACTTATGGCTTCAACCCGACAGCCCCCGGCGAACAGAACCTGGACCCCGATGGCGACGGCCTGACGAACCTCGAGGAGTATCAGCACAAGACCAATCCGATCGCTGCCGATACGGATGACGACGGGCTGTCGGATGGCCTCGAAGTCATGGCCTCGACCAACCCGCTGGATGGCCTGGACCCAATAAGCACGACGGTTCCCGGAAGCAAGACCAAGACGGGGGATACGAAGGTCGGGATCGGGAACATGGCCTGCACGGCTTCGTTTGCAGACGGGTCTTATGCCGAGGAACTGGACAAAAGGTCGGGGATCAGGCTCGATGGGGTTACGGCCTCGGCGGGCAACATAATCGAAGTGATCGGAACGCTTTCGACGACCGCGAGCGGCGAGCGGTGTCTGATCAACTGCTTCTATCGCACCAAGGATCCGTTGGACATCGGCCCCGTGGCAATGAACAACCGGACCATCGGCGGCGGGACGTTTGGAACACCGCCCCAGGGCCAGGCGGGCGTCAAAAACGGCTCGGGCACGAACAACATCGGCCTGCTCATTCGGACATGGGGCAAGGTAGTCGATATGGACCCGACCCTACCGGCGGAAAGTAAGACATGGTTCAAGATAGACGACGGGAGCGGCGTCAACGTGAAGTGCGTGGTCCCGTCGGGCGTGACCATCGATCCCGACTGGGAATACGTGGTCGTGACCGGCGTCTCATCGTGCGAGAAGCCCGCTAGCGACCTCTATCGGCTGGTGCGTGTCAGGCAGCAGTCGGATATCGTTCAAGCGCAATAGGAATGCGGCCGGGCGGGAGGATGTCTCCCGCCCGGCTCAGCTCGGAATTGCGGCATTCTCTTCCCCGACTATCGACTTCTCGGCACCTGCAACTTATGACTTCCCCCCATGACTCCCTTGGCAAGCCGGCGAGTTGGGGGTAGAATGAAGCTATACAGTAGTTTGGTCCGTCGCCGAAAGACTCACGGCGGCGTGGAGGTAGGAACATGACCGCGCGCATCCAAAGACTCAAACAGAAGCTCATTCACAACGAATTCGCGGCGCCTGAATGGACGTTGCTGATGTATGAGTCCCTCAGGCAGACCGAGGGCAGGCCCATGCACGAGCGCCGGGTGAAGGCGTTCAGACACGTGCTGGAAAATGTGCCGCTGGAAATTGATGAGGACGAGCTCATTGTCGGCAGGCTGCCCAAGAGGCCGATTACGGGCGAGGATGAAGTTCGCCTCGAGGAGGCCCGCGGCTACTTCAAGCATAACCGGCTGGCGGTCGGGCCGTGTTACGCCGTGCCGTGGTACTTCCCCGAACACGATGAGTTCGTGGGCTACGAGCGTGAGGGCCTGTTCACGGTGATGCGGCTTTATTTGCATCTAGCCCCGGACACCACTGACTTGCTCCGGCGTGGATGGGCAGGCGTGGCGGCACGTATAGAGGAGCGATTGACTGACTCCGGCTTGAGTTGGGAGCAGCGCGATTGGCTGGGATCGTCGCTTTTCGCGGTGCAGGCGGCGAGCGGTTTCATAACCCGGTATGCCCAACTTGCCGAGGAGCAGGCGAATGTGTGCGCGAACGAGGAGCGGCGGGAAGAGTTGAGGGGCATCGCGCACAGATGCCGGAAAGTCGCCGCCCAGCCGCCCGATGATTTCAGGGACGCGCTGCAGCTTCTCTGGTTCCACTATCTCCTTATGAACCTCGAAGTCACCGACCACTACCACGCCAGCGGGTTCGCGCTGGATAGAGAACTCAGCTCGTTCTACGAAAAGGACATCGCCGAAGGCAAGCTGACCCGGGAGGATGCGGCGGAACTGGTCGAGTATATATGCCTCGCGATGAACGTCCCCCACCCCAGGGGCGACGTTCTTCCGATCATCCTGGCTGGGCTCGGGCCAGGCAATGTTGACACCTGCACGGAGCTTACCGAAGTCTGCATGGAGGCGTGCGAGAGTGTCGGGCTGCTGAACCCGTCGCTCACCCTTAGATGCACGCGGAATATGCCCGGCGAAGTCCTTACCAAAGCTATAAAGATGTGGCGCAACGGCCATGGATTCCCCCAGCTCTTCAATGACGAACTCGCGGTGGCCGCGCTGCGGAAGTCGGGGGTCAGTGATCAGGACTCATATTTGTGGCTCAACAGCACTTGCACGGAGCTTACGGCCATCGGCAGGACCAGCGCGTGGATATCGCAGCCTTACTTCAATATGGCAAAGCCTCTGGAACTGGTTCTCAACAACGGGCGGTCGCTGGTCACGAACGGGCAAGTCGGCGAAGACAGAGGAAATCTGACCGATTACACCGATTTTGGGTCGTTTTGTCGGGCATATCTGGCTGAACTGGCGAAGTGGATAGGCGTGTCGGTGCACGTGCACAACCGGCTGGAGGAGAGCTTCACGCTCGACACCCCGCAGCCGTTCCTTTCGGCGACCGTCAGCGACTGCATCGAGAATGCGCGCGATTTCTCCAATGGCGGGCCCAGGTACAACCCGAGTTACATTCAGGCGATAGGGATATCAAACGTGGTCGACAGCCTGGTGATTATCAGAGACCTCGTGTTTGGGACCGGCCAGATCACGGCGGAGAGGCTGCTTGCGGGCATCAGGACGGATTATCGGGACGATGCGGACCTCCACGCGATAGTGAAGAACTATCCCGGCAAGTACGGCAACGATATCGATGATGTGGACAGGCTGTTCGTGGAGGTGTCGCAGTTCTTCTATAACGAGGTCAGGAAGTATAAGAACACGCGCGGCGGGGAGTATTACCCGGGCTACATGGTGTTCCTGAGTCACGAGTTGCTGGGGACGAATACGGGCGCGACGCCGGATGGAAGGCTGGCGAAAACCGCGCTGAGCGACTCGGTCGGGGCGGTGCAGGGAATGGACCGGAAAGGCATCACCGCGCTGTTCAAATCGGTGACGAAGAACGACTACCTGCCGGCTGTCGGGGGGGTGACGTTCAATGTGCGCCTCATGCCATCGTTGTTCGACGATGAGGAGACTATCGAGAAGCTGGTAAGCGCCGTGAAGGCCTATTTCGCGCTCGGCGGGCTGCAGATACAGGCAAACGTGGTGGACTCGGCCGTCCTGCGAAAGGCCATGGAACACCCGGAGGACTACGGCGACCTGATGGTGCGCGTGGGAGGATTCAGCGCGTATTTCACAAGCATCGCGCGCCCGCTGCAGGAGGAAATTATGCGCAGGACCCAGCACGCGGGACATTAGCGAAGGGAGCAGTTTTGAGTTGTAGGTTAGGGAGTGGCAGGGCGTACGGTTGCCGCAGTCCCCTCCCCCTACTCAACACTCAACACTCACAACTCAACACTTCCCTCAGAACCCCGTTATGTTCCCGCTGGTCTGCTGCTCGCGGGGGACGTCAAAGGGCTTTTGCATATCGTAGTTGGAGACGATCTTGTTAAGGCCGCCATCGGCGGTATCGGCGGCGGTGTCGATGTTCGTCTGAATGCTGGGATCGCGCTTCATCGCCTGCAGCACGTTCAGGAGTTTCTGCATGTCCTGCGGGTTCATGATATTCACGGAGTTGAACCCTGCCCATATCTGGCCGAGGGCGGCAGTTTCTTTATAGAGCACGTCCCTGTAGGCCGCCGAGAACTCGCGGCACTCGGGCGGGGCGGGTTTCTTGTCGAAATAGCTCAGCGTGTTGAGCCAGTTGCCATACTGCCGCTTGAGTTCGTCCTTGGCATCCTGAAGCGGGTCCCGGGCCTGCGCGCCGTCTGGATCGCCGGCCATGTCTATCAGGTTGAGAAGGCTCTGAGTGGTTCCTCCGGCCGAGCTCAGCATAAGAGCCTGAGTGGTATCCTTGAGAAGCAACTGGCGGTGGACCTCAATGGTCTTGACGTAGTTGAGATAATCCACCACAGCCTGAGGGGGCTTGGGTTTGGGTGTGGATGAGGGAGTGACATCCCCACTGCCGGGAGTTCCGGGTGGCAGGCTGGTGACCCCGCCGCTGCCTGGCCCGCCGGGAGGAGCGGAGAGGACGTTTCCATTGGCGCCGGGCGTTCCCCCGGAGGCAGACGTGACGCTCTTTCCCCGTCCGGCCATAACGATCGCGACGATGAGCGCCACCAGCCCGATCGCGGCGAGTATGGCCGTGGCGTAGATAATCGGCCTGGTCTTCCGCTTCTGGGGAGGAGCGGTCACCTGGCGCTCGTTGAGCGTTCCGCAGCCGGGGCAATATCGGCTATTGTCCGGCAGGTCCATTCCGCACTTGATGCACTTCATAGCATTCACCCCTCGCAGTATAGCACCAAAACGTCCGCGTGTCCATGCGTGATTCTACTGAGTTTCGGATACTGACTTAGTGTTCAATCCATGTCATTCCGACCGGAGCTAAACGAAGCCTCCAAGTATGTCATTCCGAACGAATGTGAGGAATCTGCTTTTTCACTTGCAGCCTTCGTTTGTCACCGAAAAGCAGATCCCTCGACTAACTCGAATTACTGCTACCAGTGAATGCAATAATAATGCAGTGATTCGAGTTACAGCTCGGGATGACAGTATGCGGCAGATTGTTCGCTAACTCAGGGACTGAAACTCAGTAGCTCGCTTGACCACGCTACGTCAATACCCTTACAATAATATAGGTGGTCGCCTGAGCTTGCCGGCTGCACTGGGGCGGCTGATGATGCGTGAAAGAGAGGGTCTCTCCTTGGTAGATATGGACACCATTGTAAACCTGTGCAAGAAGCGCGGGTTTGTTTTTCAATCGAGCGAGATTTACGGCGGGCTGGGCAGCACATGGGACTATGGCCCGCTTGGCGTGGAACTCAAGCGAAACGTGAAAGACGCCTGGTGGAGGGATATGATATCGACCCGCGACGACATCGTGGGTATCGATGCTGCAATACTCATGCACCCGAGGGTGTGGGAGATAAGCGGCCACGTCGCCAACTTCACCGACCCGCTGGTCGACTGCAAGCAGTGCAAGATGCGTTATCGGGCGGACGACATCGAAGGCGACAGGTGCCCGGCGTGCGGCGGTGAACTGACCGAGGCCAGGCAGTTCAACTGCATGTTCAGGACGTTCATGGGCCCGCTGGAGGACAGCGCCGCGGTCGTGTATATGCGGCCCGAAACCGCCCAGGGCATCTTCGTGAACTTCGTCAACGTCCAGCAGGCGACGCGCAAGAAGCTGCCGTTCGGTATAGGCCAAATCGGCAAGAGCTTCAGAAACGAGATCACCCCCGGCAATTTCACGTTCAGGACCCGCGAGTTCGAGCAGATGGAGATGGAGTTCTTCTGCACGCCCGGCACGGACGACGAATGGTTCGAATACTGGGTCAAGGAGCGCTACAACTGGTATCTGAAGTACTGCATGAAAGAAGAAAACATGCGCCTGCGGCCGCATGACCCGAAGGAACTGGCGTTCTACTCCAAGAGCACGACCGATATTGAATACAAGTTCCCGTTCGGCTGGGGGGAACTTGAAGGCATCGCGAACCGGACGAATTATGACCTCACCAAGCACACGGAGGGCTCCGGCAAGGAGCTGAGCTATTTCGATGAATCGACGGGCGAGCATGTGGTGCCTTACGTGATCGAACCGGCGGCTGGGGCGGACAGGGCGACACTGGCGTTCCTCATCGATTCCTACGATGAAGAGATCATCGAAAAGGGCGACAAGAAGGACAAGCGGACGGTGCTGAGGCTCCACAAGGACCTCGCTCCGGTAAAGGCCGCCGTGCTGCCGCTCCTGCGAAACCGCCCGGAGATCGTGGAAACCGCCAAAAAGCTCACTCACGACCTGCAAAGGGTGTTCCCGACGATGTATGACGACACGGCCGGGATTGGCAGGCTGTATCGCAGGCAGGACGAGATCGGCACGCTGTGGTGCATCACGGTGGACGTGCAGACAGTCGAGGAAGACAACCAGGTGACCATCCGCGACCGCGACACCATGGCCCAGATCAGAATGCCCATCGAGGGCGTGAAGCAGTATTTGAAGGATAAGCTGGAAGAGGAGTGCTAGGACGATTTGGGATTTGGGATTTGGGATTTGGGATTTGGGACAGGCGTAGTCTTGTGACCCAATCCCTCCAGGTATCCCTACCTGGAGGGGACAAAGCTGTAAGCGAGGGATGTTTCGGCATTTCAATGCCGAAACTGCCGTAATCCCGCACAACCCGCTCCCTTTCCCCTTGTGGGAGTGAGGGTCGAAAAGGAGACTGACATGCGCGAATTCGATGAGTTTGAACAGATTCCGGCCTGGCAGGAAGCCAGGGAGATGGTGAAGCTGGTCTACCAGTATACGGCCGAAGGCCCGTGGGCGCTGGACGATGTGCTGCGCCACGAAATCAGGCAGTCGGCCATATCCATCATGACCAAGATCGCCCAGGGCTATGCGCGGGACGACGTGATCGAGTTCAGACGGATGGTATCGTCGGCGCGGAGTCTTACGGCCGTGGTCAAGACCCTCCTGTATATCGCGGTGGACCAGGAGTTCCTCGACCAGCAGGGCTTCGACACGATCAACGCGGCGGTGGACAGCACTCTGAGGCTGATCGATCTCCTGGCCTCGCAGATCAGGCGGAATTCGGGGAGGCGGAGGGAGTGATTTTGGGCGCCGCAGCGTATCTACTGAGTTTCGGATACTGACTTAGCGTTCCGCCTATGTCATTCCGAACGAATGTGAGGAATCTGCTTTTCCGATTACAGCATTAGGTTGTCAGCGAAAAGCAGATCCCTCGACTTCGCTCGGGATGACAGTATGCGGCAGATTGCTCGCTAACTCAGGGACTGAAACTCAGTAAGTAATTCACGGTGACAAACTTGCACGCCGTCATGCTGACCCTGAACCTGATTCAGGGGTTTCAGCATCCAGGCTACGAAGGGATGGATCCTGAATCCCCTGAATCAAGTTCAGGGTCAGGATGACAAATACAAGCCATCAACCGTGAATTACCTAGCCTGATACCCGCACCCTCATAGCTATGACCAACACCATTCGCGAACAATACGAAGACCTTGAAGATCGGATGCTTGCCCCCCAGGCCGCACGCGCGCGGGACACCAAGGGACGGCCCAGGCCCGAACCCAAAGACCCCGTGCGCACGGAGTATCAGCGGGACCGGGACAGGATTATCCACTGCAAGTCTTTCCGCCGCCTCAAGCACAAGACACAGGTTTTCATCGACCCCGAGGAAGACCACTATCGCACGCGCCTCACCCATACGCTCGAGGTCGCCCAGATAGCCCGCACCATATCCCGCGCCCTTCGTCTGAACGAGGACCTCACCGAGGCGATTGCCCTCGGCCACGACCTGGGGCATACCCCCTTCGGGCACGCGGGGGAAGCCGCGCTCGACGACGTTTACAGGGAGTTCGTGCCGGGCGGGAGGTTCAGGCACAGTGAGCAGAGCCTGAGAGTGGTCGATGTGCTCGAAAAAAGGGGCCTGGGTCTGAACCTGACTTATGAGGTGCGGGATGGCATATTGCATCACTCCAAGGGCCAGGCCGATCTGTCGCTCGAAACCAAGGGGCCGCACACTCCCGAGGGCAGGGTGGTCAAGATCAGCGACAGGGTGGCGTATATCAACCATGATATAGACGATGCCATTCGGGCCGGGATGGTAACCCAGAGCGACCTGCCGGCGGACGCGGTGGGGGTGCTGGGCGGGACTCACTCGGCGCGGATCGGCGCCATGGTCACCAACATAATCGAGCGCAGCCGCGACCTGCGGGAGATCGGCATGACCGATAAGTTCAGGCGGGCCACGGACCAGCTCAAGGACTTCCTGTTCGCCGAGGTCTACGGGCGGGATGCAACCGGCATTGTCGAACTCGAACGCGCGAGCGACGCCCTCAAGCAGCTATTCAGATACTACATGGACCACCCCGAAGAAACCCCCGACCTCACCCCCGATCTGCCGGGGGGCTCCTCCGATGATGATATCCCGTCCCGCGCCCGCCGCGTCTGCGACTTCATATCCGGCATGACGGACAGGTACGCGCAGAAGGATTATTCAAGAATCGCTTTGCTTTGGCCATAGCGGACAGAATTTCCCATTGGCAGATACAATACCGCGTGATATAATGAAGGTGTAGTGCTTCACGATGTTTCCGTCTGTTCTGTTCTCCACGGATCAATGGAAGCAGGCTCCAGAATACATTCATACACGGAGGTGCGCTCAGTGAAAACCGCGATCAAATGCAACTGCGGACAGCGAGTACTCGCCAAAGATGTTATGCAGACCGGCTATTATCTCCGTTTAATTGGACCTAGTTTCGTTTATGTGAAGTATCGTTGCTCGCGGTGCAAGAAGCTCGGAGAGCAGTTCGTCAAACAGAAAGAATGGGAAGACGGAATCCTCAACGACCTGCCCAATGAACTGATGCCCGACGAGAACACGAAATTCCGGGGCATGGGCAGGATAGACATCCACGAATGTATAGACGCCCACTTCGAACTGGAAAAGATCAGGAACCTGCGCGAGCTGCTCGATGCCCTGGAAGAGACCAAGAGCTAATGCGCTCTGGATACTTGAATAGCTCGGAAGAAGGAGCCATCGATTGGATATACGCAACGAACTCGAACATGCCAACTACAAGGCAATCGATAAGAATGACCTGAACGATGAGACGATCGCCCAACTAAGCAAGGAATACGGCTTCATACTGGCCGTTGACGTCTCGAACCAGCACGGCGAGGCGGAGCGCCGATCGTACGTCGAAGCGCTGGTAAAAGGCGACGTGATCTCCCCCAAGCAGGTCGAGGCCGTTATGGAAGATGAGAACCTGGTGATCGTCATTCCACTGCACACCGAGCGCGTGGCGACCGACATCTACCGCCACATCCCCCACGCATCGCACTTTGTGACTATCTGGGTGGACGGCAGGTCGTACGTGGCTTGCTAGCCGG
>Ga0315287_10002838_pt1 | contig 16541 bp, 17 predicted proteins | sample YL17G11_0_MG_FD_205037 | JGI IMG/M metagenome (GOLD analysis project Ga0315287, IMG submission 205037) | Sediment microbial communities from Yellowstone Lake, YNP, Wyoming, USA - YL17G11_0 | ecosystem: Environmental > Aquatic > Freshwater > Lake > Sediment | place: USA: Wyoming | collected...
ATCGGTAAGTTCCGACTGGTAGTTGACAAGGGTGACCCGAGGAATCTTGTGAGTTTCTGCATGGACAATGTAAGAAAAATTTCTCCAACCCAATTCGAGACTATTCACACAGACTATTTTGCTGAACGAAATCTGGAGGTCCTAATCCTAAAACCTGTCGAGTTTTCGCCCTGAGAGTTTTCCTCTAACGATACCTTTCTACCAGGGCCTGAAGCCGAGTTGAATAGAAAGCCAACTGTAGCTTCTTCATAGAAACGGTAGTGATCAGGAGGTTCCTTGAGGGTTTCTAACGACAGCCTTTTTGCCGCTCCACTTGTTCAATTACGGCCACATTGTGCTGCTCAAAACTGTTTAATATGTCGGGGTTACTCGAAACGCAGTCAGAATTGTTAAATGTTGCCTTTGCTTTCGGTGTCGTAAAGCAATACCCACGCATGTTGTATATATCGTTGCGCATAAACCACAGTTCCTCGCACGAATAGGGCAGAAAAGCGGAGGCAGGAATTTTGGCATAGGACGCATTTCCTGCCGGGTCGTCAGCTATCGCTGGCAGGCTTGAAAATACCATGGTTGCCATAGCTGCAATGCGGACTCCCAGATGCGCTTGAAGCTCAAAATTGTCGCTAGCCATATGCGTTATCCCAGTTGTGTTTGTTTCACCGGTGAGCATCGACGAGATCGTTTATTCAGACGTTGCGCGGTGAGCACCGGGAGAGTTATGATCGCCCACCATGCAGCAGCCCAACGCGCTTAACTGGTCACTATACGTTGGACAAACCACCATTGGTTAGCCCAAACACAGTATAGGTTTTTATGTTACGCTTACCTACCTTTTCGGCATTGATGTAGAACAAGCGAATGTTCGGTAAAGGTGGCCAAATGCTTTTTATTATTCAGCATGCGCCAGGCTGCCTGATCATGTCAGCGCCCTTGTTTGAGGGGAGTTTGAAGTAGGCTATTGCCGATGACATTTTTTCGCTCCAATATCGCGGCCAGCTGGGCAGTGGTTAGGTGGTCGTCAGTAAATATGCAGATAGGTGTTGCCAGGACTGGTTTGATACTGGGTATTGTGATCAGCGGATGGCATCTGTGCTGGTCGCTTCTGGTCGCAATGGGCTGGGCCCAACCTGTCATTGACTTCGTGTTCTGGATGCATTTCATCACACCCATTTATGTGATCGAACCCTTCGAGTTTGGCAGAGCCATCCTTCTTCTGGTCGTAACCGCAGCGGTAGGTTTTATTTTTGGTTCGGTATTCGCACTGACCTGGAATGCGCTGCATAAAGTTTGAGCCGCCATCATGCGGAGCAGGGGCGACCGTCGAGATTGACCCGTTGCGGATTAAAACCCCCTAACCCAATGCATCAAACCCAGTGGCGCGATAGTGAAGCCGTCAGATTCAGTCACCAGGGCGGCGAAGATTCAAATCGCTCAAGAGCCTCTGCGGCGAGAGTAATGTAGCTGCTTGCCCGTGGTTGCCATTTTTCAGGGGTGCGCGGGTTGGGTTCCGTCAGATGGGCGAGGGCGAGCCGCGCACGCATCAGGGCGCGTGCGCTGCTGTAGAAGGCGAGCAACCGGGCCTGGGGCACGGGTTTTAATCTCTGCAGGCAAATCTCCAGGACGGTTTTCCCAACCCATGGCGCGCCCAGCCTCTGGCATTCAAGATCAAGAAATGCAATCTCATCAAAAGGATCAACAAGACGCAAATCACGGTTGAATTCCAGGCAATCGATAACGACGGGAGGTGAGACAAGGCAGATATGTTCGGGGCGCAGGTCACCATGACCCTCGAGGAACGCGCCCATCTCCACGCGCATTTTCAGCAAGGGCCGGACGGTTGACAGAGCACCATTCATGCGCTGCAGTACCCCAGCTGTCGTGACATGATCCAGGGCGAATCGCGCATTGGAAAGTGTCATGATATTTCGTTCCTGTTCGGCAGCGAATCTCTGAATAACTTGCTCGAGGGACTGCACGACCGAAGGTGCACTGCGATAGAAAGCAGTCAATTTATCAACAAACGCAAGGATGTCCGCCTGCGTGACTGTCCGGTGTTCGATCGCGTAATCCAGCATCCGGTCTGCAGGCAGCCTTCTCATCTTCACCAGCCATTCAACAATGAGCCCGTCGCCGGCGAAGGTCAGTGTCCCTGCGGGATCCAATCTCAGCGGCACGACATCCAGATACACGTCGGGCGCCAATCGGCGGTTCAACCGCAATTCCTCCCTGCAGGTGAATTCCCGAGAGGGGAGAGTTGTAAAATCGAGGAATTCATAGCGTACTGGCTTCTTCATCTTGAAGGCGAATTCACCGCCGAGGAAAACCCAAGCCATATGGGTTTCAATAACATCCACCTGTAGAGGGTGATGGGTATAGATGGAGGGGTCGCTCAGTACGGCAACTTTCCGGGCAATTCCCACGATGTCTGAATTTTTGCTGATGGTGGGCACTTAGGTGTCCCCGTCGATCGGCTGTTCACGCATGCCACCGCTGCCCTTTGCTATCTCTTAAATGCTCATGATGGAAAATTTCCGCTCCCTGAGCTGCATTTGCTTATCAAACAGACATTGAGGCAATTCTCTGTTGATCCACGTCAATGCCATTGTGAAAAATGGGATACAGACTTTTTCCATGCTGTTTTTTGCCATTCAGGAGTCGAGCGAATTTGGCGAGCATGTGGCTCGCAACCTTGGTGTCGACGTGAGCCCGCTTGAAGAGCGGAGCTTTGAGGATGGCGAACACAAGATAAGGCCGCTGGTGAGCGTTCGCGGCAGGGATGTCTATGTCCTGCACAGCCTGCATGGCGGACCACTTGAAAGCGTGAATGACAAGCTGTGCAAGTTGTTGTTTTTGATCGGCACATTGCGTGACAATGGGGCAGCGCGTGTCACTGCACTGGTGCCCTATCTTGCCTACTCTCGAAAGGATCGTCAGACCAAGACCCGCGACCCCATTACAACCCAATATGTGGCCCGTCTTTTTGAGGCTGCCGGCGTCGATTGCGTCGTCACCCTTGATGTTCACAACATTGTGGCCTTCCAGAATGCGTTCCGTAGCCGTAGCGTCCACCTCGATACCCGCCGGCTTTTCGCCGGTGAACTGGGCAAACTGGTTGGTAGCGGACCTATTGCCGTTATCTCGCCGGACCCCGGTGGTGTGAAACGGGCGCAGCTGTTTCGGGAAATGTTGGAGAAGACACTGTCTTTGCCCGTGGGCCAGGCATTTGTCGACAAACGCCGCAGCGCGGGCACCGTGAGTGGTGAACTGTTGGTTGGTGATGTCGCCAAAGCAACCGTGGTCGTGATCGACGATCTGATTGCCTCCGGCGGCACAATGGTTCGCGCCGCGCGTACGGCATTGCAGCATGGAGCGAAGGGGGTGATTGCCTGCGCGGCGCATGGACTTTTTACCGGGGAGGCAAAATCTCTGCTGGCAGCCGCACCTCTCCAGAATATCGTTGTCACTGACTCGGTCCCAGCGTTCAGGCTGGACGCGGAGTTTGCCGCAACTCATGTGAAGACGGTCAGCGCCGCGCCCCTCTTTGCGGATTGTGTCAAGTGCCTTCATTCGGGCTCTTCAATATCGCAACTGCTGGGCGAGGAAAACGAAACGACATGAAATTGCAGGAGGAAACTGTGCAGACACCTTTGAAGATTGATTTCCAGGGCTTTAGGCCAAATGACCGCCAGAAGGCTGCGATCCAGGAACATATTGAAGCGTTCGAGAAGAGATTTGGAGCAGTCAGTTCTGGACGCATCACAGTTGTCGGGCCGGGGGGACGACATCAGAGCGGAGGCCTCTATGGGATCAATCTGTGGTTCAGACTGTCGGATGGAAAGGAAGTCGATGCCTCCCGCACACCTGATGCCGACGAACGCCATTCTGACTTCTTCTTTGCGTTGAATGACTCCTTCAAACGGGCCCGCAGCCAGCTTCAGGACAAGGTGGGGCGGCTGCGGGGCGGCGTCAAGCATCATGAGTCCCAGCCCACTGGGACTGTCACCAAGCTGTTTGAGGATCACGGGTTCCTTGAAAATTCGGCAGGTCAAGAAATTTATTTCCACAGAAACAGCGTGTTGAACGGCCACTTTGGCAAGTTGAAGATTGGATTGCAGGTTAGCTTTGTTGAGGAAACGGGTGAGGATGGCCCGCAGGCCAGTACCGTCAGGCTCTGATCTATCGTTCACGTAGGCAAGGCAGGACTCAGTTGCGCATCTGCTTTGCAGTTTGCGCCGCTGCAAGCATTTCGATTACTTCCTCATCACTGATCTGATGAAAGTCTCTGTAGAAAACACCTATGGCGTTGAACGGATCCGGCTGTTCAAGGCAGATGAGGTCGTCGACATAGAACCTCAATTCCGCGATGGTGTCGCGGGGCGCAACCGGAACGGCAAGCACAAGTCTGCTCGGATTTCTTCTTCGCAATGCCTGCAGGGCTGCCCTGACGGTAGTGCCTGTGGCAATACCGTCGTCGACAACAATGGCAACGTGGCCAGCGATGCTGACAGGGATGCGACCCTTGAGATAAAGCTTTCGGCGCCGTTCGATCTCGGCAAGTTCCTTGGTCACGGTGGCTTCAATATCGCTCCGGCTCAGACCCAGGACCGACATAACCCCTTCATTCATAACGAGTTCGGGGCGTTCACCATCGACGATGGCAGCTGCGGCAAGTTCGGGCTGCCAGGGAACGCCAATCTTGCGGACAAGAAGCAAATCAAGCGGCGCATTCAGGGTCCGCGCGACCTCAATCGCTACGGGAACCCCTCCGCGCGGCAGTGCCAACACCACGGGCTTGTCAAGATGAAGCTTTGCAACTTGGCTGGCCAGAAGTTGTCCCGCCTGGGTTCGTGATAAGAAACCGGTGAAAGTCATTGTTCTTGCCGCACGGTAAGGTAACGGCTGAACCACTCTGTGGTCAGTTGAACAACACACTCAAGCGTGCCCGGTTCTTCGAAAAGATGAGTTGCCCCTTCAACAATTTCCAAGCGCTTTTGACAGTTTAATGCCTTCAGGGCAGTTCGGTTCATTTCGATCACCTGGGTGTCATATCCCCCTACGATGAGCAGCGTCGGGGCCCTGACCTGATGCAAAACCTCAAGAGCAAGATCAGGCCGTCCTCCACGGGAAACCACGGCAGCTATATCTTCGCCGTGTTTGGCGGCAACCGTCAGGGCAGCTGCGGCGCCCGTGCTTGCGCCAAACAAGCCAATGGGCAGATGCGACATACCCTTCTGAGTGCGCGCGAAGTCAACCGCCTCCGACATGCGACCTGCCAGCAGGGGAATATTGAACACCAGGCTGCGGTCGTTGGCCTCCGGTTCGGTGAGAAGGTCAAGTAAAATGGTGGCAAAGCCCGCACCATTCAATTGCCTGGCCACGAGCCTGTTGCGCGGGCTGAGCCGGCTCGACCCGCTGCCATGCGCAAAGATAACGACAGCGCTTGCCCGTGCAGGGATGGATATGTCTGCCTGCAATCGCGCCGTGCCGATTTTCATTACCCTGCCTCAATTCGACTATTCAGGGCGGCGAAGATCAAGTGTGTGTTCCTCTCTGAGTCACCCAAGGGAGCCGCTAAGACCTCCACCAGCCGACGCCTCCTATCGGGCTCGCTGATCTCAAACATGGCGGAATAGGGCTCCGATTTGTCCGCGACAATGTCGAATAGCCGGCGCAAGCGTACGGCAATCCGCTTGTCGCCTACATCCGGCTGATCACCGTCCGTGAGGCGAAGTAGTGACCCTGCCACATGGCCAGCTCCTGAAGCCACCCAATGGCGCGTTCCATTTGACATCAACTGAGCATGAAAAACAAAGGGAGATAGTTCGTCTGGAATGTCGCGCATCTCGTCCTGACTTGGGGCAATCCTGCCCTTACGTTTGGCTTGCCAGAATTTCAACGCAGCATGGAGCAGGGCATCGGTTGGCTGAGCCGCATCAATGCGTAGAAACAGGCGAACAAGCGGCTCCGTAAGGGGTGCCAGGGTGGACATGAACTTCCTCACTTATGAAATGGCTTTAGCATATGCTCACAGGCAAATGAACTGCATTGATCCTCATCAAATGCCATGTATTACCAGCGGCACCTCAAGCAGGCAGTTTTTCGGCAAGATATTTGACTGCAAGTTCCAGACTGGCAAGGTGTGGATAGTCCTTTTCGGGAAGCGCCAGTCCTGTGGCCATGTGCAGACCGGTCACGAACTTCAGGAAATCCATGGAGTCAAACTCGAATTGTACGCTGAAGCGTGCCTTGGGATCAAGCGGTTCAGTTGCAAGGTCAGGCGCAACTTCGTAAAGGGTCCGCTTGACCAGCTCGGTTATTTGGTCCTGGTTCATAGGGTCTCCGGTTTCTGGAAGATTTCTGCAAGGTACCTCAGGAAACGTGCCGCTGATCGGCCATCATTGGCGCGATGATCTCCAGCCACCGTAAATGTCGCAAGCTTGCGGACAGCAAGCGCGCCATTCACCACCCAAGGCCGGTCTTCGATTTGGCCCACGCCGATAATCGCCACCTGCGGCGGATAGATGACCGGAAGCACCATGTCTGCCGAGCCATCCCCGAGGTTGGAGAGCGTGGCGGTGGCATTTGTGAGTTCTGAGCTGCGTAGCCGTCCGCCCCGGACGCGTGCGACAAGATCGCTGAGCTGTTGCATTGTCTGAGCGAGCGATAGTGTGTCGGGGATCGACAGGGCAGGTGCGATGAGCCCGCCGCCGCGCATTGCAATACCGATGCCCAGCTTTACCTCCGCAATGCGCATGAGGTGATCATTGAGAAAGTGACCATTGAGTTCTGGAACCTGCTTTAGGCCAAGAGCGCAGGCCTTAATGATCGGAACCGCAGCGAGGATCCGGTCCGCAACGGCGCGGCGTGCGTTCTCCGTTGCCAGCCATTCCACCATTGCTGTCATGTCGATGATGGAGCCCACATAGTAGTGCGGAATTTCTCGTTTGCTGCGTGCCATGGCAGCAGCAATGGCTTTGCGCATTTCATCAAGGTTGATGCCATGACCTGACCTGGATTGGGCGGGTTGCGAAAGGCCTTCAAGCTCTTTTAATCCGATGATGCCGTCCTGACCGGGAGATATTGACTGAATATCGACGCCTCGTTCCCTGGCGCGGATGCGGGCCGCTGGAGTGACCTTGAGCCCTGGTGCCTCGGGGATGATGACCGGTGGTTTGGGAGCGGGCTGGGGCACTACGGCTTGGATGGATTCTGGTTCCTTGGCGGTTCGGATGGTGGCGAGTACTTGCCCAACTGGAACGCGCGTTCCAGTCTTCACATGGATGGTCTCCAGCACGCCATCATGGAACACTTCAATCTCGATGGCGCCTTTTTGGGTTTCCACGACGGCAATGATATCGCCGCGTTTCAGGTTATCGCCTGGCTGCTTAAGCCATTCGGTGAGGGTTCCCTCGTCCATGTCGGCCCCGAGCGATGGCATGCGAAAGGCAGTCATTGCCGTAAAAGCCCGTGCACCGCCGTAACAATGCCTGCCACCTGCGGCGTGGCAGCAGTTTCCAGATGGCGCGCATAGGGAATGGGAACTTCGGCGCTGCACTCGCGCGCTACGGGCACGTCGAGGGAGAAGAAAGCGCCTTCCATAATTAGCGCGCTGACTTCGGCCGCGAGACTTCCCGTCCGCCAGCCTTCGTCTACGACAAGGGCACGGTGGGTTTTCTCCACCGATGCCAATATGGATTTGGCATCAAGTGGTCGAAGAACGCGCAGATCTATCACTTCGCAACTTATGTTCTCACCCTGCAGCTCCTCGGCAGCACGGATCGCCTTCTTCAGGCTGCCTCCATAGGTGATAATACTGCAATCGGTACCTGGCCTGCGGATGGCGGCGCCTTCGATCGGCATCGACAAATCACCTTCACTAGCGATTTCGCCTTCGTCATTGTAGAGCGTGGCGTGTTCAAAGATGATAACAGGATCGGGGTCCTGCAGCGCAGTCCACAACATCCCACGTGCATCGGGCACGGTGGCGGGTGCTATGACCTTGATCCCCGGCACGTGAGCGTACCAGTTCTCCAGACTGTGGGAATGCTGGGCCGCAAGTTGCCGTCCCGCGCCAGTTGCCATCCTGATGACCAGCGGCACTGAAAATTGGCCACCTGACATGTGGCGTATGGTGGCTGCAGTGTTAACGATCTGGTCGAGGGCCAATAGGCTGAAATTAACGGTCATGATTTCGACGATGGGGCGCATGCCGCCGAGGGCCGCGCCAATTCCAGCCCCGGTAAAGCCTGCCTCGGCCAAGGGTGTGTCCCTAATGCGTTCCTCGCCGAACTCTGCCAGTAGCCCCTTTGAGCAACCATAGGCGCCGCCGTAGCGGCCCACGTCCTCTCCCATGAGGAAAACGCGGACGTCCCGGCGCATTGCGTCCTGAATTGCCTCCCTTACCGCATCGCGGTAGGTCAACTTGCGTTGCGAACTCATGACGTTGCTCCCTGCAGGGCTGGTGTGACTACATCCCGCAACAGATCCGCCTCTGGTTCCCATGGCGAGTTCTCGGCAAACTGCACGGCATTCTCCACTTCGTCGGCCACTGAGGTCTCGATGGCGGCAATATCCGTCTCATGCAGGGTGCCTGTTGACAGCAACCACTCGCGAAAGCGTTTGATCGGACCGCGCTCTTTCCATTTTTCGACTTCCGCCTTGTCGCGGTAGAGCTCGGGATCGAACATGGAATGCGCACGAAAACGGTAGGTTCTCATTTCCAGAAACTGCGGACCTTCGCCATTTCGGACAGCTTGGGCCGCCTGCCGTGCCGCAACTTCGACGGCGACCACATCCATGCCATCGACGCTCGCGGCGGGAATGCGGTAACTCTGCGCATGGCGGCACATGTCGATTTCGGACTCGGATCGCACGAGTGCTGTGCCCATGGCGTAGCCATTGTTCTCGCAGATGAACAGCATGGGGAGTTTCCACAGGGCGGCAAGGTTCAGGCTTTCATGGAACTCGCCTTCGGCGGCAGCGCCTTCGCCAAAAAAGCAGCAGGTTACCCTGACGCGACCGCTCATCTTGTCAGCAAGGGCGAGACCCACCGCCATTGGCAGGCCACCGCCAACAATGGCATTGCCGCCATAGAATCTCTGTTCGGCGTTGAAGATATGCATTGAGCCGCCACGGCCGCGGCTGGAGCCGGTGGCTTTTCCATACATCTCTGCCATGACTTCATGCGCATGCAGGCCGCGCGCAAGCGCATGCCCGTGTTCGCGATAGGTCGCAACGACAGCATCCTCTGGTGTGAGGGCCTCCATGACGCCAACGGCAACGGCCTCCTCACCGATGTAAAGATGCAGGAAACCGCGTATCTTCTGCTCTCCGTAAAGCTCGGCGCAACGCTCCTCGAAACGGCGGATCAGCTTCATCACACGCAGGAGCTTGGTGCAATGCTCTCTTGTAAGGTGGATCTTTTTGGAAGCGGATGGGTTCATGTTGAGCCCTCGAGTGTTGAGGTGTCACCCTCCGGCAATCCAAGTTCGCGCGCCTTGAGCAGCCGCCGCATGATTTTGCCGGATCGGGTTCGTGGCAAGCCGTCACTGAAGGCGATCTGGCGTGGTGCCACGGCTGGCCCGAGTTCCTTCCTGGCATGGGCCATGAGTTCCCGCAGGAGGGTCTCATCTGCCGTGTGACCGGGGCGCAGGCTCACAAATGCCTTGACGACTTCACCGGCGACCGGATCGGGCACGCCGATGGCCGCGGCCTCGGCCACGGCGGGATGGGAGAGTAGTGCACTTTCCACCTCAAATGGACCAATCAGGTGCCCGGCCGATTTGATGACATCATCGGCCCGGCCAACGAACCAGAAATAGCCGTCGGCGTCCCTAGTGGCCATGTCGCCCGTCAGGTACCAGCCCCCTACAAAACACTTCCTGTATCTTTCTTCCTCGTTGAGATAGCCGCGGAACATGGATGGCCAGCCAGCCCTGAGCGCCAATTCGCCCTCGGCTCCAATTTCGGTAATGACTTGTAGGTCACCATCCTTTACGCGCACGATAGCTGCCTCAACTCCTTCAAGGGCCAGACCCATGGAGCCGGGCTTGATTTTTATGTCCGCTGTATTGGCGATCATGATGCCGCCCGTTTCGCTCTGCCACCAATTGTCGTGAATAGGCTGGCCCAGGACCTCCTGACCCCAAACTACAGCCTGGGGATGCAACGGTTCGCCCACGCTGGCAATAAAGCGAAGTGAAGTGAGGTCATGCCGCTTCGGCAGATCATCACCTGCCCGCATGAGCATGCGAATGGCTGTGGGCGCTGTATACCAGACATTGATCCTGTGCTTCTCGAGCGTGGCATACCAGCGTTCGGCGTCAAACTCCTCTTCGTCTAGAATGAGTGTACAGCCAATGACCAGGGGCGCTATGATGCCATAGGAGGTGCCGGTGACCCAACCTGGATCAGCCGTGCACCAATATATGTCGTCCGGCCTCAGATCCAGGGCATGACTGGCAGTCGCCCTGTGGGCAGTGACTGCGGCATGAACATGCATGGCTCCCTTTGGCCGTCCGGTCGTGCCGCTGGTGAAATGGAGGATGGCCAACTCCTCGGGATCGGTGGCCGCAATTTCGAAGGTTGCGGACGCCGCAGCGAGGAGGGCGTTGAAATCGAGCCCTCCGGCTGCCCCATCGATGAGAATGACATGCTTCAGAAATGGCAACTCGGCAAGGATGGGCTGGATCTTCCGTGTGAAGTGGCGCGACGTTGTCACAACCACCACCGGCTTTGCGATCAGCATGCGCGCTTTGACGGGCTCAGGTCCGAATGCCGAAAACAGCGGGCAGAATACGGCACGGAGTTTCCATGTCCCAATGGCTGCAATGTGCAACTCCGGTACCCGGCCCAGCAGACTGAAAATACGGTCACCCGCACCAACACCCAACGACTTGAGAGCATTGGCAAACCGTGAAGCTTGCCAACTCAGCTCCTGATAGCTGATATCACGACGGTTGCCGCCACTGCCGATCCAGCGTATGGCGATCCGCTGGCCATTGCCGTTCTGCACATGCTGGTCAACCGCCTCATGGGCGATATTAACGCCGCGCCCACCTGGCAGCCCCGATAGTCCCCGCCTGGCATCGTCCCAAAACTGTGACACCTCACTCATGTTGACGTTGAGATGATCATCCGGTCACCCTCCAAACAAGACGCCATAGAACTTCAGCATGTGCTAAATTCAGCCATGCCACCTTGATCCATCTCAATTTTGAATAGCTTCCCACCAGCGATCCAATCTCTTGGAACCTCATCCAGGACAGGGGCTTGAGCGCGGGGACTATTCAAGCTCGTAACTGACAATTGCCTGCGGAAGGATCCTTATGTGATTATGAACCTCCTTGACCCCCGCAGTGTTCTCCGCGATCACACGAACGGCATCGCTTTCGGCTTCTGACGCGGTGTTGCCCCAGAGATGCGCAACTCCGTCAGTGACTGTCACATCAACCAGTATAACTCGTATTGCCGGGTCGGCCATTGCGGTTGCCAAGATTGTAGACCTGATCTGGCCATCGCTCATGCTGGCATTACTAATCTTTCTGGCAGCCAGGCTACGCAGTAGGTTTGCCCGACTTACAATTCCGATGATCTTGCTGCCGCGCATTACTGGCGCCCGCTTGATTCCCCGTTCCTCGAACACCATGGCAATCCGGTCAAGAGGATCTTGATCGCTGATCGTTGTTACCTCTTTTGTCATGACGTCCTTTACCCTCAGACCGTGCGCTTTGACATAGGCCTTGGCCTCATGCTCGGGCGTCGATGTGGGATTGATCCACCAAGATCGCCGTCCGGTGACCAGTTCCGCCCGCCGCATCAGATCGCCTTCCGTGAGAATTCCCGCGAGATGGCCAGAACCGTCGACGACAGGTACGCCACTTATCTGGCAATCTAGCATGAGCTTGACCGCATCTGCGATAGATGTATCGGGAGTAACAGTGATCACGTTCGTGGTCATGACATCCTTCGCTCTCATGTTCTCACTCCTTGCCCATGTCGTAGTCATACGCGGGTTGCGACAATGATAAAGTATCAGGCTACGAGAGATCAACTTACATTGATCAAGATCAAGGCATCGCTTGGTTTCTGGTATCAGTCTGAACTTTTCTGTCTTCCATGACGTGGAGGAAACCATGTTGACAAAAGACCTGATGACCACCAACGTGACAACGGTCAATCCCGGACATAGCATTTGGCATGCTGCCCAAATGATGCTCGATCATGATGTTAGCGGACTGCCGGTTATTAATGACGATGGTCACCTGGTTGGAATGCTCACCCAGGGAGACTTGCTGCACAGGATTGAACTGGGACCCGAGACGCCGGCGGAAAGCTTGGCGCCGGAACTGCGGCTGGGTGCCTATGTGAAAACGCATGGCTGGAAGGTCAGTGATGTCATGACAACCAATGTGATAACCGTTGACGAAAAAACGCCAATCCAGATCGTGGCGAAGTTGATGGATCAACACCGGATCAGGCGCATGCCGGTGATCCGGGCGGGAAAGCTCGTCGGTGTCATCAGCCGCAAGGATCTTCTGCGTGTGATTGCGACAGTCAAGCGGCACACCATACCTCCGGGAAATGAGGCGATGCAACGTGCTGTTCAGGCGCGGCTTGTTGAAAATGCCGACCTGAAGGGCGCGCATGTCACCGTAACCGCCTCAGATGGTGTGGTTCATCTGGGAGGTACGGTAGGCTCTGATGCCGAACGTAGGGTAGCCTGCGTAATTGCGGAGAACGTTCCAGGCGTTATGGACGTCTGTGATGAGATGAAGGTCGCCCAAGGTACCGGTGGATCACCCGGTGATGTAAGGTCTCAGCAATGAGGCCAGCCACGCCGACCATCCCATGAGCCAAATCTTGACCATTACACTGAACCCAACAGTCGACATGTCAAGCGAGACGGAAGTGGTGCGCCCCACCCGCAAGACCAGGACATTGAATACAAGGTATGTTCCAGGGGGAGGGGGAATTAATGTAGCCCGGGTTATCGCGACGCTCGGGGGAGATGTGCAAGCCATGTTGCTGGCGGGCGGTGAAATCGGCTCGCTGCTTAACCGCCTTCTGGAAGAAGAGGGTATCCGTCGCCGTGTCTTTCCCATAACCGGTCAAACCAGGATTGGTGTTGTCCTACAAGAGCAGTCCACCGGCCTCGAATATCGCTTTGTTCCAGAAGGTCCAGTGGTGCAAAGCGAAGAATTGCAGCCGTGTTTCGATGCCGTCGCATCCGATACCGGCAAATATGTCATCGCCAGCGGGAGTCTTCCCGTCGGCGTCCCGGGAGACACCTATTCACGGATGGCTGACATAGCAGCTGCAAGGGGCGCCAGGTTTGTTCTTGACAGCTCCGGAGCAGGATTGCAGGCCACCTTGCAGAAGTCCAAGGTATTCCTGGTCAAACCCAGCCTTGGTGAACTCGAGAAGCTCGTCGGGCGAAGGCTCGATGAGGATGGGGCACGCCAGGCCGCAGCAGACCTCGTCACGCGCGGTGCAGCCGAGATCGTGGCACTAACGATGGGGGCGAATGGCGCGTTGCTTGCCACATCCAACGGCGTCCTCCGCCTGCCTGCCATACCTGTAAGGGTGCGGTCTGCCGTTGGCGCAGGCGACAGCTTCCTCGCTGCCATGGTTTGGGCCCTATCCCAAGGAAAAACTCCCGAAGAAGCCTTCCGGCTCGGCGTTGCCGCCGGTGCCGCAAAAGTCATGACGCCGGGGACTGGGCTGTGCAGGAGCCAGGATGTGTCAGAACTGTTTTCCAGAGGGCGGACTGGATAACCTGCCATAGCCCCGCTACTGGGCGGCTTCGGCCTCAGCAACCTTGAGCTTTACGGCCACAAAACTGTCCGGGCTCACCGAAATCGAGTCAATGCCGCATTTCACCAGAAATTCTGCGAACTCAGGATGATCGCTCGGTGCCTGGCCGCAAAGGCCGACCTTTGCTTTTACCTTGTGTGCAGCGGCAATGACACTCTCTATCATCCATTTGACCGCCGGGTCCTGCTCATCGAACAGCTCGGCTAATTCAGCAGAATCGCGGTCTACGCCAAGCGTAAGTTGGGTGAGATCGTTTGAGCCAATCGAAAAACCGTCGAACCTCTTGGCAAATTCACCGGCCCGGATGACGTTGGAGGGAATTTCGCACATGACATAGACCTCGAGTCCACCTGCGCCGCGTTCGAGACCGTTCTCTGCCATGACTCCCAGAACACGGTCAGCCTCAACGGTCGACCGGCAGAACGGGATCATGACGACGACGTTCTTAAAGCCCATATCCTCGCGCAGGCGCCTGATGGCTCGGCACTCAAGAGCAAAGCCTTGTCCGTAACGCGGCGAGTAATAGCGCGATGCCCCACGGAACCCGATCATGGGGTTCTCCTCCTTTGGTTCAAACTCGGCTCCGCCGATGAGATTTGCGTATTCATTCGTCTTGAAATCACTCATGCGGATGATAACGGGTTTGGGATGCATGACCGCCGCAAATCGCGACAGGCCAAGCGCGAGACGATCTACGAAGTAATCCGTTTTGTCGCTGTAGGACTTGGTCAGTTCGGCAATTTGCCGTTTTGCGGCTGTGTCTTTCAAATGCTCGAAGTTCACCAGGGCCATGGGATGGACGCGGATGTGGTTTCCAACGACGAATTCCATACGCACGAGGCCTATGCCATCGGCCGGTACTCTCCACCATTTGTAGGCCGCCGCGGGGTTTGCCATGTTGAGCATGACCGCCGTCAACGTTTTCGGCAAATGCGACACATCCAGGTTTTGAATCTCAAATGTGGCAACACCCTGATAGACAAAACCCTGGTCACCTTCGGCGCAGGAAACCGTAATCTCCTGGAGATCATGCAGGAGTTCCGTGGCATTTGCCGTGCCAACGATCGCGGGCAGCCCAAGCTCGCGACTGACAATCGCAGCGTGAGAAGTACGGCCACCATGGTCGGTAATTATGGCCGAGGCGCGCTTCATGATAGGCACCCAATCCGGATCGGTCGTGCTGGCGACCAGGATTGCACCATCGGCAAACCGGTCAATGTCACGCGGACTCTCGATGAGGCAGACTCTTCCGTTCACGACAGCGCTACCTATCCCAAGACCAGACAGCAAGAGCTTGCCTTTGCTCTTGATTGTGTAGGTATTGAACTGACTGCCTTTGCGCTGCGATTGAACCGTTTCGGGCCGTGCCTGTAGCATGAACATTTCGCCGGTTTCACCATCCATCGCCCATTCCATATCCATGGGCAGGCCATAATGCGCTTCAATTGCGACTGCCCAGCGGGCGAGCAGAAGGATAACATCGTCTGCAAGCACGAATGACGCACGCTCCAGCTTTGATGTGGGCACGTTTTGTGTAAACGCGGCACCGGTTGCATAGATCATCTTTTGCGTTTTGGCGCCTAGTCTTTTCTCGATGATCGGGCAGAGCTTCGGATCAGTCAGGTTGGGTTTGAAGACATGGTATTCATCAGGATCAACAGTGCCCTTGACGACATTTTCGCCGAGTCCCCACGCGGCGTTGATCAGGACAACCTTGTCGAAACCAGTCTCAGTGTCGATGGAGAACATCACGCCGGCGCTGCCTAAGTCCGACCGCACCATGCGCTGTACGGCGACGGTCAGCGCCACGCGCATGTGATCAAAGCCTTGTGCCTGGCGATAGACTATTGCCCGGTCAGTGAAGAGCGAGGCCATGCACAGGCGGCAGGCGTGGAGCAGGGCCTGTTCTCCATGGATATTGAGGTAGGATTCCTGCTGTCCGGCAAAGCTTGCCTGAGGCAAGTCTTCCGCCGTAGCGCTGGAGCGTACAGCCACACTGATGTGATCCTTGCCAGCCCTGCGGCAAAGCTCGCGGTAAGCTTTAAGGATGGCATCAGAACTCTCGCGCGGCCACTGGCCCTGCATGATGGCTGCGCGGATCGCCTTGCCTGCCTCTGGCAATGCCAGTTTGCCAGTGGCGAGATCAGAGAGATGGGCTACCATTTGCGGTCGGAGACTGTTTTCATCCAGAAAGTGCCAATAGACATCGGATGTTGTGGCAAATCCCGGAGGAACGCGAATGCCTTTGGGCTCCAGGGCCCGGATCATCTCTCCCAGGGAGGCGGTTTTGCCGCCCACCAGCGCCACATCGGCACGGCCAACATCTTCGAACCAAACCACATTGGAACGCTGGATCACCATGGATCTATCCTCCTGCTGTCGAACAAATGACGGACAAGACAAACTTCTCATTGTTGTGCTTATGCAGCAATTGTTGTGCTTATGCAGCAAATGCCACCACATCGTTCCAGCAAAACTGACTGAGCTTCATACGGACAAAGGCCTCCGTCCTTGATCTTCATCAAGCGACTGCGAGATTCATGAGTTGCTTGATGCTATTGATGCCTGTCAACGATGCGGGCACGGGTTTTTCGATGGCATATCTGGATATTGCAAAAGTTGTCAGTGCGAGTGGTCAGAGGATTTGATGAACAAGTTTAATCGCAGTGCCCGCATTCTTTATGGGAGGAAACCTGTTGTTGTGGTCCGCCGCAGCGCAGACGCAT
>Ga0315287_10002841_pt1 | contig 16540 bp, 13 predicted proteins | sample YL17G11_0_MG_FD_205037 | JGI IMG/M metagenome (GOLD analysis project Ga0315287, IMG submission 205037) | Sediment microbial communities from Yellowstone Lake, YNP, Wyoming, USA - YL17G11_0 | ecosystem: Environmental > Aquatic > Freshwater > Lake > Sediment | place: USA: Wyoming | collected...
GCCTCGGGCCGTACGCGATCCTCGGGAGGCTCGGTGCAGGCGGCATGGGCGAGGTGCTGCTCGCCCGCGATAGCCGGCTCGACCGCAGGGTCGCCATCAAGCTCCTGCCGCGCGACGCGGCGCTCGACCCCGAGCGCCTGCAACGGTTCGAGCGCGAGGCGAAGGCGCTGGCGGCGCTCATCCCGAGCGGAGGCATGGCGCTGCCGCCCGCCCACTTTTGGCTCGGCGTCTGTCACGCGGGGGAGGGGCGATTGCGACTCGGCGCTTGCGAGCTATCACCGCAGCGAGCAGGGTGGGCTGGTCGCGATGGGGCTCGCTTTCTCGGTCGAGGCGCTCGTCATGGCCGGCCGCGTCGACGCGGCGCGGATGGAGCGTAACCGGCTCGAGTCGATGGCGGCCGACCGCTATGCTCCGGCGATCTTCCGCGGCTGGGTCGCTTTCGCGTTGGGGGACACAGCGAGCGCCGCGGCCTTGATCGAACAGGCTGTGCTGGCCGGGGAGCCATGCGTCGCCCTGACCAGCTCGGTGGTGCCTCCGGGGCTCAGGGCGCTGGCCGAATCGGCAATTGCCAGGCATCGGCGGTCGGGCGGGCCGCACGCCACCGCCTAGACAGCGAGGTGTGTCATCCAGATTGACTCGATACCGCTGGGGTTCGGCACCTGCTACCTGCTGCGCGACCGCGGCGCCGTGATGGTGGACGCCGGCGGCCCCGACAGAGGCGGGGCGTTCGCGAAGCGGCTCGCTCGCCTCGGGGTGGCGCCACTGGACATCACGCTCGTGGTGATCACTCACGGCCACTTCGACCACGCGGGCTCGGTCAACGAGATCCGCGCCGCCACCGGCGCCCGGGTCGCGATCCACCGCGCGGACGCGGCCCTGGTCGAGGAGGGACGGCTGACTGTGCCGCCAGGGACCACACGCTGGGGCCGGTGGTCGCTGCGGATGCTCGGTCCGCTGTTCGGCCGCTTCGTGAAGCTGCCGCCGTTCCATCCTGACGTTTTCCTCGACGACGATGGCATGGACCTGAGCGGGCACGGCATCGCCGGCCGCGTGGTGTTCACGCCGGGCCACACGATGGGCTCGGTGAGCGTCGTGCTCGATTCGGGGGAGGCGTTCGTCGGCGACCTGGCGATGAACAAGCTCCCGCTGACGGCGCGTCCCTCGCTGCCGATCTACGCGGACGACATCGACGCAGTCAAGCGGAGCTGGACGAAGCTGCGCGACATGGGGGTTCGGACGGTCTACCCGGCCCACGGCAAGCCGTTTCCGATCGCCGCACTCGACCGCCAGCTCGGCTGAGCCGGTCCGCCACGCCGGCAGCGCCGGGCCGCCCGGCGTCACCCGAGCTGGACCGACCGCCGCGTGAACGCTCCGTCCATCCAGAACCCGGCGATGGGAAAGCTCACCTGCGGCCGCGTGCCGCTCGCGGCGCCCGCGGCGACGAGGACCGGGGCGTAGTGCTCCCAGGTGGGCAAGGCCGTCTGGACCTGCGGGGCGCGGGCGCGGAAGTCGAGGAGCGCATCCACGTCGAAGCGCGACAGCGCGTCGGCCGCCCAGAGGTCGAACTCCCGCGCCCAGGCAGGTATGCCGGGGCGAAAGGCGTACCTCATGTTGTGCGTCAGGAAGCCGCTGCCGAACACGAGCACGCCCTCGTCGCGCAGCGGCGCGAGAGCGCGGCCCAGCTCGAACAGCTCCGCGGGATCGAGGCGGGGCATCGAGACCTGGAGCACGGGCACGTCGGCGTCGGGGTACATCGCGACGAGCGGCACGTAGGCCCCGTGGTCGAGGCCGCGATCCGCCTCGTCGGCAAAGGCCACGCCGTTCCGGCGGAGGAGATCGCGGACGCGGGCAGCGAGCTCGGGCGCGCCCGGCGCCGGGTATCGGGTCTGGTAGTACTTCTCGGGGAAGCCGAAAAAGTCGTAGACGAGCGGAACCGTGCGGGTGGCGCCGAGCGCCGTCGGCCGCTCCTCCCAGTGAGCCGAGACCATCAGGATGCTCTCCGGCTTTGGCATGGCGCCCGCCCACGCGGCGAGCTCCGCCATCCACGCTTTGTCGTCGAGCAGGACCGGCGCGCCGTGCGCGGCGAAGATGACGGGCATCCGCGCTCGGTCTTTCATGATCATCCTCTCAGTTCCCGGTTCGTTCGGGGTCGACGAGCCACGTCGTGTCGTCGCGGTGCGTCGCGTACCACGCGAAGTAGAACGAGTAGAAGTCGGCCGCCGCCGCACCGGAGGCGCGCGTCACGGTGATGGTCTCCGGGCGCGAGCGGTACACGAACGTGAGCCGGGCGCCGTCGACGTCGGCTCGCCACTCGCCGTGCCCATCGGTGCGGGCTGCAACGCCGGGGAAGGTGACCGCCACGAACCCCGTCGTGGTGCGCACCGCCACGACGGGTGTCTTGAGCGGCGGGCCCCCGAGCGGCGGGAGCGGCGCGACCGGAAAGCGCAGGAGGTCGGAGCCGAAGTAGGACCCGTACGGCTCGCGCTTGTACTCCTCGCTCATGCGCGGATCGGGAGCAAGCAGGGTCGTTTCGGGTCGGAGGGCGCGCCAGTCGCTCCAGGTGGTCACGGAGCAGGGAACGGTCGCGAGGACCGCGCCTGCCGCCGCTTCCGGTCCGGAAACGGCGCGCGCCAGGAGCTGGCTCCACAGGCTCTCGCCGGCAGCGCCAGGCCGGCGGTCGTACATCAGCAGGCTGGAGTCGTACAGCAGGCCGCTGACGCCGAGCTCGAGCACCTCGCCGCGGACCGTGCGGCGGAACACCGCGACGCTGTCGCTCAACGGCGAGTAGGTCACCGCGATCGGTACGCCGCCGAGCGTGTCGTTGACCACCTCGTGCCATACGAGGAAACGGAGCGGGTAGGCGCGATGCTGCCCTCCCAGGCTCAACCCCACGACGCGATCGCCCGATACCAGCAGCTTGCCGCGCCGCTTCTGTGCGTCGGCGTCGAGATCGGCCAGCGTCCACGACGCCGGCGCGGTCAGCGCGGGGAGGCCATCCTTGACGGCGCCGCTGGCGATGATGCGATCGACCGGAATGGCAGCGGCCGACAGGTCGAAGCGGTAGGAAGCGACGGTGCGCCCGTCGCCGACTGCAGAGCTGCGACGATGGCGGAGCACAGTGACCACCTGCCAACCGGCGGCCAGCGTGGCGAGAGCCAGGCCGGCGACGAGGACCCAGCCGCCGTCGCGGAGGAATCCCGATCGGCGAGCGGGCTCGGTGGTGCTCACTCGACCGAGGCCGGCGCCGCGCCGGCCGGGCGGGCGTGTACGATCGTCAGGGCGGCCTCGCGCGATTCATCGGCGCCGGTGTTGCGGTCGACCACCAGGAGCGCGAGGAGGAGCGGCAGATAGGCGAGAGTGCCGAGGAACAGGCGGCGGGCGCTGCCGTCGCTGCGCGAGCGGGCGAGCTGCACCCCGAGCATGAGCAGCGCCGTGCCGCACGCCAGCGACCCGATCGCCGCTACCCACCCGGAAATCCCGGAAAGCGCGGCCACGACGCCGATGGGGAGCAGCGCCAGGCAGTAGAGCACCGCGGTGCGTCCGGTCATCGTGCCGCCCGGGTCGATCGACGGCAGCATGCGGAAGCCGCCGCGCTCGTAGTCCTCGCGGTACATCCAGGCAAGGGCGAGGAAGTGAGGGATCTGCCAGAAAAACAGAAGCGCCGCGAGGAGCCACGCGCCGAACTCGAGACGTCCCGCGGCGCCGCTCCACCCCATCATCGGCGGGATCGCGCCGCACACAGCGCCGGCCAGCGTGCACAGCGACGTCCGCGTCTTCAGCGGCGTGTAGACGAGCACGTAGACGACAACGACCGCAAGGCCGAGAAGCGCGGTCAGAGTGTTGACGCGCAGCGTCAGGAGGGCGATCCCCGCCGCAGAGACGATCGCCCCGAACGCCACGGCCTGACGCGGGGATACCGCCCCGCTGGGCACGGGACGCAGCTTGGTGCGCTGCATGAGGGCGTCGCGGCGCCACTCGATGCCCTGGTTGAGGCTCATCACGCCGGCGGCCGCGAGCGCGGTGCCGAGGAGCGTCCAGGCGAACCCCGGCCAGTCGATCGGCGAGCGGCCGGCAAGCACGAAGCCGACGGCGGTGGTGACCAGCACCAGCGTCACGAGCCTCGCCTTGGTCAGCTCAATCAGCGTGTGGACGGAGTTTCGCGGCAAAAGCGTCATCGCTTGCGTCTCGAGGGTTGACCCTACCTCACCCGCCTTGCGCAACACAAGCGGCGAGCAAGGTGATTCCCGGCGCGCGTGTCGCGGCTTCTTTCTGACGCGTCGGGGTGCGACAATTCGCATCCAGGAGGGTGCCGCCGACATGCCGACATCCAGCACAAGCGGTCGCCTGGGCGCTGGCGACCTGCTCGCGATCTCGTTCGGGACCAGCGTGACGATGTGGCTCATCGGCTACGTCTCGCGAGTACTGCCGGGCATCGTGCCGAGCTGGGTCGTCGCCGCACTGCTGCTCGGGAGCGCGGTCGCGGGCGGTTTCCTCGCCGGCCGCTGCACCGACCGGGGGGCCGCCGGCGGGGCGATGGCCGGGCTGATCACCTCGCTCGTCAACCTGATGGTGCTCGGCAGCCTCGTCGGCGGCAGCCGGCCCAACGAGCTCCTGCCGTCGGCGATCTGGTGGCTGCCCGGCTCGCTGGTCGCCGGGGCTGGGCTCGGCCTGCTGGGCGCCGCGATCGCCGTCTCGCGCGCGCAGCCGACCGGCAAGCCGATCAACTGGACCGGCGCCTTCGCGGCCGTCGCAGCGGCCGCGACGTTCCTTCTCATCGTTGCCGGCGGCCTGGTCACCAGCCACGAGGCCGGTCTGGCCGTGGTCGACTGGCCGAACTCGTATGGCTACAACATCTTTCTCTACCCGCTCGCGCGCATGACGGGAGGCATCTACTACGAGCACGCGCACCGCTTGGCCGGCTCGCTGGTCGGCCTGACGACGCTGGTGCTGGCCTGGCACCTGCAGCGGGTCGACCGGCGCGCCTGGGTGAGGAACCTGGGATGGATCGCGCTGGGCGCCGTGATCGTCCAGGGGGTCTTGGGCGGCTTGCGGGTCACCGGGCGCTTCACGCTCGCCGCCACGCCGGATGCGGTCGCGCCGAGCATCACGCTGGCGATCGTGCACGGCACGTTCGCGCAGCTTTTCTTCTCGCTCGTCGTCGCGCTGGCGGCGTTCACCTCGACCACTTGGCTGGTGGCGCCGCCGGCGCGCGCGGACTCCCGTGCCGCCGTCGACCGCGCATTCACGACGCTGCTGGTGCCGGTGCTGGTCGTGCAGCTCGTTCTCGGCGCGCTGCAGCGGCACCTCTCGGAGATGCTCATGGTCCACATCGCGTTCGCGATGGTGGTGGCGGTCCTGGCACTCACGACCGCGGTGCGGGCGCGCGCGTTCTACAGAGACCTGCCGGTGCTGCCGAACGTCGGCCGCGCCCTGGTGTGGCTGGTGAGCCTCCAGGTGACGCTCGGCGTGCTGGCCTTCGCGGTTGTGACCACGCGCGTCCCCGGCACCGAGCCGTCCGCGTACGAGGTGATGGCGCGCACCGCGCACCAGGCCAACGGCGCGCTCCTGCTCGCCGCCACCGTGCTGCTGCTGGTGTGGAATCGCCGCCTGCTCGCGCCGGGCGACTAGTACCAACCAAGATCGAGGGCAGGGGCCTCAGTGCGCCGTCGGGTTTCGGCGCGCGGGCGCTACGCTCGCAGGAGGCGCAGCCCGCTGGCGATCACGACGAGGGAGGCCCCCATGTCGGCCGCGATCGCAGCCCACAATGTGGCGTGACCTGCCACCGTCAAGACGACAAAGACCGCCTTGATCGTCAGGGCGAAGGCGATGTTGCCTCGAATGGTCCACGCTACGCGCCGCGAGTGCCGCATGAGCCATGGGATTCGCGAGAGATCCGAAGCGAGCAGCACAACGTCGGCTGTCTCGATCGCTGCGTCGGTCGCACCATCGCCCGCGGCAATCCCGAGGTCCGCCGCGGCGAGCGCCGGGGCGTCGTTGATTCCGTCGCCGACGAACGCAACCAGCCGGCCGCGTCCGGTAGGCTCCGCGGCGATCTCGACTTTGAGCCTCTCAACGATCCCAACCTTGTCCTCGGGAAGCAGGCCGGCGTGAACTTCCCCGATGCCGAGCCGCCCAGCTAGGGCAACAGCAGTCTCGCGGTTGTCACCTGAGAGCATCACAACCCGGCTGGCACCGTTTCTCTTGAGCTCCTCGACTACCGAGGCGGCTTCGGCCCGTGGCGTGTCCTCCAAGGCGATCAGACCACACACATGTCCGTCCTCGCCGACAACCACGACGGACAGGCCCTCCTGCGCCAGCTCGTTGGCAAGGCGGTGCATCTCCGCAGTCTCCTGCCCACGTTCCTCGAGCAAGCGATGTGATCCCAGCCAGACCGGTCTCCCGTTCAAGGTGCCCTCGATGCCTCGGCCCGGCAGCGCCCGGACACCCTCCGCGATCCCTGCTTCAACTTCAAATGTGGTGGCGGCCGCCATGATGGCGCTCGCCATCGGGTGCGAGCTGCGCGCCTCGAGCGAGGCGGCAATCGTGAGCACGTTCGCACGGTTGTGCCCGGCGAAAGACACCACTCGCGCAACCCTCGGGCGCCCGGTGGTCAGGGTCCCGGTCTTGTCGAAGGCCACGGCTCCGATTCGTGCCGGCAGCTCGAGGATGTCGCCCCCCTTGACCAGCACGCCGTGTTTGGAGGCCGCCGCCAGGCCGGCCACCACGCTGACGGGTGTGGAGATGACCAGGGCGCAGGGACAGCCGATCACCAACAGCACCAGGGCGCGATAGAGCCAGACAGTCCAGCCGCCAAACCCGAGGAGGGGCGGGAGCACCGCGACGAGTAGCGCGGCGGCGAAGACGACAGGCGTGTAGACGCGCGCAAATCGGTCGACCCAGCGCTCGGCGGCAGCGCGTCGGCGTCCGGCCTCGGCGACGCGTCGAACGATCGCAGCCAACAACGTATCGTTGGCCAGCCGCGTGACCCGCACCTCGATGACTCCATCCGTTGCGATCGTCCCGGCGTGGACATCGCTTCCTACTTCGGACACGACGAGCCGCGATTCTCCGGTCATTGGCGCCGTGTTCATCGCGGCCGCACCGGCGGTGATGGTCCCGTCCAGCGGTACCCGCTCACCGGGGCGCACCACTACCGTGTCCCCGATAGCGACCGATGTCGGCGGCACGCTGCGCTCGGTCCGCGACGCCGGGTCGAGCACGCGGGCGGTCGGCGGCGCGAGGTCGAGGAGCGCCCTGACAGCATTGCGAGCACGCGCCACGCTCCACGACTCAAGCAGCCCAGCGAGGGCGAAGAGAAACGAGACCGTGGCGGCTTCGAGCACTTCACCCAGCACGAGCGCCCCGACCACCGCGATGGTCATGAGCAGGTTCATGTCGGGCCGAAGGCTCTTCGCAGCATCCCACGCCCGCGGCAGGACGAACCAGGCCCCGGCGAGTGTGGCAAACACGTAGGCCGCAAGACAGCTCACCGGGAGTGCGCCCGGCGTGGCCGACAGGCGCAGCGCGTCGAGAGGACTCCCGGTCGTCAGGCCATGAATCAGCATGCCGGCGCCGATGCCGCAGCCGCTCGCCACGGTGACGACGAGGCGGCCGCGCCGCTGCCACCACCCAAAGTCGGCGACGAAGCCAGAGCCGATCGGCGTGGCGTCCAGCCCCGCTTTACGGGCGGTAGCGATAATCACGGCGTCGGGGACGGCGTCACCGTCAGCGGCCACCACCATCTGGCCGCCAAGCAGGTCGAACGAGAGCCGGTCCTCGCCGCCGACCGCCGGGCCGACCTCACGGCGAAGCGCGTCGATCTCCTCGGCGCAGTCCATGCCGGACACTGCGAAGGCGCGCCCTGGCGGTGGTGAGGCTGCGGGAGGAGGCTCCCCGGGGCAAGAAGAACACCCGCGTTCGTCGTGCCTCGCGGGTGGGTCGGTTTTCCATTCCCTCAACTCAGGTCTCCTCTCGAACCAATGCCGCTACAAGCGGAGCGCCGGCTTGGGTGCAAGTCGGCGCAGTAGTGCTCACTCGACGGGGCGAGGTCATTTCGTATCCTCGCCGAATGCGAGAACCTGCTCGCGGACCGCTGGCGCCGCCCAATCCATGGCGCCGCGCGCCTGGTGGGCGATGCGGCCGGATGGGTCGTAGATGAGCGTCTCGGGGAACCTCTGGACCCCGAAGTTGCGGCCCGTCGAGAGGTCGGGGTCAAGGTAGACGAGTTTGCCGGGCACGCCGGCCTCGTTCGCCCACGTCCGCAATCGGTCCCACGAGGTTTCGGCGGCGATGAGGACGATCTCGACCTGCGGGCTGGTCGATTGGGCGCGAGCAAAATCGAGCAACGCGGGCATCTCGGCCATGGCTGGCTGGGAGTCGAGGGTGAACCAGTGCAGCACCAGGACGTGGCCCGGGCGCCCGACGAGATTGCGCGTTTTCCCATCCCAACTCTGCACGCGCAGGAAGCCTCCGGCGTCGATGCTCTCCAGCGCGTGGTCGTGGTCCGGATGGCTGGCCGGAGTCAAGCTCCTGATCATCTCGTAGCCGATCGCGGCCGCTGCGACGACCAGCACAGCAGCGAAGGCTTTCCTCTGCTTCATTCCTCGCCTCCGATTGTCCCAGGTAAAGCCAGACGAGAATGCGCCGGATTCCGAACGCCGCCGCCGCGCTCCCACCGTCTACCTGCAGTCTCCAGTGCACGAAAAAACCGCACCGATCGCCGGAGGCCTGCACTCCGGTCCCCCCCGGGAGAACGCCTAGATGGCCTGAGCATCTTCCTCGCCGGTGCGAATCCTGACCACGCGCTCGAGCCCGACCACGCAGATCTTGCCGTCTCCGGGATTGCCCGTACGAGCCGCCGCCGCGATGACCTCGACGACCTGCGTGGCTAGACCATCCGGGACCAGCACCTCGACGCGTACCTTACGGCGAGTGCCGACGAAATCGCCTTCTGCCGCCGTCGTGCTGCCCTTGGTACGACCACGCCCGAAGCCTTCCACCTTGATGAACGTTGCTCCTGTGATGGCGGGAAGGGCGTGCAGGGCATCGACCACTGCGGGCGCCATGAAGCTCTGGACGTACGCGATCACCATCTTCATCGGGAACTCCTTTCGTTCGCAGCCGCGTGCCGTGACCTCACCGGGACTCCGGCGCAGCGCTGACTCGTTTCTCGAGCGCGTGATAGAGCACCGGCAGGACCAACAGTGTCAGCAGCGTTGAGGTGACGATGCCGCCCATGACGATTACCGCCAGCGGTCTCTGGATGTCTGCGCCGGAGCCGCTCGCGTACACCATCGGGAGCATGCCGATGAACGCCGTGAGCGCCGTCATGAGCAGGGGCTTGAAGCGCACGCGGCATCCCTCCGCGACCGCCGCTCCGACCTCGATGCCGCGCTGGCGCAACTGCGTGAAGAACGCGACCAGCACCACGCCGTTCTGGACGGCAATCCCGAGGAGAACGATGAAGGCAACGGCGGCCGACACCGAGAGGGTCATGCGGAACGCGACCGCGGCAACCACGCCGCCGACCAGGGCGAACGGCAGGTTCAGCAGCACGATGATGGCGTTGCGGGCGCTGCCCAGTGCGGAGTAGAGGAGGAAGAGAATGAGCAGCAGCACTATCGGCACGACGATGGCGAGCTGCCGCATGGCGCGCTGCTGGTTTTCGAACTGGCCGCCGAGCTCCACGAAGTACCCGGCTGGCAACTCCTTCCACAGAGGCGCCAAGGCGTTCTGGACATCGCCGACGAACCCGCCCAGGTCACGCCCGCGCACGTTGGCCTCGACCACGACTCGACGCATCCCGTTCTCGCGGCTGATTTGCATTGGTCCCTCGACGAGCCGCACGGAAGCGATCTGCCCGAGCGGCACACGTTGCCCCGCGGGGGTCGGGACGAGAAGCCCCTCGATGGCGGGGATGTCACGGCGGGACGCCTCGGGGAAGCGCACGAGCACCTCGAACCGGCGCTCCCCGTCGATAAACGTGCTGACGGCGCGCCCGGCGAAGGCGGCCGCGAGTAGCTCGTTGACGTCCCCGACGTTGAGTGCGTAGCGCGCCATTGCCCCGCGGTCGAGCTTGACCTCGACCTCGGCCATCCCCGAGACCTGCTCCACCTTCACGTCGCGAGCGCCTGCAACCCCCGACAGTGAAGCCGTTGCCTTGTCGGCAATGCCCTTCAGAACGGTGAGATCAGGCCCGAAGAGCTTAATCGCCAGGTCGCTCTTGACGCCGGAGATGAGCTCGTTGACGCGCAGGGCGATAGGCTGCGAGAACGCGGCTCGCAACCCTGGAATCGAGGCGAGCTCGGCGCTCAAGGCCTCGACGAGCTGCGCCTTGCTTCGCCCGGTGTGCCACTGCTTCTTCGGCTTGAGCATGACGAAGACGTCGCTCTGCTCCGGGCCCATGGGGTCCTCGGAGATCTCCGCCCGGCCGGACTTCGTCACGACAGTCGCCACCTCCGAGTACTTGAGGATCCGCTTCTCGATCATGGCCGCAACCTCGACGGATCCCTCGAGCGAGGCGTTGGGTAGCCGCACAACGTTGATGGCGATCGACCCCTCGTCGAGCGGCGGCATGAAGTCAGTGCCCATGAGGGGGGTCAATGAGGCGGAGGCGGCGAGTATGGCCAGCGCGATGCCGTAGGTGGTCTTGGGGCGGCGGAGAGCAATATGGAGCAGCCCCTCGTAACCCTGCCGGAACCGCCTGACGAAGGGGAACTCCCGCTCGGCCTCCTGCTTGAGCACGATGTGGGACAGCGATGGGACGATCAGGAGCGCAACCACGATCGACGTGAGCAGCGAAAACAGGAGCGTGAGCGCCAGCGGCGCGAACATCTTGCCCTCGAGGCCCTGCAGTGTCAGCAAGGGCAGGAGCACCAACGCGATGATCAGCACGGAGAACGTCACTGGCTGGGCGATCTCGACCATCGCCTCGACAACGACTCTGCCGCGCTCGCCAGGCTCGCGGTGCTCGGCGAGGTGGCGGCGGACGTTCTCCGCGACCACGATCGAGGCATCGACGACCATGCCGACCGAAAACGCCAGGCCGCCGAGGCTCATGAGGTTCGCCGACAAGCCGTACGCACTCATGATGAGGAAGGTGAAGAGGAACGTGATCGGCAGCGACAGGACGACGATCGCGGCGGTGCGGAACTCCGCGAGGAAGAGGAAGAGGACGATGATGACCAGTACGCCCCCTTCGAGGAGGGCGTTTCGCACGGTCTTGATGCACGCCTCGATGAGCGCCGTGCGGTCGTAGAACACGTCGATCCGCAACCCCTCCGGCAGCCGCTGCTGGATCTTTGCGACCGCGGCCTCGACGGCCGAGACGACGGTCTTGGAGTTCTCGCCGCGCAGCATGATCGTCATGCCGGCGACGGTCTCGCCCATGCCGTCGCGCGTGATCGCGCCCTGGCGGACCTGCGGTCCGATGACGACGTCGGCCACGTCGCGGACGAACACCGGCGTGCCGTCCTCCGCGTTGAGGACCACGTTCTCGATGTCCGTCAGGCTGGCGAACAACCCCACGCCGCGGATGTACATCTGCTCCCAGCCCTTGAGGATCAAGCCGGCGCCCGCGTTGGCGTTGCTGCGCTCCAACGCCTCGGTGACCTCACGCAGAGTCAGGCCGTACTTGAGCAGGCGCTCGGGATGAACCACGACCTGGTACTGCTTGACCTCGCCGCCGAAGCTGTTGACCTCGGTTACTCCAGGCACCGTCCGGAGGCGGGGGGCGATGAGCCAGGTCTGAATCGTGCGCTTCTCCATAGGCGTGAAGCCCTCGCCCTCCAGGGTGTACTGGAAGATCTCGCCGAGCCCGGTCGACAGCGGCGCCAGCTCGGGCTCGACGCCGGGGGGCAGGAGGTCCCGCGCCCCCTGGAGGCGCTCGAACACCAGTTGACGCACAAAGTACGGGTCGACCGAGTCTTTGAAGACGATCACCACCTGCGACAGCCCGGCCCGGGAGATCGATCGAACCAGCGTTACCTTCGGCAGGCCGCCCATCTGCTGCTCGATGGGATAGGTGACCCGCTGCTCGACATCGGCCGCCGACAGGCCTGCGGCCTTGCTCAGCACCATGACCTGGATGTTGGTGACGTCGGGAAAGGCGTCGATCGGCAGTCGGGTCCAGGCCACGAACCCGCCGATGACGATGAGGGCGCCGACGAACAGAACCGTCCACCGGCGCGTGACGACCCACTCGAAGAAGTTCGTCATGGCGTCCCCTAGTCCGCGCAGCCGGCGCCCATCTTCGAGCGCAGCACGTCCGATTTCAACAGAAAGGCGCCCTTCGTGACCACCTCGTCGCCGGCCGAGATGCCGCTGACCTCGACCCAGCCGTCGAGGCTGCGACCGGTCGTCACCGGACGTCTGACGAAATATGGACCCTCGGCACGAACGAAGACGAACGAACGGCCCTCGTCGTCAAGGACCGCTCCCTCCGGCAAGGCCAGGCCGTCACCGGTGTCGGAGATGAGCAACCGCACCCGGGCGAACATCCCTGCGCGAAGCAGGTTGCCGGGATTGTCCACGACGACACGGACCTTGGCCGTGCGCGTCGCTTCATCCAGCGTGCCGCCCACCTGCTCCACATGGCCTGAGAACGTCCGGCCTGGGTACGCTGTTACGCTCACGATGGCCTTCACGGTCCCTTCCTCCTGGGCTCGGAGCACCGCCGCCACCTCGCGCTCGTACACCGTGGTGATCACCCACATCTTCGAGGTGTCCGCGAGGAGCAGCAGCTTGTCGCCGGGTTGTGCCTGCGCCCCGAGCGAGAGCGAGCGCTCCAGCACGGTGCCCGCGAACGGCGCCCGCACCGGCATCAACCCCGACTGCGAGCCGGTGCCGGCGGCGGGAAGCGCGTCGATCTCCTCGGGTTGGAGGCCGAGCGCCAGCAGCCGCCCGATCACCGCCGCGCGTTCAGCATTGGCCTGACCGAGCGCCGCCTCCGCCTCGATCACGTCTTTCCGCGGGCAGACGCGCTTTTCGTACAGGTCGCGCTCACGCGCAGCGGTCGCCTCGGCCAGAGTCACCGCGGCCGTGGCGCGCAGCAGATCCGCCTTGGCCTGCCGGTACTCGCTGCTTTCGACCTCGAAGAGTACCTGGCCGGCCCGTATCCGCGAGCCGAGGTCCACCAGGATCGAGCGAACCACGCCCGGCGCCAGCGGGCTGAGATACACGGCCTTCTCTTCGTTGAGGCGAACCTCGCCATTGGCGTCCTTGCCGCCCGCGAGGGGTCGAGAGCCCGCTTTCAGGGTTGCCAGGGTGCCGCCGAGTGCGGGATCGAACATCTCCTCTCCTGCCTTGGCGACTCCCACCTGGTAACGGCACTCGTCGCAGGTGTACTGCGGCACCTCGTGCTCACACACCGCGGCCAGCAGGTCCTTGACTGGCCGGTCGAGGTCGGAGGGCTGGACCTCCGTGGCCTCCGTCGCCGTGGCTGGGTTCCCGGCAGACACGGTGGGCACGGCCCCGGCCGCGACCCCGCCGGTCTTGTTGCAGCCGGTCGCCGGCAGGAGCAGCAGAAGACTGGCCAGAGATGCACCAAGGCCAGATGAACGTGTGATGTCGAATCTCATCATTGAGCTCCATTTCCGATGGGTGCGGTGGTCGGAACCAGGCGCCGCAGGTCGGCGTCGGCGACATTCAGGCGGACGAGCGCGTCGACATATCGCAGCCTGGTCTGGGCGAGGATACGGCGCGCCTCGAGGAGGTCGAGGAGGCGAAACTTCCCGCGTCGATATCCTTCGTTGAGTGCTTCATAGACGGTGAAGGCCCTGGGCAACACCTCGTCGCGCAGTCTCTGCGCTTCGTCGATCGCCCGTGAGAGGGTCTGGTGCGCTGACAGGAGGGCGACTCTGATTCGAGTTTCCTCGGCGCGTTTCTCGTGCTTGACCTGCTCCACGCGTGCCGACGCCTCGGCACGCGCCCCCGCGAACTGGGTCAAGAGGGGGATGGGTAGCGCGAGCCCGGCGACGTAGGCGTGGTCACCGGAGCCCCCATAGAACCGTGTCCCGACACTGAGCGCGAGGTCGGGGAAGACCTGCCTCCGCGCCAGGGTGTGCAACGAGTCCAGGCGCGCCGCCTCGGCGTCCCAACGGGTGAGGTCGGGGAGCGCGGCGATTGCCGCGAGCGCGAGGTCGACATCGGGGACTGTGGCCGTCTCTGCGAGCCGGCCGTCCCCGCCGATGAGTGAAGGCTGCGCCTCGCCCCAGAGCTGGGCGAGCTCGCGGCGCGCGAGGTCGACGTCCCTCTGGGCGTTGGCGTGGTCGATCGAGGCCAGCGCCTCATCGGCTTGAGCGCGCGCCTCTTCGATCGGCGACACCTCTCCCGCCGCGACCAGGGCCGAGACCGCCTGCGTGACCTCGTGCGCGGTCCGGGAGTTCTCTTCGGCGATCGCAGCGCGCTCCTGAGCGCCGAGAACGACAGCGAACCTCCGGTCGACTTCGGTGACGATGTCCCGGCGCTTCCGCTCAATGTCCGACGCGGCGACCTTTTGGGCGAGATCCGCGGCCGCCACTCGCGCCGAGCGTTTCCCGAACCACTCGATGCTCTGGCTGATCGAGAACGTCTCCTGCGATGTCGCATCAGCAGGCAAGGTGCCGCCGAAGTCCTCGGCCTCGATCACCAGCTCGGGGTTGGCGAACGCACGGGCCTGGCGGTACGCTCCTGCGGCCGCCTGCACTTGCGCGGCCAGCGCCTGTAGCTCGGGGTTGGTGGCGAGCGCCTTTTCGCGCACCTCCACCAGGGTTACAAACGCCACCGGCGCGGCCACGGGGGCACTGTCGGCGGCAAGGCTCACGGTGGCGTGGCCTGCGACGATCAGACAACAGCAAACAACGAATCTTGGTGTCCACGGTGACGACATCTTGCGATCCTCCTCACGCAACTCGGTTGAACTGCCGATCGGCAGTACCTCAACGGCGGGCGAGTAGGGATCAGAGCGTGAGGACGGTCGAGCGGAGAAGATCGCGGAGCTGGCGGCTGCACGCAGGGTCGGAATCGAGACCGGGCGCCCAGCCGTCCGGCTGAGATGCGGAGCGAGCTGAGAACCAGGCAGTCGTGGCAGGAAGAGAGAACGCGCGGGCTGAGGGCGACCTATGGGCCGCAGCACCCAAGCGGATATCGTTGCATGACACGCCAGAGATGGCTGTGCTCGCACGCTGACCGTGAGTGATCCCCGGCGCAACCGCCAGCGCGCAACGGAGGCTGCCGGTCACGGTACCGCAGCCGCCAAACCAGACGTTCTCGATCGCGGAATAACCGTCGGTCGACCTGCACAAAACCAGGTCGAGTGGGGCCAGCAGCGCCACGAAGAGCCCGGCGACAAGCACCAAGCTCTTGATCTGCTTCCCGCGAAGGGGGTTGCGAGCGTGCATCCTACCCATCGCGCTGGATTCTATCAGACCCCCTGGGCGGGAAGCCCGCAGTATGTGCAGAATCCGGACCCCGCTAGCGTTGCGGCGCTGGTTGCGCTCGGCCGGGATTGGAGGAGAATCCTGCGCGGGGAGATCGGTACGCATGGATGACCGCCGGTCAATCGGAGCTGCCGAGAGACACCGCCACGCCGCGCCGCGCCGATCGGGCGCATCGCGGCTCGCCATTACGCTCGTGCTGACGGCCTGCTATCTCGCGGCAGAGGTCGTCGGCGGGATTGTGTCAGGGTCGCTCGCGCTGCTCGCCGACGCCGGGCACATGCTGTCCGACGTGGCAGCGCTCGCCTTGTCGCTGGTCGCCATGCGGATCGCCTTGCGGCCGCCGACCGCGCGGCGGACCTACGGCTACCACCGCGCCGAGATCCTCGCCGCGCTCGCGAACGGCGCGGCGCTGGTGGCGATCGCCGCGCTGATCGTCCGCGAGGCGGTGGAGCGGCTCGGCCACCCGCAGGACGTGCGGGCGGGGCTGATGTTCGCGGTCGCCGCCGGCGGGCTCCTCGTGAACCTGGTGAGTCTGGCGCTGCTGCACCGCGACCGCGACGCCGGCCTGAACCTGCGCGGCGCCTGGCTGCACGTGCTCACCGACGCTCTCGGCAGTGTCCAGGCGATGGCGGCCGGCGCGCTGATCGCGGTGTTCGGCTGGCGCTGGGCCGATCCGCTCGCGTCGATCCTGATCGCCCTGTTGGTTGCGTACTCGGCGTGGGGGCTGGTGCGCGATTCCGTGTCGATCCTGATGGAGAGCGTGCCGGCCGGTCTCGACGCCGAAGAGCTCGGGCGCGCGGTTCGCGTCATCGACGGGGTCGCCGGCGTCCACGACCTCCACGTGTGGACGATCACCTCCGGGTTTGTCTCAGTCTCCGCCCACGTTCATGCGGCCCCGGGTCGCGAGCAGGCGGTGCTGGCCGCCGTCCGCACGTTGCTGGCCGACCGGTTCGGAATCACGCACTCGACCATCCAGGTCGAGCCGGCGCCGCCGCCTCAGCCGATCCGCTGATGCCGCGCGGGCTGGCGGTGAGCAGGCGGTAACCGGAATTCCGGCAGCGGCAAAAGGCTTGGTATGATGGGCGGGACGATCGGCGTCGCGACGAGTCCCGTCGCGGTGGTCG
>Ga0315287_10002843_pt1 | contig 16538 bp, 14 predicted proteins | sample YL17G11_0_MG_FD_205037 | JGI IMG/M metagenome (GOLD analysis project Ga0315287, IMG submission 205037) | Sediment microbial communities from Yellowstone Lake, YNP, Wyoming, USA - YL17G11_0 | ecosystem: Environmental > Aquatic > Freshwater > Lake > Sediment | place: USA: Wyoming | collected...
TGTCCGTAATCCGTCCCTGGGCGATGAGCTGCTGCCCGTCGGGATCGATCCGTGCAGCCTGGAGAACCTCGTCAATCGAGGTACGGGCGCAACTGTGGCCCATGAACGTGTAGGTGGCGGACTTCCGTGTGACGCGCCGCCCCAGACTGACCTCCGGGGACTTGACCCCTTCTTCGAGGAAGCGATCGAACACGCCGTCCTTGTTGTCGAGGAACAGGGTCACCTCAGCCGATTCCGCCGGGTCGTAGCGTTCCCCGCCGTTGAAGATGAGGTGTTCGAGCCGATCGGCGCGCAACTGGGAGGAGCGTCTGCCCATGACGAAGCTGATTGCGTCGAACAGGTTGGACTTGCCCGACCCATTCTCTCCCACCACGGCGGTCATCCCCTCGAAGAACGGAAGCACCGTCTTCTTACGGAACGACTTGAAGCCGCTGAGCTCGACCCTGTTGATCTTCGTCATGTCACGTTCTGCCGACCGCGCTGGGAATCCTCCCCGGGAATAGGCTGAGCTGAACAATCCATCGCCCGACCCACGAGCTGCTTGGCCGGTCGCCCGATTCGAGAAGCCGAGCGATCTTGTAGCGGTTCGTGTCCTTGGGCAAAGCGCCACCGGCTTCCCATCGGGTGATAGATAGAATCGAGACACCGAGCCGCTCGGCGGTCGCACGCCGACTCCACCCGTTCTCGAGACGAACGCTTCGCAATCGCTGCCCGAGTTCCTCCACGCCGGAGCCCCCCTCAACGCGGTTGCTCAATAGTACTTCTGTTACCCCCTGGCGCAAAAGAAACGGGAGGGGCAGATCCTGCCCCTCCCGCAAACCGCCCCTCACCTTGTGGTTCTAGCTGCTCGTCCCAAGGAATCCCCAGATCAACGCACCCACGCCCGCCAACAGACCGACGATGGAGATGAAGTACAGCGTATCGATCTGCGTCTTCAGGAAGGCCGCGTTGTCCTCGACGGCCTGCACGCGGATGTCGTACTGGCCGAGCAGTTCCTTGTTCGCCTGAAGGATACCGTCCTTGGTCGTCGCCATATCCTCGGACAGGGAAGCGATGGCCTGGTCGAAGCCTTCTAATTTCGCCCGGTTGTTATCCACCTTGATCGCCAGAGCGGCCATGGACCGCTCGAGTTCGAGCACCTTCTTCTTGAACGTGCCGACATCCTCGTCCTCGAGGGTTTGGATGCGCCCCGTCATCTCGCCGTACCTGGACTCAAGCAGCGTCAGATCGGCGCTGAACGACGACTCCATCGTCGAGATGTCGCTCGACAAGCTCGCGCGGAGTCCGTCCATCTCCCCGTAGAGACCGCTCTGAAGCGCGTCCATGCCGGCGTAAACTTCCGTCCTCAGGCTGTTCAGAGCGCCTGCGAATCCGGACTCGATCGCGTTGAATCGGCTCAGGTACCCGGCATCCATCGTGCTCAGCTCGGTCGCGAGCTGCTGCCGGAAGTCGTTGTACTCCTTCATGTGGGCGCCGAAAGCATTCACAAGAGCGTCGAACTCGCCGCGCAGGGCGCCAAGGTCAGTTCCCTGAACGTCGAGGCGCGACTTCAACAGATCGCAGAACGAGGAAAGCTCCGTCAGGCCGCCTTCGAGCGCGTCGACTCTCGCTTTCAGTTCCCGATAGCCGACACCAAGAGCATCGACGTCCGTCCGGAGGCCGATGATCTTCCCCTCCGCTTGCTTGATCTCGACAGAGACGGCAGCGACAACGTCCCGCAGGTCGGTGACCCTGGCGTTGAACGCTTCAATGTCGGACATGCTGGTCTTGACTTCCGTAATCAACTCGCTCATGAAGTCCTGCACACTTCCGAATGCAGCCTCCATCGACGCGAGCTCCTGCTCGAGTTTCTGTGGGATCGACGAGGCGCCTACTTCCTGCGCGTGTGCCACGAACAGGAAAGTGAGGAGCGTCAGGGCGGTCACCATCGCGACAGAAAGCGCTCTCTTCATCGTCTTCCTCCTTGGTGCGTCTGAAGATGCCGCCCGAGCGTAGCGCGATGAAGAGACATCGATGAGGACTAGCGCGATGGCTGGGTCACCGGTTTGTCTTGCGTGCCGCGGACAGGTGTCTCGGCCAAGTTGCCTGTACCCTCACTGACGAAGCCCTCGGGATCTGAATGCGACGACCGCCTCGAGCCTCACCCAGGGGGGTGCCTGCGATCGACTCGCATCCCTCGTGCTGATGCCCGCGTTTGCTCGTGGCGTACGTTGGCTGCGTCGGCCACTCGGTGAGGTGGCCGTCAGAAACAGGCCAATGTACGTCCGCCCGCTCGGCGAAGACCCGACATCGGACTCGCTCTTCGCCGAACCGTCGTAGCAGCTGCCCGCGCCGCATCGAACCCGACGCCGGCCATCCAGTCGAGGTTGCACCTTCCGCACAACCCGCGCAGATGCAAGTCCTTCACGTCGCTGTATGCGATGGCAGGGGCGCCATCGTACCTGTTGCAGAGAGAGCTGCAAGAGACATCGACCTGGCCCAGCGCACCGCTGCTTGTCGCCGATGTCTTCCGGCGGAACGACCCTTCTCTCCGAGGGTACGTGAGAAAGCTGATACCGTGGGGCGACGCGAACCGACGCCCGACGCGGGCAGCCGCGAAGGACATGGACCCTAGTGTGGATGGAGACGCAGATGGGAAGGGTTGCAGAGAGGACGATGGAAGCACGCACGGCCGAGAAGGCCGACTTCGGGCCTTGGCTCGAACTGGCCGCCGAGGTCGAGCCTCTGTTCGGCTCCATGGCGCGCGACCCGGTCTTCCAGAGAGCCTTGTCGCGGAACATCGCGCGCGGAACTGCCTTCTGCATCCGGGAGAACGACGGCTGCCCGGGCTCGCGCCTTGTGGCAGGACTTCTTCTCTCGCCACGACCACCGGTCTATCGCATTGGCTGGCTGGTCGTCGCCGAGTCCGAGCGACGTTCCGGTCTCGGCCGCACGCTCCTCGTCCGCGCGCTGGCGGGAATCGAGCCTCCGGCAGAGATCCTCGTCATCACGTTCGGACTCGACGTGCCGGGAGGGGAGTCCGCAAGATCCTTCTACCAGAAGATGGGATTCGCCCCGGGCGAGATGTCGGAGCCAGCCCCCAACGGAGCAACTCGGCAGGTTTTCCGGAAGTGGCTCGGAAGGACGGCCCCGTAGGCTGCAAGCCCGTGGACATCTGCCACGACGTGACAAGAGGCTGGCCCTCTGCCTCAGGCCCTTGTCCGACGCACTCAAGCGATCTCGTACGAACTCGCATAGGCACGGCCGCGCCTCGTCCGAAACGACCAGTCCACCTCCGCGATGGACGCAGCTACTCGCGCCGAGGAACGCACATGTCACTGCTCCGGAGTGCGTCACTTGTCACGCTCCATTTGGCGCCAACAGCGGTCCCGTCGGGTGAGATCCGTTAGGGGTCTGTGCGGGTCGCCCGTCCCCTGCGGAACCGCCTCGCGTGGGCGGGGATCGAAGGACCTACGGCTTGTCCTTCCCGCGCGAGACGAGGTACGGTGACCGCATGAAGAGAGCAGCCGACTCCTCGAAGAGACTACCCATGGTGCTGATCATCGCCGTCGCTGTGATCGCCGTGCTCATCGTTGGAATCAGGGCGATCTGGCACAAACCGGACCTGTCGACATCGTCCAGGAAGACCTCGGCCGTCGTGGTCATCGTCGATCCCGCTCACGGCGGCAGCGACGTGGGATCGAGTGCGGAGGGCGTGCTCGAGAAGAACGTAACCCTCGCTGTGGCCAACAAGATGAGTGCACTTGCGAGCGAGTTCCCCAGCCTACGGATCGTGCTTGCGCGGAGCACGGACGCTGACGTCTCCGCGGATGGGCGCGTCGCCGTAGCGTCAACAGAAGCGGCCCAGTTGCTCGTGGCCCTTCATGTCAACGCCTTCGGGCAGCCGACCGCGCTGGGGATCGAGACGCTCGTCGACAGCACGCACAAGTCGGGCGACGCAAGTTGGACGTTTGCGGCCGCGGTGCAGCAGAGTCTCGTCGCGTCGACCGGAGCCAAGGACCGCGGGGTGCGTGCTCAAGGCACTTCGTTTGCCCGCCTCACGATTCCGGCGGCCTCGGCGCTGATCGGCTTCGTCACGACGCCGGAAGAACGCGCGAAGATGATCGACCCAGCGTACCAGGAGCTTGTCGCGCGCGGCATCCTGCAGGGCATCGCGAACTACGTCGCTGCTGCAGGCGTGACCCCGGTCTCGTCGACGCAGACCGTCCCGCTGGGGAAGGGGCAGACAGCGAAGCCGGCCGGTTCGACGACCCCCTAGCCCAACTCTACCGTCCTCGTTTCGCAAGTGGGCAGCAGGACAGGGAAAGCCCTGTGGATTCTGTATGACCTAACGCGACGCATGTCGCTCCAAAGCGAGGGCGTCGTAGAGTGCTCGTTGCTCGGGCGACAGCGCGGTGATCGAGGCCCGGACCGTCGCTTCCCCGCCACGACCCTGCGGTGGGAAGAACTTCAGCATCTCTCGGATATCGCCGAGCAACTCGAGCATCCGTCGCATCGACAGATCGATGCCCTTGTTGTGGAGCTCCCGGCGCAACAGGCTGACCAGCGCAAGCTTCTCCCGTCCATCGCCCCGTCCCTCCATCACGTTTCAGGACCAGCGTCGGTTGGGGCGGTACGAGCTCTGCTTCAAGCATCTCGACGGGTATACTGGAGTGGGAGGCCCGCATTCCCGCGCCTTGAGAAGGTCGTCCGATGAGGATCCCGACGCGCGGACACTGCGGGCTGCGAATGATCATGGAGCTTGCATCCCATTCCGCCGCGGGTCCTACGGGTTGAGGTCATCCCACAGAGCCAAGGAATCCTCAGGGAGTGCATCCACCTCCTGGTGGCCGGCCTCTTGCACGCCCTCGCGGGCCGAACGGCGCGTGTGAGGTGACCTCGGCCATCGACGGCGCCTTGTCGGGCAACACCCTGTCCGATCTCGAACGAAGGGAGCCAGATCGGCGGAAGAAGACGAAACCGTCGCACACGTGATCGAGGAGAGATGCCATGGGTAGGATCTTCGAGGACAACGCGCAGACAATCGGCAACACGCCCCTCGTCCGCATCCACCGAATCGCGATGGGGTTTCCGGCGAAGATCGTCGCCAAGATCGAGGGGCGAAATCCGGCGGGGTCGGTCAAGTGTCGGATCGGCGCCGCGATGATCTGGGCAGCGGAGCGGCAGGGCATTCTGAAGCCGGGATCGCGCGACGTCACCGTGCTCGAAGCCACGAGCGGCAATACCGGCATCGCTCTGGCCTACGTGTGCGCCGCACGCGGCTACCCGCTCGTCCTCACCATGCCGGACACGATGTCGATCGAGCGCCGCAAGATGCTGCAGGCGTTCGGCGCAACGCTCATCCTCACTGAGGGAGCTCTTGGAACGAAGGGCGCGGTTGCCAAGGCCGAGGAGCTTCTCGCCACAAGCCCAGACAAGTACTACATGCCCCAACAGTTCAAGAATCCGGCCAATCCGGAGATCCACTTCGGCACAACCGGGCCGGAGATCTGGAACGACACCGGCGGCGCCATCGACATACTCGTGTCCGGAGTCGGGACCGGCGGCACCATCACGGGCATCAGCCGCTACATCAAGCGCGTCAAGGGGAAAGCGATCCGGTCCGTGGCCGTCGAGCCAAGCCGCTCGCCGGTCCTCACGGCGCTTCGCAACGGTCGCGAACCGCACCCAGGTCCGCACAAGATCCAAGGCATCGAGCGGGGTTCAAGCCGGACGTCCTCGACCTCGACCTCGTCGACGAGATCGCGACCGTCTCGGACGAGGAGGCGCTCGACTTCGCGCGGCGCCTTCATCGAGAAGAGGGCATCACCGCAGGGATCTCGAGCGGCGCCGCGCTCGCCGTCGCGACGCGCATCGCCCGCGATCCCGCGAACTCCGGCAAGCTCGTCGTCGTCGTCCTGCCGGACGCCGGCGAGCGGTACTTGAGCACGGCGCTATTCGAGGGGTGGTTCTGATGACGAATCTTCAGGGCTCGACAAACGACGCCTCGCCTTCGCTGGACTGGTTGCCGTCCATCGCCTCGTCGCTCTGTCGGCCGCCGAGTCTCCGGCCACGCGAACAGCAGCCGTTCCCGTCGTCGTGCTCGAGGAGGGTGCCCTCCTGCGTAGGCCTGCGCGAGATTGTCGATGCGCTTCGCTCCGCCCTCTTCCCGGGGTACTTCTGCGTGCCCGGCGTGCCCGAGGGGGACCTGTGCGCGCAGACGCTCGCCGCGCTGGAGTACGCCGCACTGCACCTTCCCGATCAGATCGAGCGCGGGTTCCTGCTCGTGCAAGCCTCGGAGGTTGATCTCAGCGACCACGTTCGTGCCATCACCCGCGAGTTCGTCACCCAACTGCCCCGCTTGCAGGGAGTCCTGGACACGGACGCTCAGGCGGCCTTCGATGGCGATCCGGCAGCCACCTGCCGCGAGGAGACCATCGCATGCTACCCCGGCGTCTTGGCGATCACGTACTACCGACTGGCCCATGAACTCCATCGACAGGGCGTCCCGCTCGTCCCGCGGATGATCACCGAGCTTGCGCACAGCCAGACGGGGATCGACATCCACCCTGGAGCGCAGATCGGCGAGCGGTTGTTCATCGACCACGGAACGGGCGTGGTGATCGGCGAGACCGCTGTGATTGGAGACAGGGTGCGCATGTACCAGGGAGTCACGCTCGGCGCGCTCAGCTTCCCGGCAAACGAGAGGGGTCATCCGGTGAAGGGCGGCGCGCGGCACCCGATCGTCGAGGACGACGTCATCCTCTACGCCGGGGCCACGATTCTGGGGCGCGTGACCATCGGCCGCGGCTCGGTCATCGGAGGCGGAGTGTGGCTGACACGCAGTGTGCCGTCCGGGAGCATCCTGGCGATGACGAAGGGGAACGGGGACTCCGCGTCCCCTTCCGACACGGCTTGACGGCTCCGCTAGTCGTTGCCTGAGGACGCCACCCGGGGAGGCAAGATCCAGGTCTCGACCCTCTCGCAGACGAAGACCGGGATCGGCAAGCCTTCCTGAACGGTCACGAAGGGCGGGCACCGCAGGAGTGGACCCGAGACGACAAAGCGTGGCGCGATGCCTTGGGTGACGAGCGTTCCGTCAAAGCCCTCAACCCACAGCGGCGACACGATGGCCACATCGATGCTGAGATTCGGCCACCCGTAGGCAGCCACAAGCTCCGCGGGCGTGAAGTCGAACGACGCGTCGCCGAGGACAAGGATCTTCGCGCCGCCGAGCTCGATCAGGAACGCGAGATTGACGCCCTCGCCTCCGTGACGGACGGAGAATGCGGTGACGTGCACGCCAGCCAAGTAGAGGCTCGCACTGCGTCCATCCTCGAAGGGAATTCCCACGACTCGATCGGCAATCGCCGCATACCCGGGCTCGCGCTCGAGCAGGTCCACGGTCTCGGCGACCGAGGCGAAGAGGGTGGAGCGCGAACTCGTCAGGTATTCGACAACGAACTCCGGCGTCACGTGGTCGTAGTGCTCGTGTGTTGCCAGCGCAAGATCGACTCCGCCAAACGGCGGCTCGGCATGGGCGAGATGCGCCTTCTCCGTCGCAGAGAGCGCAATCGCGTCCCGCAGCAGTCCGTCGATCACGATCTTCGTCTCGCCCGCTTCGATAGAGAATAGTCGGCCTTGGATGAAGGTGAGGCTGACGGGAACTCCGTCGGTCACGGTGTAGGACAGCACACGCGAGGCTTTGCGCCCCGTCGAATCGCTGAGCGAAAGCACGACCTGCTCCGTCCCGCGCCAGGCGGGATCGCGAGGCGCGACGCACAACACCCCATCGACTACGCTCACGGCGAGCGCAACCCCGTCGGATGCGGACCACGTGAGCGCCGCATCGTCGTCCGGGTCCCATCCACAACAGCGAAGATCGAGGGGGCGGAAGGCGGCAGACTCCCCGACAACCTGCGCCGGAATCCAGTCGATGATCGGATCGTCGGGAACCGCCTCGACGCGGAAAGCCACGGTCTGCGTCGCGCACTCGCCGAGTGGGTTGCAGACAGTGAGTGTCACCGCCGCGACGCCGCACCAATTCTCGTCCTGCGTCCGGACGATGAGATGCCGTTCTCTCGTAAGCTGGATGTCGAGAGCCGCGCTCTGGGTGACTCGCCACACGAGATCTGCGTCCGTCGCGGTGGAGTCCTCCACGTAGTCATCCAGGTGGAGGACCCCGGCGTACGCCGCGCCTTCCGAGGAGACGAACTCAGGGAACGGCGCCAGCACAGGCGCACCCGTGGCACAGACACTCAAGATAGCCGCAGCCCATCCCGCGAGCAGGACCCGCGCTCCGATCGGCGCCCATGGACGTACGTTCATGGCTCGATCTTCCCGCCAGTTGGGTGTGTCGTCAAGAGCTGACAAGCCCGGCGTCCCTCACGCGAGGGGGCCGCTTGCCGCCTCGGAAGTGCATCGATACGGCGCTCTCGCCAACGCAACGGCGCGGAGAGTTGGGGGGGGAGATCGAGCGACGCCAACGTGTCAATGAAGGGCTGGCGGCACGCCGCTAGCGACAGACGCCGCCCGCGCACTCCGAGTCGGAAGGGCCGCCGCCGAGCGGAGTGTCGCCAAACTCGTACAGGATTCTGAGCCCGACGCTCGGACTCCTCGGCTCCGCGGTGAACGCGAGCGATGCCTCGCCGGAAAGGCCTAGATCTCTCCAGGATACGAGAAGGAGGAGCTTCTCCTCATCGAGACGGAGGGAGGGAGCGAGCGAGACGACGGTTTCGCTGCGCAGCGTCGCACAACCATAGGAGAGCGCGGCCACGAGAGTCGAGGTGGGCCATATCTTGCCGTCGTCCGGCGCGCTCAGCGTGGCCTCGAGGGAAGCCCCGAGAAGAACCTGATCCAGGCAACCGAGGCTGCGACTCGCGCTCGCGGCCCCTTTGACCCACACCTCGGCTCGCAGCGGAGTCGTCGCGAACGTGTCCCCTTTGAGCCTTGCCTCGCCTTCGACCGAAAGGTCGAGGAGCGCGTCGCCGATCGAGCATACCCAAGGCGATGGCTGTGCCCGGGAGAGAACCATCGCCGACGTGACTCCGATCGGGATGACGCTCAGCCCAAACTCCCCCCCGACGCTGAGCCACTCACGCACAAGGGATATGGAGAGGGTCTCGGTACCCATCGTGTACGGAAAGAGCGAGGACTCCGTCCGAGTGGCCGCCTCCACGCTGCCGAGCCCAACGAAGAGGTCAAGTGAGGCGTTGCCGCCCAGGGTGGGACAGGCAGTCCCCCACGCCTCGACGCTTCCGCCAAAGCGAAGGTCAGCACCCACGGCGCCGCACACCAACGCTGTGATGAGGATGACGGCAAATGCCGACACCCGACGTAGGCAGGCGAGCTTCTGCATTCCAGTCTTCCCCCTCGTTGTGTCTGGACGCATTCTATCCGACAGTGCGCCGGCTCGTCTGGGAATGGACGACTCTCGTTGGCCCCCGATCCGGGCCGTCTGGCTGATGGTGCTCACGGCGCCGGACTTGTCGATGACGTGAAGTGTGATGAAGCACGCGCCGGGGCGGAGTCCACTGCGATGTCTCACACAGGGGCGCGCCGCCGACCGCGCGCATCTTGCGGGGGGATAGCGCCTTGCGGAGACCTCCATCCTGTCGGCCCTCCTCCCGACCCGCCGCCAGTCGTGAGGAAACTGTGAAGAAATACGGGCAGGATCTTGTCTTGCGGGAGTTCTCCACTAGAGTGGAGCGTGCGAATGGGAGGACGAACCTGTCAACCCAGGGCAAGAGGAGGTGAATTCGTCGTGCCCAGCGGACCTAGTGGAGAGAAGAGCAGGTTCGCTGCCTCACGCCATGCGACGGTCTTCTCCTATCGCCAGCTGGTATCGGGGTTCTGCGAGTCCCCTCTCGCACGGTAACCCATAGGGAGGATGCTCCAGCGCCTTAGTGCGTACCTTCGTTTTGTCATCTGCGTCAGTGTCTGTGGCGCATCCAAAGGACAGGCCGGCCTTTCGGCCGGCCCGCCATTTATGTTCTCTAAAGGAGATATCCGCTTAGAATCTGCGCCCGCCGCCGCGGGAATCGCCTCCGCGTCCACCCCCACCCGGTCGGCCACCGCCACTGCGGCCGCCGCCCATGCCGCCTCCGCCAGTTCGCGGCGGGCGACGCTTGCGGTTGCAGTCACCGCAGTACACAGGACGGTCGGACATCGGCTCGAACGGCAGCTCGTCGATCGCCTTTCCACAATCCGCGCACTTCAGGTCAAGATGCCGAACGTCGACCATCCGTCTCTCTCCAAAACCCATTCGATCTCCTTTTTGTAGCCTCGGGCCGTCAAGCACCGACTGCCGACGGCGGAGCCTACAAACGGACACAGTACCGTAATCCTCCGCAAAAGGAAAGACCGCGCATTGCCTCACGAAAGAGGTACTCGAAGCAGGAGGTGACGCTACGGTGTCTCGCTTGGACGGAAGAGCAGGAGACGCCGATGGGTCTGACGATGAGGGAGAAACAGGCAGTGACTCGTGAGATGGCGCTCGTGTGCAAGCGCGCGCCGAAGCAACGAAAGGGCCAGGTCCTTGACTCGTTGACCGGGCTCACCGAGTACACAACCGCTCGTACGCTGCCCGGGTGCTGCGACAACGGTCGCGCGATGTGGGCGTGGGCTCGGGGCGGGGGGGTGATGTCAAGTTCACTCTGGTCGAGGATCAGCGATGCCCGCGCAACAAGCGGCGGAAACGCCCTCGGTTGTATGGGAAGGAGGTGCTCGCACCGTTGCAGCGGGTATGGGTGATCTGTGACGGGATCTGCGGCAAGCGTCTTACGCCGTACCTGAGAACGATCGTTTCGACCCTGGAACGGGTGGGAGAGATGACGCTTGACGCCGAGGTGCGGCGCAAGCTGATCCGGACCAGTCCAGCGACGATCGATCGGCTGCTGGCCACGGCGCGCGGGAGCGCCATGCGGTGATGAAGGCGCGTTGGATCACAGGCCGACCTCGATCTCCTCGTTCACGATGACCTTCCAGCGACGGTTCACAGGACATCCCTTGACAGCCTTCCCGGACTTCAACGGTGTGGCTCTAGGTTTCTTCTCATCTAGCCAGACGGCCAAGGGGAATGTTTGGCTCCCGACGCCGATGTGGTCCAGGAGATACCCAAGCCGTTGTGCGTTGGCGAACTCGCCATCGATCTTCGCTGCGTCGGCAAGTCCGCGTCCATCAGCGTGCTCGGCCAGTTCAGCCAGCACCATTGCGGCATGGCTCAAGCCCCCGGCAGCAGAGACGTAACGCAGGAGGTCAATCGCCGTGCCCTCGGGGGTAGACACCTGTATCGTGCCGGTCTCTGTCCTCACTGCCACGGTCGGCGCCCTGGCGATGTTCTTCTTGACGAGGAACCGGGTTCGCGCTCGTCCTGCCAGTACCGGGCGCTGGGGTATGTCTGTTACGACCTGGAACTCCTGCGGCTGCTGGTGTCCAGCGCCGTGGAGCGCCGCCGCCGAGAGAACCCCACGTAGTAGGGCCGACCCAGGTAGCGCATCAGGTCATCGATGAACCACGAAGGGGGAGGCGCCCCGGTCGCACGATACTCGAGCGGTACGATAACGTAGAAACCCCTCCTCGGAGCCACGATCCTCTTCTTCGCGCCGAGCCGCATCATCGCCCTCTTGAGACTCAGGAGATCCACTCGAAGAGCATCGATAGCTTCGCTCCGGTCGAAGGTGTAGCGCCCCCCGGCCTGGAGGTCATCCACCAGTGCGCTGAGCGCTCTTCCTGATGAGCTGTTCTTCCCGGCCACCATCACGGTCCTTGTCATCCACCGCTACAGCTTGCAGGAAGTACTGCGCGAGGGTTCTTTCTGCAAATCATAGAGTGCACGCTGCCCGGCACCGCCTGCAGAGAGACAAGCTCAAGGAGACTGAACAAGACTGCGCGCAAGAGTGATGAGCTCAGGCAGGAAGGAGCCCACCGGCGTATCCTCGACATACGGCCGGTACTTCTCCGGCGTGACATACGGCTCGCCGCCGTTGAAGCGCGAGTCCGCCACGAAGGCATTGCCCGTGAACTCGAAGACGCCGATCTCATACCGATGCGGACAGAAGTGGCACTCGTACACCTCGGTCCCGTACGTTGGGTCGATCACGGTGCCGTAGACAGGGTCGATCTCGAGGATCTCTGGCCGACCATCGTCATCTACATCGGCCGTGGCATAGTCCCCAATCTCGCAGACGGAGCGGTGGATGTCGATGACCATCCCGTATCTGCGTGTCTCGGGGTAAAACTGCAGCACGGCGAGCGGTCTGTAGGCCGATGGCCACCAGTGCTGCCCCAACCACGCCAGCGCGACCTCGGTCAGGCCGTCTCCGTCGAAGTCGCCTGTCCCTGTGAGCACAGCCTGAAAGAAGTACGGCAACAGATCTACGGGCAGACTCGAGCGACAGCTGAACAAACCCGCGGACCCCTCGGACGGTCCCGTGCCTTCCGGCTCACTGGCGCATACATACACATCGCCGGGAGAGGCGGACTCGGCGATTCCTTCCGCATCCTCCGCTTCCACGCCGACGATGGTCTCAACCGTCCCGTCTCCATTGAGATCGACCTGCACAGAGAAGGTCTTGTCTCGCACAGCCAGCAGATACCTCCCGCTCTGTTGAGTCACAAAGAGGCGACTGCCAGAGAGGATTCTCTCGATCTCTCCGCGCAGCTCCTCTGCATCAACCGTTGATGGGCTGTACTGGGCCAAAGCCTCCCACGCTTCGGCGCCGCGCCCGGAGTAGAGGTAGGCGAGCACGAGCGGTAGGACGTAGCACCGACCTGTCGGATCCTGTTCCTCGAAAGGCCCATTCCATCGGCCCTCTGCCTTTGCCTGGTACTCGGGAATCTCGGCGTCGTAGATCTCCGGGAAGTCCGGGCTTGCCGGGATGTATCCCCGCTCTCGGTCGTACCTCAGCACGACGGTAGGCAGTGGCGAGTTCGCGCAACAGCAGAGCACGCATCGAAATCGCCCATCGGCTCCGATCACTTCGGGAATCCCATCCGCGTCCAGATCACGAAACGTCGCCTGTGCCGGAGAGTCGAGAGGAAGTGAGATGCTTGTCAGTTCCTCGCCGAGATTGAGCACGACGTAGGAGAGGCAGCAACTGGCACCACCGGAGTAGCGTTCGATGACCACATCGGGATCGCCATCGCCCGTGACATCTCTGCCAGATACAGGGTCGACGCGGCTCACCCAGTCGATCATCGAGGCCGACCCGTCCGGCCCGATGACCTCGACCATCGCACGCCCATACTCCCAGACGCTCCCGACCGACGTGTCCCAAACCTTGATCGTGTAGCCGTTGATTGACAGCTGTTCTGCAAGACGCGCTTCGGGCGGGACTGACGGTTCCTGTCTGACTGCTACAGTGTCAGGACGGTTCAGTGTTGGCGCAGTAACCGCCTTGAGCACCTCTAGCACTTCCGAGGCCGGAACACCGGGATCGTGATGCCGCCAGGGTGACGGGAGATAGAGGAGGACGACGGCCCCCACTGCAACCACAAGACTGGCCAGAAGAAACACGATCCAGCGGCGATCCACTCCTTGGCTCTTCTGACCCATGCGCTGTCCTTGCACTTCGGCTGTATCTGTTGAGCCAGCCTAGCTCCCCAAAGGAGGTCATGCGAAGAGACCTTGTGGGGCTACGTGGTCGCAGCCGTCACCATCTCACCGCGGACAGCTGGTAGCGAAAGGCTGACAACGCCGGGTTGAGGTGTCAACGCCGAGAACACCCCAGTGGACGACCCTGGAACTTCGCCATAGCCAAAGGCTGAGGTAGTCAACGAGTTGATGACGGCCGCCGAGAGCGACTGAGTGCCAAGACCTCAATACCATCAATCCTGTGCGGGCCGACTTCCGACAACCTCCAGATGAGCCAGGGTGGCACGGGCGAGTGGCCCTCTGGATGTGCAGACCGCTAAGGCACACTGGTTGCCGCGCAGCGAAAGCCCACCTTGTGCTCACAGTACCCGAGAGCGTTTGCGCCCCTGTTCGCGCTGCGGACGTCATCCGGCCGATCGAGCCACGATCCGCCCTTGGCAATGTGCGCGTCGCCCGTTCCAGGGCCTCGTGGGTTGGACTGCCAGGGCGCCTTGTACTGCCCATACCAATCGGCCACCCACTCCCGCACGTTGCCCGCTAGATCGAGGGCTCCACTCCAACCGCGACCGGATGGGTAGCTTCCTACAGGCGCTGTCTCGACGAAGCCGTCGTCAACGTCCATATTTCTCGGACCCGCAGCGCACTCCGCAGCGCAGTAGTTGAGCCGCGTCCCATCGAAGGCGTTCCCCCACGGGAACATCCGGCTCTCGGGACCCCGAGCAGCGTACTCCCACTCCGCTTCGGTCGGGAGGCGCGCACCCGCCCAAGACGCATACTCCACAGCCTGCTGCCAGGTCACCCAGACGACTGGGTACTCGGCGTAGGTAGGGTTCCCGAAGTACGCCTCTCGTGTGAAGGAGCCGGTCTCGGTGGGCGGGGTGCAGCCACCGGCCTCGACGCACTTCGCATACTGGGCATTCGTGACCTCGTTCCGGTCAATCCAGTAACCATTGACCGCGACGGAGTGCGCGGGCTGTTCATCGGCGAATGCGCTCGCCCGACAGACAGCCACCGCCAATTGGCCACAGGTCTCGGTGCACAGCTGGCGAGCGTAGCGCACTCCAGCATCGCTCGTCCCCATCTCAAACTCGCCGCCCGGGACGTAGACCATGACCATTCCGTCGGCAGGTCGGACCCAGGCGTCGCCAAGCTGACGACCTGAAAGCCCTGAAACCGTCGGGCTCCAGCTTGGACTGGACGAGACAAGCAAGAGGCCCGCGAAGACGAGACACGTCCTTGCCCAGGAACCCATGATCCTCCAACTCTATAGCGAGGCGTCTTCCGATCAAAGGGCGCGACAGACGCCCCATGAATGGGCCTATTCCTGCACTCCTACGCCCGGATGGACTTGGGAACTCGGCCATCCTCCAGCATCGGTCGTTCGGAGGACGGCTAGGGAGTTCGCATGGATGGTCGCTGCGCCCTCCGGGGATTCAAGAGCGTCCAAACGCAACTGCAGAGTCACGGCAGCGTGAATGCCTTGGCCTGGCCGTGCCTCTGCAGTTACCCTCTACGGGACTGCTCTTGAACTCCGTTGGGTGGCCAAGCGCTTGGGCCGAATCCAGACGCATTCGTCGAATCCAGTCATCTAGACCATGCGTGAACTGGCTTCACGTCCCGTCCTCTGCTCCTGAGAGTGGAGGACGATCTTGGAGCCACGGCACTCGGCCTGACCGAGAAGCTGGAGGAGTTATCGGGGTACCGAAGCGCCTAGTGATGTGGCGTGAGGCGCGCCCCGGCGGGCGACGCTCAGTAGCTGGGAACGGATGAGACGCGACGCCAGCGGTTGCCGTCAAGAGGGATGAAGCTTACGCGCTTCCGCCGACCCTCGCGATCCCCCAATACGGGTTCTCTCGAGCAAGCTTCCGGGAAGTCGTCCGCCGCCCTCTGATGAGTTGTCGACCTCTCTCCTCTGGTAGTAGGTTGTCTCCGCGTACTGGGAAGGAGGTACGGATGGCTGGTGCTCGGATGTTGAGGTTCCTCACAGTGGTTGTTGTGGTTGTCTCCGTTGGGTTGGCGGTAGGAACGAGCAGCCTTCTTGGATCTAGCCAGGGCGGCAAGACTGTCACCGTCGGGCCAAGCGGTTGCGACTTCAAGACGATCCAGGCGGCGATTGATGCCGTTCCCGACGGGAGCACAGTCCAAGTCACGGCCGGCACCTACAAGGAGAACCTGACCATCCGCAACCGTAACGGACTGATACTCCAGGGTGCAGGACCGGACAAGGTCACTCTGGACGGAAACGGTCCACAGCAGAAGGACATCACCCCTGGCATCCTGATCCTGAGCAGCCGAAACACCACCGTCACGGGGTTCAGGATCACAAACTGCCGGCGTGGGGTGGAAGCTGACGATTCGACCCTCGTGTTCATCGACGGGAATGTGCTGGAGCAGAACCTGCGCAACAGCATCTACCTTCTGCGCTCGCAAGGCGAGGTGACGGGGAACACGGTACAGAACACGCTGGTCGATGTCACCGGATCGAACGGAGAGGGCGTCGCAATCGAGGAGTCCAGAGCCAAGCTGACTGGCAACACGATCACAGGCAATGCGGGTGAAGGTATCCGAGCCGGATTGCTTGATGTGAACTCACAAAGCGAAGTCACCGGGTCTGGAAACGTTGTGCGAGACAACAAGGGCGGAAACCTGAGCGGGAATGCTCCGATGACTCTTCTGGCGGATCCTGCGGCAGAGGGAACGCTGGACCAGGTAGCTGTCCCCGGCGATGTGCCGACGATTCAGGAGGCGATCGACAAGGTCAAGGCTGGCGGGACGGTTACCGTAGCGGTCGGAACCTACAAGGGGAAGGTGGAGATCTACAAGAGTGTCACGATCCGTGGGGCGGGGGCGGCGAACACCGTACTGCAGGCGCCAGGGGCTGACTGCCTCACACTGAACATCGCTACGGACCAGCTCCAGGTAACGATTGAAGGGTTGCGCGTTACGGGCGGGCGGTATGGAGTCA
>Ga0315287_10002844_pt1 | contig 16538 bp, 15 predicted proteins | sample YL17G11_0_MG_FD_205037 | JGI IMG/M metagenome (GOLD analysis project Ga0315287, IMG submission 205037) | Sediment microbial communities from Yellowstone Lake, YNP, Wyoming, USA - YL17G11_0 | ecosystem: Environmental > Aquatic > Freshwater > Lake > Sediment | place: USA: Wyoming | collected...
AGGCCCCACATCAGCGACCAACCTCGCCGTCCTGTGCCGGCGGCATCACCGCCTCAAACACACCACCGGATGGAACGCCGAACTCGACCCCACCGGCGTCATGACCTGGACCACCCCCACCGGACGCCAGTACCAAACCGAACCCTGGCAATACACCAACCCCGACCAGATACCCACCGCGACCGACCCCGACCCACCACACCGCGAATAGCCCGAGACGCCGAGTCGACACCGACACCGACGAAGAGCGCGGCGCCGCGGTCGACGCATGTACCAGACCTGAATGAACGGTCCGGCGATGCAGTAGCCCGCGACGTTCAGGTGGCCAGTTCGGGGACGTCTCGAAAGTATTCCAGCGACTCTGGGTTCGCCAGCGCTTCTTTGTTGCGAACTTCCCGACCATGAACTACGTCGGCGACCGCCAGCTCAGCCAGCTTGTTGCTGCGCGTCCTTGGGAGGTCGTCGACGGCGACGATCTTGGCCGGGACGTGTCGCGGCGAGCAGTTCTCGCGAAGGGTCCGCTTGATGGTCCCGACCAGTTGGTCATCGAGCGTCGCGCCATCGGCAAGCCGCACGAAGAGCACGATGCGCGTGTCGTCATCCCACTCCTGGCCAACGGCCAATGCCTCCAGCACCTCGGGGAGCCGCTCGACCTGTCGGTAGATCTCGGCCGTCCCGATGCGGACGCCACCGGCGTTGAGTGTCGCATCTGAGCGGCCGTGAATCACCAGCCCGTGGTGTGACGTCCAAGAGGCGAAATCGCCGTGCGCCCAGATCCCAGGAAACCGGCTGAAGTAGGCATTGTGGTAACGCTCGCCGGCCGGGTCGTTCCAGAATCCGACCGGCATTGAGGGGAAAGGTTGGGTGCAGACGAGCTCACCGTGAGATCCGGGAGAGTCGCGGAGGGACTCTCCGTTCTCGTCGAAGACGTCAACTGCCATACCGAGCACGGGCCCCTGGATCTCACCACGGTAGACCGGCAGGGTGGGGTCGCCCGCTACAAAACAGCCGCAGATGTCGGTCCCGCCCGAGATGGACGCCAGGTGCACGTCAGTCTTGATCGACTTGTAGACGTACTCGAAGCCCTCGGCCACCAATGGAGAACCGGTGGACGCGATGGTCCGCATGCTCTCCAGGCCGTGCGTCTCACGTGGAGTCACTCCCGCCTTCCGTGAGGCATCGATGTACTTGGCCGAGGTACCGAAAAACGTGATGCCAAACTCGTCGACGAGGTCCCAGAGCCGGTCAGGGGCGGGGTGGAACGGTGAGCCGTCGTAGAGCACCAGTGACGCACCGCAGGAAAGCGCAGAGACCAGCCAGTTCCACATCATCCATCCGCAGGTGGTGAAGTAGAAGACCACGTCTCCTGACCCGATGTCGCTCTGCAGGCGTTGTTCAACTGCATGTTTGAGCGCGAGGCCAGCGCCGCTGTGCACTATGCATTTGGGCGCTCCGGTCGTCCCCGAGCTGTAGAGGATGAATCCGGGAGCAGAGAACGGCAGCCGCACCGGTTCGGGCCGAGGGAGCTCTCTTCCGGTGCTAAGGGCGTCCGACCACAACACGGCAGAAGGCAGCGTGGCTAAGTCGGGGCTCGCCTCGAGCTCACCGACCACGACGGTGACCACGACGGTGGGCAGACCAGCGGCGACGTCGGTCAGTCTTTCGAGCCGCGGCTGGTGCTTGCCCGCGTAGACGTAGCCGTCGGTTCCGACCAACACCTTGGGTTCGACTTGGCCGAACCGATCGAGGACTCCGGCAACGCCAAAGTCGGGGGATGTCGAGGTGAACACCCCACCCACCAGAGACGTGCCGAGCATGGCGACGAGAACCTCGGGAGTGTTCGGCAGCCATGCAGCGACGCGATCACCTGGGCCGACGCCATTGGCCCGCAGGAAGGCGGCGAAGGCGTAGGCGTGGTCGGTGAGCTCGGTCCACGAGAGCGTGCGGCGGAGGTCGTCCTCGCGAACGAAGGTAACAGCGGTGGTATCCGGGCCGGCCCCGGATCGACCGGCACCTGCGAGCAGGTTCTCTGCGTAGTTGACGGCCGCGTCGGGGAAGAAGTGGGTGCCCTCCATGTCGTCGCCGACTCGCGCTGGTTCCGCGCCGCGGTCACCGAGGATCCAGCGGCTGAAGACCGCGTCCCAGAAGTCGCCGACGGAGGTGGTCGACCAGGAGTGCAGGGCAGCGGTGTCTGGCAGGTCGATTCCGTACGAGTCAGCGACCTCGCGGCGAAAGGCGTGGACCTGCGTGCGTCGCGTCTGATCCGGGGTGGGAATCCAGAGAGGGGTGTCGGTCACGCCTCTATCTTGCCGAAAGGAGTCAGCCGAGGGGGCGCAACGGTATGAGCAGGCTCCGGGTTACTGGGGGGTCGGGGAAACGCACCTCAGCGACCGACCATCGGTCGGTCGGGGCTCCGGTGCCATCGTCGGGGCCGTCGACACCAGCAGTCGTCAACCAGAAGTCGACCATCTCGGCGAACTCTTTGGCGTGATCGGGGTCGCTGAGGTTGCGGGCGCCAGAGCGAGGGTCGACCCAGCCAATCGATCGCCCTGCCTCGTCCAAAATGTCAATCCGGTCTGCTGCTGCCGACATGCTCGGCCCCTTCGCCACGTGAATCCCCATGCTTCCCACTTGGTGTTTCGGCTGGTGGAGGCAGCAGGTTGACCGACCAGGTGGGCCACCTCTGTGACTGAACTGTCCCCTTCTGGGACTGGGCCGAACGGGTGACGAGGGCGAAGGCTCAACCGTCGGCGAGCCGATTCCAGTGCAGGGACTACCTGGGAGGTTACGTGTCCGCACGCAAGAAGTCCGAGTCCGTCGAGGAGGCGGCCGAGGACACAGTGCTCGCTGAGGACGCCCTGATCGCCGATTCGGCGGCCGAAGCCGCGGTCGTCCCGGACGGAGTGGTTGAGCCCGTCCTCGATCCTGAGCTCGACCAGGTAGCCCAAGAGCCCGCCGACGACTCGGCGGAAGCGGAGACCACCGAAGCCTCCCGGCGAAGCGGCAAGGGCAAGATCGTTACCGGCGTGGTCCTGGCACTGGCAGTTGCAGCCGGCGTGGTATGGGCAGCTGGAGCACTTAGTGGGTCCGGTGACAGTGGCCTACCGGCGAGCGTGTCCGATCCGACAATGGTGATTTCCGCCCTCGAGGACGGCGGGATCGTGTGCAACGGGGCTGCGGTGTCAGGGGACGTTGCCACCTGCAACGCCACGATGGCCATCAGACTTTTCGAGTCGCCAACCGAGGCCGAGAAGTGGGTCGCGGCACTCCTCAAAGACCCGCAGACGAACTCCGCGATCGGTTGGGTCCGTCACGGCAACGTTGTCGTGGCTGCTCCACTGAATGCTGCACCAGGCGTCTCGGCTGCTTTGGGTTCAGGTTCACAGATCTACTGATCGATCCACTCCGCACCAAAGATCCCACGCCTGCCTCCCGCGTTCTGTCGGCGCCGGTCGGTAGCGTCAGCGCATGCGCCTGCTGCACACGTCTGACTGGCATCTGGGCCGTGGGCTGCACGGCGTCGATCTGCACGAGGCACAGCAGCAGGTAGTCGATCAGGTTGTCGACAGCGTGAGGCGCTATTCGGTGGATGCGGTGCTCATCGCTGGAGACGTCTATGACCGTGCGGTGCCGCCCGTGAGATCTGTGCGCCTCTGGTCGGATGCGCTCAAAGAGCTCTCCGCCCTCGTTCCGGTGATCGTCATCCCTGGCAACCATGACTCAGCCACGCGCTTGGGTGTCGGCTCCGACCTGTTCCGCGACGGCGTCCATGTCGTCACCGAGTTGGGCGCTGTTGGCACTCCCATTCAGCTGCACGATGCCGCTGGGCCGGTGTTGGTCTACCCGATTCCTTTTCTCGACCCCGACGTCGCTCGACATGCGCTCAGTGATGACGGCGAACCGCTGGAGCGGTCGCACGAGGCCGTCATGACGGCGGCCATGAACCGAGTCAGGGGCGACCTCGCTGCTCGTCGCGCTGCCGAGCCGGCCTCGCGAGCGGTGGTCATGGCCCATGCGTTCGTCGTGTCGGCAGAGGTGCGGGGCACCGAAGGCGACAGCGAGCGCAGCGACAGCGAGCGCGACATCAGAGTCGGTGGTGTCGACAGCGTCCCCAGTGAGGTTTTCAGCGGCTTCGACTATGTAGCACTTGGACACTTGCACGGGGCACAGCGCGTGGGACGCGAGAACGTCCGATACTCCGGTTCCCCGATGCGCTACTCGTTCAGCGAGGTCAACCAGCAAAAACAGCTTCTGGTGGTCGACCTGGGCCCCGACGGTTTCGGCGGCGCCGAGTCGGTGGTGGTGCAGCAACCACGAGATATGGCGTCTATCGGCGGCACTCTCGATGAGCTGCTTACCTCGGACGAGTTCACGAGCGTCACTCACGCCTGGGTGCAGGTGTCGGTGACTGACGCGGCGCGTCCCTCTGAGATGGTCGCCAAAGTTCGAGACAGGTTCTCCGAGGCACTGGTGATCCGGCACGTTCCGGCGCGCGGTCCGCTTGTCGACCAAGAGGACCGATCGTCACAAGTGCCGGCTCAGCCGACTGAGGTGGCCGAAGCCTTTGTCCGTTACGTCACCGGCGGCGACATCTCATCGGCCGAGCTCGTCGCGTTCACCAGTGCCTATGAGTGGGCACTTGCCGAGGGCCGGAGCGCCTGATGCAGCTGCACCGCCTCACCCTCTGTGCGATCGGGCCGTTCGCCCAGACCTGCGAAGTCGACGTCGAGCGGCTGGGCGCCTCGGGTCTGTTCCTGCTCGAAGGCCCGACCGGTGCCGGTAAGTCCACGCTGATCGATGCAATCGTCTTCGCGCTCTACGGTGACGTGGCTGGGCGCACCTCCAGTGCTGACCGCATGCACTCCGACGTCGCAGGGCCAGACGTCACGCCGTTCGTCGAGCTGGACTTCAGCACAGCGCATGGCATGTACCGAATCCGTCGCACCCCTAAGCACGAGCGCGCCAAGCGACGCGGCGAAGGAATGACGACAGAAAATGCGTCGGCCAAGCTCTGGCTCCTCGCATCACCGGGCGCCTCGTCCACCGATCTCGGCGAGCCCATATCCACCAGGCTGGACGAGGTGGGCGGCGAGGTGACCAGGATCGTCGGGCTGACGCAGGAGCAGTTCGTCCAGACCGTGGTTCTCCCACAAGGCGAGTTCGCCACGTTCTTGCGGTCAGCCCCCGAGGTGCGGCGCGAGCTGTTGCAGCGACTCTTTGGAACGGAGATCTACGACACCGTTCTTGAACGGCTCGTCGATCAACGAAGGGCAGCGCGGCAGTCCAGGGTGGCCGCAGCCGGTGCAGTGGCCGGCGCCATTCGCGCCTACTGCGGAGCCGCTGGCCTAGACGAGGAAGCCGAAGCTGCACTTGTCGAGAAGCCCGCAGAAGGGCTGGGCGAGGCAACCGCCGAACAGATTGATCAGCTGGGACGCGAGGTTGAGACGGCTGCTACTGCCGCCGCCTCGGCAACGAGCATCGTCGAGGAAGCACGGAAGCGAGCGACGGACTGTCTGGCACGCGAACGAGCCCGGCGGCGCGTGGTTGCACTGCGCGGTGAACTTGCCGCCCATGATTCCCTCGCTGACCAGCGCAACGCCGACCGAGCTCGGCTGATTCGAGCTGACGATGCGACCCGACTGGTCCCACTCCTCGACGGATTAGCCGCGGCAGAGCGACGACGCGATGAGGCAGCTGCGGTGCTGGCAGGACGACGCTCCGCCCTAGCTGAACCGCAAGCGGCTGCAGAGACATGGCACCAACGCGAACGCTCCCTCCGGGACCGTGCTGCCGAGCTTGCCGCGCTGCGTGAGCTTGAGCTGACGCTGCCGGGGCGTGTTCAGAGGCTGACCGCCCTGGTAGCCGAGCAAGACGAGGTCGAGCGACGGCGCTGGGAGGCCGACGAGTTACTTGTCCTGGCGCCCGCCGTCCTCACCGACCTCCGGCAGCAGCTTGCGGCCGCGTTGACACTACGTGGCGAGCGGACTGGGGCGCCGGACGCGCGCCGGGCAGCGGCAGCGGTGCTGGCGGCTACCGCCGAGCTGGACGCCTCGCAAGGTCGTGCAGCCGAGACCGGTGCAGCACGAGAGGCAGCCCACCAGCTTGCCCAGCAGTGCCTGGCCGAAGAGACCGACATCCGTCGCCGTTTCCTTGACGGGATGGCGGGATACATCGCATCTGGGCTGGTCGCCGATGAACCTTGTCCGGTGTGTGGATCGCGCCAACACCCGCGTCCAGCAGCCCGTCAGCCGGGCGATGTGACCCGGGCGGACGTCGACGCAGCCGCCGAGCGATTGGCCGAGGCGACCGCCGCACTCGAGGCGGCTTCGGCTGAGGCGAACAAGGTCGCAGCTGAGCTCGCGGAGTTGCGTGGCCGGGCTGATGGCGTCTCAGTTGCTGAGGCGCAGCTGGCGCTGGTCAATGCCGACCTTGCCGTGGCTGACCTGGACATCGCTACCCAGGACGTCGAGCGGATCGAGGCTGACATCGCCGCTCGTGAGCAGGACATCGCCCGGCACCGCACCGCCAGTGTTGAGCTTGCTGGTGCGTCAGTCCGGCTGCAGACCGAGGTTCAATCTGCAAAGGGGGCTGTGGAGTCTGACGAGCAGCGAGTCGCTGCAGCACTGGAGGGACACCGATCCATCGCCGAGCGAATCGGGGCGCTCCACGCGGAGGCTGACGCCTTCGCCGCAGCGGCCGAGGCATCCCGGACAGCAGAGTCGGCGAAGGCTGACTGCGACATGCGGGCATCGGAGTGGGCCGCTGAGTTGGCGGACGCTCCCTTCGACACTCGCGACGAGGTGATGGCGGCTCGACTTGAGGAGAGTGAGAGGTCTGCCCTTGTCGAAAGTCTCGACGCGACCGACCGACGACGAGCTCAGCTTGGCGCTGAGCTTTCAGCCCCAGATCTTGTCGACGTCGAAGTCAATGAGGTGATCGACGTGCGGGCCGCCGACACAGTCGTTGCTCAGTCCGAGGCTGCTCAACAGGCTGTGCACGATCAGCTTGCCCAGCTTCGGCAGCGCCTTCATGACAGCGTCCTGCGCGCCGCTGAGGTCGATGCGGCGCTGACCGCACACGCCGAGATTGAGCGATCGACGGCGCCGGTGATTCGAATGGCCGATCTGGTGAGCGGGTCTACGCCAGACAACGTGCGGTCGATGAGCCTGCCGACATTCGTGCTGCGTGAACGATTCGCCGACGTCGTGGCATCGGCCAACGATCGACTTGCCACCATGAGTGATGGTCGCTACACCCTTGAGCACGTCGAAGACCGTGAGGGCAACAAGCGGAGCGGTCTCGGGCTGCGCGTGCGCGACACCCACACCGATCAGCCACGCGATCCGGGGACGCTCTCGGGAGGCGAGACCTTCTACTGCTCACTTGCGATGGCCCTCGGGCTGGCAGACGTCGTGACGGCAGAGGCTGGTGGCGTCGACCTCGGGACGCTGTTCGTCGACGAGGGCTTCGGTTCGCTGGACCCGGACACCTTGGACAACGTGCTTTCGGTGCTTTCTGGTCTTGGAACCAGTGGGCGCGTCGTCGGCATCGTCAGCCATGTCCCTGAGCTCAAAGAGCGTATTGCTGAGCGCATCACTGTGGTACCGAACCGGGATGGTTCCAGCCGGCTGGTGGTCTCTGCGTGACGTTGCCGGATACTCCGCCGCCGAGGCTTCGAGCCGTGGTGACCGCCGCCGAACGCGGCCAGATTGAAGCCATGTTGGGGCCTCTTTCAAGTGAGGAGGCACTGCACGCCGTGCGAGACGGGCGTGGTCGTCAGTTTCAGCGGATGGAGTTCCTCGGCGACTCGGTGCTCGACGTCATCCTCGCGGTCCACGTGTGGGCCGAGCCCCAATGCCCTGCCTGCTTAAGACGGGAGGCGACGGCCGCGGCCAGTGATCTGCACCTGGCGGAGGCTGCTCGCCGTGCCGGCCTCGGCGAATGGCTCGAGTGGCGTGCATCTGACGAACGCATCGCCGATTTGGTCGAGACCTGCGTCGCTGCGTGCTGGCAATCGGGCAGGTGGGAGCAGGCCGCTCGGTTTGCTTCTCAGGTCGTCCACCCTGTGGGGGACGCGACGGTGTTGGCGCTCAACCTCGGTGCCCCGCACCTTGAGGCTGGGCACCTTGAGGCTGGGCACCATGAGCCAGGTCGAGTCGGCCGCCGAGCTGGGTCGGCACTTCTCGAACTCGCTGCCGGTTACGGGGTTGTGCACGCGTTCCCCGATGCCGACGAGGGTGAGCTGTCGACTCGCCGGGCGACGATCCATCGCGCGACGGTGATTGCCGTCATCGCAAAGGAGCGTGGCCTGGTGCACCGGGGTGACCCGGAAATGATGCTGTCAGCGGTTGAGGACCAAGTGGCGGCTGTTCTCGCCGCCGAAGGCGCCGATGCAGCTCTTCTCGTTGCACAGAGCTTCGTTCCCGTTCACTCGCGCTAAACCCGAATTGTCCCCAGATAGGCTCAATGCCGTGTCAGAACTCGTCTACCCACCAGTCGTTGCTACAACCCTCACCGCCTTCAAGGCACTGGGTCTAAAGCTTCGGGTCGAGGGTGGCGAACACGTACCTGCCCTTGGATCTGCGGTCATGGCGTCGAACCACGTCAGCCACCTCGACTTCATATTCGTGGGCCTCGGTGCTCGACAGTCGCGGCGCTATGTGCGGTTCATGGCCAAGGAGCCGATCTTCGCTCACTGGTTGGCGGGGCCCTTGATGCGCGGCATGCACCATATCTCGGTCGACCGTGAGGCGGGAATGCAGAGCTTTCGCGATGCGCTCGCCGCGCTGAAGGCTGGTGAGGTGGTCGGGCTCTTCCCGGAGGCAACGATCAGTCGGCCGTTCGAGCCCAAGGAGTTCAAGACCGGGGCCGAACGGCTGGCGAAGGCCACCAAGTCGCCGCTCATCCCGGTGGCAGTCTGGGGAAGCCAGCGGCTCTGGACCTACGACGAGCACTCCACCCTCAAGCAGCGCGGCGTACCGGTCAGTGTCTACGTCGGGGAGCCGATCGAAGCATCCTTGACCGGTGACGCGGCGGCCACCGAACTGCGGTCACAGGTGATTGCACTCGTGCGACGTGCGCAAGACGAGTACCCCGATGACGGTGCGGGACAGTGGTGGCAGCCACAGCGGCTCGGTGGCACCGCCCCGCCGCCCGGCTGAACGAACAACGTGGTGGTTGCCGACTAGTGCGCTCCACCCATGGGGCCGGCGTGCGCCGCCTCTTCCTTCGTCACCTTGATGGCGAAGATGGTGATGATGAACGCAACCACAGCCAGCCACGCTGAGACCTGGAAGGCCGCCGTCCAGCCGTCCACCTGAGCGGTGACCAGTTCGGCGGGGAGGTCCGCTCCTGGAGCGGGAGGGGTGCCCCCGCCCTGGAGGAAGTCGGCGAATTGACTGGCGAACACGGTGACCGAGACGGTGGTGAGAGCCGCCAGGCCGATCGACCCACCGATCTGCTGCGTTGTGTTCAGCACACCCGACGCGATTCCAGCGTCGCTCTCGTCGATCTGCGAGACCGCGGCCAGCGTCAGCGGCATGAAGGTGAAGCCGAGACCGAGCGCGAAGACGATCATGGGGCCGAGCAGACCACCGACGTAGGTGGAGTCGGGTTGGATCTGCGCGAGCCACATCATGCCGATTGCCGTCATCGCCGTGCCAATCAGCGCGAACGGCTTGGCGCCGAACCGGGTGATCAGCTGGGATGCGGTTCCAGCCGACAAGATGATGCAGACGCTGACCGGAAGAAAAGCGAAACCTGCCTTGATGGGCGAGTATCCGAGAATGTCCTGCACGAACTGGGTGAGGTAGAAGAACATCCCAAACATCGCGGCGCCAATGATCAGCATGATGCCGTAAGCACCGGCACGGTTTCGGTTCTCGAATATCCGCAGCGGCATCAGAGCATGGGGGCTACGTGCTTCGAGGATGATGAAGATGACCAGGATGACCAGGGACGTGGCGATGATGGCGATGTTGGTGCTGTTGGTCCAGGCTTCTTGCGCAGGATCGGCAACCCCGGCGGCGGCGTTCTTGCCGACGTCGGTCGCGACGCGGGTGAGGCCGTAGACGAGCATGGCGAGTCCAGTGGTGGCGGCGATCGCACCTGGCAGGTCGAACTTTCCGGTGTGGCGCTCGGTTTCGGTGAGTGCACGTGGTGCCACGAGTGCGATGAAGATGCCGATCGGGACGTTGACGAACATCACCCAGCGCCAGTCGAACTCGGTGAGAATCCCACCGAGGATGAGGCCGACAGCAGCACCAGCTCCGGACATGGCCGCGTAGACACCCATGGCGCGGTTGCGCTCTTTGCCCTCGGGGAACTCGGTGGCAATCAGCGACAGTGCGGTCGGGGCGGCGATGGCGGCACCGAGACCTTGAATCGCGCGGAACGCCAGCAGTGAGGCCTCACTCCACGCAAAGCCACCGCCGAGCGAGCCGAGCGTGAAGAGCAGGATGCCGAAGATGAAGACCCGACGCCGGCCGAGGATGTCACCGGCGCGACCGCCGAGCAGCAGGAAGCCACCAAACGCCAGCGTGTAGGCGGTGAGCACCCACTGGAGGTTTGCCTGGGAGAACCCAAGGTCGTCCTGAATGCTCGGTAGTGCGATGTTCACGATCGTGGCGTCGAGCACCACCATCAGCTGCGCGGTACAGATCACGATCAGCGCGAGTACCAGGCTCTTCGGCCGATGCGCATGCTCTTCGGTCTCGCTGATCTTGTCGGAGGTCGACATGAGACTCCTCAGGGTGGGGTGGGGGAGCGGTTGGGTCTAGGGATGGGTAGGGATCGGAGCAGGTGTCGGGGCTGATGAAGGGGCAGATGAAGGGGCAGATGAAGGGGCAGATGAAGGGGCAGAGGGTGTTGCGGTCAGCAGCGGCAACCAGACTTCGTCGACCAGACGCGTGAGGTACTGCTCGTCGACGGGGTACGGAGTCAGCAGGTGTCGGAAGATCAGCATGGCTGGTGCTGCGTCCACAAGAAACTGGATATCAGTTGACTCTGACACTTCGCCGCGGGCTTGGGCTCGCCGCATCAGCTCGATGGCAGCTGAACGCTTGGCGTTGACCACTTTCTCGAAGAAGGCAGTCGCAAGTTCGGGGTCGGAGCCGCAGGCAGAGACCATGCCGCGCATGACGCAGAGCTGGTCCTCGGCCGAGTGTGGTTGCGTGCCTGTGAGCAGGGCCAGTAGGTCGTCGCGTAGCCGCCCGGTATCGGGCAGGACCTCGATGGCGTCGCCCCGCATGTGCCGAATGGCGGCCACGACCAGTTCGGCTTTGTGCGGCCAGTGGCGGTAGAGCGTCGCCTTGCTGGCGCCGGCCCGCTTGGCAACAGCGTCCATCGTCATGCGGTCGTAACCGACCTCCTGGAGCTCACCGAGTGTGGCCTCAAGGATCTCGGTGTGCCTGGCGAGGTCGGAGCGGCGCAGGCGTGCGACAACGGCCTGGGGCGTCATGAGCACCTCCTCCGGCGCTGGCCATGGGCAGCAACGAAACGAAACGGTTTCGTTTCGAGGAAAACTAGCCGAGGTCGCCGACCTCGTCAACCCGGGCGCGCGACCGGCGCTGCGCTGGTTGACTGGCGCCCATGGCACACGCAGGGTCACACGCAGATCTGGTCTTTGTCGGAGGACACATCTTCACCGGTCATGGCCGACCGGCCCAGCAGGGAGCGGTCGCGGTGGCCGGAGGCCGCATCGTGGCCGTCGGCTCGGACGCTGAGGTACGAGCGTTGGCCGGGCCAGCTACCGAGGTCGTCGACATCGGCGGTGGGCTGCTCACCCCTGGATTTCAGGATGCGCATGTGCACCCGGTGTATGGCGGCACGCAGATGTCGCAGTGCGACCTGCACAACATCGTGACGTCAGACGAGAGCGTGGCTGCGGTCGCTACCTACGCATCCGCGCACCCGGATCTGCCATGGATTCTCGGAGGCGGTTGGTCGATGGAGGCCTTCCCTGGTGGAACGCCCACCAAAGAGCTGCTGGACGCCGTCGTGCCGGACCGTCCCGTCTTCTTGCCGAACCGCGACGGACACAGCGGGTGGGTGAACTCGCCTGCCCTCGCAGCGGCCGGCATCACCCGCGACACCGCCGACCCCGGTGACGGTCGTATCGAGCGCGATGCCGACGGTGAGCCGACCGGGTGCTTGCACGAGGGGGCGATGTCGCTGGTGAGCGCGCTCGTTCCGCCGCCGACCGATGCTGACTACGACCGCGCGCTCGACGTTGCTCAGTCCTACCTGTTCTCACTCGGCATCACCGGCTGGCAGGACGCCATCGTTGGCGAGGTGAACGGCCGTCCTGACAACCTTGAGGCGTATGCACGCGGTGCCCGCGATGGGCGGCTCAAGGCGCGCGTTGTCGGTGCCCTGTGGTGGGACCGCAGCCGCGGACTCGAGCAGATCGCTGAGTTGAAGGAGCGGCGCGATGCCGGCGAGGTAGGGCGGTTCCGCGCCACCAGTGTCAAGATCATGCAAGACGGCGTTGCAGAGAACTTTACCGCTGCCATGACCGCTCCCTACCTGGATGCCTGTGGCTGCCAGACCCAGAATGCTGGACTCTCATTCGTCGACCCGACGCTGCTCGACGACGCCGTGGTTGCGCTGGACGCTGAAGGTTTCCAGGTGCACTTTCACGCGCTGGGGGATCGTGCTGTTCGAGAAGGACTCGACGCGATTGCCGCTGCACGAGCAGCGAATGGGATGAACGACCTGCGGCATCACCTCGCACACATCCAGGTGGTGCACCCCGACGACATCCCGCGCTTTGCCGAACTGGGCGCCGCGGCAAACATGCAGCCGCTGTGGGCCTGTCATGAGCCGCAGATGGATGAGCTGACCATCCCGTTCCTCGGTGAGCCGCGGTGGCGGTGGCAGTACCCGTTCGGTGATCTCGAGCGAGCGGGTGCGCGGCTGGTGGGGGGCAGCGACTGGTCGGTCAGCAGCCCAGACGTCATGTGGGGCACACACGTTGCCGTCACGCGTATGCCGCCGCCGGACGGTGATGACCAGGGTGGCAAGGAGGCGTTCCTGCCAGAGCAGGCTCTGTCACTCGAGTCGGTCTTGACCGCGTATACGCAAGGGTCGGCGTGGGTGAACCACCTCGACGACGTCACCGGCACGCTGGAGGTGGGCAAGTACGCCGACCTGGCGCTGCTTGAACGCGATCCCTTCGCCGTCGACCCGATGGAGATCGGCACCATCGAGGTGTCGCAGACCTTTGTCGAAGGTGAACGCGTCTTCACCAGGTAGCCGTCAGTTTTCGCGGAGGAGGTCGAGGAGCCAGCGCGCGCCTCGGACTACTGCGTCCCCTCCTGTTTCCGCGGTTACTCGCTGACGCAGCTCGCGGTCGCTCGTGACGACCACGAGTCGTCCGTGTCTATGGGCGTGTGCTGCAACGGTCGCTACCAATGCATCGTCTCCGCTGCCGGTGGCGCGCACGGTCTCGATATCTTCGGGAAGCATCGCGTCCCGAGCTTGGCCCTCCACCACGACAACTACCGAGGTCACGACGCCGTCGATGTCGCCAGCGCGCAGCGTGCTGGCGATCAACGGTGCGAGAGAAGCGCCCAACTGTGCCGCCGCCCCGGTGCGGTCCTTCCACCACCCGTTCGGTGTCGCGCCGACGACATTGGCTGCGTCGACGACGAGCGTCAGGGGATGCAACTGGACGTCTCGCCAGGTGTGCCCGAACCCGGGGTGCAAGGGGAGCTCCGGGACGCGGTCCGCTGCCACCCACTCCAGTGCTGCCGACTCCTCGTTGGGCACCGTCTCGAGTTGAGTCAGCGAGTCCGCGTAGACGGTGGTGTAGCTCCATCCGCCGTGGTCGTCGACGAACGTGTGACGGAGGCGGACCTTCGTACCGTCCAGCGCCGTCTCCTCGACCGCCTCGCGCAGCGCCGCCTCTTCGACGGTCTCGTGGCTATCCCGAGCGCCACCGGGGAGACCCCACGTGCCCCCGTGATGGCACCACTCGGCGCGATGCTGCAGCAGGACGCGCAGCGTGCCATCGGAGTCGGCGGTGTGGAGCAGCAAGCCGGCTGCGCCGTGCAGCCCCCAATGCCGGTGTCCGAGCTCGCACTCGACCCAGCCGTTGCCGTCGCGCTCCATGGCTCTTGGCTATCACGGGTTCGCGGTTCGAACCAGACGAGGCGGGCGGCTCGCTACGGAAGGCTCCACCACAGGGTGGTGCCTGGCTCGGGCTCCTGTGCCCCCGTGGCGCGGTAGAGAGCGGTGGCTGCGACGTTCCCCTGCTCGACGGGCACCCACATCCCCGAGCACCCTGCGCTCGTGGCGGACGCCTTCAGTGCCTCCACGGGTGCCCGGCCAATTCCGCGTCGGTGAAAGTGCTCGTCGACGCCGAGCTCGTACAGCAACATCTCGACGCGTTTGTCAGGGTGAGCGATCTCGATACCGCTCACGAATCCGGCGGGCGCTTCCTCGACTTCGGCGAGGAGAAGGTGATGGCCCCGTCGACGCAGGAAGTCCTCGGTCCAGGCCCGTGTCGGAGGGTTGTCGAACAGGTGACCCGCGCCGAGAACGACCTCGACGTCGCCGGTTACCAGGTGTCGAATCCGCACGGTCAGCTCCACTTGACCCGCCCGTGCAGTAAAGTTAGCCTTACCTAAGTATCGGTGTCTGGCTGATCGGTGTCTGGCTGAGGAGCGCGATGTACGTCTGCATCTGCCACGCGGTGACGCGCGCGACGTTCGACGAGGTCGTCGCCACCGGTGCACACAGCGTGGACGCCGTGGCAGAGCGATGCGGGGCCGGCACCGGCTGCGGCAGCTGTCTCGAACGCCTCTCCTGCCTGCTCTCCACGGTTGCCCCATCGATGACCGCAGGTCGGCTTGACGCCATATCCGCTTCTGCGTGAGCCTGACCCGACAGAACGACGAAGGGAAACCCATGCAGGGCGACGCGCGCGTCATCGAGTACCTCAACGAGCAGTTGACCGCTGAGCTGACTGCGATCAACCAGTACTTCTTGCACGCCAAGATGCAGGAGAACTGGGGCTTCACAACCCTCGCTGCCTATACGCGGCACGAGTCGATCGATGAGATGAAGCACGCCGAGGTGCTGACCGACCGCATCCTGTTCCTCGATGGTCTGCCGAACTACCAGAGGCTCTCACCGGTCAGCGTCGGCACAACCGTCGCCGAGCAGTTCCACGCTGACATGCAGATCGAGCAAGAAGCGGTCGCTCGACTGCGTGAAGGCGCTGCCTACATGCGCGGGGTCGGCGACATCACCAGCGCCGCCATCTTCGAACAGATCCTCGCCGACGAGGAGCTCCACGTCGACTACCTCGAGACGCAGCTGTCACTGATGGAGTCGCTCGGTGAGCCGCTCTACCTGTCGAAGCTGGTCGAACACCCGCAGACGTAAGCCCGGCCGAACTGCTGAGGCTAGCTGGTCGCGCAGTTGTCGGTGATCGACGTGCTGAGAGCCTTCGTTGCTGTGCCCAGATCGGTCAGGGCCAACTTGATCTCCGGCGCCTTCTGGGTGAGGTTGTCAGCGGTCAGGCCAGTGACCGCCGTCTGAAGTGATGCGAACGCGGTCTTCACGTCATCAACCTGGGGCTGCAGGGTGGCCGAGGCTGACGCGGCGGCCGCATCGAGGCTGCTCTTGACGTCGGTGATCGCGGCCTTCAGCGCGTCAGTGCCGTCGGCCAGTGGATCTACCTGGTCGAGGGTCTCGAGTGAGTCCTTGAGGGCAGTCACGTCTGCGCAGTCGTTTGACGCCGAGACCGATGGCGTCATGGACGTGGTCGTCTCGGTGGTGGAGCTATCGCTGCAGGCGGCAAGCACGCCAAGGAGCGCGACGCCAACGAGTGCGGCCGAAGCCGATCGAATACTGCGCCGAACTCGCAGGTGAGTGCTCCTCGTATTGGGTGAACTGGTGGGGCGAGCCTATTCGTCGACTGTCCGAGTCGAGCAGCTAGGCCAGCAGCTCACGCTCGACGACACCGCGGAGCGCTGCACGTAGCCGCCAGCGGTTCTCCAGCGACGGTTGCAGCAGCACCTGGATGCCGAGCCCGTCGAACAGGCCGGCAAACCGCAACGCAAAGTCAGGCGGGTCGACGTCATGCGAGAACTGGCCCTGGCGCTGACCATTGCGGACGATCGACTCGTTCATGCCGACCCACCGGGTGTAGATCTCGTGGTTGCGGTCGCGGAGCTCGTCGCGACGACGGGCTTCGTTCCAGAACTCCAGCCAGATCGCCCACTCGTCGGCGACGTCAGCGTCGGGGATCTGCAGGTCGATCAGGCGCAGGAGCTGCTCGCGCGGCTCAGTGAGGACCACCAATTCGGCGCGGTGTCGGTCGTGGGAGCGTTCGGACGCGTGCTGGAGCGCCGCGTCGAGGACGTCGACCTTGGTGGGGAAGTAGTAGTGCACGGTGCCGGTGCTTGTCCCGGCCCGCTTGGCGATGTCGGAGACCCGTGCTGAGGCGTACCCGCGTTCGACGACGACGGAGACTGCGGCGTCGAGAATCGCCCGACGGCGGTCCTCCTCAACGGCTACGACGCTCATAT